>Ga0070761_10003080_pt1 | contig 10063 bp, 8 predicted proteins | sample HubBroMetageREF1_FD_66724 | JGI IMG/M metagenome (GOLD analysis project Ga0070761, IMG submission 66724) | Reference soil microbial communities from the Hubbard Brook experimental Forest, New Hampshire, USA - Hubbard Brook CCASE Soil... | ecosystem: Environmental > Terrestrial > Soil > Temperate... | reverse complement strand
TTGCGCTCTTGCACATCAGTCACATGTCGAATCACGAACAGACCCACGTCGACGACATCGGTGCCGTCGATACGACCTTGCACCGCGGGTCCGTCGATCATCTGGCCTTCCGCTTCGAAAAGTACGGAGAGGTCACCGCTCGGCTGCGCCGCGCCGGCATCGCGTTTCACGAGGCGGACGTGCCCTATGCGTCCGATCGTCAGGTCTTCGTGGACGGCCCGAACAATATCACCCTCGAGCTCCTCTTCACGCATGACGACGTCGTTGCGAGCGGCGGGCGTCTCCTCGTGAAGAGCTGACGATGACCCGTAGCGACGTCGCGACGACGGGGATGATGCCGCGAGCGACCCCCTGGATCCAGCTGGGCCTCGGGATCATCTGCATGTGTATGATCGCGAACCTCCAGTTCGGCTGGACGGCATTCGTGCCGAAGCTCATCAAGAACACGCACTGGACGCTGACGGCGGTCCAGTGGTCGTTCACGATCTTCGTGCTGGTCGAAACGTGGCTCGTTCCGTTCGAAGCCGCGCTCGTCGATCGGTTCGGTCCCCGCTTAGCCGTGATCGTCGGCGGGATCTTTGCCGCGCTGGGCTGGGTCTGCAACGGCCAGCTCCACTCGCTGCCCGGCCTCTACCTCGGTGGCGCGCTAGCCGGGATCGGCGCCGGGATGGTCTACGCGACCTGCGTCCCCAACGCCGTCAAGTGGTTCGCGGCAAACCGCGGCCTGGCCGTCGGGTTGACCGTCGCGGGCTTCGGGGCCGGTGCGGCAGTCACCGTGACGCCGCTGGTCCACATGATTCAAACCGCCGGACCGTTCCCGACGTTCACGTTCTTCGGCCTCGCGCAAGGCGCTGTCATCATCCTCTGCGGCTTCTTTTTGGTCAGCCCGCCGCGCGCGACCACGCCGGCGATGCTTGCCAACGTCCGCTGTCTGCAAGGGACCCACGATTACACGCTGCTGGAGACGCTGCGCTCACCGGTCTTCTGGCTGCTGTACGCGGTGTTCATTTTGATCGCGGCGCCCGGGCTGATGTTTGTGGCGCAGATCGCGCCGGTCGCGACGGCGTTTCATCTCGCCGCTATCCCCGTCCACGTCGCGCTCTGGACCGCTCCGGTGCTGCTCCTGACGCTGCAGCTCAACAATATCGTCGGCGGCATCTCGCGCATCTCGCTGGGCTGGATCTCGGACCGCGTCGGCCGCGAGCGAACGCTGGCGGTCGCCTTCTCGGTCGAGGGCGTCGGCGTCTGGGCGTTCAGCCGGTTCGGCCACACCCCGGTCGCCTTCATCCTGCTTTCGGCGCTGGTGTTCTTCGCGTGGGGCGAAATCTACAGCATCTTCCCGGCGCTGATTCGCGATCATTTCGGTCAGCGCTACGCAGCGACCAACTACGGCGTTCTCTACACCGCCAAGGGCGTCGCCTCGCTGCTCGTGCCCATCTCCAGCGCCATCGCCATCGCGACGGGCAGCTGGACGACGGTGTTCTATCTCGCGGCCGTCATGAATATCGTCGCCGCGTTCCTTGCCATCGCGGTGCTGTGGCCGCTCCGGCTGCGTGAAGTGAGTCGCGACCGTGCGCTGCAGGACGAGGCCTTGGCCTACGCCAGCTCCGTGGCGTAGGTCCGACCACTTACACGAAGGAGTCCCCCGTGTCCATCGCGTCTCCCGTCTCGCCGTCCGAGGGGTCCGGCTCCGTCCCGCGCACGATGCGTTCCGCCGTGCTGGTCGAGCCGGGCGAGTTCCGTATCCTCGAGAAGCCGGTCCCCGAGCCGGGACCGGGCGAAGTGCTCGTCAAGGTCGCGATGTGCGGAACGTGCGGTACCGACCTCAAGATCATGGTTCATCCGTTCCCGCACCAGCCACCGTTCGGATCGTTCACGCCGGGGCACGAATGGACGGGGACGGTGGTCGCGCTGGGTGACACGGTCGACGAGTTCGCGGTCGGCGACCGCGTCGCGATCGAGGCGCACAGCGGCTGCGGACGCTGCGAGAACTGCGTGCTGGGCATGTACACCGCCTGCTTGAACTACGGGAACGTGCACAAGGGGCACCGCACGAGCGGCTTCACCGCCGACGGCGGCTTCGCCGAATACGTCGTGCATCACGCCAAGGCGCTCTACAAGATGCCCGACAACGTGTCGTGGGAAGACGCAGTGCTCGTCTCGACGGCCGGCACCGGGCTGTACGGCATCGACGCGACCGGCGGCTTCATCGTGGGACACTCGGTCGTCGTGATCGGCCCCGGTCCGGTCGGCTTGATGACGGTGCAGCTCGCCAAGGCGCTGGGTGCGGCCCAGGTCATCCTGGTGGGCACGCGGGCCAGCCGGCTGGAATTCGGGCGCAAGCTCGGCGCCGACGCGGTGGTGAGTTCGCGTGATGAAGACCCCGTCGCGGCCGTCCGGCGCTTGACCGGCGGACTCGGCGCCGACCTGGTGATCGAGGCCTCCGGGGCCGGCGATACGCCGCAGCAGTGCGTCGAGATGGTGAAGGTCGGCGGCAAGATCCTGTTCCTCGCGTTCTACAAGGACAAGGTGACGTTCGATCTGAGCCGTGCCATCCGCTCCGATGTGACGTTGTACACCACCCGCGGTGAAGGCGGCGGGAACGTCGGCCGCGCGCTCTCGCTGGCGGCGCAAGGGAAACTGCGTGGCGCCGAGCTGGTCACGCACCACTTCAAGCTCGATGACATCATGGAGGGATTTCGGGTCGTCCGCGAGCGGGAGGGCGACCCGATCAAGGCCGTCTTCGTTCCATGACTGCCGTGCGCGACGCGGCGCCGACCGTGACGCTCGTGCACGCGGTGCTGCCCGCGCTCGAGGTGATGGAAGCGGCGCTCGTCGCGGAGATGCCGGACGTGCGCGTTCGGCATCTGCTCGACGAAGGTCTCAGCTCTGAGGCGGAGCGCCGAGGTGGGGTCGACCGCGTCTGCGTCGAGCGCATGTTGACGATTCTCGAGCTGGCGGTCGCGGCGAGGACCGATGCCATCATGCTGACCTGCACGGCGTACTCGACGATGCTGCCGGAAGCGCGCCGTCGCTTCCCCGAGACGCCGTTGTATGCCGTCGATCAGGTGATGGTCGAGCGCGCGGTCGAGCAGGCGTCGCGTATCGGGGTGCTGGCGACGTTTGCGGCGGGGTTGGAGCAGCAGCGCGAGATGCTCGCCCGCGAGGCGGCGGCCCAAGGGAAGACGATCGAGATCGTGCCGAGCTTGCACCCCGCCGCCATGCAGGCGCTGCGCCGCGGCGACGCGCGGGAACACGACCGCATCGTGCTCGCCGCCCTCCCGGCGCTCGCCGCGGCGACCGACCTGGTGCTGCTCGCGCAAGCGAGCATGGCACGCGTCTACGACCAGATTCCGCCGGAGTCACGCGACCGCGTCCTGAGCAGCCCGCGCTTGGCCGCGGCGGCCCTGCGCAAAGCGCTGCGCGCCGGTGCGGCGGCGACGTAGGGGAGCGGCGTTCCGTGAAGCTCGCCTACATGATGACGACGCCCGATGCCAGCGCGTTTCCGCTGTGCTGGCACGGCGAACCCGAACACGTCCTCCGGCGCGTCGCCGCGATCGGCTACACGGGGATCGAATTGCAGGTGCGCGATCCGGCAGCATTCGACACGCGTGGCTTCGGCAAACTGGTGGCGGATGCGGGGCTCGTCGTCAGCGCCGTGAGCACGGGTCCCATCGGCGCGTCCGACAGTCTGTATCTGACCTCGCCCGATCCACCGACGCGACGCCGCGCGATCGATCGGTTCGCGTCGGTGGTGCGGCTCGCGCACGAGTACGGCGTCGACGCGAGCATCGGCCGGTTTCGCGGCAGCTCGAAGGGCGCGCCGAGCCGCGAAGTGGCGATCGCGTGGTTCCGCGAAGCGCTCGAGGAGCTGCTCCCGCTCGCGCAGTCCCTCGGCGTGCGCATCGTGCTCGAGCCGCACACGCGCTACATCGGCGACCTGCTCAACACCGTCGCCGAGACGCTCGCCTTCATCGACGCGTTTCCCGGCACGCCGTTGACGTTCGAGGCCGATTTGCACCACCAGAGCCTCGAGGAGCCCAGCTTGATCGCCTCGCTGGTAGCGGGACAGCGCAGCGGGCGCATGAGTTACGTGCAGCTCAGCGACTCGAATCGCTCGGCGCCCGGCTCCGGCAGCTTCAATTGGGTCGACATTCTCGCCACGCTGCACGCCACCGGCTACGACGGCTGGCTCTCGATGGAGTTCTTTCAGACGCCCGAGACGAGCGATCGATACGCGCAGCAGGCCTATACCGTCGTGAACGGCGTGCTGACGAACCTCGGTCTGTGATGCCCGGCGCGCGCGACGGATTGCTCGGCGTCATCGCCGACGACTTCACCGGAGCGAGCGATATCGCGAACACGCTGGCGCGCGGCGCGCTGCGGACGGTGCTCGCGGTCGGCCAGCCGGACCCCGAACGCGACTTCGGCGCGCTCGATGCACTGGTCGTCGCACTCAAAACGCGTTCGATCGCCGCTGCGGATGCGGTCGCGCAATCGGTCGCGGCCCTCGGCGCGCTGCGCGCGCGTGGCGCGCGGCGCTTCATCTTCAAGTACTGTTCGACCTTCGATTCGACGCCCAGCGGCAACATCGGCCCGGTGACGGACGCGCTGCTCGAGCGCCTCGGCGCCGCGTTCACGATCCACTGTCCGGCGATGCCGGCCAATGGGCGCCGGCTCTTCGGCGGGTACCTGTTCGTCGGCGACGTGCTGCTCTCGGAGTCGGGCATGCGCGATCATCCGCTCAACCCGATGCACGATGCGAACCTGGTGCGGGTGCTGGGCGCTCAGACGCCCGGACGGGTCGGTCGCATCGACTTCGCGGTCGTGCGCCGCGGCCGGGCCGCGATCGCGCAGGCGATCCGCGCGGCCGCAAGCGATGGCGTGCGACACGCGATCGTCGACGCAGTGGACGACGACGATCTGCGCGCTCTGGGCGGCGCCGCGATCGACGCCGAGCTGCCGCTGATCGCCGGCGGCTCCGGGATCGCGCTCGGCAGCGCGAGCCGCGACGGCCCGCCACAGAAGGGCGCCGCCGACAGCCTGCCCGACATCGGCGGGCCGGCGGCGGTGCTGGCCGGTTCGTGCTCGCGCGCGACGCGCGCGCAGATCGCCTACGCTCGGACGCGGTTACCGACCTTCGATGTGTCGCAACGCTCGCTGGACGAGCCGCCGGAGCGCATCGCCGAAGCACTCGCCTGGGCCGATGCCACGCTCGGCGAGCAGCCGATCCTCATCGTGGCGTCCGACACGCCCGAGCGCGTCGAGCAAAACCAGCGCCGGTACGGTGCGGAAGAAGCCTCGGCGCGGGTCGAACGCATCCTGGTCGGTATCGCGCGCGGACTGCGGGCGCGCGGCGCGCGGCGTTTCATCGTCGCCGGCGGCGAGACGTCGGGTGCGGTCGTCGACGGCTTGGCGATCGATGCGCTGCGCATCGGGCCGCAGATCGATCCGGGCGTCCCCTGGACCGCGACGTTCGGCGAGCGTCCGATCGCGCTGGCGCTGAAATCCGGCAATTTCGGTGCGGAGGACTTCTTCGTGCGCGCGTTCGACTGCCTCGGACACGCCGCGTGAGCGCGGCCTACGATCAGGCCGCACAGGCGCTCTGCGCGGCGGGGCGCACGCTCGCGGCGCGCGGCCTGACGCCGGGGACCTCCGGCAACATCTCGATCCGCATCGACGGTGGCGGCTACGTGATGAGCCCGACCGGCCTTGGCCTGGGCGACTTGAGCCCCGCCGAAGTGGCGCGGCTCGACGAGCGCGGCAGTCACGTCGGCGGGCCGCTGCCGACCAAGGAATGGGAGCTGCATCTGACGTTCTTCGAGCACCGTCCGGCCGCGACCGCGATCGTGCACGTGCACTCCAGCTACGCCGTCGCGCTGTCGTGTCTCGAGCACGTCGATGAAGAGAGCGTGCTACTCCCCTTGACCCCGTACTCGCTCATGCGGATCGGTCGCCTGCCGATCGTGCCGTACGCGCCGCCGGGCTCCGCGCGGCTCGCCGCCTCGATCGCCGGCCACGCCGGTCTGTACCGAGCGATCCTACTCGCCAATCACGGACCGATCTTCGCCGGCTTGACGCTGGCGGAGGCCGTCGCCGGCATCGAGGAGATCGAACAGGCCGCGAAGGTCCAGCTCCTCCTGCATGGACAGGCCGTCCGCCCCCTCTCCGACATCGAGATCGCGCAACTCACCCAGCCCCCGTCGGGTTAGAGCGAACCACAGGATGCCAAGATGATCACCGTCGAGCTGCTGCGCCAGATTCCGCTCTTTGCGGAGTTACCGGACGAGCTTGCGTCGCGCGTTGCGGCGAACGCCGCCGACATCCACCTGCGAGCCAACGAATGGTTCATCAGCGAGGGCGAATCGCCGGCATTCTACGCCCTGCTGCAGGGGCGCTTCGAAGTGGTGAAGCGGTACGGAGCCGCACTGACGCAGCTGGCCGTACGCGGGCCTGGCGAATATATCGGCGAGACCCCCATCATGCTCGGGGGTACGTTTTTCGTCAGCGCGCGAACGCTGGAGCCCTCGCGCGTGATGCGCTTGGAGGCGCACGAGTTCCGCTCGCTCCTGCGCAACGCCAGCTGCGTTCGGGACGAGATCATGCGCATCGTGCTCGAGCGCGTGGGGGGCGTGCAGGAGCAAACGACGAGTGCGGGCGCCTCACCGGTCGTCATCGGTGGGCGCTTTGACGACGCGTGCCACACCATCCGCGACTTTCTGGCGCGCAACCGGGTGGCCTTCGAGTGGTACGATCCCGCCGATCCGGACTGTCCAAAGTGTCCCGACGTCGGACCTGGGGATCTTCCGTTGGTCATCCTCCCGGACGGAAGGCGGCTCGTGCGTCCCAACCTGCTCCAGAGCGCGGCCGAGCTCGGGTTGCGCACGGAGCCCAGCACGGCGCAGTATGACGTCGCCATCATCGGTGGGGGGCCGGCCGGCCTCGCCGCGGCGGTCTACGGTGCCTCGGAGGGTCTGCGGACGGTGCTCATCGAGCGCTACGCGCCCGGTGGTCAGGCCGGTACGTCGTCGCGCATCGAGAACTATCTGGGTTTCCCCTCCGGCCTCTCCGGCGACGAGCTGGCCGATCGTGCGCGGACGCAGGCGGAGCGTTTCGGCGCGGAGATCGTCGTCGGACGTGCCGTCACGCAGGTGGTGACCGGCGCACCGCTTCATCGCATCGAGCTGGACGGCGGGTTGAGCCTCGAGGCGCACGCGCTGATCGTGGCGACGGGCGTCTCGTATCGTCAGCTGCAGGTGCCGGACATCGAGCGGTTCCTGGACGCGGGAGTGTACTACGGAGCGGCGCGGGCCGAGGCGCGAACGACGCTCGGCCGCGACATCGTGCTGGTCGGAGGCGGAAACTCCGCCGGACAGGCCGCGATGTTCTTTTCCGGCTATGCGCGCAACGTGACAATTCTCGTCCGGGGTCCGTCGCTGAGCCGGTCGATGTCGCAATATCTGATCGAGGAGATCGGTACCAAAGACAACATCACCATCCGCACAAACGGGGAGATCGTCGCGGTCGAAGGCGGCGATCATCTCAACGCGATCGTCGTCCGCGACACGCGAAACGGCGGAACCGAGCGCTGGGATGTCGACGCCGTCTTCGCATTCATCGGCGCCGACGCGGTGTCGGACTGGCTGCCGGCCGAGGTCATTCGCGACGAGCTGGGCTACGTCTGTACCGGGCGCGACGTCCTCGACCTCCTCCAAGCGGAACAGCGGCCGTGGCCGCACGAACGGGATCCGTACCTACTGGAGAGCAGTGCGCCCGGGATCTTCGCCGTCGGCGACGTGCGACACGGCTCGATCAAACGCGTCGCAGCCGGCGTCGGCGAAGGCAGCATGTCGATCGCGTTCGTGCACACCTACCTGGCCGGGCTTCCGTCCTTAGACGTAGTCGCGCAACGTTAGCGTCACGTCGCGTTCGCCGCTCGCGTTCTTGACGTGCAGACGGACGACCGTCCCCGCGGTGCCCATGAACCTGGCGCGTAGCTGCGCAAGGGTCTGATTCGTGGCCGGCGCGCCGTCGACGGAGAGGATCACGTCGCCCTTCGCCAAGCCGGCTTGGGCTGCCGGCGTGCCGGCGCGCGCGTCGAGCACGGTGTACGCATCGTTGTTATCGATTAGGAAGAGCCCCGAGCGGTCGTAGGTGAACGGTCGGCCGTAGGTTGCGTTCGGCGCCAGCAGCACGGCTGAGTGCGGATAGTCGAACGTCACGGTGAAGCGCTTCCAGACCTCGCCGCCGAGGTTCGCCGAGAGGAGCGGGTTCGCGAAAGCGCCCTTCGTCTGCGTGCCGAACGAGACGGTCGGATGCGCGAGCGTGAAGGGGCCGATCTGCAGTGCGCTGACGCGACCCAGTTTCGCGAAGGCGGGGCCGCCGATGCCGAAGCCGGCCACGCCGTCGGCCGTCGTCGCATCGGCGCCGATCGCCGGATGCGCGGTGACGAAGGGCGACGTCAGCGAGAGCGAGCCGCGTGAGCCCGTATCGATCTCCGCGTCCGTTTGGACGCCGTCCACCGCGATCGCGACGTTCGGGATCGTACCGTCGAAGTAGAATGGGATGGCCGACGCGTTCGGAGCCGTCGCCGGTGCGTCGGTCAGGGTGGCGAGGGTGAGGTTGGAATTCGCGTAGTCGATCGTGGTGAGGAATCGCGCGACCACCTCATAGCCGATCATGCCGTCGATGTGGACGCCTTCCGACATGCCGAAGGCCTTGCCGATCGGAAGGACGAGAGAGTATTGGTTCCGGATCGTCGCGTTGCCGATTTGGAGGGAGTCGAGGTGGGTGAACCCGGCCGCCTCGGTGGTGTTGCCCACGCCGCCGAGTTGCAGGCTGCCGGCGGACGATGACTTGACCGCCGTGGCGACCTCGGGTGTGACGATCAGCGCGCCGCCCGTATCGAGGATGAACGTGTACGGACCTTTGCCGTCGACCAGTAAGGGCAGGTAGACGTGGTTGTTGATCACTTGGATCGGGACCGTCGTGGACATTCCGCCGGCGATCGACGTATCGTGCACGTGTGAGACCGGCACGGCCAAGTGTGGGCCGACGTCCTGGTTGACGTCGATCGACGTCAGGGCGATCGTTTGCGAGTTGCCTTGCGATGTGGCCGCGGCCTGATTGAACGGGAACGTGACGCCGTGACTGCTCCGATAGTCTGAGAGGGTCACGGTCACGGTCGTGAGGCCGATCGTTCCGACCTCCTTCGTAATGAGATGCGTGCCGCGATCGATCCACAGGTCGAACTCGGTACCGCCGGGCGGCGTGACCTGGAGGATGTCGTAGGTGTGATTCGCTTCGGTCTTCGCTCCGCCGTACGAGACGGGCGCGCCGTCGGCATTGGGCGCGAGAAAGGCGAGAGCGTCGAGATAGGCTTGATCGATCGCCTGCAACCGCGCGCTCGCTCCACCGTCGACGTGGACGAGTCCCGTGCCGTCGCCGATCCAGACGACGCGGCCGTCCCAGCCGTTTTGGCCGGTGAGCGGACCCCCGGTTTGCGCTGTCGCGAAGCGCAGCCCGCCGAGGTCGTCCCACTCCTCGTAGGAAGCGTGGATTCCAACGGTGGTCTGCGAGCCGACCAGGTGCAGCGAGGTGATCGAAGAGAGCGGTCGCTGGAGCATCGCGCCGCGAACGGCCTGCAGGATCGCCGCCGATTGCGGGTCGATCGACGGAGTGCTCGCCGCTTGCGCAGCCACAGGTAGGACGGCCGCCAGCAATGCGCCCGTCAGAATCCTCATCGTCATATCATCCTTACATCCCGTGCTCGCGCGTTGTTTCGGCACCTGGAAGGGAACATATGTTCTAGCAGGTGCCCCATGGCTGACAAGCCGCTCGTTCGCTTCGCACATGCGCCGATGTGCGCGCTCCTCGTGATCCTTTGGACTATTCCCGCTTTGGTTGGTGCGCAGCCGGCCCGGACCCCGGCCCCGCCCGCCACCCCGTCCGCCGGCGCGACGGAAGAGTTGAGCAAGTTCGCTCAGGCGTGGGCCGGCGTGACGGCGTACAGCGCCACCGTGACGGTGTTCGAGCAGAAGGGCACCCAAGTCCAGAACGTCGT
>Ga0070761_10003076_pt1 | contig 10068 bp, 11 predicted proteins | sample HubBroMetageREF1_FD_66724 | JGI IMG/M metagenome (GOLD analysis project Ga0070761, IMG submission 66724) | Reference soil microbial communities from the Hubbard Brook experimental Forest, New Hampshire, USA - Hubbard Brook CCASE Soil... | ecosystem: Environmental > Terrestrial > Soil >... | reverse complement strand
TCTGGTCCAGGTCTCTACCGCGCTCGATGTCGCCGTAGCGGAATCGCAGCACGCGCTCCGCGCCATTTTGCCGGCGCAAAATGACGATATCGTTGAGGGCGGCAAAAGGCGTCGTGCCGCCGGCGAGGCTGAGCGCCTGCATGACGTCCACCGGGCGGCTGAACGGAAATTCGCCCGGACGAGTCACCTTGCCGATCACATAGACGTGATTGCCACCGATGCTCTTGATCAGCACGGTCACTACCGGATCGGGAATGAACGGCTTGAGGCGCTGCGTCAGCAGCAGGCGCACGTCCTCGATGGTGCGTCCGTTCGCATCGATGTCGCCCACCAGCGGAAACGACAGACCGCCATCCGGCCGCACCAGCGCTTCGGTGTCCAGATCCTTTTCTTTCCACACCGAGATCACCAGCAGATCGCCCGGCTGCAGCCGGTAGTGGAGTGCATCGTCCGTGATCACGCGCTCCTTATTATTATTATTGTTGTTCGGCTCGGCGGCCGAGGCCACCGCGGCGATTAGGCAAAGCAAGGCGCCTAGCGCGGAACGCCATCCGGTCATGTAGGGCCTTTGTTATTCGAAGTAAGTGTTAGCTAGTTGTCATACTAAACGCCGTACATGAAGCTTTCATTTCGCATCCACCGCAGGCGCGCGCCAGCGAGGATGGCGAGACCCCCGAGCAGCAAGCCGATGGAAGCCGGCAGCGCGACTTCCGAACCTTGCGGCTGAAAGGTGATCTGCAGCGAGTAGAGGCCGAGGTCGAGTGGACCACCGGCAGTTCCACTGACATCCGCGTAATACGTGCCGGCCGGCACCTGCAGCGACAGGCTGCCGGCCGATGACACCCAGCCGAGCACATTAGTCGGAGAGTTGAGCGAGAAGTTGAGTGCGCTGAGTGAGTTCGGCCACAGCAGATCGCTGAGCTGCACGGACAGCGTGCCGGGTCCGGGCGCGCTGAACGAATAGACGTTCGACTCCTGGTTCTCGACCAGCGTGGATTCCGAGACGAGCGTGCTGGGACCGAGGGTGTCGGCGGCTGCGGGCTGAGCCAGCGCGCAGCCCAGCGAGATACCGGCCGCCGCCACTGCGCCGTGCCGCACCGCGGAGGGCGACCGCCTAAGCATGACGCACCAGCGCGTGCACGCCGTACAGCACCAGGCCCGCCAGGCAGGCGACGGCGGCAAAAGGCAACGCGATCAGGTAGATCGATGCGCGCAGCCCCACGAAGCTCGCACCGCACAACACCCCCCAGAGACTCAAGCGGGCATCCCTGTGTGCAACCTGCTGCGGCGGCGTCAGACCCGCGCACGCGGCAATGTGAGTGACATCATTCATGACGTGCTCCTGCAACTGCAAAGCGCAGCGGCGGCGGCACTTCCGGCTCGCCCGCGGCGCGGTAGACATACTTCTGATACAGGTACTGGCGGATCGAGCTCGACACATCCAGTGAGTGCGCGGTGCGCTCATCGCCATCGTTGAGCTCAGTGAGGCGCAGCGCCGCATACGGCTCCTGCACCCCGGCGAGCGCGATCAGTGCCAGGTCTTCGCGCGCCACGCGCCTTTCTGGCTCGACCTCGCCGTTGATGATGGAATCGAGCCGGCCGGTGTCGAGGTCGAAAAAGCGCAGGAACTCTGCGCCCGCTTCCACCAGCACCGGAACCAGGTTGCGACCGCGTGTCTCGGGTTCGTAGAACGGCATCAGGCGCGACAGCATCGCCTTGATCGCGAACCGAATGACATCCGAATCACGTACGTTGAGACGCTGAGCCAGCTTCTTGATTCTCTTCACATCCGCGACGCTTACACGGATGCTGATAGCCCGTTTGCGGCCTTCGACCACTTGTTTGTCCTCCCCATGTCAGTGCCCTGCGCGGGAACTTCCATTGCAAAGTAGCCTTCAAGTATTTCAGTTAGTTGTTGCTTCGATGACAACCGCCCAGCGAGCTGACACCGAAGCGCAGCTGCAAAATCAGCGAGTGTGTGGAAAGCGTGTGCGTTTTTGCGACGCGACGCAGTTGCCGGCGCTGACGGGATGTCAGCGGCCAGCGGGGGAGCGGTTCAGTGACGGGTGGCGCGGGCCCGCGAGCGGCCGGCGGAGGGGCAGAGCAAGGCGGCCGCGGCCGCCGGAGTTATTCCTGCGCGCGCGCGATGCGATAGCCCTCGCGCGCCACGAGCGCATCGCGGCGTGCCAGCCGCAGGTCCTGCTCGACCATCTCGCCTACCAGCTCATCAAAGCCGACGCGCGGGGCCCAGCCGAGCTGGCTGCGGGCCTTGCTGGCATCGCCCAGCAGGGTGTCGACCTCGGTTGGCCGGAAGTAGCGCGGATCAATCCGCACCAGCGTACGACCGCTCTTGCGGTCGATGCCGACCTCATCCCGGCCGCTGCCGTGCCACTCGATCCGCATGCCCAGGCAGGCGCCGGTGCGCTCCACGAAGTCGCGTATCGAATACTGGCAGCCGGTGGCAATGACGAAATCCTCAGGCTGTGGCTGTTGCAGCATCAGCCACTGCGCCTCGACGTAGTCGCGCGCATGTCCCCAGTCACGCCGCGCCGCGAGGTTGCCGAGATGCAGGCAGGCCTGCAGTCCTACGCTGATGCGCGTCAGGGCACGGGTAATCTTGCGCGAGACGAAGGTCTCACCGCGCAGCGGCGACTCATGGTTGAAGAGAATGCCGCTGCAGGCGAAAAGCCCATAAGCCTCGCGGTAGTTGACCGTGATCCAGTGCGCGTACAGCTTGGCGACGCCGTACGGCGAGCGCGGGTAGAAAGGGGTGCGCTCGCTCTGTGGCGTTTCCTGCACCAGGCCGAACAGCTCCGAGGTCGAGGCCTGATAGAAGCGCGTCTGCTGCTCCAGGCGCAGGATGCGGATCGCCTCCAGCAGCCGCAGCGTGCCCAGAGCATCCGCGTTGGCGGTGTATTCCGGGGTCTCGAATGAGACCTGCACGTGGCTCTGCGCCGCAAGGTTGTAGATCTCGTCCGGCTGCACCTGCTGGATGATGCGCAACAGATTGGTGGCATCGGTGAGATCGCCGTAGTGCAGCCGCAGGCGCACTGCGGCAGCGTGCGGGTCCTGGTAGAGGTGATCGATGCGCTCGGTATTGAACGAGGACGCGCGCCGCTTGATACCGTGGACCTCGTAGCCCTTGGCCAGCAGAAACTCCGCGAGGTAGGCCCCGTCCTGGCCGGTGATGCCGGTAATCAGGGCGCGTTTGCTCATCGGTGAGATCCAGGTGACGAATGGCGCGGGCCGGGGACGGGCAATGTAGGCGCACGCGGTGACGATCGCATGACAGTTGTATTCGTATTGCGGCGCGAGCGGACGGCGCCGGCGCGCGCACTAGGCCGGACGTAACGCGCGCCGCGAGCCCTGGCGGTGAATGCGGCAGAACTGCGCCAGCCGCCGGACCGCGACGCGGTATTCCTGATCGGCCCAGGCAAACTCCAACCAGAACTCACGCTGTGCGGGGAGCGTCGCTGCGTAGCGGCTCGCCACCAGCAGGCGCAACGCCAGCTCACGCTGCGTGGCGAGCGTCGAAACGGTGGCCTGCAGCGTGCCGAGCTCCTCCAGGGCACGGCGCGACAGAAATCCGGAAGGCTGAATGACGCGTGGTAGACCGCTCACGTACGCAGGGATTCGAATTCGGCCGTCGTCTCGTCGAGCTCGGCAATCACTTCGCAGTAGCGGCTCCAGGCGCGGCGCAACTCTTCGAGTTCCGTCGAAGTGAGCCGCTCCAGACCGCGACGCGCGCTCTCGTGGTTCGCCTGCACGCGCTGATGAGACTTCTCGAGACGGTCGAGACGCTCCCAAAAACCCGGATCGAGCCATTCGGCCCGCTTCTGTTCCGACGCACTCATGCTACTGCCCTCACCCTTGGCGCGTTTTCTCTCGGAAGCGCGGTCCACGGTAGCGGCACAGTGCTACAGAGACGTGTCAGGCAGGTCGCGAATTATTTACCGGGTTTGCGCGGTCGCTGCCAGTCAGCGACCGTGACCTGGCGCGCGCGTGCAATGGTGAGCTTACCGGCGGGCACCGAGTGGGTGACGGTCGAGCCGGCGGCGATGGTGGCGCCGGCACCGACGCTGATGGGCGCCACCAGCACGCTGTTGGAGCCGGTGTGCACGTCGTCGCCGAGGCTGCTGTGGTGTTTGGCGGCGCCGTCGTAGTTGGCGACGATGGTGCCGGCGCCGATGTTGACCCGCCGCCCGAGCTGCGCATCGCCGACGTAGGCGAGGTGGTTGGCTTTGGAGTCCGCCCCCAACTGAGAGTTTTTCACCTCGACGAAGTTGCCGATGTGCACGCCCTGGGCGAGCGTGGCGGCCGGGCGCAGGCGCGCAAACGGTCCGATGATGCAGTGGGGACCGATCTGCGCTCCCTCGAGCACGCAGTGGGCCAGCACCTGCGTGTCGGCACCGATCTCGCAGTCGCGGATCACGCAGCCGGCGCCGATGCGCACGCGGTCGCCAAGCGTCACGTGGCCTGCAAATACCGCGTTGACGTCGACGAACACATCGCTGCCATGAGTGAGGCTGCCGCGCACATCGACCCGCGCGGGATCGGCCAGCGTCACCCCGGCCAGCAGCAGTTCGCGATTGCGCCGCAACCGGCACACGTGCTCGAGCTCGGCGAGCTGCGCGCGATCGTTCACCCCCTGGACCTCGGCCGCATCGGCTGCGATGAGCGCGCGCACCGCGCCGCCGTCCCGGACCGCCATGGCGATAACGTCGGTCAGGTAATACTCGCCCTGGGCGTTGTTGGCCTGCAGCCGTCCGAGGTAGCGGCGCAGTAGCCGCGCGGGGCAGCTCAGTACGCCGGTATTGCATTCGCGCAGCGCGAGCTCTCGGGCGCTGGCATCTTTCTGTTCGACGATCCGCCGGACCAGGCCACGCGCGCGCACGACCCGGCCGTAACCGCTCGGATCGGACAGCACCACCGTCAGCAGGCTGAGGGCGCGCGGGCCACCCAGGGCCAACAGCGCGGCGAGCGTTGTCGGGGTAATGAGTGGCACGTCGCCGTACAGCACCAGCACCTGGTGCCCATCGGGAATGCGCCCGATCACCTGCTGAACCGCATGCCCGGTACCGAGCCGCTCGCTCTGCTCGGTCCACTCGACCGGCGCGCCTGCGAGCGCTGCGCGCACCTGTTCGCCGCCGTGGCCGTAGACCACGTGGATGTCCGCCGGCTGCAGGCTGCGGGCGCTGTCGATGACGTGCGCGAGCAGCGGCCGACCGGCGAGCAGCTGCAGCACCTTGGGCAGCCCCGACTTCATGCGCTTGCCTTCGCCGGCCGCCAGAATGACGACCGACAGCGGCATGAGTGTTGCAGCCGCCGGGCCGCGTTTCTTCAGGCTTGCGGGGCGTTTGCGCATGGGCCGATTGTACTCAGCGCCGCACCGTGTAGCCGTGGGGGTCGGCCTTGGCGTCGGGCAGCTCGGCGAGCTTCTTCTGCATCAGCGGGCCGACGAACAGCTGCGGGTTGGAATGCACCTGGTGTTCCTCGGTCTCGCGCCGGGCGATCAGCTCGGCGGCCTTGTGGAAGGCAGCTTCGAGCGAACTGCTGCCCGGGAGCGCGTCCTTGAGAAATGCCTCGCCGAACCAGGTGAGCTCGCGGTCATCGTCGCAGCCGAAGGAGCTGTGCGCCGCATCGGCGGCGGTGATGACGGCGGAGCTGTCGCTCTTCAGTTCGTCCAGAAACACGCCGGCATAGCAGGCGGACACGACCACCACGCGGTAGCGGATCGCGGAGGCATCGAGCGCAGCGCGCAGCTCCGCCGGCGCGAGCTGCGCGAGCGGCAGCGAGCCATTCTCGACCTCGAGCCCGTCTTCCGAGCCGTGTGAGGTGAGAAACAGCACCAGCACGTCCTCCTGCGGGTTCATGCGCGCCGCGAGCACCTTGAGCGTCTGGTTGAGCCCGGCCACGCTCGCGAGCGGGAAAGCATCCCGGTCCTGATCATCATTAATAAGGAGTATGGAGCGATCGAGTGAGCCAAAACGCGCGCCAAAGGCTTCGCTGGCGAACTGCGCCTCGCGCCTGAACACCCCGGGGTCGCCATCACCAGCAAAGCCGACGAAGTACACCGCCGGTTTGCCGGGCTCGGACGGACGCACGCGTGCCACCGCGGCGGCGATCCGCGCCGGCTGGTCATAGAACAGAGACTCCGTCGCACTGTCGTCATCGCTGTCCTGGGTCTGCGCGCTCTCGTCCGCCACCCACAGGCGGGTGTCGAGGTTGAGAAGCTGAAATATCCAGGGTGAGGCCAGCACCAGCGCCAGCGCGATGAGCGTGGGTGCACGTCGCAGCGGTCCGTAGGCGGCGCCGAGCACGCGCAGCGCGAGTGCACACAGGTAGATCACGCCCAGTACCGTGAGCAGCAGTGGACGCGAATTCAGCGCGCTGACATCGAGCGTCAGCCAGAACAGCGTCAGTACGAACGGGGCTACCGACAGTGCCGGCACCAGCAGCGCACGCGTGTTGGTGGCGCGGCTCTGCAGGCGCGCGGTGAGCGCACAGGCTGCCAGTCCGAGCAGCAGGTAACAGGCCCAGCCGAACAGGCCATCGAGCGCCAGCGGCGCGTGCACCTCGGCGTGCACGAAATCGAGCAACGCCCATACGACCAGATTGACGGCGAGCAGCGCCACGATCTGATCGAAGCTGTCGACGAACTGCGGTGGCCAGCGCCGCCGCAGGCACAGAAGTGCCAGGCCACCTTTGAGGTTGCGGGCGAGGCCCGCGAACAGGCCGGGCGGTGCCGGGGGAGCCGCCGTGGGCGTGTCCGAGCGATCCGCTAGCGGGTCCAGTGCTCAGCCCCGGACTTTGCGCAGCCGCTCGATCATTTTCAGCTGGGCGATCTGGCGTGCGAGCTCCGCCTGCGCTTCCGCGATGGTCAGGCGATCGCCTTTCTCACGCAGCGCGGCCTCGGCGCGCTCCTTGGCGGCGAGTGCCGCCGCCTCGTCCAGATCCTTGGCGCGCACGGCCGTGTCGGCCAGCACGGTGACCTTGTTCGGCTGCACTTCGAGCACGCCGCCGCCGACAAAAAACTGGTGCTGTTCGCCGTCCGGGGCCTGCACGCGCACCTCGCCCGGCTTGAGCAGCGTCAGCAGCGGGGCGTGGCGCGGATAGATGCCGAGGTCACCTTCGGAGCCCGCCGCATACACCACCGCGGCAGGTCCGGAGAACAGCTCGCCCTCCGCGCTTACGATGTCGACCAGAATGGTGTGCGTGTCCGCCATGATTTACTGCAGCGTCTTCGCCTTGGCGACCGCTTCTTCGATGGAGCCAACCATGTAGAACGCCTGTTCCGGCAGCGCGTCGAACTCGCCGCTGATGATGCCCTTGAACCCGCGGATCGTGTCCTTCAGCGGCACGATCTTGCCGTCCTGGCCGGTGAATACCTTGGCGACGTTGAACGGCTGTGAAAGGAAGCGCTGCACCTTGCGCGCGCGGTACACGGTGAGCTTGTCCTCTTCCGACAGCTCGTCCATGCCCAAGATGGCGATGATGTCCTGCAGCTCCTTGTAGCGTTGCAGCACGGCCTGCACGCCGCGGGCGGTGTTGTAGTGCTCCTCACCCACGACCAGCGGATCGAGCTGGCGGCTGGTGGAGTCGAGCGGATCGACCGCCGGGTAGATGCCGAGGGAGGCAATCTGGCGCGACAGCACCACGGTCGCATCGAGGTGCGCGAACGTGGTCGCGGGCGAGGGATCGGTGAGGTCGTCCGCGGGGACGTACACCGCCTGGATGGAAGTGATCGAGCCCTTCTTGGTGGAGGTGATGCGCTCCTGCAGCACGCCCATCTCCTCGGCGAGCGTCGGCTGGTAACCGACCGCCGAGGGCATGCGCCCGAGCAGCGCCGAGACCTCGGTGCCGGCGAGCGTATAGCGGTAGATGTTGTCGACGAAGAACAGCACGTCGCGCCCCTTGCCGCCGCTGTCGGGGCGTACCTCGTCGCGGAAGTACTCGGCCATGGTCACCCCGGTGAGCGCCACGCGCAGGCGGTTGCCCGGGGGCTCGTTCATCTGACCGTAGACCATCGCCACCTTCGAGTTGGACAGATCGTCCTTGTCGATGACGTTCGACTCGATCATCTCATGATAGAAGTCGTTGCCCTCACGGGTACGCTCGCCGACGCCGGCGAATACCGACAGGCCGCTGTACTGTTTGGCGATGTTGTTGATCAGCTCGAGCATGTTGACCGTCTTGCCGACACCGGCACCGCCGAACAGGCCGACCTTGCCGCCCTTGGCGAACGGCACCAGCAGGTCGATGACCTTGATGCCGGTCACCAGCAGGTCCTGGCTGCCCGCCTGCTCGTCGAACGGCGGCGGCGCGCGATGGATCGGCAGATATTCCGTGGCCTTCACCGGTCCCTGGTTGTCCTGCGGATGGCCGAGGACGTCCATGATACGCCCGAGCGTGCCCTTGCCGACCGGCACCGAGATCGGCGCACCGGTCGCCTGCACGGCCAGCCCGCGCTTCAGGCCCTCGGACGAGCCCATGGCGATCGTGCGCACCACGCCGTCGCCGAGCTGCTGCTGCACCTCGAGGGTCAGATCGACGTCCTTAAGCTTCAGCGCTTCGTACACCCGCGGGATCGACTCGCGCGGAAACTCGACGTCGATGACGGCGCCGATGATCTGAGTGATGTGTCCCTCGCCAGCAGTGGCCATAGTTTCGTTCCTCAAACCGCAGCGGCACCGCCGACGATCTCCGAAAGCTCTTTCGTGATCGCCGCCTGGCGGGCCTTGTTGTAGATCAATTGCAATTCGCTAATCAGCTCACCGGCGTTGTCGGACGCCGCCTTCATCGCGACCATGCGCGCCGCCTGTTCGGAGGCGACCGTCTCGACCGCACCGCGATACACCTGCGACTCGATGTAGCGCATCAGCAGCTGGTCCAGTACCGAAGCCGCATCCGGCTCGTAGATGTAATCCCAGTACTCCTGCAGCCCCTCGGTGTCGAGCGCCTCGAGCGGCAGCAGCTGCTGGGCCACCGCCTGCTGGGTCATGGTGTTGATGAATTGGGCGTTCACCAGCAACAGCCGATCAAGCTTGCCTTCACGGTAGGCGTCCAGCATGACCTTGACCGCGCCGATCAGGTCCTTGATGCGCGGCCGGTCGCCGAGCCCCGCGACGTTCGCCAGGATCGGCACCGCCAGACGGCGAAAGAACGTCAACCCCTTGGTGCCGATGATGCACAGGCTCACCTGCGCGCCCTTGTCCTGCCACTCACGCAGCAATAGCAGCACCTGCTTGAAGACGTTGGCGTTCAGCGCGCCGGCGAGTCCCCGGTCGGTGGAGATGACGATGATACCGACGCCCTTGACCTCGCGTTCCTGCAGGAACGGATGGCGGTAGTCCGGGTTGGCTTGCGTCAGGTGACCGAGCACGTTGCGCATCTTCTGCGCGTACGGGCGCGATGCCCGCATGCGTTCCTGCGCCCGCCGGATCTTACTCGTGGCCACCATCTGCATCGCCTTGGTGATCTTCTGAGTGTTTTTGACACTCGCGATCTTGGCGCGGATTTCCTTGGTGCCAGGCATGGCTTCAGTAGCTGCCGGTCGCGACGAAGTCGTCGATGCACTTCTTGAGCGCCGCCTCGTTCTCCTTGGAGAGCTTGGGTTGCGCGTTGATGCCATCGAGCATCGATTTGTAATTGCTGTGCGCGAACGCCTGCAGCGCCGTTTCGTAGGCGGTGACCTTGTTGAGCTGCACCTTGTCCATGTAACCGTTGTTGACCGCGTAGATCGACAGCGCCATCTCCGCCACCGACATCGGTGCGTACTGCTTTTGTTTCATCACCTCGGTGACCCGCTGGCCGCGCTCGAGCTGCTTGCGGGTCGCCTCATCCAGATCGGAAGCGAACTGCGAGAACGCCGCCAGCTCGCGATACTGCGCCAGCGACAGACGGATGCCACCACCCAGCTTTTTGATGATCTCGGTCTGCGCCGCGCCACCGACGCGCGACACCGAGATGCCGGCATTCATGGCCGGGCGGATGCCGGCGTTGAACAGGTCGGTCTCGAGGAAGATCTGCCCGTCGGTGATCGAGATCACGTTGGTCGGCACGAACGCG
>Ga0070761_10003075_pt1 | contig 10070 bp, 11 predicted proteins | sample HubBroMetageREF1_FD_66724 | JGI IMG/M metagenome (GOLD analysis project Ga0070761, IMG submission 66724) | Reference soil microbial communities from the Hubbard Brook experimental Forest, New Hampshire, USA - Hubbard Brook CCASE Soil... | ecosystem: Environmental > Terrestrial > Soil >... | reverse complement strand
ACTCGCCACTATCCCCGCCGGCAATTCACGACCACGGAAACATTCCTCTTTTGGCTTCTGCGAATCTATCTCGTCTTTATGTTCGGTGTCGTACTTTATCAGGCATGGACGGGAGCGAAGTAGCAACGCCGGCGCCATACGGATTACTGCTAAACTCGCACCATGCGCGTCAAGATTCTCGGCTCCGCGGCCGGCGGAGGCTTCCCCCAATGGAATTGCCTTTGCCTGAACTGCCGCGCTGTGCGCGCCGGAACATTCCCCGGCAAAGCCCGCACCCAGACTCAGATCGCCGTAAGCGGCGATGGGAAGAGCTGGTTTCTGCTCGGAACTTCACCGGACCTGCGCCAGCAAATCGAAGTCACACCCGAACTGCATCCGCACGGCCAACAGGAAACCACGCGCCACTCGCCCATTGCCGGGGCCGTGCTCACCAACGCCGACGTCGACCACACACTCGGCTTGCTCCTTCTCCGAGAACTCCAACCGCTTCACGCGTATGCCACCGCTTCGGTGCGCCGCATCCTCACGGAAGACAATTCCATGTTCGCCATGCTGCAGCGAATTCCAAATCAGGTGGAATGGATTGACTTCGCGCCCGGAGAAAGCTTTACTCTGCTCACTCCCACCGGCGAAAATTCGGGTCTCTCCGCGCGCGCGCTTTCGCTCGGCACGCACTTCCCGGCGTACGTATCCCAAAAACGCCAATCTGAACTCAACGCCAGGGAAGCCTCGCTCGGACTCATCCTTGAATCGCCTTCAGGCAAGCGCCTCGCCTGCATGCCGGCCGTTCCCGAGATCGACAACGACCTTCTTGCCGAATTCGAGTCCGCCGACGTTCTTCTCTTCGACGGAACTTTCTGGAGCGACGGCGAACTCATCCGCATTCAAGGCTCCAGCCAAACCGCCCGCCAAATGGGCCACGTACCCGTTCTCGAAAGTCTCAGCCGGTTGGCGCAACTGCGGCGTCCACGTAAAATCTATGTACATATCAACAACACCAACCCAATGCTGAATGAGGCTGGGCCCGAATACGCGCAGGTGCGCAAAGCCGGCTGGGAAATTGCGGAGGACGGATGGCAGTTCGAACTGTAAACGAGCCAGCGGAGAAAACCGCGCTGCTCTCGCTCGAGGAACTGCGCGCCGCGCTGCGGGCCGTCGGCGAAGAACGCTATCACCACAAACATCCATTCCATCAGATGATGCACGAAGGCCGCCTTAGCCGCGGCCAGCTGCAGGCGTGGGCGCTGAACCGCTACTACTACCAGAGCATCATCCCAATTAAAGATTCGATCATCCTCTCTCGCGGCACCGATCCCGCCTTTCGACGCGCCTGGCGCAAGCGCGTGATCGACCACGACGGAGACACCGCCACGAATAACGACGGTGGCATCAAGCGCTGGCTGAAACTTGCCGAAGCTGCCGGACTCAATGCCGACGACGTTCGCTCGGGCGCGGGCATTCTTCCCGCGACGCGCTTCGCCGTGAATGAATACCTAAACATCGTGCGCAGCCGCAGCCTGCTCGAAGCCGTCGCTTCGTCCCTGACCGAACTGTTCTCGCGTGATCTCATCACCCTCCGCATGGAAAAAATGCGGCAGCATTATCCCTGGCTTTCCGGCGGCCTCGACTATTTCGAAGCGCGTCTCACGCAGGCTCCGGAAGATGCCCACTTCGCGGTCAACTACGTTTACGAGCATGCCAAAACGCGCAGCGAACAAGAACTCGCGATCCAGGCCCTGCGCGACAAGTGCGACATTCTGTGGGCGCAACTCGACGCCCTCTATTTCGCTTACGTGCAGCCCGGCTGGCCGCCTCCGGGAGCATTTCAAATCGAGGCCAAAGCATGACTCCTTTATCTACTGTCATTCCGACGAGAGCGAGACGAAGCAGCTTCCAGGTCTCTGTCATTCTGGCCGAACCCCAGCGAAGCAACTCCCAAACGTCTGTCATTCCGACCGAAGCGGAGCGAAGCGAGCGCAGTGGAGGAACCTGCTTCTTGTCCGCAGCGCAAAGGAACCCACCATGCCACCGCCCCTAGACACAAGCCAGCCGCGTCTAGCCGCTGGATGCCGCTGGGGTGCAACCAACACCAGCGGGAACACAGAGGAGCGCGTGATCCTTTTCCCCGAAGGCGCCATCAAGCTGCAGGGCACGGGACGGCTCGTGCTCGAACGCTGCGACGGAGAGCGCACCTTCGGCGAGATCATCACCGAGCTGCAGAAAGAATTCGGCACAACCGATCCAGGAAAAATTCGCGCCGACATCGCCCTGTTTCTCGAGCAACTGCAGAAAAAACGCATCGTCGACTTCTAACGGATCTCACCGACGCAGGCTTCAGGGACCGCACACGCACCTTATGAAATGCCGCGAGCGAGCTATAATAGCTACTGGGTAACACCTTGAAACACCGCCATGCCTAAGCCTTCCACCACCAGCCTGAAGCTTGATATCGAAGTAAAGAAACGAGTGCAACGGCTCGCCTCTGTACGCCGCCGCTCGCCCCATTGGCTCATGCGCGAAGCCATCGAAGAATATGTCGAGCGCGAAGAGAAGCGCGAGAAACTCCGGCAAGACGCACTGGCGGCGTGGGATCATTATCAAACAACCGGCCTGTACGTCACCGCCGAAGATGCCGATGCATGGCTGGCCAAGCTCGAAGCGGGCAAGGGCGCCGCTCCTCCAAAATGCCGCGTCTGAAGTGGTCGCGAGGCGCTCTAAATGATGTGGCTCGCCTCCACCACTTTTTAGCCCCCAAGAGCCGCGATGCTGCAAAACGTGCAGTAAAGACAATTCGGCAAGGCGTCAAAGCGCTTGCCAGGCACCCGGAGGCAGGCCGCCTGATGCAAGAGATGCCATCTGAATTCCGCGAATGGGTGATTGAATTTGGCCACGGCGCCTATATCGCTTTGTACCACTATGATGGAAAACAGATTGTGATGCTGGCGGTTCGCCACGGCCGCGAAGCCGGATATTGAGCCGATCCTGCGAGAAATATAATGGTCCAAGAAACCGAGAGTCATCCAAGGAATTCGCAGCGATTTGTGGTCTCCAATCCTCTCGCCCTGATCGCCGAAGTCACGCATCGCTGCCCGCTGCATTGCGTCTATTGCTCGAATCCCATGCAGCTCGCAGGGACGGCCTCGGAACTTTCCACCGCGGAATGGACGAGTGTCTTCAACCAGGCTGGCAAGCTCGGCATGCTGCATGCGCACTTCACCGGCGGCGAACCTCTGGCTCGAACCGATCTGGTTGACTTAGTCGCGGCTGCACGCAAGGCTGGGCTCTACACCAATCTCATCACCTCGGGCCTCGGCCTCGCCGAGCAACGCCTGCAAGCGCTCGTCGAAGCCGGACTCGATCACATCCAAATCAGCTTTCAGGATTCGCGCGAAGAAGCCGCCAACTGGATCGCAGGCGCCAAAGCGCACGCGCACAAAATCGAACTATCGCGCACGATCAAAAAACACAAAATTGCGTTCACCGTAAACCTCGTCGTGCATCGCCAGAATCTCGATCACCTCGAAGAGATGATCGCGTTCATCGAGCAGCTCCAACCGGAGCGCATCGAGATCGCGCACACCCAGTACTACGGATGGGCTCTCGCCAATCGCGCCGCTCTCATGCCGACGCGCGCGCAACTCGAAAAAGCCGTTGCCATCATCGCCGCCGCCGAAGAGCGCCTCGCCGGCCGCATCCGCCTCGATTCTGTTGTGCCCGATTATTACGCGAAATATCCCAAGGCCTGCATGGGTGGCTGGGGACGCAGATTGATGCTCATCAATCCATCAGGAAAAGTTCTGCCCTGCCACGCGGCCGAAGTTCTTCCCGGATTGTCATTTGAGAACGTCCGCGAGAAAATCCTGGAATGGATCTGGCGGGAATCGTCATCCTTCCAGAAATTTCGCGGCGAAGACTGGATGCCCGATCCCTGCCGCAGTTGCGAACGCCGCACCGAAGATTTCGGCGGCTGCCGCTGTCAGGCCTTCTTGCTCACCGGCAACGACACTGTTACCGACCCCGCCTGCTCGCTCGCTCCCGCGCATCATCTCGTCGAAGCCGCGGTGCGCGAGGCAAATAATGAAGGTGCGCTCGTATCGAGCGCTCCAACCGCATCATCATTTGTGCAATTGCAGAAGCTGACAGCGGATTTGTGGAGTTACCGAACGAACCCGGAATAAGCCGCTACAGATTTAATTCTGCAATCTAAATTCTTCGATCTGCAACTCCTTACCACCGCAACCCCACTGTAATCGGACGCACATCCGTAGTGCGGCTGTCGTGCGATCCGTGCACCAGGCGAATCTCGGCGTAGAACTGCATGCTGCCGCGTATTCTGCGCGTGATTCCACCGCCGAAGTCAAAGCCAAACTCGTTCTGATTCGATTTCAGAAAGTCGCGGCTGACCGGCAGGCCGCCCGCGTTGCAAGGCCCCCACCACAGAAAGAAAGGATCGCAACTCGATCCCGCAACCGCAGTCGAAGAATCGAGCTTACCCGAACGATGCATGAACCCCGGACCAAAAACAATGTATCCGCCCCAGTCCTTCGTCGCCGGAATGTTGATGATAGGATTCACCATCACTGCATAAACCTGGCTCGACGCGCCCGGCGCTTGCGCCGCATTCAGCCCCGACTGCCGCAATGGCAAATTGTCGTACTGAAAGTCAGCGCGGAAGCCAAAATACTGGCTGAAGTTGCGCGCTACACCGGCGTCGCCCGTCCCTCCGCCGCTGCGCACGAATTTCTGGGTCGTGCCACTGGTCATATTCGCGCCGCCGCCCACGTTAAATGTCCAGTTCTTGTACGCCTTGGGTTTGGCCGGACGCATCGTCTCTTCGGGCGTAGCTTCCTGGCTGCTGCTCTGCTGGCTTGCAGGCGCTGGCGTTGGCGGCGCCGGTTGCTGTTGGGCTGGTGGCTGAGCCGGAGCCGGCGGCTGCGTTGACGTCTCTTGCGCCTCGAGGGTTGCGGTTCCTGCCAGCATCGCGATCATGAGCATGATCGCCGGAACAATTCCGTTTTTGTGGCACTGGCAAACCGCCGCGAACTTTTGAATCATTCATTCTCCTCGCGTATTGGCAGGCATGTAGCCTGTTATGTTGCTTGGATCACCGGCTCCACGCCAGTGATAATGGGCGGGCATTCCATATTACCAACTTTGATGCGGCTTGGGGTCGCGATGCCGCCCATACCTCCACCGCACTGCCAGTAAAAGCCCGTTTCCAGTTTCACGAAAACCGCAGCCCACGTATGATAGGGAATTCATTTTTCGCTCGAATGCCCATGCCCGATCCTCCCTCAAAGCCGGGAAAGCCCACCTCGGCACACAGCTCATCTATTCGCGTGGCTTTATTTGGCTTCGGAACCGTTGGCCGCTCGGTGGCGAAAATTCTTTGTGAAACCGGTAACGGATCGCTGCGTCTTACGCACATCTGCAATCGCAACATCGAACGCAAGAAACAGCCGTGGGTCTCTGCGGACGTGATCTGGACCGACGACGTTCAGTCAGTGCTGAAGTCCGACGCGCAGATCGTCATCGAACTCATCGGTGGCCTGACCACCGCGCAAGAGATCGTTCGCGGTGCGCTCCAGGCGGGCAAGTCCGTTGTAACGGCCAACAAACAACTCATCGCTCGCCACGGTCCCGAACTTCTTCAACTCGCCGCCCGGCACGGTTGTCACCTCGAATTCGGCGCTTCCGTTGCCGGAGGCGTGCCCGTTTTGCCATCGCTTCGCACGGGCCTGTCCGGCGATCGCTTGCACGGCATCGCGGGAATTCTCAACGGCACCTGCAACTACATTCTGAGCCGCATCGAAAATGCCCGCATTCCTTTTAGCGAGGCGCTCGAAGAAGCTCAGGCCCGCGGATACGCTGAAGCCGACGCCTCCGAAGACCTCGACGGCGGCGACGCTCGCGCCAAGCTCGCAATTCTCGCGCTCGCCGGACTGCACACCTGGGTCGCGCCTGAATCGATTCGCGCCCGCACCATTCGGCCCGTCGACGCCGTCGACTTCGATTACGCCGCCGATCTCGGCTGCACCATTCGCCAGATTTCCCGCGCCGATTTGAAAAACGAAAATCTATTCGCCGACGTCGGCCCCTGCCTCGTTCCCACCGATTCCCCGTTCGGACGCGTGCAGCGCAATCTGAATCTGGTTTTAACCTCCGGCCAGTACGGCGGAGACATGGCATTTCTCGGCGCGGGCGCAGGTGGCGATCCCACTGCAGTGGCCGTCGTTTCCGATCTGAAGTTTGTCGCTGAAAGACTATCCGCCGGACAAAGCCACGGCGTAAGCGAAGCCAGCTATGTCTCAGCCACCTCCGTCAGCAGCGACTTTGAAACGCCGTGGTATCTGCGTTTCTTCGTGCGCGACCGTCCCGGCATCGTGGCCAAACTCGCGGAAATTCTAGCCGCACATCATCTCAATATCGACTCGCTTCTGCAAAAGCCGGGCTTCGACAAATCATCCCTGCCCTTCGTGATCACTCTCGAACCCTGTCGCGACTCCGTCCTGCAACCCGCACTCGAAAAAATGGCAGCCCTCGATTTCATGATCCGCCCCTGCCTGTGTCTGCCGATCCTGCGCCAGAATTAGTGACGCGCACAAACGAAAGCGCCGGTCTCATGCGCGTTCGCGGTTTGCGAATCACGTTGAGCCGGCGCCTGCGAGGACAAACCTGTTTGGAGATTAATTCCAGAAGGGATTATTCAATCCCGCCGGACGCAATGCGCTGTCCGTTTGCGCTTCCACGCCCGAATCGTCCGAAATCTTCTCGTCGGTGAAGCGCGACGTTGGCGCGCTCAATTCTTCGCGCGGAGCCGGTGGGGGAGCAAAAGGGTAGTCAGATTTCATGGGAGACACCTCCATCTTGGATATTCAAGTCGATTAAAACACCGATGGACGGCAGGCGCTGCCCAAAATTTGAATAGCTTGTATCGAAAAAGCTGAGGAATGAGCTAAGGCAGAAGTGAACAATCGAGAAGCACTGACCACTGGGCACTGGCTACTGAACACCGGTACCGAACACAAACCTACCGCACCAGCCACTCGGTCGCAGTATGCACCCGCATCAGCAGATGACTGTAAGCATGCACAAACGCGGCAATGCTGGTCAAACCTACGGCAAGCCCATACCATCGAGTAAATCCCTTTGCTCGCGCCCGCCCGCCGCTCCATTCGCTCCACGCAATCAGCCGCTCAATGCGAATGCTCACGAACGACCGCGGACCATCCATCAGGGAAGCCTTCAAATGCCCGGCCGGCTCCATCCCTAAGCGCGACAACTTGATCAGCGCCGCAGCCAGATCAAGCGCCTCGTCCGCGGTCGATACCGCGTCATCATCCGCGCTCAGTTCGGTCGCTTCCAGCCACGCCGCTTCCAGGCCGCTGAGTCCTCGGAACGCCACGAATCGCATCAGAAGTTTTTTCAAATTATCGCGACGGCGCACATGTGCGATCTCATGATGCAGCGTCGTCTGCAGCTCGCCCGGCGTCAACATCGATTCCGCTGTACCCGAAAGTAAAATTCTCGGGCGAAGAACGCCGACCACCGTCATCGCTGGAATTCTTGGCGCGATGCGCAGCACCGGAACATTCGCGCATGGCTCAACCGGCCGTGCCGCCGCCGTCCATATGGAAACGGAACGCGCCGCCGTGCGCGCCGCCCAAATCGCATTGGCCACGCCATAAATTACAAGCGCAACCGCGCAAACTCCCAACGCCAGCAGCCATGCATTCAAAGGCTCATTCACCTGGCGCGGCTCCAGCAGCAAAAACGAAGGAACAGTAACCAGCCCGGTGATCGCCAGCGCTGCAACCAGCGGAAACATCCGCAATGCAAACAGGAAATTGGCCACGCGCCGCGCCGAACCCCGCCGCAGCAGTAGAGAACCAGTCAAAGAAATGTTCGGGGAGACTCTCCGCCAGACGCACATCACCGCCAGCGAGAGCGAGCAATAAACAATCAGGAGTTCAATGAAAGCTACGATGATGCCCCGTGCGGCAAACATTGGGTGCGTTGCCTTTCAACGGCCTTTTCTAATCCAAAAGGCCTGCACAGGGAGGCTTTTCAGCCTTTCGTAGCAGTACTGCGGGCATGCTGCTCGCCGTCGTGCAACTCTCGGCGCTTGGCCTCGACCAATCGGCTCAGGTCATCGAGCAACTGCGCATCGCGAGCGCTGACGATATCGACAAGATACGAGAGCGGCAAAGAAGCAGCGGGGCTGGCCTCGAGCAACTGACGGAACGCCTCGCCCGCAACCTCGCGGTGCAGCTCTTCCCGGCTGAACCGTGGCGTGTAGCGGAATGCGCGCCCCTCGGTCTGCCGCGTCAGCAAGTTCTTCTTGAACAGCCGGTCCAGCGTCGTCATCACCGTCGTATAGGCGAGATCGTCGCAGCCCGACTCCACCAGTTCGCGCACGGTCGCGGTATTGCGCTGCCAGAGTGCTTCCAGCAAACGCTCCTCCAGCGGCCCAAGTTGCGAAGAGGAGGCCCGAAAATGAAAGATACGCTTCATTGCCCCAAGTAAAGGAATTCTATACCGAGAAGCAGCTCCAACGCCACACAAGAACCGGATTATTAGAGACTACCTGACAAATGGTTTCCGGTGAGGGTGCGACGTAAAAGGTGCATGAGAATCGCATTCGGCGAGAAACAGGCGGGAAATACTCATCAGACTCCAGTCCCGTCAGGGGCGAAATTCAATAGCCCAGATTCTGCCCTAAGCGACGCCGAAGGGGACGTAAGTCCTGGGTAAGCTGGAAAGGGCGAACGAGTCCCGGCAGGGACCGCCCTGCTTTCTCGCACACGCTGTTTGCTTTATGGTGACCCCGGAGGGGCTCGAACCCCCAACCCTCAGTTCCGAAGACTGATGCTCTATCCAATTGAGCTACAGGGCCGTTGATCTGCACAGGTAGTAACCGACCGCTTGCAGAACGATTCTACCGCGAAACACGACATCGCATCTGTCTGTCACAATAGGCCGCGAGCGCATAGCTTCGCTCACTTGATTTCTATATTTCCAGAGGCCGTTTTCAGATCGACGGTAGGGCCGCCTTTGCCAATCTGCCCACGAAGTTCGTGCGGGCTCCTCTTCCCTTGTGTCACAACGGCATCGGCGCTCTCAATCGTTCCGGAACTAGCGTGGGCAACGATCGCCAGGTTGGCGTCGTCGGAGAATTGCACGCGCACGGCGCCGGTGCCCGTCTGCAGCTTCCAATCGGAAGACGGATTCCCGGTGGCATGGATATTGCCGCTTCCACTGGTCACATGCAGTTGTCCCTGCAGGTTTTCAACGTCCACGTCACCCGCCCCGGTTACGACTTCCAGCCCCACAACGCCCAGCATAAGCTGCACTGTGACCGGTTGTCCCGTTTTCGAATCTTGTATCTGGACCTGACTGGATACTTGGGCCGGCACTTGGGGGCCTTCAATTTCACTCGCATAGACTGACCCCGTGCCCGCCTCGGCTTGGACGCTCCCGTGTATGTCGTGTATGTCAATGTCTCCCGAGCCCGTGCTTATGTGAACATTCTTGCCAATATGCCACACACGTACCTTGCCGGTGCCGCTGCTCGCCTCCACGGGGCCCTGAATCCCTTCGACGCTCTGATTGCCGACCCCCGTCTCCGAGTGCAACTCGGTTCCCTGAGGAGCGACGATTTCGTAGGAGATCGCGATATTGGCCGCCAGGTCCGGATCGGCGAAGTGGCCAATGCGGACGCTATGCGCGTGCGCGTCGCTGATAACCGGCGGGTTCAATTCGATCATGCGGATACGCGTGGCTACATTGTCGTCTTGGGAATCGTCGATGCTGTGCAGTTTGGCGTGGATTTCGATTTTCCCGGGACCACCCGCACGCAGCAGGATTTCGCCCGCATCGGTGGCGATATCCAATTTCAATGCACCGGATTTCAATGTGCTGGAAACCTGGAGGGTTTGGTCAAAGCGCCCGTCCGCGGCCTGACAAGTCGCTGCGATGACCACAACAGCGATTACGATGATCGGACGCACGAAACTCGCATCGAAGGCGCGCATAAGCGGAACGCGGCCGTGCGGGGTCAATTCATTTTC
>Ga0070761_10003072_pt1 | contig 10082 bp, 9 predicted proteins | sample HubBroMetageREF1_FD_66724 | JGI IMG/M metagenome (GOLD analysis project Ga0070761, IMG submission 66724) | Reference soil microbial communities from the Hubbard Brook experimental Forest, New Hampshire, USA - Hubbard Brook CCASE Soil... | ecosystem: Environmental > Terrestrial > Soil > Temperate... | reverse complement strand
GCCTTCGAGCACGCGGGGCTGTCGCCAGTATCCACTGCCGGCGGGAGGTCGGTCTCTTGTCCCCACCGCCCCCTTCCCGACGTGCGATTTGCCGTCAGTTCAAGACCATCGGCCACCGGTGCATCCAATCTGCTACCTGTCGCGTCCGCGTCAGGATCATTGAGGAAATGGTCGCGCACAAGAGGGGGCGCGATGGTCGAGAAATGCGGCGCGCGTTCTCGGCAATCCTCCAAGGCGTTCGCACCGCGACCCAAGGTGTCGGCCGGGGCGCCACCCGCACGAAGGCAGCCACCCGTCCGACCACGCCGGCGATTCATCGCCAAGAGCCCGGCTCAGCATCAGGGTTGGCGGAATTGTGGTCCGGCGAAGCGGCAGCATCCGCTCGACGGTCTTGCGGCGTTTCAGCGGATGCCTGGGCTTCGCCCCAGCCCCAAGCGTCGCTGGCACTTGCGGCACGTGACGACGCGCCTCAGCGGGGTGAGCGCCGCGGGCAGCGTGCGCGCTCGATAGGGGTAAAACGGCAGCCACGTAGACCCTCTGCGCGTGATTTTCTTCAGTCTTTCCGGCCGATGCGAGCCGTAGCCAATAAGGCCCTCCGGCAAGCGACCGTCTACAGAGGCGATGATGGAGCGACGTCGATGGTCGCCGTCATGCGTCGAGTTACCGGGAAGAGGCAACTGCCTTCGGTGCAGGCCTGGTAGCGCACACTCCCGTCGACGCGGCGAACCGCAGGGTCCGCGTCGCGTGAGAGGATGAACGGGACGCTCAACACGGCCTTTCCTCGGAACGTCGCGATGGTGCGCCCGTCGAGCTCGAAGGGTACGGCAGGCGGGTATCGGGGCTCCTTCCAGCTCACGCCCGCGGCGTCATCGAAGCGGACGCGTGTCGCGATGAACCATGGGTCGCTCGGGTGATCGGACATGACGTGGTAGCCGGGCGCGATCGACAGCACCACCGTAATCTCGCTCGCCTCGCCGGCCGCGACCCGACCGGGAGCGGTCACGTCGATCGTGACGACGCCGTCCGCCGCCGGCTCGCCGGGCCGTTTTGCGGCTGGCGAAGCGACACCGACGACGAGAAGCCGGTCGAGCTCGCCGCGCACTGCGCGAAACGTAGGATCGAAATGCTTCGAGTCGGGAAACAGAAAGAGACGGATCTTCCCCTCTGGGTCGACGATCACAGTCGAATCGAGGACGACCTGCGATCGGTCCTTGAACGACGGCTGCGCACGCGGTGGCGCGTAGGTGCGCGAGACCGCGCCGTCGACATCATTGAGCACGACGACCGAACGGGCGACGTGAGTAGCCGCATACTCGTTCCAGTGACCCGGCTCCTCCATGACTCCGATGAGCACCACGTGCAGGTCGAGCTTCGCGTACGCGGTGGCAAGCTCGCCGAGATGCTCGACCTCGGCGTCGCAGTACGGGCACCAGGATGCCGTGAAGTGCAGGAGCGTCCAGTGGCCACGCAGCGACGCAAGCCGGACCGCGCCCTCACGCGACGGCAGCTCGAAATCGGGCGCGGCGTCGCCGGGTTGGGGATGCCCCATCTCGGGCCGGATCGCGCCATAGAACCCGGGCTGAGCCCAAAGCGGCGGTCCGGCCGTCGAGGACAAACCGCCACACGCGAGGAGACTGCAGAGGGCGCCCGCCTGCAGCGCCGCGCGCACTACGTGCCGCCCGCGCGGGCGAGCTCGCCGTCGATGGCTCGACGCGCTTGCACGAGGCGAGCGTCGAAATGCGCGGTGTCCACCATCGTAAAGAAAATGATCTTGCCCAGTGGGTCGACGACCAGATTCGATGTCACGAGGACGGTGCTCCGGTCCTTGATCGCCGGCTGCGCATGGTCGGGCGTGAACGTGGCCGTCGTCTCACCGGTTGCGTCGCGCAGCACCGGGAAGGGCATCGTTACGCGCTGAAGGTACTTGCTGTAGCCGGCATCGTCTTCCTTGATGTCGACTGCGATCACCTTCACGTTCTTGCGCGCGTAATCCTCCGCCAGCGCCTTGAGATACGGCTGCTCGGCCTCGGAGAACGGGCACCATGATGTCACAAACGCCAGCATCACGACCGAGCCGCGAAGCGATGACAGCTTCACGTGGCTGCCGTCCTGAGCGACGAGATCGAAATCGGGGGCCCTATCGCCGACGTGCGGCGACCCTAGATCGGGCGTGACCGCGATGCTTGGCTCCCCCAGCGTCGGGTCGGCCGTGGCGCCCGTGGCGGGCACGGCCGCAGCAGCACCGCCGCAGCCGATCGCGGCTAGCAAGAGGAGTGGGGTGAGAGATCGAGTCCTCCTCTCCCTGTCGACGGCCATCATCGCCCCAGTGGCTCGTCTTTGAGGAGCGACCGGAGCTGATCGCGGAGCGTGGGCGTTTCCGCGTGCCCGTGCGATTTCACGGCGTGCGCGACGGCGACCTCGAGCACCTCTTCGGCGGTCCCCGCAACGTAGAGCGAACAATTCTTGTCGCTTGGAAGGGCGCGACAGTCTGCGAATACACGACGTTCTTTGGTCATGACCATGTCCCTTCTTGGCTTTTGCGGCGGAGCACGCGCACGACGCCCGTCCTTCGGGCGCGCGCGATGCTCGCAATTCAGGCCTTGCCGTAGTTGCTCGCGCCGAACCAGTCGATGACGACCACTGGTTCGTTGCCAATTACCCATGCGTCGTGTCCGCTGGGCAGGGCGGTGACGTCTCCCGGGCCCGCCACGAGCTCGGTACCATCATCCATTTTGATCCCGAGTCGCCCGGACAGGTGATACTGAAAGTGCGGAGCCTCGCAGCTCGCCGTCTTCGCGATGGGCTTCACGTCCTTCGACCAACGCCAGCCCGGCTGAAACTCGAGCCTGCCGACGCTTCCGCCGCCAACATTGAGGACCTTGGCCTGGCCGTTCGGGAAATCACGGGTTTCGTCCGGCCTTGCGAACGTCTTGTGCTCACTTTTCGCGTCTTTCGACATGACCATCCCCTTCCCGTCGTCGACTTACCAACTAGTAAGTAAGACGTCAAGAGATACCTGTCGGAACCGTCCTGGGGCGGGAAGGGCAGGCCTCGGGTACCCTTGGGAACATGCCGATTCCGAAACCATCCGAGACGGGCTCCCGACCTCAAACAAAGAGGAAGGCGTCGCCGCCCGATGCCGCCATCGCGATAGGGACGGCGGAGCGCATTCTCGACGTGGCGGAGCGTCTCGTTCAGACGCGCGGCTACAACGGTATCAGCTATGCGGACATCGCGATCGAGCTCGGCGTCACCAAGGCGTCGCTACACTATCACTTCCCCACCAAAGCCGACCTCGGCATCCGTCTCATCTCTCGCTATGAAGAGAACTTCTTGCGGGCGCTCGCCTCAATCGACGCGAGCTATGCGGACGCCAAGAAGAAGCTCCGACAGTACGCGCATATCTACGAAACGGTCCTCGAGCAGGACCGCATGTGCCTATGCGGGATGCTCGCGGCCGAGCACGCGACGTTGCCCTCGGAGATGAGAGCGCGCCTCAGCGCGTTCTTCGACGCAAACGAGGAGTGGCTCGTCGATGTCCTAGAAGCTGGCAAAAGTGCGGGCACCCTGTCCTTCGAAGGGTCGGCGATCGCAAAGGCTCGCATGCTGGTCGGTTCGCTCGAAGGCGCCATGCTTCTTGCGCGCTCGTACGGCGAGCTCGAGCGCTTCACGCAGGTCGCGACGCAGCTTCTCTCCGCGCTCTCGGTGCGCAAGAAGCCGTCGGTGCCCCGCTTTATAACGCACCTTCGCGTGTCGAATGACGCGCTCACGGCGCGCGGATCGGACAAGTAGCCAGTACTGGCCTCTTCGCGTTGCGATAGCCACAAGTCAGGCGCCCCGTTTGGTGCGACAATCCGCGCGCCGTGATTGCCCTGTCGTTTCCGAGCCATCGCTCGTCGTCCCTCTCCGCTTTCGCCCTTCTAGCTCTAGCCATCGCTGCCTGTGGCGGGCGTACGAGCGGAGTCGGCGGCAGCGGTAGCAACGTGGCCGCGAGCACCGGGGGGAGTGCGGGTACGGTCAGCGGCGGCTCGGGGACGGTCTCCGTGGTCAAGTCGGGCACGACCAGTGGCGCCATCGCCAGCGGAAGCGTCGCGGGTGGAAGCGGCACTGCGACCAGCGGCACCGTGGTCAGCGGGAGCGGCTCGGTCACGAGCGGCACGGTGATCAGTAGCGGTACGGTCGGCATTCCCCCTCCCACCGCAGACGCCGGGCCCGACAGCGCAGCCATGCTCGGCCCTGTCCCGAGCCCGGGATGCGGAAAGGCGCTGGCCGTGGCGACCGGGATGTGGGTCCCTCAGCCGACGGGTTGTCCGAGCCCCAGGCTCACCGGGGGCTACACCGTCAGCAATAACAACCAAGGCACAGCGGCTTGCGAGGCGATCCCGCCAGGGAGCACCGTGCCGGCGACGGCCACGCTAGGCAGCCCGGAGTATCGCGGCTGGTGGCTCTACGTCCCGACCGGATACGACGCCACCAAGCCTTACACGGTTATCTACAACGGCGCTGGATGCGACGACGCGAACTGGTTCAACGCGGGCGAGGACGGGTACCCATACAACACGGTCGACAACGGCCAAGCCATTCTCGTCGGCCTCGATTACGACACCTTTGCCAACGATCCAGGCTGTTACGACACGCGCAATCTCACATCGAACGACTACGTATTCTTTCCTTGGCTCTTGGATCAGATCGAAAGCGAATTCTGCGTCGACACGTCCAAGGAGTTCATGTCCGGCTACGGTAGCGGCGCAAGTCTCACCGAACAGATCGCTTGCGCGTTCGGCGATCGATTGCGCGGGCAGGTGGGGGTCGCCGCTGGCGAGAGCGACGTTGGCCCGGTGGTGTTACCGACGTGTACGGCTCACCCGGTCGCTTCGATGTTCGTTCACGATTTCAACGACACCGATGAGACCTATGCGAATGCTCTGCCTGCGTGCACCAGCGCGCTCAAGCAAAACGGTTGTACCACCCAGGTCTGCAATCCGCTCGACGCGACCACAACTACGCCTTATTTGGTGCCCCCTGGCGTCAATGCGGCGAAGCACGGCGCGAAGTGCGTCTCTTTCAACGGCTGCCCTGCGGAGTACCCGGTTGTCTTTTGCGTCACGTATAACAATGACGCGAGCGACGGGCAAGACTGGGGTACGCCGACGCTGTTCTGGAATTTCATCAGCACCATGCCGCCGGCCTCGTCAGGCACCATGCCGCTCCTGCCGTGCCCGACGCCGACGTTTGCGCCGGCGGCAGGTGCAGTCCCGGCTGGCACCAACGTCGTCATCTCCACGGCGGGTCTTCCCGCTGGGGGAGAAATTCTCTTCACGACGGACGGGACGGTACCCACTTCCAACAGTCAGCCGTACCACGCCGGGGCTGTCGGCATTCAAGTCACGACCGCCGAGACGTTCCATGCCATCTCGACCACGATGGGCGCCACGTGCACGGACTCGGCGGTCGCCTCCGCCACCTACACGATAGCCCCGTAGACCTGATGGCGATGCTTGGCGAGGCCATGAACCCCCTCTGCCCCCGCGTCATCACGCGGAGCTTCTCGCCCGACGAGCCGATGACCTCGATGCTGGCGAGGCCGAGGAGGTTGCCCGCAGACGGGCGAGCCTTGGGAGGGCATGCCTTCCGCAGCTTCTGAAGCGTTAGCCATGGACGGACCGCCAGGGAGACCGCATCCTTGCGGGTAGCCCGATCCATGGCTTTTTCAGCAAGCCGGTTTGGCCGCATTCTGTGGGGCGTCCTTCTGATTGCGGTCGCGTCGTGCACGAAGACGACGGTGGCCGGCGTCCTGCTCAATTTCGAGACGGACGGCACGCTCGACCCCGACACCCTCCACGTCACGATCACGGCCAACGGTCAGACGCCGCTGGATTGGTGCTACCCCATCACGAACCCGGCGACGTTCTTCCCGACGACCCTGGCCATTGCGCCCAATGGCGATCCGACCGAAACGGTGTCCGTCACAGCGAGCGTCCTCCGCGCGGGCGTGACCCTGGACGTGCGGCAAAACTACATCACCGAGGTCCCGAACGATCGCGTCCTCGAGCTAGATATCCTCTTCAGCGGGAAGTGCAGCGCGCAGGTCAGCACCGTGGTGGGCCCGCCGCACGGGACGAATTGTCCGTACGGCGTCGCTGCGTCCCTTTGCCCGCCCGGCGCGACGTGCAGCACGGCGACTGGGTTCTGCGTAGCCGACGTGCTCGGGAGCGATGCTGGACCATTTCCCGAGACGGAAGCGGGCTTTGACGCAACGACCGCAGCACCCGACGGCGGCACGGAGGGGAGCGTGCCGGATGCTTCGGTGACCTTCGACGCCACGCCTGCCTTGGAGTCTGGCGTGGACGCGGCGGCCCAGCCGCATTGTGCACCTGGGGGCCCCGGCCTCACGAATTGCGGGGCCTCGCAGGACGATAATTGCTGCACGAGCTTGGCAGTAGACGGCGGAACGTTTTTCCGGACGTACACGAACGATGGCACGGGGCCGGCGGGCGAGGCCGATCCAGCGACCATCAGCAGCTTTAATCTCGACAGGTATCTCGTGACAGTCGGACGTTTCCGTCAGTTCGTGAATGCGTGGAACGCTGGTTGGCTGCCTGCTCCCGGGTCGGGCAAGCATACGTACTTGAACAACGGAAACGGCTTGAACGCGACAGGCGCGGGCTACGAGCCAGGCTGGATAGCCACGGATGACAGCAATATCGGGCCGACGAACGCCAACTTAGCCTGCTACCCAGGGTTCGATACGTGGACGAACGCGGCGGGCAGCCAGGAGAATCTTCCGATCAATTGCGTGGATTGGTGGGAGTCGTACGCCTTCTGCATCTGGGACGGAGGCTTTCTGCCGAGCGAAGCCGAGTGGGAATACGCAGCGGCGGGCGGGGCCCAGCAACGAGAATGCCCGTGGGGCTCGGCGGCGCCCGGGACTGCCAACCAATACGCCATCTACAACTACTACTATCCGACTGGGATATCGAATGCCGTTGGCGTGGCCAACGTTGCTCCAGTCGGAACGGCAGCGCTGGGAGCGGGGCTTTGGGGTCAGCTCGACTTGGCCGGCGATGTCCTGGAGTGGAACTTGGATTGGTACAACCCCTACGTCGATCCCTGCACAGATTGTGTGAATTTTAAGGCCGCGTCCTACCGGGTGTTACGGGGCGGCAACTTCGGCAACAACGCGTCGTACTTTCTCCCCCCGAACCGCGTCGACGGCCCCCCGTCGAATCGCACCCTCTACATCGGATTTCGGTGCGCCCGGAGTCCGCCGACTTGCCCAGCCGGACAGGTCAACCAGAACGGGATGTGCGCGCCGTGTCCGACGGGCGAGACCGCATGCGGCAATGCCTGCGTGAACGAGCAGACCGACACGAACAACTGCGGGGGCTGCGAGAGCGCTTGTCAGTCCGGGACCACCTGCGAAGGCGGAAGATGCGTTTGTCCAGGCTCTGAGACTTTGTGTGGCACCGCCGCTGCCGCTGCGTGCGTGAACCAACCAACCGACCCGAACAACTGCGGCGGCTGTGGCATCACGTGCGGGGCTGGACAGAGCTGCGAGAGCGGAACCTGCGTGGCCAATCCGCCGAGCTGCGCTCCGGGAAGTCCGGGGATGACCAATTGCGGCCCTGGGGGCAGTGGAGACGAGAGCTGCTGCACGAGCTTGGAGGTGACGGGTGGGACGTTCTATAGGACGTATGGGCCGGAGGCCGATGGCGGAGCAACCGGGGAGGCCGATCCGGCGACGGTCAGCGGCTACCGTCTCGACAAATACGACGTTACGGTGGGTCGGTTCCGTCAATTCGTGAGCGCGGTCCTGCCTCCCAACGGGGGCGCGGGCTGGTTGCCGGTGGCCGGCTCGGGCAAGCACACGTACCTGAACGGTGGGAACGGATTGAACGTATGGGGTGGCGGCTTCGAGCCGGGTTGGATCGCGTCGGACGACAGCAACGTTGCGCCAACGGACGGGAACTTGGCCTGCTTGCCGATGTACAGCTCATGGACGAGCACCGCCGGCAATCAAGAGAACCTGCCGATCAACTGCGTCAACTGGTACGAAGCCTACGCTTTTTGCATCTGGGACGGCGGTTTCCTTCCGAGCGAGGCGGAGTGGATGAACGCTGCGGTTGGGGGCGCCGCCGAGCTCGAATACCCCTGGGGTGAAACGGATCCGGGAACCGCCAATAAGTACGCAATCTACGGCTGCTACTATCCCACGGGCTCCCCGGCAGCCGGCGGTAATTGCGACAGCCCTGGCGCGGACTCGGGAGTGGCGAGCATCGCGTCCGTAGGGACGCCGGCACTAGGCGTCGGCACGTGGGGCCAGTTGGATCTGGTCGGCAACGTGTGGCAATGGAACCTGGACTGGACGGACGGAGCTTCGTATGTGAATCCCTGCGTTGATTGCATCGAGCTGACCGCGAACCCTGGGGGCGGGCCGTCCCGAGCGAATCGCGGGAACTACTTCGCGGGCGGTGCGTTTAACTTGCAGCCATCGTCCCCGGGCGACCGGGACCAGGACACTCCCCCTACGTCCCGCGCCGAGACAATCGGCTTCCGGTGCGCGCGGGCGCCGTAAGCTTCAGCAGGAACCCTCTCCAGACCGCGTTCGGCCGATCGCATTGCGTGAGCGCCGTGCCCGTGAGCGGCTCTCGGGGTCGCCTACGCCGCGGCCTTATCAAACCATGGCGCAAGAGCAGGGTGCCGATCGTGCTCGCCGCCGGCAAGGCAAGCGTCGGGTCGCGCTCGGAGAGCCAGGCGCGCAGCTTCTTTGGGCCCCAGAACGGATGTGCTTTGCGCGCTTCGACCACCGCGTCGACTACCGTGCTCGGGGTTGCGTGCCGGCATCGTCGCGGTACCGGCTCGCCGTCGACGAGCGCAGCAGGTCCGCCTTCCTCGTAGCGCGCCAGCCACTTGTAGCCCGTCTTACGGCTGATCTCGAAGCGCTTGCAGATTACCGCGAACGGCTCGCCGGCCTCTCGCAGCGCTGCGATGAAACGTACTCGTTCGTCCACGACGCAGGTCTCCCTCCACGGCATCGAGGGACCTTGCCCCAATCGCCGCACGCCAAGACCGCGAGTGTCACCCAGGTCCCCGGTCTAAACTGTTACCGGTGTACCCGGTCTGAACCGGGGCGTTCGAACCGGGGGAGTACCACCGGAGGGCTCGCGCGGCGCCACTTTGTCGGCGAAATGGCCCACAATCGCGAAGCTCGGGGGTCCCGTTCGCGCCGCAACCGGACAATTCCTCGGACGCGGCCTCGAGGATGGCAGGTGCCAGAGTGCGTTCAAGAACGACGCGTCGCAATAGTCATTGAATCGGATTCTCGGAGGGAGTGTCATCGCCGCGATTGGTCGGAGGCAACGATGAAGGACGTGCCCGGAGTGCATAGCAAGCTGAACGTGCAAGTCGTTGGAGGCGAGCCGGTGCCGCCGGATGCAAAGCGATTGCACGAAGAAGCGCGACTCGCTGGTGGCTGTGGTGACTACGACCGGGCGCTGGAGTTACTCAATCGCGCCCACCAGCTGGCGCCGACCTGGCCGTACCCGCTCTACGATGCGGCTTTCACGCACCTGCTTCAAGGCGACTCCGTCAAAGCCGAAGCGCTCTACGCCGAGGTCGACCGAATGGCCCCGCGCGGATTTTTCACCTGCAAGACTTCGCTCGATTGCCTGAGGCGCGAACGCCAGGGCGAGGTCCCTCCGGGGTTTTGCAAGGCGTTTGCGCTGCTCGAGTCGGTCGATAAGACGACCAAGAGGCGGGCTCTAGAGGGAATCGTGGCCAAGTGGCCAACGCTCGCGGCGGCGTGGTGGCAGCTGGTCATGATTCTCGAAGATAATGACGCTCGTTTCCACGCCATCGAAAAAGGGCTGGGCGCGAACCCCGACGCCGAGACGAAAGGCATGCTGCTCATCAACAAGGCTTTCACCCTGGCAAGGCGCGGCGATAAGGAGATCGCGGCTCGTATCTTGCGCGAGCTGGCGGACGATCCCGACTGCACAGCAAGCACAGAGGCGCTCGCCAAATTTTCCCTCGCTCGGGTGGTGGAAGGCCAAGCAGGCTGACGATGGTCCGTGACGCGCACT
>Ga0070761_10003071_pt1 | contig 10082 bp, 5 predicted proteins | sample HubBroMetageREF1_FD_66724 | JGI IMG/M metagenome (GOLD analysis project Ga0070761, IMG submission 66724) | Reference soil microbial communities from the Hubbard Brook experimental Forest, New Hampshire, USA - Hubbard Brook CCASE Soil... | ecosystem: Environmental > Terrestrial > Soil > Temperate... | reverse complement strand
TCGTCATAGTACATGCCAAAGCCGGCGCGAATTACGGTCTTCTCGCTGTTGCCCGGGGAGTAGGCGATCCCAAGACGCGGCGCAATCTGTTTGTGGTAATCGTGCGGCACGCTGGCTACTATCGGAATCTGCAACGCTTGCAGCGTCTGATACGCGGCGTTGTCGGCCTCGCTTCGTCCCGAGCCGATCATGAGTCCCCAGGTGTTCTGATAACGCAGGCCGTAGTTGATGGTCAGATGGTGTGTAACTCGCCACGAGTCCTCGGCGTAGAGTCCCAGCCTTTGCACGTTCTGCGAAAAGGTGCCGTCACCGGCGGGAGTGTAGGAGCAGGTTGAGCCGTCCGAAGCGGCGAAGCCGATGCACTGTGGGCTGAAGGTTCCGAACACGCCTGGGTTCTGCGCATAATAGACGGGGTTATTGACGTACTGAGCAAGAGTCTCCGCCGTCGACGCAAATGCGCCGCTGAGCACGGGTTCGTGAATGAAGTCGATTCCAAACTTGAGCGCGTGACTTCCGGCAACGTGGCTCAGGTCGTAACGAACCTGGTATTTATCCTGATTGCGCAGGTCAGGGAAGAGAGTAATGGGAGTGGCGAACTGGTTGTCCCCGAAAGTTTCGAATCCGGAAATGGTCAGCGCTGTCGAGCTAAATGGAAACGCCAGCGCGAAACCCAAATCCGAGTTGCGCGTCTGCGTAAGGTGCAGCAGACTGGCGCCGAGAACCAGATTGCCGAGCCAGGTCGGACTGAAAGTGTAGGCATTGCTGATCACCGTGTTCCAGTAGTTGTTGTGCGTGGTCAATCCGGTGGAGGGCAGTGTCCCCTGCTCCACCAGCGCATTGTGCGTCAGGTAGCTGTCTTGCGACGTGCGCAGAAACCACTGCGACTTCGAAGACTCGGCCCAGTCAAACCGCACCGACCCTATGTAATCGCGGAAGGGGATCGGAACAGTCGCGGGAACGGAAATTGAAGGGACACCGGTAATCAGGCCATCGGCCGCCAACTGCGCCAGTGCAGCGAACTGCGCGGTGCTCGCCGGGCTGTAGGCGATGCTGGCATTCTCGTGCACATTCTCGAACGAAGTAAAAACCCATACTTTGTTTTTTGCGATCGGCCCGCCCAGCGTGCCAACGTAGTTCTGCCGTGAGAATGGCTGCTTGGGATTGGGCGCCGGATTCTCGATCGGGAACCGCGCATTGAGCGCCGCGGCCCGCTCATAAAACGCGCCGTTGCCGTGCCACTCATTGGTGCCGTGCTTGGTAGTGATCACCACCGACCCGGCGGTGGTCCAGCCGGTATCAGCGTCTTCATTGGAAGTGCGCACGGCAAATTCCTGAATGCCGTCGGGCGAGAAATTTTGCAGGAAGCCACCGATCCAGTCGTCGGAGTTGTCAGCGCCATCCACCGACAGTTCGTTGTTCAATCCCGAGCTTCCCCCGGTGGAGACGGCCGTGATGCGCGCCTTGGTGGGATCGGAAGGCTCGACTGGCTCAGTTCCGGGCACGAGGTAAGCGATGTTGGCAAAGCTGCGTGCCGGGAGCGGAAGAGTCGCAAGGTCCTGACTGCCGACCACACCGCCATGCACCGCGCTCGACGTGTCAATCGTTTCGGTGGTGATCGAGGAGGGACTCCCCAGCACATTCACCGTCTCGCTTCCGCTTGCGAGTTGGAGCGTAACCGCGATATCGCGCACCACACTGACCGCAACGTCGACATCGGCCGTAGCCTGGGCAAAACCTTTGGCGCTCACCTTGACTAGGTAAGAACCGGGCTGCAGGCCCTCAATGCGGAACTCTCCCCGCTCATTCGCCGTGGCCTCTCGGGTAATGGAAGATCCGTTTGACCGCACGACCACCCGGGCCCCCGCCACCCGCGCGGCGCTCGCGTCCTGAACCTCTCCCCGAAGCGCGCCGTTCGGATTCTGGGCGTGCAGCCACAAAGGAACAGAGACAAAGATCAGAAAAAAAACGGCGCAGATGGCAGCACTCGATCTGCGCATTTCAGAGCGCGAAAACCTGGCGAGCATGAGAAGAACCATCCAGTGAACAAGGCGTTGCCGCGGTTCGCAGTTGCTGAGACACGATGGCCTGCGCGGCGAAACAGACTAGTGCACCGAGAGTAATGGGGCGTGCCAGTTACTACCAGCGATAGTCGGGCCAGGTGGTGGCTCAGTTTCGATCGGTTTTGAAAGGGCAGGACCTCAGTGCCGTAACTTGTTTTGAAAGGGTCACGACTTCATTCGTGCCGTAAATCCCGCGTAATCACTCGCGGTCTGTGTTGGCAGCGTGTATTGGCGGCGATGGGCAGTGTGTAGCGAAAGCCAAGCGCTCAGAGGAAAGCAGGAATCAGCGAACCAGCCATTCCGTGACTTCATGCGTCAGCGAAAGCGCGGGACCGTAAGTAGCAAAGACGCACAACAACAGCGCAGCAACCGAGGGCACGACGACGTACCAGGTGCGAATTTGCATCGCTCGAGCTTTGTCAGTTTCATCCCAGGAAAGCAGCCTCTGCACGCGTGCGCTGACCGATCCGCTCACCAAACCCACGGTGCACAGCGGAGCCGCTTCGACAGGAACAAGGCGGGAGAGTTTGACCAGGGCCGAGGCCAGGTCAACGGCGTCGTCCAGCCTCGAGACCGCCGCATCATCGGCGGCCAGTTCCGCGGCTTCGAACCATGCGCTCTCCAGTCCGGCCATCCCCGGGAAGGGACAAAAGCGGAGGACGAGTTGCTTCAGGTTATCCCGAGAGCGCATGTGCGCGAGTTCGTGCTTGAGAGCGACCTGCAGTTCGTCATGACTGAGCAGCGCAACCGTGGATTCTGAAACCAGCACTCTCGGTCTGCGGATACCGGCTAGAATAAGCGGCGGAGCCTCGCGTCTGGACGGAAATGTCACAGCCCGGGCATAGGTCCGCGCATAGGTCTGGGCGTCGACTCGGGCCGCGGCATCTACTGTCAGCGGATGCGCGCCCTCCAGCCAGCGCGCCACCACGCGAGAGGTCCGCGTCTGAGCCGCGAACACGCGGAAGCAGCCGCAGGCAATCAGCGCCAGAGCGCAAATACCCAGCGCGACTGGCACAGCGCCCATGCCCTCGTCAATATCCATTGAGCGCGGTTCCAGCAACTGGAACGAAGGCACGACAAACGCGAATGTAATCACCACCGAGGCCGCCAACGGAAGAACCCGAAACGCGAACAGCAGAGCGGCCAGGCTCTGTTCCGTCACACGCAGCCACCGCCACCAGCGCCATGCGACCGCCACCAGCGCCGATAGCAGACAGTAGAGCAGAACGAAGAAGGTGAGCGAGACGGCGATTCCACGCAGCGCAAACATCAGCGTTGCCCCCGAGCTTTGGCATCACTGGCTTTGCTGTCACTCCCCTTGAGTTCACGGCGCTTGCGTTCGACCAGGAGTTGCAGCTCATCGAGCAGTTGCGCGTCATGGGTGCTGAGCGCTTCCACCAGATACGAGAGAGGCAGCGAGGACGTATCGTCCGATCCCAGCAATTGCCGGATGCTCTCGAGCGCCGTGACCCGTTGCAGCTCTTCGGCCGTGTGGCGAGGCGTGTAGCGGAACGCCCTGCCTTCGGACACACGATCGAGCAGGCCCTTCTTGTACAGACGATCCATGGTCGTCATCACCGTGGTATAGGCCTGATGAATCTTGCCATCCGCAAGCAGTTCGCGAACCGTGGCGCTGCCCTGCGCCCAGACCTTTTGCAGCACCTGCTGCTCAAAGGGCCCCAGTTGAGACCTCGATGGGAAGATTGAAAACGCTTTGGTCATTCCAATAAGTAACCACCGAGTGCGACCGGCGCAAAGTGGTTTGCGGACAAAGCATACCATCCGGGCGGCATGCCCTGCATTAGCGCGAAGCGACCACCGGCAGAATCTCTTCCACGTCGATCTTGGTGGGGTAATTTCCTGTATAGCAAGCGGAGCAGTAAGTGGTCTTCTCCCCATCCGCGCAGGCTCTCTTAAGACCGCTCAGCGAGAGATAGGCAAGTGAGTCGGCGACGATGAAATCGCGAATCGACTCGATCGTCTTATTCGCGGCGATGAGTTCTTTTTTTGAAGGTGTATCCACTCCATAGAAACAGGGCGAAATGGTCGGCGGGCAGGAAATCCGCATGTGGACTTCCTTCGCGCCCGCGTTGCGAATCATGCGCACGATCTTCTTGCTGGTGGTGCCGCGCACAATCGAGTCGTCGACCAGAATCACTCGCTTGCCCTCGATCAGGCTGTGAACGGCGTTCAGCTTCAGCTTCACGCCAAAATCGCGCACCGACTGTTGCGGCTCGATGAAAGTACGTCCGATGTAGTGGTTGCGAATCAGCGCCAGGCGAAAAGGGATGCCGCTTTCGGCGGCGTATCCAATGGCCGCGGTATTGCCAGAATCAGGGACGGGAACAACGATATCGGCGTCCACCGGAGCTTCGCGCGCGAGCTGGCGTCCCATGGCGTCGCGGCTCTGGTCGACCGAGCGCCCAAATACCAGGCTGTCCGGACGCGAAAAGTAGACGTGCTCAAAAATACAACTCGATTGCGCCGGAGACGGAGAGTAAAAACGCGAACTGATTCCCTCCGGCCCAACGATAACCAATTCGCCGGGTTTGACGTCGCGCTCGTAGGTGGCGCCGAGCAAATCAAAAGCGCAGGTTTCCGAAGCAAAGACGACCGTGTCTTTTTTCTCCGTGGTCAGCGCCGGAATGCGGCCCATGGCCAGTGGGCGGAACCCGCGCGGATCGCGGGCGGCAAAGATACGGTCTCGGCTGATCATGACCAGCGAAAATGCGCCTTCCACCCGGCGCAAGGCGTCGGCGATGGCATCCGGCAAGGTCTGCTCGCGCGAAAGCGCAATCAGGTGAACCAGCACTTCCGTGTCGCTGTTGGTCTGGAAGATCGAGCCCTGCCCCTCCAGCTTCGAGCGAATCGCCTGCGCATTGACCAGGTTGCCATTATGCGCGATGGCGATGGTGCCCTTGTTCGACTGCACCATGATGGGCTGGGCGTTCAGCAAGGCGGAATCACCGGCGGTCGAATATCGTGTGTGGCCGATGGCGAGAACACCACGCAGAGAACTCAGCACCTCGTGCCCGAAGATATCGGCAACCAGTCCCATCGCCTTGTGCTGGCGCAACCGCTCGCCGTCGGAGGTGACGATACCCGCCGATTCCTGTCCGCGATGCTGCAGCGCATGCAGTCCAAGATAGGCAAGCTTCTCCGCCTCCGGATGAGCGTGGATGGCAACCACCCCGCATTCATCGTGAAATTTGTCAGAAGTCAGCATTTCATTCCCAGCCAATTCAACACCAGCTCGTGTGGGGACGGGCAAAAGCCCAGCGATCCTAGTCCGCAGCCGCAGTCCCCGCTTCCATCCGCAACGCCCTTTCCAGCGCGCCCTCATAAGCTTCGCGCAACTCGGCAACGCTGGCGGAAATCGCCGGCTCACCATCCACCGAAATCTCGACCCGATCCGACCCCGTTTCGCCCAGCACATCCGCGAACACGCCGTACTCCTCCGCCACTTGTTGGATGCGCGACAGGTGAATCGCATCGCAACTCAGCACAACGCGGCTGGCATCTTCTCCAAACAGCGCGAACGTAAGCGCCAGTTGCTGCGCGGGCAATCTGACGCTCAGTCCCACTCCGGCAGGCAGCGCCGACTCCACCAGCGCCACCGCGATCCCGCCATCGGCACAATCGTGCGCCGACTCCACCAACCCAGCCCGGATTATGGCCACCAGCGCACGTTGCAGCGTGGCTTCTTTCTCGATGTCCAGCTCCGGCGGATAGCCCCACACCGCTCCCAGAATCTCCTTCGCGTACTCGGAGGATCCAAACTCCAACTCGGCATCGACCGCGTCACCAGCCTCATTCGCGCGCAGCAGCACGATTTTCTTGGGAGATCCGCCGGTGCTCGGCGCGAAGTGCATCTTCACCGTCTTGTGCACGTCTTCGAGAATTCCGACCACCCCAATCACCGGGGTCGGATAAATTCCTTCACCCAGAGTTTCGTTGTAGAAACTGACATTGCCGCCGGTAATCGGCGTGTCCAGTTCCTCGCAGGCTTTGGTGATGCCGTCAATCACCTGCGAAAACTGCCACATGATATGCGGCTTCTCGGGATTGCCGAAGTTGAGGCAGTTGGTAGCGCCGATGGGAGTCGCTCCGGCGCAAGCCACTTTGCGGGAAGCTTCCGCGACCGCGTGCATGGCTCCAAGACGAGGATCGAGATAACACCAGCGGCTGTTGCCGTCGAGCGCCATGGCAAGCCCGCGCTTGGAACCCTTGATGCGAATGACGCCGGCATCGCCCGCTCCCGGCGCTTCGACAGTATTGGTTTGCACCATGTGGTCGTACTGCTGCCAGACCCAGCGCTTCGAGCAAATGTTCGGGCTCGCCAACAAACGCTTAAGCGGGGACGAGAAGTCTGCACTTTCGCCGCGCATGAGTAAGCCCTGCGGCATTTCCCGATCGACCGGCGGCTCCCAGCGCGCCAGCGGACGCTTATACACCGGCGCGTCATCGGTAAGGGCGGCGTTCGGAATTTCAGCGACCACAATGCCGTGTTCCAGTACGCGCATCTTCGCATCGGAGGTGACGCGCCCGATCTCGACCGCATCCAGCCCCCACTTCTGGAAAACGCGGAAGACTTCTTCTTCGCGGCCTTTCTGCGCGACCAGTAGCATGCGTTCCTGCGACTCGCTGAGCATGATCTCGTAAGGCGTCATGCCGGTTTCGCGCTGCGGCACGCGATCCAGTTCGATTTCGACTCCAGTACCGCCACGCGCGCCCATCTCGCAGGTTGAACAGGTCAGTCCTGCCGCACCCATATCTTGTATTCCAACGATGGCGCCGGTTTGCATGGCTTCGAGGCAGGCTTCCAGCAGCAGTTTCTCGAGGAATGGATCACCCACCTGAACATTGGGCCGCTTCGCTTCCGAGCCTTCGCTGAACTCTTCGCTCGCCATGGTAGCGCCGTGGATACCGTCGCGTCCCGTCTTGGAGCCGACATAAATTACCGGATTCCCCGCACCCGATGCGCGTCCATAAAAAATCTGGTCGCGGCGAACCAGGCCAAGAGCGAACGCGTTCACCAGAGGATTGCCAGAGTAGCAGGGCTCGAACTTAACCTCGCCGCCAAGGTTGGGAACGCCGAAACAGTTGCCGTAAGAGGCAACGCCAGAAACCACACCCTCCATCACGGAGTGGTTCTTATGAATTTCAGCTTGCGTAGGGACAGCCGCCCTCGGCTGTCCGGACGCGCGAGACGCGCGTCCCTCCACGGAAGACTTTTCGATCGGCCCAAAGCGCAGCGAATCCATCACCGCGACCGGCCGCGCCCCCATGGTGAAAATGTCGCGCAGAATTCCGCCGACCCCGGTAGCCGCTCCCTGAAATGGTTCGATAAACGATGGATGATTGTGCGACTCGATCTTGAACGCGCAAGCCCAGCCGTCGCCAATGTCAACAATGCCGGCATTTTCGCCCGGTCCCTGCACCACCAGTTTGCTGCGTGTGGGTAAACGCTTCAGGTGGACGCGCGACGACTTATAAGAGCAATGCTCGCTCCACATCACGCTGAAAATGCCCAGCTCCGTGCGAGTGGGCTCGCGTCCGCCGAGCAGTTGCTTGATTTTTTCGAATTCTTCCGGAGTCAGCCCATGCTCCCGGATCATCTCCGGCGTAACGGCAATAAGGCTGATCGCAGAGGTGGTCATCAGGGAATCTTTATTGTCGCATCTCCACCGCTTTTTCGCATGTGGATTCGTAGCCCGGTACCGCCCCAATTTAGGGCTTTCTCACCACAGAGTCACAAAGACACCTAGAAACTCAGCTGCTGGCAAAACCTTCTCCTTCGGACTCCTACAAGTTCAGGTTTTCTCCGTGTCTCTGTGATTCTGTGGCGAATCGCCCGTCTATACTGTCGCAGATGAAGTCCGTCATCGTCGGCACCTCCGGACATATCGATCACGGCAAGACCGCGCTGGTAAAAGCACTGACCGGCATTGACGCCGACCGCCTCGAAGAAGAAAAACGACGCGGCATCACCATCGACATCGGGTTTGCCCACTTAGAACTCCCCGCCCCCGACGGCAGCATGATTCGCCTGGGCTTCGTCGATGTCCCCGGACACGAGCGTTTTGTGCGCAACATGCTGGCTGGCGTGGGAGGCATCGACCTGGTGCTGCTGGTAATCGCCGCCGATGAAGGGATCAAGCCGCAGACCCGTGAACACTTCGACATCTGCCGCCTGCTGGCCATCCGCCGCGGCATCACGGTGCTCACAAAATCCGACGCCGTGGATGCGGAGACCTTAGAAGTGGTGCGCATGGAAGTGGCAGATTATGTACGCGGATCATTTCTCGACGCCTCGCAATCACCGCTGGTCGCGGTGAGTTCGTTAACGGGCGCAGGTCTTGACAAGTTGAAATCCGCGCTCGCCCAGGTCGCGTCCGAAGTTGCGGTGAAGAACTCCGCCGCGCTGACCCGCCTTCCCGTCGATCGCGTTTTCACCATGAAAGGCTTCGGCACGGTCGTAACCGGCACTCTGGTTGCTGGCACGATCCACAAGGAAGACGAACTGGAAGTTTTTCCCGCCGCCAATCGAGTTCGAGTCCGAGGCGTGCAGGTACACGGCGCGCCCGCCGAATCCGCCGTCGCCGGGCAGCGCACCGCACTGAACCTAGCCGGCGTCTCCACCGAAGACCTGGCGCGCGGGATGACTCTCTCCACCGCCGACACTTTTCGTTCCACATCGCGAGTCGATACGCTGCTTTCCCTGCTTCCTTCAGCAAAGCCGTTCAAGGATGGCGCCCGCGTGCACTTTCACGCCTACACGACAGAAACGATCGCGGAAGCGCGGCTGTATGGAGCAAAACAGCTGAAGCCGGGCGCGGAGTCCTACGCGCAGCTGCGATTCGCGGAGCCCACGCTGCTTCTGCCCGGAGACCGCTTCATCGTGCGTCAGTTTTCCCCAGTAGTGACCATCGGCGGAGGCGTAGTGCTCGATGCGTCGCCGTCGAGTCGCAGGCAGCGCACGGAAGATGCGACCGCATTTCTCAAAATCATGCGCGATGGTTCTCCCGCACAAGCGCTGGCAGCGCGCGCCGCGCGGCGAGGGCCAGTCGGCCTGCGCCTCGACGACATCCCCGGAGAAATGAACATCCGCCGTGAACAAGCCACGAAACTGGCGGACGCGGCCGGATTGGTGTGGTGCACTCAGGTGCTGGTTGCTCCGGCCGCATTCGCGGAAGCCAAAACAGAAGTGCTTCGGGCTCTGCAGAAATTTCACGCCGCCAATCCTCTTGTAGCCGGGATGGGCAAGGAAGAACTGCGCGACCGCGTCAACCTCGGCCCCGAGGTGTTCTACAGCGTGCTCGCGAAGTTGGCGGAAGAAAAGAAACTCGAAGTCGCAGCCGAACTCGTCCATCTGCCCGGCCGCGGCGTGGTCATGAAGGACGAAGAGGCAGAGTCCAAGAAGATCATCGAACAGGCGTTCGCGTCCGCGGGTCTGAAAGTTCCGTCGCTGAAAGACGTGTTGGCCGGTCTGAAGGTAGATAAAATCCGCGCCCAGAAGATTGTGACCCTGCTTTTGCGCGACAAAGTTCTGATCAAGATCTCCGAGGAGCTGGTCTTCCACCAAAGCGCGCTCATGGATCTTCGCCACAAGATCGCCGCACTCAAGAATAGCGCGCCGAAAATTGATGTAGCCCGCTTCAAAGATATGACCGGAGTCAGCCGCAAGTACGCGATCCCACTGCTCGAATACCTGGACCGCGAGCGAGTAACGCGTCGCGTGGGAGACGAGCGCGTAATTCTGTGAATGTGCTCGCGTAGGGACGGCCGCCGACAAGCCCGGTGTTGGCTTGACGGGGTGGAGCAGCTCGGACCTCATCTCCCAATCAGAATTTCTTTAGATCTTTTCTTCCGGAAATTCCACTTCCAGCGCCAGCGGTCCCGTGACCCGGTTGGTCAGGTTCGCCAGCCCAATCAGCATATGCAAATCAACGATCTGTTCGTCAGAAAAGTATTTCTTGAGTTCGGTGAAGTCGGCGTCGCTTGCGCCGTCGGGCGTGCGCG
>Ga0070761_10003070_pt1 | contig 10084 bp, 9 predicted proteins | sample HubBroMetageREF1_FD_66724 | JGI IMG/M metagenome (GOLD analysis project Ga0070761, IMG submission 66724) | Reference soil microbial communities from the Hubbard Brook experimental Forest, New Hampshire, USA - Hubbard Brook CCASE Soil... | ecosystem: Environmental > Terrestrial > Soil > Temperate... | reverse complement strand
GGCCGGGGCGGCCCGGGTGGTGGTGGCCGAGCCGCCGTTCGGCCGGGTCGAGCTGGCCGAGGCGGCCTGGTGGCATCCCATGCGCGCCGCCGACCCCGCCCTGGCCTGGCTGCACGCCATCTTGACCGAGGTGGCCCAATCCTGATCGGCGCAATCCTGATCGGCCCAATCCTGATCGGCCCAGTCCTGATCGGCGCAGTCCTGATCGGCGCAGTCCTGATCCGTGCATCAGCGGCCGCGCGCCGGTACCCGCGTAGACATGGCGTGCTCGACCAGGGCGATCAGGGTCGCCTTGGTCGACTCCCGGTTGCGCGCGTCGCACTCGATCACCGGCACGCTCGACGAGGTGGACAGCGCCTCGCTCAGCTCGTCCCGCGGGTAGGGAAACTGCCCGTGAAACCCGTTGACCCCGATCACGAACGGGAGCCCGGACGCCTCGAAGTAGTCGACCACCGGGAAGGAATCTTCCAGGCACCGGGTATCCACCAGGACCACCGCACCGATGGCCCCCTGGATCAGGTCGTCCCACATGAACCAGAACCGCTGCTGGCCCGGCGTGCCGAAGATGTAGAGCACCAGGTCGGATTCCAGGGTGATCCGGCCGAAATCCATCGCCACCGTGGTTGTCGTCTTGCCCCGGACCCGGGAGGTGTCATCGACGTCCGTGCTGGCCATGGTCAGCACCGCCTCGGTGGTCAGCGGCGTGATCTCCGATACCGAGCCCACGAACGTCGTCTTGCCCACGCCGAACCCGCCGGCCACCACGATCTTCACCGACGTCATCTCGGCGAGCTGGCCTCCTGGCTTTACGCTCATCGGATCCCGTTCCCGGCCTGCAGGGCGTGGTTCACGACGCGGGCGGCGGGTGTCAGCACCCGCCCCGCGCGCTCGGCCAGCAGGGTCATCTCGTAAGCCACGAGCCCGAGGTCACAGGCCGACCCGGCCAGCACGGCCAGGCTCGACCCGTCGCCGATGGCCATGACCACCAGCACGCCGGCCTGCATTTCCACCACCGTCTGTACCACCAGGCCGGCCTCGAACAGCCGCGCGGCGCCCCGCGTCAGGCTGGTCAGCCCCGACGTCACCGCGGCCAGCTGGTCGGCCCGGTCCGGCGGAAACCCGGCGCTGACCGCCAGGGGCAGTCCGTCAGCTGATACCACCACCGCGTGCGCCACGCCGGGGACCTGCTCCGCGAAGCTGGTAACCAGCCAGTCGAGATCCGGTGCGGGACTCACGCGCCATCCTCCTGGCTCGTCGGCGCGGCGGCTCGGCCCTCGCGGACCCCTCGCTGGAAGCCGGTCAGCCGGTCGCGCATCTCGTCGGCCGACCGGGCGGACGTGCCACCGTCGTCGGCTTCGCTCTGGCGCACCGATCCGGGAACCAGGTTGGCGTTCGGCACCCGCTTGGGCAGTCCGTGCCGCGTCCTCTCGCGCGCGGTAGGCGACGCGACCACCTGGGCGGCGCGCCAGCCCTCATCCGCCGGCGAGGTCCAGCCCGGGCTGGTGGTCGTGGTCCCCGCGGACCGCTCGCCGTCGTGGAAGGTCTTCCCGCTGCGGCGGAACCAGTCGGATTCGACCAGTTCGAAGATTGGCAGCCGCTGGTCCTGGCCCGGGTCGGCCCCGGCCTGGGCGGCTGCGGCGGTGTCGGGCCCGGGCGGCGCGGCCGGGACGGTGACCGGGGACGTCGGCGGGGGTGGGAGCGGGGGGGCCGGCGGGGGCGGGAGCGACGGAGGCGGAGCGGCGGACAAGGATATCCAGCCGCCCGCCGAGGTCGCGGGGCTTGACGCGCGGCGCTGCCCGGAGACGGCCTGATGGTGCCGGTCGACGTCGAAACGCCGGCGCAGGGAACCGAGCGGTGGCGTCGGGTCCGGCTCGGCCACCGTGTCCGGCAGCCAGATCAGCGCGGTCAGGCCGCCGTCCTTGGCGTGCTGCAGCCGGACCCTGACCCCGTGCCGCGCGGCGAGCCGGCCGACGACGAACAAGCCCATCCGCCGCGATACCGCGACGTCGACTACGGGCGGGTGATCCAGCCGCCAGTTGGCGTGCGCGAGTTCGTCGTCGGGGATGCCCACGCCGTTGTCGGTGATCTCGAGCAGTACCCCGCCGCTGTTCAGCATCTGGCCGCCCACGTACACCTGCGTCTCTTCGGCCGAGAACGCGGTGGCGTTCTCCACCAGTTCCGCCGCGAGGTGGATCACGTCGCTGACCGCGCGCCCGATGACCATGACCCCGGGCTGGACGTTGAGCACGACCCGGTCGTACTGCTCGATCTCGGAGATGGCCGCGCGCAGGATGTCCACCAGCGCCACCGCCTGGTTCAGCCTCCGCCCGGAATCCTGGCCGGCGAGCACCAGCAGGTTCTCGGAATTGCGGCGCATGCGGGTGGCCAGGTGGTCCAGCCGGAACAGGTGGCTGAGCCGGTCCGGATCCTGCTCGGTCTGCTCGAGGGAATCGATGATGCCGAGCTGCCGCTCGATCAGCGACTGGCTGCGCCGGGACAGGTTCACGAACATCGCGTTCAGGTTCGCGCGCAGCAACGCCTCGTCGCCGGCCAGCCGGACGGCCTCCTGGTGCACCTGATCGAAGGCCCGGGCCACCTCGCCGATCTCGTCGGTAGAGTCGATGCCGATCGGCTCGATCGCCAAGTCCCGGCCGGCCGCCTGGCTTTCGCTCAGCCGCCGCACCATCTCCGGCAGGCGGAACCCCGCGACGTCCAGCGCGTCAGACCGCAGCCTGCGCAGCGGCCTGCTCATCGACCGGGCCATGACGATGGTTACGAGCAGCACCAGCAGGAGCAGGACGAGCACGATGCCCGCGGTCAGCTGCGCGGAATCCTCTGCGCCGGACTGCAGCGAGCCGGCCTGGGCCGTGATCGAGGCGAGTTCGTCACCCTCAACGGCCCGCATGTCGGTCAGGGTCGCGGACATGTCCGCGTACCAGTCCTGGGCGTTCCCGGCCGGGGCGGTGCCGTTTTCGCCGTCGATGATGGCGTCCTGCTCGATCGATTGCGCCGCGTCGAGGGCGGGCCCGGCGACGGTGTCGTTGAACTGCTGGATCTCGCTGAGCGAGCTGGACAGAACCGCTGGAGATTGGCCCGACGGGAATTGGTAGGCGGGCAGGTTCGCGGCCACGGTCTGGAACGTGGCCAGGCTGCTGTTCTGGTCGGACTGCGCGCCGATCAGCGTCTGCAGGCCGCCCAGACCGAACTGCCGCTGCAGCAGTATCGCGTACAAGATGGCGCGCTGCTGCGAGGCGTCGTCCTCCACCTGGGCCAGCGACCCGAGCGAGCTGACGGTCTGGGCCAGCTGCGCGTTGGAACTGCCGACGGCGATCTCGTTGTCGAACGCGAGCATGGCCGAGACGACGTCCGTGTAGTCCGTGATCATCGGCAGCGCGGAGATCTGGCTGTGCGCGAGCCCGCGCAGGCCGGTCAGCGCGGCGACCCGGCTCAGGGCGAAGCCCAGGTCGGCCCGGGCCACGGCCGGGTAGGCGGGGCCGATCTGGCCGGCCAGCCTCTCCACGGCGGCCAGGCGGGCGCCGGTGACCGCGTACTGGCGGCCGAGCTCGCCGAGGATTGATTGTGACAGCGCGCTCGCGTCCGGCGCGGCCGACTGGTGGGCCGCGATGTAGCCGGCCGTCAGGTCGCGCTCATCCTCGATGGCCTGGGCCAGCGCGGTGACGTCGCTGCCCAGGACGGCCAGCTGATCGACCTGCGCGAAATCGGCCGCGGTGTCCCGCGCCGCCTGGATGCGGACGGCGCCGAGCGCGATCGCCGCCACGGTGGGAATGACGACCAGGGCGACCAGCCGCCAGCGCACCCGCCAGTTGCGCAGCCGAAGGGGTGAGGGCACGCGGCCGTACCGGGGGCCATCGCGGCCGCCGGCCGGTGAGGATAGGGGGACGCCGGGGGTCTCCAGCGCCGGACGTGCGGCACCGCCACTGTCCAGATCGACCATCGCTCGAATCCGTCTGCTTTCCCAATTAGTGAGAACCCGCAGGATCCGCAGTGGATAGCGGGGAATTACCAGGGCACGAACGGTTAATCGAAACAGCCAAGCCGACCAGCGCCGACACTACACTGCCGCCCCTCCCGTCCGGTCGTGCGAGCACGATCCGAGGCTGCGCGTAAAGGTCGTGGTTAACGTAAGTCACCCGCGGCACACGTGACGCGGTTAATTCGCAAAACCACCAATCCAACCAGGATATGGCTAAGCATATGCATAGATAATTGTTGCTATCACCAGCAGATACGCAAATGGCCTATATCGGGCCGGCCGACCGCTTCGGTAAGATCCTGCGGTGCTGACGCCCCGCCGTCATCCCCGGGATGAGCGGCGAGCGTCTGCTGCGTTCCCGGCGGGTCCTAGGGGGGTCATGGGCCATGCCGGGTGTCGGCGTCGGCGTACACCGCATCTCCTCTTCCTGAGAGCGTGCCTCGCCGAGCTGGGGTAATCCGGAAGATCAACTAAGGAGCGTCGATGCGAGGCCCCCGTTTTCTTGTCTTGTCTGTTGTCTTGTCGGGCGCGCTGGTCACAGCGGGCGTCAGCGCGTGCAGTTCGGGCGGTTCGAGCTCGGCCAGCGGCGACGCGGCCTCGGGTCCCGAGCTGACCCACATCACCGTGGCCGCGCTGGAGATACCCGACGCGATCACGCTGAAGATCGCTCAGCAGGACGGGTTCTTCAAGCAGCAGGGCCTGACCGTGACCACCGAGGTGCTGAACGCGACCGACAACACGACGCCGGCGCTGCTCTCCCACACGCTGCAGATCATGTCGCAGAACTATGTGGGCCTGTACGCGCAGGAAGCGGCGGCCCCGGCCCTCCAGATGCGCGTGGTAGCGGACGACTTGCAGGCCGCACCCGGGGTCTTCGAGCTCATGGTGCCGAAGAACTCGAAGATCACCTCCGTGGCCGACCTCAAGGGCAAGACGATCGCTTTCCCCGGGCCTGGCGTCAGCATCGGGACGCTGTCCACGGACGTGCTCCTCAATGCGTACCACCTCACCCCCAAGTCCTACACGCCGGTGCCGGTGCCGTTCCCGGACATGCCGTCGGCGCTGCTGCGGGGCACGGTTGATGCCGCGTGGGCGACGGAGCCGTTCATCACGATCATGGAGGCGGCCGGCGCGCACGCGCTGGCGGACGTGATGACCGGGCCGATGAGCTCCTTCCCGATCTCCTGCTGGGCCACCACGGCGTGGTTCGCGCAGCACTACCCGAGGACCGTGGCCGCGTTCCAGCGGGCCATCGTGAAGGCGCAGCAGGTCGCGGCCACCGACCAGCCGCTCGTACGCAAGCTGCTGCCGAGCTACATCAAGGGCCTGACGCCGCAGATCGCCAACGTCATGGCCCTGGGCACGTTCAACACCACGCTGAGCCTGACCCGGATGGAACGGGTCGCCGACGTGATGGAGGAGTACAACGTGCTGCCGTCGGGCTTCAACGTCAGCGCGATGTATTACCCGCTGCCTTCGGGTTCGTGAGGGCCAGCTACCGCCGGGTGAGCCTGGGGGCGGCGGGTCTGGCCGCGGCGTTCGGCCTGGCCGAGCTGGTTGTGTGGGGCGGCCGGGTCGACCCGGCGCTGTTCCCGCTGCCCTCGACCGTGCTCGGCCAGGCCGTGAGCCTGGCCACGAACTCCGCGTTCGTGGCCGCCGTGGGGTCGACGATGGTCGCGTGGGCGGAGGCGATGGCGGTCACGGTCGCCATCGCCGTCCCCGCCGGGGCCGTGCTCGGCATGCTGCCCAGGGTCGAGTCGGCGCTGCGCCCGGTGATCGAGTTCTTGCGGCCGCTGCCTTCGGTGGTGCTCGTCCCGCTCGTCCTGCTCATCGTGCAGGACGACGTGGGTACCGAGGTCGTGGTTATCGTGTTCGCCGCGGTGTGGCCCGTGCTCATCAACACCGTGTACGGGCTGCGGGAGGTCGACCCGGAGGCCAAGGAGACGCTGCGCAGCTTCGGGTTCGGCCCGCTCGCCGTCACGTGGCGCGTGTCACTGCCCAGCGCGGCCCCGTTCATCGCCACCGGGATCAGGATCGCCGCGTCGCTCGCTTTCGTGGTGGCCATCGCGGTCGAGCTGGTCGGCGTCGGGATGAACGGCCTGGGTGCCTTCGCCGGCCAGGCGCAGAGCGGTACCGACGCGGTCCCCGTGATGATCGCGGTGGCGATCTGGGCCGGGATCATCGGGCTGGCCATCAACGCTGTCTTCGTCGGAGCCGAGCGCCGGGCCTTCCGCTGGCACCACGTCCTGTCCATGACGGCCCTGTCCGGGGCGAGGACGTGAAGCGCGCGGCCCTGCTCGCGGCGCGGCTGGGCGTGGTCGCGGCCGCCGTCGGGGCTTGGGAGCTCGCGACGAGGGCCGCGGCCAGCCCGTACTTCCTGCCACCTTCGGTCATCGTGCGGACCATGTACCGGCAGTGGTTCAGCGGGCCGGCCAGCCACCTGTGGCTGACCGGCGACGCCACCGCGAACCTGCTGCCTAGCCTGGGCCGGATGCTGGGCGGGTGGGCCGCGGCCAGCCTGGTGGGGATCGCGGCCGGCGTGGCCATCGGCCGGATCCGGCTGCTCGCCGAGCTCACCGAGCCGATGGTCCACTTCGGCCGGGCGGTGCCCGCGCCGACGCTGGTGCCCTTCTTCCTGTTCGTGTTCAAGATCGGCACCCCGATGGAGGTCGCGACGATCATCTTCGGCGTGATCTGGCCGGTGCTGCTGAACACGATCGACGGCGCGCGGCACGTCCACCCGGGGCAGATGGAGACGGCGCGCGCCTTCCGCCTCCCGGCCGGCCAGCGGCTGGTGCGGGTCATCCTGCCCAGCGCGGCGCCGAAGATCTTCGCCGGGCTGCGGCTGGCCCTCGCCCTGGCGCTGGTCATGATGATCGTCTCGGAATTCGTCGGCAGCACCGACGGGATCGGGCGCGAGATGCTCATAGCGCAGACGAACTTCGACATACCCGTGATGTGGGCCGTGATCATTCTGCTCGGGCTGCTCGGCGTCGTTCTCAACGCGCTGTTGGGCCTGCTCGAGTACCGCACGCTGGCCTGGCAGCGCGGATCCCAGCGCGCGGCCTGACCATGACACGATGAGGAGAAACCATGCAGGATGAGCGCACCGCTTCCGCCGCCGCCGGCCAGGCGACGATCATGGAGATGCAGCGCGGGGTCTGGCGGTTCGCCGCGCTGCGCGCGCTGGTCGCCGTCGGCGCCCCGGAGCAGCTCCGCGACGGCCCGCTTACCGTGGCCGAGCTGGCCAAGCGCTGCGGCGCGCACGCGCCGACGCTGGGCCGCCTGCTCCGCACGATCGCCGCGACCGGCCTGCTCCGGAGCGCGGGACCGGACCAGTACGAACTCACCGAGGCCGGCCAGGCGCTGCTGGGGGGCCGGGCCGTGACCTCGGTCCGGTTCTCGGTCGACCCCGAGGTCTGGGGGGCGCTCGGCGAGCTGACCGAGACGGTGCGCACCGGCCTGGCGCCGTTCACGCTCCGGCACGGCAGCCTGTATGACTACCTGTCCGCCAAGCCGGACGTCTCGGCGGTGTTCGACGAGCTCATGGACACCAACCACGGGCCGCTGGCCACCCGGCTGGCCGAGATCGCCAGCCTCCCGGAGACCGGGACGGTGGTCGACGTGGGCGGCGGGCGGGGCACGTTCCTGGCTCCCATCCTGCGCGCCAACCCCGGCCTGCGCGGCATCCTGCTCGATCTCGAGCGCACCGTGCCGGCCGCGCGGGACTACCTGGCCGCCAACGGGGTGGGGCAGCGGTGCGAGGTGGTGGCGGGCGACTTCTTCGCCGCGGTGCCGGCCGGCGCGGAGGTGTATCTGGTCGCGCACGTCATCCACAACTGGGACGACGAGCAGGCCGCGGTCATCCTGCGCGCCATCCGGGCCGTCATACCCGACCACGGCCGGCTGCTCCTGGTCGAGGCGCCGGTGCCCGACGACGACCGCCCGCACTTCGGCAAGGACCTGGACATCCGCCTGCTCACCATGCACGAGGGGAAGGAGCGCAGTCTGGCGGAGTACTCCGCCCTGCTCGCCGGGGCCGGCTTCCTGACCGGCCCGGTGGCCGGGCTCGACCGCGGCGAGTGCGTGATCACCGCGTCGCCCGCGTCGTCCGCGGAGACCTAGCCGGTGCTCGAGGTAACCGAGCTGACCCGGGCCTACGGGACCCAGGTGGCCATCGAGGGGGTCAGCCTACGGGCGGCCGACGGTGAGCTGGTCACCATCGTCGGGCCGTCGGGCTGCGGCAAGTCCACGCTGCTGCGCTGCGTGGCCGGGCTGCTCCAGCCCACCAGCGGCCGGGTCGTGCTGAACGGCACGCCGGTGACCGGAGTGCCCGACCGGCTCGCCGTCGTCTTCCAGGACTACAGCCGTTCGCTCTACCCGTGGCTGAGCGTCCGCGACAACGTGGCGCTGCCGCTGCGCCGTACGGAGCGGCGCCGTGCGACGCGGCAAGCGGCCGCGCTGGACGCGCTGGGCGCGGTGGGCCTCACCGACACCGCGGACAAGTACCCGTGGCAGCTGTCCGGCGGCATGCAGCAGCGGGTCGCCATCGCCCGGGCACTGGCCTGCGATCCGGTGCTGCTGCTGATGGACGAGCCGTTCGGCTCGGTGGACGCGCAGACCAGGGAGGACCTGGAGGACCTGGTGCTGCGGGTGCGCGGCGAACGGGAGATCACCATCCTCCTGGTCACCCACGACATCGACGAGAGCGTCTACACCGGCGACCGGGTGATCGTGCTCACCCCCGCGCCCGGCCGGGTCCGCGCCGACATCACCGTGGACCTGCCGCGGCCGCGCGACCAGATCACCACCAAGGAACTGCGCGAATTCACCCGTCTGCGCACCGAGGTGAGCCGGCTGGTCCGCGGCCGGGTCGATTCCGCGCCAGCCTCACTCGAGTGGCTGGCGGGAGATGGCGGGGGGCTAGCGGCCGCCCAGCAGCCAGCCGCCGGCCGCGGCGACCAGGGGCAGGCCGACCAGGATGGCGATTAGGTCGAACGCCGGGATGTTGCCGAACGTGACGCTCAGGCTGCTGCGGGCGGCAGCAGGCGTGACCTGGCTCGGCCTAACCGTGCTGGCGGGCGGTGTGGCGGTTGCGCAGGGCGCTGTGCAGGATCCCGGCGCCGATCAGCAGGGCCACGACGCCGCCTGCCAGGTAGAAGATCCGCAGCAGCGCTGCCACGAGATGCACGAGCCAGCCGCCTGCCTCCGGCCGTACGGCCACGGCTATGGTCAGTGCGAGCACGCCGCACGCGAACGCCGCGCAGGCGTCGGGGATCGTGCGCCGGGACCGGGAGGCCTTGGCGGCCGCTTGTATGGCGGCGGCCTGGACCGGGTCAGCGGCACGCGCGGCCTCGGCAGCCTGCGTGATGGCTAGCTCCATGCCCTCGAACCCGGTACGGATCTTCAGCCACCGCGCCAGCCTGCGGCGCTTGCTGAACGGGCCGAAGGCGAAGGTCATTCCGCCCGCTATCTTGATCTCGGCTCCGAGCTGCCGGACCGTATCCACGCTTTCGATCCGGATGAGCGGCACGCGCTTGGTCCAGAAGCCGGTGGTGATCGCGACCTCGCCGGCGGACCGGTCCAGCCGCACCCGGACCCGGGCCAAGCACGCGGCGACGAACAGCACCCCGGCGATGACCAGGGCCGGGGTCAGGAAGACGCGCGGGAAGAAAAACCGCAGCACGACGCAGAAGACGCCGAGATTGACGATCCCGGACGCCGCCTCCGCGGCCTTCAGCCCGCGAGACGGCTTCCAGCATTCCGGCGGCATGGGAAAATTATGCTGTTTCCGCGCGATGCGGGGCAATCGCGGGTGCTGGTAAGTAGCCCCAGCCGCGTTTGTTCGGCCGGAGCGGGCCCAGAGCGTCGGTCAGAAGCGCCGGACTCACCTGCCGCTTATGTAACGCTGGCCCCATTTGTGCGGTCGATTCCGGCTTTGCGGTGGCCCGGGGGTACTGGGATGCCCCCGATCAGCCACAAAGCACCGATCCACCACGGAAACGAAACGCCCGCGACGCCAGAAACCAAAGAGATTTCTGTTATTTGACTGGGGTTCTAGGCCTGGGCGGAGCCGCCGGTGGCTAGGCG
>Ga0070761_10003068_pt1 | contig 10086 bp, 6 predicted proteins | sample HubBroMetageREF1_FD_66724 | JGI IMG/M metagenome (GOLD analysis project Ga0070761, IMG submission 66724) | Reference soil microbial communities from the Hubbard Brook experimental Forest, New Hampshire, USA - Hubbard Brook CCASE Soil... | ecosystem: Environmental > Terrestrial > Soil > Temperate... | reverse complement strand
TTTCATGACGCGAGTGTTCTCCGGCGAAAAGACGTTTCTCGATCCGGTGATGCGGCCCGTCGAGCGGCTGCTCTATCGCTTGACTGGAGTGGATGAAACAAAGGAAATGCCGTGGACCGAATACGCCATCGCGATGCTGCTCTTCAGCGCTGTTTCGATGATCGTTCTCTATCTGATCGAGCGGCTGCAGCATTTCCTGCCATGGAATCCGCAGCACCTGGCCGGCGTGCCCACAGACCTCGCGTTCAACACCGCCGCATCCTTCACGACGAACACAAACTGGCAGGCCTACGTTCCCGAAACCACGATGAGCTATTTCACGCAGATGGCTGGTCTGGCCTTTCACAACTTCACGTCGGCTGCGGTGGGCATCGCGACGGCGATCGCGGTGATTCGCGGGATCGCCCGGCGCGAGAGGGAAACAATCGGGAACTTCTGGGTCGACTTCACGCGGTGCACGTTATGGGTGCTGCTTCCGATTTGCCTCGTGGTCTCGTTGATTTTCGTTTCCCAAGGGGTGATTCAGAATTTCAGGCCGTATGACACGGCAAAGCTGGTGAATCCACAGACCGTGTCGCAGACCGGTGCGGACGGCAAGACCACTACACAAACCGTGACGGACCAGGTGATCGCTCAGGGACCCGTCGCGTCGCAGGAGGCCATCAAGATCTTCGGTACGAACGGTGGCGGCTTCTTCAACACGAATAGCGCGCATCCCTTTGAGAATCCCACTCCGTTCACGAATTTTCTTCAGCTCGTGCTGATCTTCGCGATTCCATCCGGTTTGACCTACACCCTCGGCCGGATGACCGGCTCGCAACGCCACGGATGGGCCGTCTGGGGCGCGATGGCCGTGCTCTTCGTGGCCGGCGTCGTGTGCGCCTACGCGGCGGAAGCGCGCGGCAATCCGTTGCTGCAGGGCATCGACCAGCGAGTGAGTGCCACGCAATCGGGCGGAAACATGGAAGGCAAAGAAGTGCGCTTCGGCATCGCGGATTCGGCTCTCTATGCCACCGTCACGACGGATGCGAGCTGCGGTGCCGTGAATTCCATGCACGATTCCTTCACACCCCTCGGCGGCATGATTCCGCTGATCAACATGATGCTGGGCGAAGTGGTGTTCGGCGGAGTGGGGGCCGGACTCTACGGGGTGGTCGTATTCGTGATTTTGTCCGTGTTCATCGCGGGCCTGATGGTGGGGCGCACGCCGGAGTATTTGGGAAAGAAAATTGAGGCTTACGACGTGAAGATGGCCATGCTGACCGTGCTGATTTTCTCTCTCGTCATTTTGGTCTTCACGGCGATTGGAGTGGTGACGCCCTACGGCAAAGCCGGCATCAGCAACCCGGGCCCGCACGGATTGTCGCAGATTCTGTATGCCTACACGGAGGGCGCGGCGAACAACGGTTCTGCGTTCGCAGGCGGCAACTGGAACTCGCTTTGGTACAACACGAGCATCGGCTTCGACATGCTTCTGGGAAGATTCTTCATGATCATTCCCGTGTTGGCGATCGCGGGCAACCTGGCTCGCAAGAAGATCGTCCCTGCGTCGGCTGGCACGTTTCCCGTGACGACGCCGCTGTTCAGCGTCCTCCTGATCTCCGTGATTCTAATTGTCAGCGCGCTCACGTTCTTTCCAGCCCTTAGTTTGGGCCCGATTCTCGAGCATTTGCTGATGCACGCCGGAAAGGTGTTTTAACTCCATGGCGAAACTAGCAGGTGAAGCCGGCAAGTCGTTGTGGAAGTGGGGCATTGTTGCCGTCGCGCTGAAGGACTCGTTCGTAAAGCTCAATCCGCGCACGCTGATGAAAAATCCCGTCATGTTTGTCGTGGAGGTTGGCGCCGTCGTGACCACCGCCGATCTCCTTTTGGATCTCCATAACCACACCGGCGACATGCGATTTGCGGTTCAGATCACGCTCTGGCTGTGGTTCACGGTTCTCTTCGCGAATTTCGCGGAGGCCATGGCTGAAGGACGCGGAAAAGCGCAGGCAGACACGCTGCGCAAGGCCCGCGCCGAAACGATGGCGCGGCGGCTCCGAACCGACGGATCCATCGAAGATGTGACGGGGTCGAAACTCCGCGCCGGAGACCTCGTGATGGTGACGGCGGGCGAGTTCGTCCCGGGGGATGGCGAAGTGGTAGAAGGCGTCGCTTCCGTCGATGAATCGGCGATCACCGGAGAATCCGCGCCCGTGATTCGCGAGTCTGGAGGCGACCGTTCGGCCGTAACCGGCGGCACCAGAGTTCTCTCCGACGAAATCAAGGTAAGAATCACTTCGAATCCCGGCGAAACCTTCCTCGACCGAATGATCAAGCTGGTGGAAGGGGCGGAGCGCCAGAAAACTCCGAACGAAATCGCGCTCAACATTCTTCTTGCCGGATTGACGATTATCTTTCTCCTTGCGGTCGTGACCCTACAACCGATGGCCATCTATTCGGGCTCGCCCCAGTCCATTTTTGTGCTTGTCTCTCTGCTGGTCTGCTTGATCCCCACCACCATCGGAGGATTGCTCTCCGCGATCGGCATTGCCGGGATGGACCGCGTGGTGCAACGCAACGTGCTCGCGATGTCGGGTCGCGCCGTGGAAGCGGCCGGCGACGTGGATACGCTGCTCCTCGACAAGACTGGAACCATCACCTTGGGCAATCGCCGCGCGACAGAATTAATTCCTGCGCCCGGCGTAAAGGAAGCAGATCTTGCGGACGCCGCCCAACTCGCGTCTCTCTCGGATGAAACACCCGAGGGGCGCTCGATCGTGGTGCTGGCAAAAGAGAAATACGGCCTGCGCGGCCGGGAGCTTTCCGCAGTCGCCGCTACGTTTATTCCATTTTCTGCCACTACACGCATGTCGGGCGTGGATATCGACGGACGCGAGATTCGCAAGGGCGCTCCCGACGCGATCATCCAATACGTCGCCAAGCGCGGCAATTGCTCTCCGCGGGAAGTTGACGAGGCAGTCAAGGCGATTGCGAACGCCGGCGGGACGCCGCTCCTGGTGGCGGAAGACTGCCGCGTGCTCGGCACCATCTATCTGAAGGACATCGTGAAGGGAGGCATGCGCGAGCGGTTCGACCAATTGCGCGCCATGGGAATTCGAACCGTGATGATTACCGGCGACAATCCCCTCACCGCTGCCGCAATCGCGCGCGAGGCCGGCGTGGACGATTTTCTCGCGCAAGCAAAGCCCGAAGACAAACTCGCTTTGATTCGCCGCGAACAAGCCAAGGGGAAACTCGTCGCCATGACCGGTGACGGAACGAATGACGCCCCGGCTCTTGCGCAGGCCGACGTCGGCTTGGCCATGAACGCCGGCACTCAGGCGGCCAAGGAAGCCGGCAACATGGTGGACCTCGACTCGAACCCCACCAAGCTTATCGAGGTGGTGGCCATCGGAAAACAATTGCTAATCACGCGCGGCGCGCTTACGACGTTCTCGGTCGCCAACGACGTGGCCAAGTATTTTGCGATCATTCCCGCCATGTTCGCCGGCGCATTCCCCCAATTGAACGTTTTGAACATCATGGGCCTGAAAACGCCACAATCTGCGGTGCTTTCGGCGGTAATTTTCAACGCCCTCATCATTATCGCTCTCGTGCCTCTGGCTCTCCGTGGCGTGCGGTACCGCCCGCTCGGAGCCGAAGCGCTTCTGCGCCGCAACTTGCTGGTTTACGGTCTCGGCGGAATCATCGTTCCGTTCATCGGAATCAAGCTGATCGACATGCTCATTACGCGCATCGGGCTGGCGTGAGGAAACCATGAAAAAGAACCTGCTCATCTCGATTTGGATGACGCTGGCGACCACCGTGCTTCTCGGCATCGTTTATCCGCTCGTAGTGACCGGCCTCGCCCAGTGGTGGTTCCCGCGGCAGGCAAACGGCGAGCTGATTCGTTCGGGCGGCAAGCTCGTCGGCTCGCGCCTGATCGGGCAGCCGTTCACGTCGGCCGGTTACTTCCATTCGCGGCCGTCAAACGCGGGTCCAGCTGGATATGACGCGGGCAATTCCACCGGGTCGAATCTTGCGCCAACCAACAAGGCCCTGATCGATCGCGTGTCAGCCAGCGTGCAGAGCCTGCAAGCAGAAAACCCCAACAGCCCGATTCCCGCCGATCTGGCCACCACGTCCGGCTCGGGCCTCGACCCGCACATCTCTCCGGCCGCCGCTGACTTCCAGGTCCCACGCATTGCTCGTGAACGCGGAATGAGCGAAGGCGACGTGGCCGCGCTCGTCAAGAAACACACCGAACAGCGCGACCTCGGTGTCTTTGGCGAACCTCGCGTGAACGTCCTCGAATTGAACTTGGATTTGGATGCCGTTCATCCGCTGCGATGAAGATCGTTGAGGAGGCGGGCGTCACTTCTCCGAGCGGGCGCTGTGGGCTTTCTCGCGCGGGCGCTCGAAGCGATAGCCCACCCACGGTTCCGTCTTAATGAAGCGAGGATGGTGGGGGTCCGGCTCGATTTTTTTTCGAAGTTGATTGATGAACACGCGCAGGTATTCAGTTTCCTCTCCGTAATCCGGGCCCCAAACTGCCTGCAGCAACCGGCGATGTCCCATTGGTTTTCCTTGGTTCGCCACCAGGTGCCGCAATAGCTCAAACTCCTTTGGCGTGAGCCGAATGGCTTTCCCTTTCGCAGTGACGAGCCGATTTTCGAAATCAATCTTCAGATCGTGCGACACAAAGGGCGGCGGCGTATCCACCGGCGAAGCCCGGCGCAGGGCTGCCCGGATGCGAGCCAGCAGCTCTTCGGCGCCGAACGGCTTGACCACGTAATCATCCGCGCCCGCATCCAGCGCTTGCACCTTGTCGCGTTCGGAATTGCGCACCGTCAGCATGATGATCGGGACGTCCCCCGACCGCCGAATTTGAGCGCACGTTTCCAGCCCTGACATTCCCGGCATGTTCACGTCCAGAAGAACCAAATCCACTCTTTCGCCGCGGATCTTTTCCAGAGCCTCCTCACCGCTTCGCGCTTCAATCACCGGATAACCCTGCGACGTCAGCATGGTGGTTAGAACGCGGCGAATCTGGGGCTCGTCGTCCACCACGAGAACCGTCCCGGAGGGAATCATCGAGCCGCAGGCCGCGCACCGTCTGCGGGGAGAGTAAACGAAAAAACGGATCCGTGGCCGCGCTGGCTCGTCAACCCCATCGTGCCTCCATGCGCTTCCACGATCGCTTTCGCAATCGGAAGCCCCATCCCGGTCCCCTGAACCGTATAGCGCTGGTCTTTCCCGCGATAAAACTTTTCGAAGATCAGTCCTTGCTCCGGATCGTCGATTCCGTTGCCGCGGTCGGATACGCTGGTCATCACGAAATCGCCGCTGGGCTCCGCGGTGATCGTGATGGGTTCATTGCGCGGCGAGTATTGGTTCGCGTTCTCAATCAGTTGAATCACGGCGTCGCGCGCGCGCGCGAAATCCACTCGCACAGACGGCAGGCCCGGTGAGATGTGTACGTCCACCTCTCGTTCGCCCAGCGCGCCCTTGCAATGCTCGAGCGCCGCGGAAATCACTTCGTCGATTGGGCGCGGCTCGAGCCGCAGTTCCACTTCGCCCGCATCCAGCCGCGCCATTTCCGCAGCTTCGCCCACCAGCCGGTTCAGGCGATCCGTCTCTTCGTTGATGATCGTCAGGAGTTCGCGCTTCTGCATATCGTCCAGGTTGCGGTTCGAAAGCAGGTTCGTCACCGAAGCCTTGATGGAAGTCAGCGGCGTACGAAGAGCGTGCGTCACCGAATCCAGCAGCGCGGTTCGAAGCCGTTCGCCCTCGCGGGCGGCTTCCGTCTGGCCCAGCTGCTCGACGGCGCGGGCGCGTTCCATGGCAACGGCAATCAGGGTGCCGATTGCCTCGAGGGTTCGCCGCGAAAGAATCGTCCCCGAAATTCCCAGGCTACCGATTGGGCGCATCCCCAGCCGTACGGGAACGAAGCTGACGCTGTTTGCCGCGTCGATCACCGGCTCTTCCCGCGCGACAATCGCTTTCAGACTGTCAAGGTCCAGATGCGGTACCACCGGGCCCGAGCGGTACACTTTCTGCTTCTCCGCCAGCAGCAGCGCAGCCGCCCCAACTTCGAAGATGTCGACGATCTGCGCCGGGATGCGGTTTAGAAGCTGAATCACGTTGCCGGATTCGAGCAGCCCCTGGCTGAATGAGTAAAGCTTTTCCACGTCGTGCCGGCGCGCGGTGGCGTATTCCGCCTGCTGGCGCGCGCGCGTGGAAAGGCGGCTGGCCAGCACGGAAACAACGAGAAAGGCGAACAACGCCACCCATTTCTGCGGGTCGTAAACCTTCCAGTTGCCAATGGGCCGTAGAAAGTAATAATCGAACGCCAGCATGGCCACGATCGACATGAAGATGGAAACCGCGAGTCCCCAGACCGTGGAAACGGCTAGAATAGCCAGGAGAAACGTGAGCGCGACCGTGGTAGCGTTGACCTGAAGAACTCTGCTATAGAAAAAGGTAATGACGGCCACAAGGCCGAAAGCTGCCGCGAAACGTAGAATGTGGATGGGAATGGGTTCACGCACAAACGCATTCTATCTTAGCAAGGCAGACACCGCCAAAAAGAGATAGGCCGATGCCAAAAACCCCCGAAGAGTGGCTGGCAGTTTCGAAGCCGCCCGAAAAAACCAAAGGAATACTCAAGCTCTTCCTCGGCTATGCGCCGGGAGTCGGCAAAACCTACAGCATGCTGAGCGAAGCCATCCGGCGCAGCAAGCGCGGCGAGGATGTCGTGATCGGCATCGTCGAAACACACGGACGAAAGGGAATCGCCGAGCTGGCGGGAGAACTCGAGGCGGTTCCCCGCCGCAAGATGGATTACAAGGGAACGATTTTCGAGGAAATGGACATCGACGCGATCCTCGCGCGAAAGCCGCAAGTGGCTCTGGTGGATGAGTTGGCCCACACGAATATTCCCGGAAGCCGCCACCGCAAGCGCTATGAAGACGTCCTCGAGCTTCTGGACGCGAAGATTGACGTGCTCTCCACCGTAAACATTCAGCATATTGAGAGCATCGCTCCCACGGTCCGCGCCATTACGGGGATTTCAGTCCGCGAAACTGTGCCGGACTGGGTCCTTCAACTCTCCCAGGAAACCGTCATGGTGGACTTGACGCCCGAAGCGCTGCAGAACCGCATGAAGCGCGGCGACGTATACGGCAAGGAAAAAGTCGAACAAGCGCTGAAGAATTTCTTTCGCCGCGGAAACCTGATCGCCCTGCGCGAGCTCGCTCTCCGGCAAGTGGCGGAACAGGTCGACCGAAGCCTTTCGTCCTACATGGACGAAAAGGACATCCGTGAAAACTGGGCGGTGCGCGAGCGCATCGCCGTGTGCATCAGCTCGAATCCAAGGGCGCAGTATCTAGTTGCGCGAGCCGCCCGCATGGCGCGGAGGATGGACGCGGAGCTCTACGCGATCCACGTCGACGTGGACCGCGATGGACACGAGCCGGACGAGAAAGCGCTCGTCGCGAACCTGCAGTTCGCGGAAAGCCTGGGTGCGAAACCCGTGCGCCTGAAGGGCACCAGCGTAGCCGACGGCACAGTCCGATTCGTGCGGGAAAAGCACGTCACTCAGGTGATTTTCGGCAGATCAGCCGTCGAAGGCTGGCGCAAACTCCTCTACATGAACGCCATCAACCGCTTCCTTCGCGATGCCCCCGCGGTAGACGTGCACATCGTCACGCAAGAGCCGGACTAGGATAGGCAGCTCTCTGGCTAGATTCTCTCTGTGTCCTCTGGCCTTTCTCCGTGAACTCTGTGGTTCGGCTTTGCCCTTGCAGCCGGCTGTACGAGCTGGGAACGGTCAGGCGGATTTCACTTCCATGTGAAAGGTAGAGAACTAAATCAGCGGGATCTTCGAAGCGTCCCAGCCGCCGCCAATCGCTTTCACCAGCAAAACGCTGGCGCTCATTCGGCGCGACAATATGTTCACCGCAGTCACTTGATCGGAGAGCGCGGCCGTTTGCGCGGTGGTGACTTCCAGATAATTCGTGACGCCGCCCTTGTACCGCGTCACCGAAAGAGAAAGAGAGTGTTCGGCCGCCGCGACGGCGCCATCCTCAGTCTCAGCTTCCCGCTCGAGGATGCGCAGCGCGGACAGATTGTCGTCCACTTCTTGAAAAGCTCCGAGGACAGTCTCGCGGTAGTTGTCCACCGATTGATCGTAAGCGGCTCGGGCCTGCTCGGAAACACCGCGCCGTAGCCCGCCATCGAAAAGAACCTCGGCGGCTTGCCCCGCAAGAGACCAGAACCCGCTCGGTCCCTGGAGCAGCGTGCCAATTGCGGCGCTTTCGAAGCCGCCTCCACCGCCCAAAGTGATGGTCGGGAAATAAGCGGCCCGCGCGACTCCGATATTTGCGTTCGCTTCCTGGACGCGCCTCTCGGCTGCGGCAATATCGGGCCGCCTCTGAAGCAGTTCCGATGGCAGGCCAGGGGGAACGGATGGCGGCGGAGCGGCGAGCGGAATAGCAGGCAAGGTGAAATTCGCCGGGGGCTGCCCGATCAGCACGGCGATGGCATGCTCGAACTGCGCCCGCTGTACTTCTACATCGATCGACTGCGCGCGCGTGGTCTCGAGTTGAGTCTGAGCTTGAGCAACGTCGACGGCGGAAGCAAGCCCGCCGTTGTAGCGAGTTTGCGTCAGATCGAGCGCCTTCTGGTACGAAACCACGGTCGAGTCGAGAAGTTGTTTCTGCGCGTCCAGTCCTCGTAGCGAAAAATAATCCAGCGCCAACTCGGCCTGCAGGGTTAGGCCGACGTTCGCCAGATCAGCCGCGGTAGCCTGCGCTTCAGAGCGGCTCGCCTCCACAGTGCGCCGAACCCGTCCCCAGACATCAGCTTCGTAGCTGACGTCCACCGGCAGCAGAAAATCGTTGTAAGTCCGCTGTTCGGTGGAAGAGAAAAGGGCCTTATTGACCGATTGCCCGTTGCGTGAGATCGCCAGGCTTCCGGCGGCCGTCGGATAGAGACTTGACCTGCTGACGCGGACTGCTGCACGGGCCTGCAGGAACTGAGCTTGCGCCGCTTTCAGCGTCTGGTTCGAGACCGCGATCTGTTCCTCGAGGGAGCTGAGTTGGGGGTCCTGGTAGACTTCCCACCACTTACCCTTGGCGATGGCGTCGCCCGGCTGCGCCGGCGTGAAGTTTGCGCTCTCTTTGTAATTTGCCGGGACGTCGGCGGACGGCCGCACATATTTCGGTCCGAGCGTGCAGCCCGCGAGCAAAAACGCCGCCCCCGCGCTCAGAACGAACCCAAAATGAAGCCCGCGACTCTGCGCGAAGCTCACGCGTGTTCCCTTATTTGCTTGCATAGCTGACCCGCCAGAGAGAACCGGAGCCATCATCCGTCACCATCAACGAACCATCTTGCGCGACGGCAACGCCTACAGGGCGGCCCCACACTTTGCCGTCGGCTGTGACGAAGCCCGTAAGGAAATCCTCGTACTCTCCCGATGCTCGGCCATTGCGCAGTGGAACGAGAATCACCTCGTAACCCGTCCGGACCGAGCGGTTCCAGGAACCATGCTCAGCCGCAAAGATATCGCCGGCGTATTCCGACGGAAATTGCTGGCCTTCGTAGAAAGTCAATTCAAGCGAAGCGTTGTGAGGCTCAAGCAGCACATCCGGAACGATGACCTTGTCCTTCAATTCAGGGTGCTTGCCCTTCAGCCGCGGGTCTTCGTTTCCGCCAGTGTAATACCAGGGCCAGCCGTAGAACCCGCCTTCCTGAACGTGGGTGATGTAGTCGGGCGGAAGGTTGTCGCCAATGCGGTCGCGTTCGTTCACCGAAGTCCACAGGACGCCCGTTTTCGGATCGATCGCGATTCCCACGGGATTGCGAATCCCCGAGGCGTAGACGCGCAGATCGCTGCCATCGGGATTCGCCACCAGAATGTTGGCGCGATGAAATTCGGTCTTGTCCTCGTCTACGTCGGCGATATTCGTCCGGGATCCTACCGAAACAAACATCTGCTTGCCGTCGAGTGAAAATGCGATATCGCGGGTCCAGTGACCGCCGCCGCCGACCCGCTCGTTTCCGCTCGGGAGGTTTGGAATTATCGTTTCTTGCGGGCCGCGC
>Ga0070761_10003067_pt1 | contig 10088 bp, 9 predicted proteins | sample HubBroMetageREF1_FD_66724 | JGI IMG/M metagenome (GOLD analysis project Ga0070761, IMG submission 66724) | Reference soil microbial communities from the Hubbard Brook experimental Forest, New Hampshire, USA - Hubbard Brook CCASE Soil... | ecosystem: Environmental > Terrestrial > Soil > Temperate... | reverse complement strand
GATCTGCAACTCTTCGAGCGATTCCACTCGCGGCACTCCCTTGTCGCGATAGGCTCCGGGCACGTCCATCAACACGGCTTGCATGCCTGCGCCGGTGGCGCCGAGATAGTCGATCGAATAAACGTCGCCGACGTAGAGACTCTCTTCGGGCGCGGCATTCATGCTCTTCAGGGCATGGCGGAAGATTTCCGGGTGCGGCTTTTCGAAGCCGACGAGTCCGGAGTCGGTGATGGTGCGAAAACAACCGGCGATGTCGCAGCGGCGCAGCACGTCTTCGATCTTGCCATCCGCATTGGAGATGACCGCGATCTGGTAGCGCTCGCCGATCTCTCGCAGTCGTTCGGCGGTGCCGGGGCGAATCGTGTCCCAGTTGGCAGAGTTGCGGATGCTGGCGACGAGCTGGTCGCGAAGAGCGTCGGCGTCATCTTTGTCATGAACTCCGTCACGAACTCCGTCCTTAGCGCCGATCTCGGAGAGCAGTTGGGAGTAAAACATCCACCAGAAACCGTGGTCGGTGCTGCCGTCTTTTTTCGTCGCCCCAGTCATCATTCCATCGAACCGATTCTTGGTTCGGCATTCCAGGTCGCGAAGGTGTTCGCCATTGGGCACGATGCCGCGCTTGGTAAGGGGCGCGTGAATACGCTCGCGATTGGGGAACAGCAGCGTGTTGCCCACATCGAAAAAGATGACTTTGAGTTTTGCGTTCATAAGAGTTTGCACGGCGCCGCCGAGCTGCGCTCGGCTTGGACCCTTCGACTCAACTCAGGGCAGGCTCGCGAGGTCGCCCGTCCCCATACGAGCAGAGTACAGCCTCTATGGAAAATTGCCGAATGATTTAAACTGTCGAATCGCCGATGTACTGAGCGATGTACTAGGCGGAAGCACCTACTCATGGCCCAATTGCGAGTTGTCGTGCTGTGGCACCAGCACCAGCCGTTCTACAAAGACCTGGTGACGGGGCAGTATCGCCTGCCTTGGACGCGGCTCCATGCTTTGAAGGACTACTACGGGATGGTCAAGCTGCTGGATGAGTTCCCGCAGGTGCATCAGACGTTCAATCTCGTGCCCTCGCTGATCGCGCAGATTCAGGATTATGTTTCGGGTGACGCGCAGGATCCTTTTTTACAGGTGGCGGCGAAGCCGGCGAAAGACTTGACCGAGCAGGAGCGGCGGTTCGCGCTGCAATATTTGTTTCAGGCGAATCCGGTGAATGTAATCGGGCGTTATCCGCGGTATCGCGAGCTATTTGAGAAATTTCGCGGGGCGGGAGAATCACCCGAGCGGGCGGAAAAATATTTTTCCGCGCAGGATTTCACCGACTTGCAGGTGCTCTCGCAGGTGGGATGGTTCGACGAATATTTTCTGGCGGAAAAAGATGTGGCGGAACTGGTCCGCAAAGGCCGGAACTATACGCTTGAAGACCAGCGTTTGGTGATCGCAAAAGAGCGCGAACTGCTGGGCCGGGTTCTGCCGGCACATGCGGAGGCGGCCAAGAAAGGCCTGATCGAGATTTCGACTTCGCCTTTTTATCATCCGATTCTGCCGCTGGTGTGCGACACGAATATCGGAGCGGTTTCGTCGCCGGGGCTGCCGTTGCCGCAGAACCGCTATCGCCATCCCGAGGACGCTCGCGAGCAATTGCAGCGCGGACTGGACCTGCACAAGAAAGTTTTTGGGTTGCGTCCGAAAGGAGTATGGCCGTCGGAGGGCAGCGTTTCCGACGAGGCGTTGGCGATTGCGTACGAACTGGGAGTGCGCTGGATGGCGACCGACGAAGGTGTGCTGGGACGGAGTCTGGGAACAAATTTTTCGCGCGACGGGTATGGCCGGCTGAATTCGGATCTGGCGCACCGGTTGTACACGATTTATCGCTACGAGAACGATGAGACGCGGATGAATTTGCTCTTCCGCGACCACACGCTCTCAGACCTGATTGGATTTGTGTATTCGGGAATGCCGCCGCAAGACGCCGCCAATAACCTCATCCAAAACATTAAGGATTCGGCTCAACCCGTGATTGCGAGCGGGCAAGACGCTGTGGTCTCAATCATTCTGGACGGCGAAAATGCCTGGGAATACTATCCGCAGTCGGGGCGGGAATTCCTGCGCAGATTCTATGACGCTTTGCAGAAGGATCCGGCGATGGAAGCGGTGACGGTTTCGGAAGCGATTGCGCGTCACAAGAATACTGCTCCGCTGAAGGCGCTGGTGCCGGGATCATGGATCAACGCGAACTTCAATGTTTGGATTGGAGCGCCGGAAGACAACAAGGCCTGGGACTACCTGTATCACGCGCGCGATTTTTATGCGCAGGCCGCGGCGGGCGCAAGCGAGAAACAACGCGCGCTGGCGTTTGAAGAAATCCTGATCGCAGAAGGCAGCGACTGGAACTGGTGGTACGGACCCGAGCATCACTCGGCGAACGATCGCGACTTCGACGAACTCTACCGCAAACATCTGTCGAATGTTTACCAGGCGCTGGGCGGGACACCTCCGGATTATCTATCGCAACCGATTACAGGGGGAGTGTCGCGGCCTTCGTTCACGCCGCAGAGCGCGTACATCCATCCCCGGGTCGCAGGCGACATGGTGCGCTACTTCGAGTGGATGGGAGCGGCGTGTTATACGGCCGACCAACGCTCGGGCTCGATGCACGGCAAGCAATTTCTGATGGATGAAGTGTTTGCCGGGATCGACGAGCAGTATGTGTACGGGCGGCTCGATTTCGCCGGTAAGGTGCCGGAATACGGATTCGAAGTGGTGGTGAATCTGGAATCGTGGGCGAACCATGCCGCCAAGCCCCGGCGTGAGCTGCGCCTGGGTGCGACGGTGGATGGAGGCCGCATACAGTCGTGGAAAGTGACGCAAGGGAATGACAAGGCGGTGCCGGAGGCGATCGATTCGAGATCGGCGGATGCGGAAGATCTTGCGCGAGTGGCGCTGGTTCGGAATTTTGAGTTTCGTCTGCCGCTCACGTGGCTGCTCGCGGCTCCGCTGGAGATTGACAAAGTACGCGGAGCGAAAAGCTCCGATCCGCTGACCAGCCGACTACGGCTGCGCTTCAGTTTGTGGCAGAACCATCTGCCGGTCGACGCATTGCCGGTGGAAGGATGGATCGAGCTGGAGTTGCTGACGGAAGAGGATCTGCTGGCCGCGGGCGGGTAGGTCAGAGTGCTGAGGGCTAACGCCTGATAGCGTCACCGATCCCTTACAATCTGAAATCATGCGAGGAGTGGAGTTCGAGCGTGCCGGATAAGATCGAGAGGGACCAGGAGCTGGATGCGACGCCGGAGGATAGGCTCGCGAAGCTTTCGAGCGCGAAAGAATTGAATGTCGCGTTGTCGGGCCTTGCTATTGTCGCGGCAGTCGCTTTTGGCCTGGGCGGCGTTCGGTTGCATTTGCTGGCGGCGGTTGTGCTCGCCTTGCTGCCCGGAGTGCTGATTTACCTTTTGCATCGCGAGCCGTTGTTCTACGCGATCTTCAAGCCGAAACGCGATCCGCGCACCGATCTAGGAATTGCCTTCGTGATATGCGGGCTGGGGCTGATCTTGGGCACTCGCGACTTGCATGTTGTAGAGGTGTCAACGCTGCTGGTGTACGCCGTACTTGTGGCTCTGCTGTGCTGCGCGGGAGTTTTTTCGTCGGCGCGCCAGAATCCCGAACTCCTACGTGCGACGGTCGCCATGCTCTTCGTTACGGGTGCGTATGGCTGGGGACTTGCGGCCGCCGCCGATGCAGTCCTGGACAAATCGGCGCCGGGGAGGTACGCGACGACGGTGCAGGGTATGCACGAGTCGCATGGCCGCTCGACTTCGTACTATCTGGATCTTGCGCCATGGGGCCCGATCCAACGATTGAACGACGTGAGTGTGTCGCGCACGACGTACGAAGGTGCTTTCATTGGAGAACCGGTGTGCCTTGAGCTTCGCCCGGGCGTATTGCACGTCGAATGGTACCAGGTGGTGGCATGCATGGAGCAGTCGGGCCGGTAGGTATTGCGGGCGGATGGGCCAGAGTGAAGCCTACTAGGTCATGAGTGCAGAGCAGAAGCAATAACTGGCAAGGCATGTCTGTAAAATCCTTTAGGAAATTACCGAACCAGAGTATAGCTGTCGATAAATCCCCATATCACTCATGACCAGAGTCCGGCGGAAGCCGCCGCCCAGGGTCTGCCACACCTCCGCCATCAAAATGTGAACGCCGAACGATGGCCCGGTTAGCTTAAGCTAACCCTTATCGGGCTTTGCCCCGTCGCCAAGCGGTCCAATTCTTACTGTCCGCCACTGGCGACGGCCGTTGTCATGGTCATGGGCCGACTCAATTCCATGACCAGCTCTGTGCCTGCGGAGAGCATCGCGGAACGGTGCTTGCCGAGCCAGTGGGTTACGGTCACGGTGGCGCCGATGGCTCCGCCGATCAGAAGGCCCTTGCCGCCGTCGGCTAGTCCGCCGATGAGCATTCCTCCGCCTGTGCCCATGCCGATTTCGGTGAGATCTTTGCCGTCGTAGCCCGCGCCTTTGAACTGGCCTTCGGTGTTGACGTCGGTGCCGTGGCGCGCGTTGGTGTCAACCAGCGAGGCGTTCAACATCAACCTGTCTCCATTGGGAAGGACGAGGTTTTCCGGGAAGATGGCAATGGTGGGTTTGCCGGCAACGCGCCGCGGCTCGTTCGATTTCGTGACCCGGCCTTCGACGGTGGCACCGATGGGAATCACAGTCTTGCCATCGATTACAACCGGCTCTGTGACTCTGGCCGAGAACGGATCTCCAGCTTTCGAACTGAAGGTTGCGAGCGTGGTTTCGAGTCTCATCTTGACGGCGGTGCCGGTGGGCAGGGCAGTTTGCGCCCACGAGAAACTTGCGATCAGGATGAGCGATGTCAGCGAAAGCGTTCTTTTCATGTGATCTCTTGCCTCCAAGATTCAGTTGTGTATTTCATGCAAAACTCCCAAGACTTCATCGAGCGGCACGCGGTCGAGCTGAGTATCGCCGCGATAGATGTAGCGGACGATGCCACCGCGATCATCGTTGCGATTCTGGTCGCGATCGTCTTCGTGATCGCGGTCGCGGCAAATCACAAACGTGGCGGGGTGCGCGATGTTGATGGCATCGGCGCCGAGCGCGTGATGGAGCCCGTAGGCTTTGGTCACGGTCCGATCCTCATCGAGCAGAAAAACGCTGGCGATGGGATGCTTCTCCAGAAATCTTCCCGGTTTCCACACGCCGTCGCGCTTTTCGGCGGCGATGAACGCCAACTGTGCGCCCGCAGCTTCAATGTCCTTGCCTCGAGACTCGAACTGAGTCATGCGCTTCACGCAGTTCGGTCACCAGGTGCCGCGCAGAAACTCGAGAATCAGCGCGCCCTCAGCGACCAGACCAGCGAGAGTGAATGTGCCCTCGCGGTTGGCCGCTCCCAGGGAAAAGTCCGGGGCGCGCGAACCGATTTCCAGAGTTTCGGTGCGGTTCTTCATGTTGAGATTGACTCTAAGCGAGCTGGAAATCAGGAACAATAACGGATCGGGTACGGGGACAGCACAGTGATGACACGATAAATCCGATGAGACGTGTCCCAGCGCACTGACTGGGTCCGGCCGGGTCCGATATAATCCGCTTCGCAGGTGAGAGACGCGACAGTCCGCGTCTCGGATTGCTGAACTCGAATTGCTGAATACGATCAGGTGCAAGATACCAACACAATCAAACTAGCAAAGGACGCACTTATGCCTCTTACCAGTATTGCCGATATCCGCGGACGCCAGGTGCTGGACTCGCGTGGCAATCCGACGGTTGAAGCTCAAGTTTTTCTGGACGGCGGCGCCAACGCGTCGGCCATTGTGCCGAGTGGCGCCTCCACTGGCGAGCACGAGGCGGTTGAATTGCGTGACGGCGACAAAACCCAGTACCTCGGCAAGGGCGTTCTGCAGGCAGTTGGGAATGTGAACGGCGAGATAGCGGAGGCGCTGAGCGGCGTGGATGCGGCCGACCAGCGCACGCTCGACGCCCGCCTGATCGAGCTGGATGGAACGCCGAACAAGGGGCGGCTGGGAGCGAATGCGATCCTGGCGGTTTCGATGGCGGCGGCGCGGGCGGCGGCGAATGCTTGCGATCTGCCGCTCTATCGCTACCTGGGCGGCGCGGCGGCGAACACGTTGCCGGTGCCGATGATGAACATCCTCAACGGCGGCGCACACGCCGATAACAACGTCGACTTCCAGGAGTTCATGGTGATGCCGGTGGGAGCGCCGTCGTTTTCGGAGGCGCTGCGCTGGGGCGTGGAAGTTTTTCATACGTTGAAAGGAGTGCTGAAAAAGCGTGGATATAGCACGGCGGTTGGCGACGAGGGTGGCTTTGCTCCGTCGGTGAAATCGAACGTGGAAGCCATTGAAGTTGTGCTGGAAGCCATTCAGCAGGCGGGCTACAAGCCAGGTGAGGAGATTGCGATTGCGCTTGATCCGGCGGCCAGCGAGTTTTATCAGGATGGAAAATATGTCTTCAAGAAATCCGACAAGTCGGCTAAGAGTTCCGAAGACATGATTCGCTATTATGCGAAATGGGTGGACGACTATCCCATCGTTTCGCTCGAAGACGGGCTCTCCGAGAACGATTGGGAGGGCTGGGCGCTACTCACCAAAGAACTGGGCGGCAAGATTCAGCTGGTGGGCGATGACATCTTTGTTACCAACATTCAGATCTTTGGCGAAGGCATTGAAAAGGGAATTGCCAACTCGATTCTGATCAAACTCAACCAGATTGGAACGGTCAGCGAAACGCTGGACGCGATCGACCTGGCGCGGCGCAACGGGTACTCGTCGGTGATCTCGCATCGCTCCGGCGAAACGGAAGACACGTTTATTGCCGATCTGGCGGTGGCGACGGGCGCGGGACAGATCAAGACGGGCTCGGCCTCGCGCACGGACCGGATCGCCAAGTACAACCAGTTGCTGCGAATTGAAGAGGAGTTAGGCGGGGCGGCGCGGTTTTTGGGGGTGAGGGCGCTGAACTATAAAGGATAGGCCGCCGATGGATACATAGGTATGAAAGTTAGCGTAAGCGAGGCGCAGGATAGGTTCGAAGAGTTGCTCGACAGGATCGCCGTCGGGGAAGAGGTCGTGATCACCGACCATGACGAGCCTGTTGCAAAGCTTGTGCCGATTCCTGCGTCGGAGTAGAACCGCCGCGGGATTTGGTTGGCACCGCGAAGGGCAAGTTCACCGTTCCTGCGGCTCTGCCCAAGGAAATCGAAGATCTCTTCCGGTAACAGTCCCTAGCTAAAACCCCATCTTGTCATCCGCCGAGGGCCCGTACGTCGCGGGCACTGGCTTCTCATTCAGGCGCAAATACACGCCGAGTTGCGCGCGGTGGTGCACGATGTGGTTGAGAAACATCTGCCGGTAGGCCAGAAAGCGCGTCCCGTCGAAGATGGACTTGCCCCCGAAGCTCAGCTTCCAGTTCTGTCTCCAAGCCTCATCCGGAGTGTTCTTGAGCGCGGTGCGAACTTTGGCTGCGCCCTCATCGAATGCTGAGACCAGTTGCGCTGCGGACTCAAAGGGTAGAGGCTTCATGCTGCTTTTTGAGAAATCAAGTTCAGGAGTCGTAAGAATCGTAAGACCAAAACCAGCCAGTTGCGCGACGTGGGGCGCGAGCTTATTCAGCGGCATGGATTTGGGATGCGGTGCGAAGTCTTTCTTGTCTTCCGGAACGCGCTCCAGCATGGTGCGCGTTTTTTTTATTTCTTCATCGAATTCGGACAGAAGTAGTTCATTGATGGGCATGTTTATCCTCTGGGGGATCGTTCTGCAATAGTATAAGATGTGCGGCTGCTGGGACGGATTCTCTATCTGCTCAAGGCCAAGAGCCAGCAGCCAAAAACCAGGAGCCAAAAGCTGATTTATGCCTCGTCCTAAACCTCTCGTCCTCATCATTCTCGACGGCTGGGGATACCGCGCCGAAACCAAGGCCAACGCCATTGCGCTCGCGCGCAAGCCGACCTATGACCGGCTGCTGCGCGAGTATCCCAACACGCTGATTCATACCAGCGGGCCATTTGTCGGACTGCCCGACGGCCAGATGGGGAATAGCGAAGTCGGCCACCTGAATATGGGCGCCGGGCGCATCGTTCACATGGACATCACGCGCATCGATCTGATGATCCAGAACGGCGAGTTTTTCTCGCATCCCGTGCTCGTCGAAGCGATGAAGAACGCGCGCGTCGGCGGACGCAAACTGCACTTGTTCGGGCTCGTCTCCGATGGCGGCGTGCACTCGCGGCAGGAGCATCTGTACGCGCTCCTGAAAATGGCCAGGCAGCAGGGAGTGGATCGCGTTTTCGTTCACGCCTTCATGGATGGGCGCGACACTTTGCCCACCAATGGCGCCGGCTATCTCGAGCAACTGCAGCAGAAGATGCGCGACTATAACTCCGGCAGGATTGCGACTGTCAGCGGCCGCTACTATGCCATGGATCGCGACCGGCGCTGGGAGCGCATCGCCAAGGCCTATTCCGCAATGGTCGAGGGCCAAGCCGAAGGCGGCACTTACGTTGACGCGGTGCAGGGCATGAAAGAGTCTTACAACAAGGGCGCGACTGATGAATTTGTGGTGCCTTTTGTTTGCACCGACGATCGTGGAGAACCGCTCGCAAAAATCGGCGACGACGATTCGTGCATCTGCTTTAATTTCCGCGCCGACCGCGTGCGCGAGATCACGCGCGCGCTGTGCCGCAACAGCGGGCTGAACGATAAGGGCGGGAGCGATTTGCCGGGCGCGGCCGAACTCGATGCAACTATCTCGCGCGATCGGGTGCCGAAGAATCTGAAGTATGTTTGCATGACGCGGTACGACAGGAACTTCAGTCTGCCGATCGTGATTCAACCGGAATCGATGGCGAACATCCTGGCAAACGTCATGGGCGGACTGAACATGCGCAACCTGCGCGTGGCCGAGACTGAGAAATATGCGCACGTGACTTACTTTTTTAACGGTGGAGTGGAGCAGCCTTTCCCGGGAGAAGATCGTGTGATGATACCGTCGCCGAAGGTTGCGACTTACGACCTGAAGCCGGAGATGAGCGCCGCCGGCATCGCCGAGGCCGTTGTCAAAGCCGTGAATGACGGCGCATTCGACGTCATCATCGTCAACTTTGCTAACGCCGATATGGTCGGGCACTCGGGCAGGATTGAACCCACTGTCAAGGCGGTCGAGACGGTTGATGCCTGTCTGGGCGAGATCGAAAAGGCCGTACGCGCCAAAGGCGGGGCGATGTTGATTACTGCCGACCACGGGAATGCTGAAATGATGATTGACCCAGCAACCGGCGGTCCGCACACGGCGCATACTACGAACCCGGTGCCGTTCATCGTGATGGCGGAGGACGCGAAACAGTACACCCTGAAGCCGAATGGCTCGTTGCGGGATATCTCGCCGACAATGCTCGGCATGCTTGGGATTGCTGAGCCGAAAGAAATGACGGGTACGGATTTGCGGAAGCCGCTGAAAGCTTGAACCGCCGAAACGCAGAGGACGCCGAGAAATTTCTTGATCACCGGATGAACCGATGACCCGATCTCCTGATGGCGCGATCCGCAAGCTGCTCATTTTCGTTCACCATCCGTTTGATCAATGGAACGCGCCGGGTTGGTTCCCGAAGCGCTTGCAGCAGGAATTTCCGCAAGTCAAGGTCGTAAACCTGCCCGATTACCAGCGCGTCGACGAAGAAATCGTCGATGCTGAGATCGTCATCGCCTGGTCGATCCGTCCCGAGCAGATTGTGGCGGCAAAGAAGCTGCGATGGATTCATTCTCCGGCGGCGGCGGTTCATCAGTTGATGTTTCCGGAACTGGTCGCGAGCGAGGTCGTTCTCACCAACGCGCGCGAAGTGCATGGGCCGGTGGTCGCCGAACACGTTATCGCGCTCATCTTTGCGCTGGCCAAGAAGATTCCGGGGTCGGTGCGGTTGCAGGAGAAGCACGTTTGGGGGCAACAGATTCTGTGGGACGAACTACCTCGCGTGCGTGAAGTGGCGGGCGCGACCGTCGGTCTCATTGGCCTTGGCAGCATCGGACGGCCGGTGGTGAAGAGCGCGAAGGCTCT
>Ga0070761_10003066_pt1 | contig 10089 bp, 10 predicted proteins | sample HubBroMetageREF1_FD_66724 | JGI IMG/M metagenome (GOLD analysis project Ga0070761, IMG submission 66724) | Reference soil microbial communities from the Hubbard Brook experimental Forest, New Hampshire, USA - Hubbard Brook CCASE Soil... | ecosystem: Environmental > Terrestrial > Soil >... | reverse complement strand
TTGCCGAAGTCGAAGTGAGGGTTCCGATCGAGTTTCAGAATCTTCCCGCGAATCTGGAGATCGATTCCGCCAACTCCACCGAGGTGGAGATCCGTGTACGCGGACCGGAGCGTCTGATTCATCGATTGCAGGCGGCGGATGTGCACGCGGGGATTAATCTGGCCACGGTTCGAGCGGGGGAAAGGACTTTCGATTTGAGCAGTTCACAAATCCATGTGCCGCAAGATTTGGAGGTCGTACAGATTATCCCCGGTCAGTTTCACCTCTCCTTCGACGAGCGCGAGACCCGGCGGATCGACGTTCAACCGCGCGTGACCGGAACTTTCGCCAGCGGCCAGCGCGTGACGCAGGTGATCGCCGATCCGCCGAATGTCACGATCACGGGACCCCGGCGTCGCGTCGAAGCGGTGGAAGCAGCCATCACGGATCCGGTGGACGCCAGTGGAGTCATGACGCGGGCTACATTTGTGACGCACGCCTATGTTACCGATCCTCTGATCCAGGTTGCACACCCCACTTCGATTCGCGTGACCGTTATTATGGAACGCTCGGGAGACGAGAAAAAATAGAGCAGGCTTCCTTTCCCGATCGTTGATCCTTGCATGACGCAAACCAGACAGCTCTTCGGTACGGATGGGATTCGTGGCGTGGCGGGTGAATTTCCGCTGACGCGTGACAGTGTTTATTGGATTGGGCGGGCGCTGGGGCACGATCTGGTGCGGGTGAACGCCAAGGCACGGGTGGTAATTGGACAGGACACGCGCGTCTCCAGCCGCTGGATTGCCGACCGATTTCTGCAGGGGCTTTCCTCCGTGGGAGTAGAAACGCGCAGTGCGGGCGTGATCACCACGCCGGGCGTCGCGTTTCTGGCGCGCTCCGAAAGGTTCGCTGCCGGGGTGGTGATTTCGGCTTCGCACAATCCGTGGACCGATAACGGGATCAAGATTTTCTCCGGTGACGGTTACAAGCTGCCAGACGCGCGCGAACTGGCGATCGAAAAAGAGATTTTCGCGCTGTTGCAGGATTCAGATGCGGCTCCGGCGGCGGATACCACGGCAGTGGTTTCGAGCCTTCCCGGCGAAGAAAGCCTGCGCCAGGCTTACGTTCGCTGGCTCGCGGGCTCTGTTTCCACCGACTTGAGCGGGCTTCGCGTGGCGGTCGATTGCGCCAATGGCGCGGCGGCGGCGGAAGCCCCAGAGCTGTTCCGGGCGCTTAGGATCAAGACCACCTTTCTGCACTCCGCGCCGGATGGACAGAATATCAACGAGAATTGCGGCGCGCTGCACCCGGAAGTATTGGCGCGCTTTGTCGCGGGAAAGCAGGGGAGTTTCGATGTCGGCGTTACTTTTGACGGCGATGCCGACCGCGCTCTTTTTTGCGATGCGAATGGACGAGTGGTAAACGGGGACGCGGTGCTGCTGCTGGCGGCGCGTGAAATGCAGTCGCGCGGCGTGCTCGCCAATGCGACCGTGGTGGCGACCACCATGTCGAACATGGGACTGGAGTTGGCGCTCCAGCGATCTAGCATTCGGATGCTGCGGGCCAATGTCGGCGACAAGTACGTGCTCGAAGAAATGCAGCGCGTTGGAGCTACGCTCGGCGGCGAACAGTCGGGCCACATACTGTTTCGCGATGGAGAGGCGACCACCGGCGACGGACTGCTCACCGCGTTGCGGGTGCTGGAGATTATTGTGCGAACGAGCAAGCCGCTGGCCGATTTGGTAGGGGATCTGAAGGTGTTTCCGCAGGTTATTCGCAACGTGCGGGTGCGAAATAAAACTCCTTTCGCGGAGATTCCGGCAGTGCAGGCGACCATTGCGGCCGCGGAACGGGAACTCGGCGGCAATGGCCGCCTGGTCGTACGTTACTCCGGCACCGAAGAGTTGGCGCGGGTGATGATTGAAGCCGAGTCGAAGGAGCAGATGGATCGGCTTGCGGAATCGATCGTCGGAGCGATTCAGTCGGCGCTCGGCGCGTAGGAACCTGTCTGGATATATTGTGTGGAAGCGGGGCTGCGCCCCGCTTGGACGGGGCGGAGCCCCCTCACCACACGGACCCCGCCCGTTTCGCAACTTTCCTTCTCGGTTCGGCACGTATGTCCATTGGTACGGACTGGTTAACCTGTGCGCATGGGGCGAGCCGTCGAGAATGAGAATCGGTTCAGAGTGGATCGACTTAGAAAAGGCTCATGAGAATTCTTATTGTGGAAGAACCTTGAAATTTTGCCGGATGGCGCTTGCCGCAAGTAGTACAATCCGGCCTTTCCGGAGGTTGCGGTGAAGCGTTCCATTGTTCTGCTGATTGTTCTGTGGATGATTTCCGTAGGCTGGGCTCAGAACAGCGCTCCCACGGTCGCGCCGGTGACGGTGATCCGGGCGGGAGTGCTGATCGACGGCGTGTCAGGTTCTGCTCGCCGCGACGTGGTCATCACCATTCGCGGAAACATGATCACCGACGTCGCCGACGCGAAATCGGCGGGCGTTCCATCGAACACGCCCGCGGATGAGACGGTCATCGATCTCTCGCAGTCCACGGTGCTGCCCGGCCTGATCGATGCCCACACTCACATCTTTTTGCAGGGTGAGGTTCCCGCCGAGGGCGGATATGACATACAGCTGCTCAAGTATCCACTGGCATTCCGCGCGGCGCGGGCAACGGTCTCGGCGCGGCGCGCACTCGAACAGGGATTCACGACTCTGCGCGACATGGAAACCGAGGGTGCGGGCTACGGCGATGTAGGCATCAAGATGGCGATTGAGGGCGGATACATTCCCGGGCCGCGTTTGTTTGTCTCGACGCGAGCGATCTCGACGACCGGCGGATATCCGCTGGAGGGTTACGCGCCGGAGATCGAAGTGCCGAAGGGCGTGCAGATCATTGACGGGCCCATCGAAGCGCGCAAGGCCGCGCGCGAGCAGCTCGACCACGGCGCCGACTGGATCAAGGTCTATATGACGCATCGGTCGTGGGTGGGTAAAAATGGCGAACTGGTATCGCAGCCGACACTGACGGTGGAGGAATTGCGCGCGATTGTGGACGAAACGCATGGCTGGGGGAAAAAGGTGGCTTGCCACGCCTACAACGGAGAAGGCTTGCAGCGCGCGCTCGATGGCGGCTGCGACTCGATCGAGCACGGGCTCGGGCTAACCGACGCGCAAATCGCGCAGATGATCCGGCAAGGCACGTGGCTGTGCGCGACGCTGAGCCCTTATTACGGTGACTGGGCGCCGGCCGATACTCCGGCAGGCCAGCGCGACCGCAAACGTGCGTCGGAACACGAAGTGTCCTTTCGCAAAGCCGTGAAGGCAGGAGTGAAGATTGCTTTCGGGACGGACATGGGCGGAATGCCGTGGACCGAATCGATCGCGCAGGAGTTTCCGCGGATGGTCGAATTCGGCATGACGCCGATGCAGGCGATCCAGAGCGCGACGTCGCGGGCAGCGGAACTGCTGGAGATGAAAGGACGACTGGGTGTGATTGCGCCGGGCGCGTATGCGGACGTGGTTGCCGTTTCGGGCGATCCTTTGGCGAATATCAAAATCCTTGAGAACGTCGCATTTGTGATGAAGGATGGCAAGGTGTTCAAGAACGAATTGGTGTTGAACGGCAAGCTGCCAAATTGAAGGTGAGTTATGAACATTCTGGAAATGTGCGATTCGGAAGCGGCCTCGGTTGCGGTGGAAGCGACCGCCGAGCAGGCGATCCGGACGATGCTGGATCGGCACGTGGGAGCGGTTGCCGTCATTGACGAAGACCACCGTGTCGCTGGAATTTTTACGGAGCGAGATGTGCTTCGCCGGCTGGCGCTGGCCGAGCACGACCTGCGGAAGGTTCCCGTGCGCGAAGTCATGACGGCGCCAGTCGAGATGGCAACCCGTGCCACCGCTGCCAGCGAGGCGCTTGCCACCATGGTGGAGCGTCACTACCGGCACTTGCCAATTGTCGATGACGACGGGCGGTTGCTGGGAATGCTTTCCATTCGCAATTTGCTGCAAGCGCAGATTGACTCGCTGACGTCTCTATTTCAGCAGCGGTTCGTGGCTTAAGGGGCGCGGCGGTTAATGCGCGTGCGGACTTTGCGCGGGGTTACTTCGCGGCGGCGGCGGGGCCTTTGCGATCTTCACATCAAAACTGACAGGCAGCTGTTTTGGCGGATAGCAGGCCGAGTTGTCGCAGGCCTGGTATTTTAAAGTTCCGCGGACAATATACTTGCCGGGTTGCACGGAGTGCAGAGGCCGGACCAGCACAGCTACGTTGAAATCTCCGGTGTAGACATTCAGCTTTTCGTCGGGAGCGAAAGCAAAACTCATATCCTGGCCATCGGGGTAAGTGGTTTTGCCGATGACGATGTCGGTGGTCGCTTCCACCTTCAGGATGGTCGGAATCAGGAACTCAGACTTCGGCTGGTTGGAATTGATGTGGTATCCCCTGGCGACCCGGAACGAGAGCTCGGCGGTGGCCGGTTTGCCCTGTACGGCGGTCACGACCGGAGCGGGCACCATCTTCACGGCGGGACCTTGCGGGCCGAGGTCGTCCTGCGCCCAGGCCCACGCGGAGAGCAGGAACAAAGCGCTCGCGAGAAGGATTTTCATTGGATCCGGGGCCTCCCGAGCTCCAGAGTAACCGAGCTCTAGACTAACCGAGCTCTAGACTAACCCAGGTTCAGGTGCGGCTCGTAGTTACTTCTGAGCCTGTACCGCCTGGCCCTGGCTGAGCGCCCTTTTGATGTGGTCGACGAAGACACTGCGGCTCTGCAGGCCGAATTCGCGGGCGATGAGCTTGCCGTCTCGATCCAGGAAAAACGTGGTGGGCAGCGCATTGACGCCGCCATAGCTCTGTCCAACGGACTCTGTGCCGAGCAGGATGGGGTAGTTGACTCCCATTTCCTTGGCGAATTTGGCGATGTCTTCGGTACTGGCATCGTCCATGGCGACGCCGACGATCTGGAATCCTTGTGGGCCGTATTCTTTTTGCAGCTCGACAAACCACGGCATCTCGATCTTGCAGGGGCCGCAATATGTTGCCCAGAAATTGAGTAGAACGGCTTTGCCGCGCAGGTCGGAGAGTTTGAGGTTCTTGCCTTCGAGCGTCTTCAGCTCGAAGTCCGGGGCCAAACTTCCCATGAGTCCGTGGGTGGGACCGTTGGCGCGGTTGTGGCGGGCGATGTGAATGCCGGCGAATAACATGGCCGCGACGAGTGCGGCGACGAAGAACAGAATCAGGGGATTTCTTTTCACTGGTTACCTCGGCGGCTAAAGCCGCCAATCATTTTTGCTACATCTAGGGCGCGGCTGAAGCCGCGCCCTTCCAAGCAAACATTGCTATAACGCAAAGCGATTCAAGAACGAGAAATAGCCGGAGATGAGCGCGAAGCGGCCCATCACCAGCAGGATGCCCAATGCGATGAGCAGACCTCCGCTCGCTACCTCCACGGCGTGCATGTGGAATTTAAAGCGGTTGTAGAACTTTAGAAAGCGCTCGATGCCGAGCGAAGTCAGCAGGAAAGGCACGGCCAATCCGGCTGAGTAGATGGCCAGAAGGAAGATGCCCTTCCAGACCGTGTCCTGCGCGGCGGCGAAGCCGAGCACTACTGCCAGAATCGGACCAACGCACGGCGTCCAGCCAAAGGCGAAAGCAAATCCGATGACAAACGCGCCCCAGGCGGAAGAACTGCCTTTGAGGCCGTGCAGTCGCGTGTCGGCCAACAGCCACTTGATCTGAAACAGGCCCGTCAGGTGGAGACCGAAAACAATGATGACCGCTCCGGCGATGCGCGCGAGCAACGATTTGTATTGCGCGAGGACCTGTCCGACTTCCGTCGAGATCGCGCCCAGGGTGATGAAGACGATGCTGAAGCCGATGATGAACGCGGCGGAATTCAGCATCACCTTGCGAAACAGTTGCCCCTCTTTCAACTTCAGCTGCTCGACGCCCACGCCGGAGATCAGGGAAACGTATCCGGGGACGAGTGGAAGCACGCAGGGCGACAGGAACGAGATCAACCCGGCTACGAAAGCGGCGAGCGGTAATGGCAAACTCGTCATATCTCCTTATTGTAGCGAGCCAGGGAGAAGTCGACACCGCCCCAGCCCCTAAAGGGGCGTCTGATCACGATCGACTGCGGCATCGCTAAAGCGATGCGCTGATACGAAACTCGCGCTTCGCCGGGCTAATTAGCAGATGCTACGGACGGTGGAATTGTTCCAACAATTCCGCCTCGGTTTCGACGTTTCTTACTTTGGACGAAGTCCAACGATGGTCGTTATCGCGACGCGGGCGTCTGTGTCCGTTTTGGGACGGGCGCCTCTTTGGGCGGCGTCTCGGGCGCGGTTGGATCAGCGGCCTCGGGCGGAGGTTCACTCAACACCTTCTTGACAAAGCCCGGGGGCACGGTGGCGGTGAGAATCGCACGATCTCCGGACTGTTCGACTTTGAGGCTGTTGAAGAAGGTCTTTACGTCCACATCGGTGCCGTGCACGCCGACGCTGCCTTCGGCGGCATGAAAGAGGCTGAGAAACGCGGAGGTCTTCTCGGTGATGGCGCGTGCCTCCGCGTCGCTGTTGGTGAAGGCTTCTGCGCGCAGGTGGAGAGCGCGAAGATAGCGCGCGGAAATCACGGCGACCGCAGGATGGGGAAACAAAAGGCTCCAGCTGCCCAGCCCGCCCATGGAAGTCAGTTCGGGCCGCACGCGCAGGATGGCAAAAGACAGGCTTGCCAGGGGAACTTTTCCGTAGAAGGTTCGAAGCAGCCTGGGTCCGCCGAAGGGCGAGGCGAGCTTGCGGGAGCGGTCGAGCATGCCGCGAATCACGTCGGGGTCGGGATGGTTCGAAACTGCGACGCTGTCATACGAGAGAATGACCACGCGAAGCGTGCGGCCTTCAAGGGGGATACTGTAGATGTCAAAACCACGATAATCGTCGATTGAAGAGGAGATCTTCTTGAGGTAGGCAGTCAGTCGGCCGGCGTCAATCTTGCCGACGAAGACCTCGGAGAAACGCGGCTCTGAGGATGATCCGGCGGTTCCGTCTCCCCAACTCTGCGGATAGTGGATGGCGAAAGCGGCCTGGTCCAGATCGCGCTCGAACTGAAAGCCGGTCTCCTCGACGAACTTCTGGTATTCGGGGTCGCGGGAAACAGGCGGCAGTTGGCCGGTGGCGTTGAAGGTGCGGATCCACTTCAGATTGATGTAGAAGAAGCCGTCCGCACCAGGAAGCAGGCGAGCCGCTTCGGGCGCAGCGTGCTTGCGCAGGGTCACGATCAACGCGACGGCGGCCACAATCAGCAACACGGCCAGGGGGATGGGTAGGCGGCGTCGAATGCGCATCGAATTTCGGAGGGTGCTCCGCTCCTCCGCGGCGAACAGGTGTGACAGAAGGTGAGCCTGATAATGATAGCACCGGGGTGGGGATTCTTTGGGGCTAGGCCACCCGCGATGGCGATGCAGGTGCGGTTGCGCGTGAATTGCCCTTGTGATAACTTAAATAATTGTCCCGGACTTCAGGAAGGGATCAGGGAAGTATTGTGCCCGGTTGGACTTGCTTCCACCTGCTGGCGTAGCTCAGTCGGTAGAGCATCTGATTTGTAATCAGAGGGTCGGGGGTTCGATTCCCTTCGCCAGCTCCAGAAAAACAATATTCCGGAAACAGAAAAGGTTTGCGCTGCGGTGCGCGCTGGCGGCAAGGTTCTAAGGCACTCCTTCAGGTAATTTTCCTGCGAGTGTAGTTGTCAGGCGGGAGTTCTCGCATTTCGTTTCCCGAGCTGAGAAGTGCTGCAGTGTCGATGTTGTTTTTCGCGCGGCGGGCGGTGTTTTCGGATTTGCACAGGTGGGTGAGTGGTTAAAGCCAACAGACTGTAAATCTGTCCCTCTCAGGAGGTACGGAGGTTCGAATCCTCCCCTGTGCACCAGAGTGGCGAAGTTGACGGTCGAGTGTTGACGATCAAAAAGAAGTTCGTGCTGGCTCTCGTGGCTTATGCGGTGCTTGGGGTTCTGGCCTGGACGACGCTGTCGGACGAGCCGATTCGAGTCTTCAATGCGAACGTCAGACTGCGAACCGGGACGCTGCTGATCCTGGGACTGTTCGCGTTTCGAGCGGCGCTGTATTTTTGGCGAACCCGGATTGAGCAAGAGCGGGCGAGCGCGAAGCCGACAGAATGACGACTGATTCGGCGGATTTGGTTTTGGTATCGAGCGGTAGCGTGAGCCGATGTAGCTCAGTTGGTAGAGCACTCCCTTGGTAAGGGAGAGGTCATCAGTTCAATCCTGATCATCGGCTCCATATAGATTGCTGAGAGCTGGCAGCCGAGAGCTGACAGCTGGTTTAGAGGGCGGGAGTAACTCAGTGGTAGAGTCACAGCCTTCCAAGCTGTTGGTCGCGGGTTCGATCCCCGTCTCCCGCTCCAGAGTTTGAGCGTTGCGTTTGGAATTCGGTATTGGGGTGGAAACGGTGATCTTCGAAGCGGGCGTCATCAAGGTCGAGAAGGAGCACGAGTTCGGCGCCCTGAAAGCCGCGATAGAGAAAACGTTCGCTGCGGACCGGATCACGAAGTATTTGAAGCAACTAGACAGCCGCAGCATTCGAGTGCGCAACCTGGATGCGGCTTTTGCAGCGGATGCGATCGACCGAGCGGCGGGAGACAAGATCGGAATGGCGCGGTCTTTATATGGGTCGTTGCCAGTCTCGGATCAGGCCCAGGTGCGGGAGTTTTATCTCTCGAAGGTCGAGGAGGTCGATCCGGCGCTGAGGGCGAAGTTTCACAAGCTGTATCAGTACTACTGAGTGGATCTCAGGACGACGATTGATTTGCGAACCAGCCGGCGCTACAGAGGATAAGAGCAAATGGCGAAAGAAAAATTTGAACGGACGAAGCCGCACTGCAACGTAGGGACGATTGGTCATATCGACCATGGCAAGACGACGTTGACGGCGGCGATCACAAAAGTGTTGCAGAAGCACAATCCGAAGATTGTGTTCCGGTCGTTTGATTCGATCGACAACGCTCCGGAAGAGAAGGCGCGTGGGATCACGATTGCCACGGCGCACGTGGAATACGAGACGGCGAACCGGCATTATGCGCACGTCGATTGCCCGGGGCACGCGGATTACATCAAGAACATGATCACGGGGGCGGCGCAGATGGATGGCGCGATTCTGGTGGTCGCGGCGACGGACGGTCCGATGCCGCAGACGCGCGAGCATGTGCTGCTGGCGCGGCAGGTGGGTGTTCCTTACATTGTGGTGGCGCTGAACAAGTGCGATGCGGTGGATGATCCGGAGCTGCTGGATCTGGTGGAACTGGAAGTACGCGAGCTATTGAAGAGCTATCAGTATCCGGGCGATGACGTGCCGGTGATCCGCCTCTCGGCGCTGGGCGCGCTGAATGGCGAGGAGAAGTGGGAAAAGCAGATCGACGCGTTGATGGAGGCGGTGGACAAGAGCATTCCGCAGCCGGCGCGCGAACTGGACAAGCCGTTCCTGATGCCGATCGAAGATATTTTTTCGATTCAGGGGCGGGGCACGGTGGTGACGGGGCGGATCGAGCGCGGGAAAGTGAAAGTGGGCGAGGAATCGGAGATTGTCGGGTTCCGCGAGACGCGCAAGACGGTGGTGACGGGCGTGGAGATGTTCAAGAAGCAGCTGGACGAGGGGATGGCGGGCGACAACGCCGGGCTGTTGCTGCGCGGCATCGCGAAAGAAGATGTCGAGCGCGGGATGGTACTGGCGAAAGGCGGATCGATTACGCCGCACACCAAGTTCAAGGCGGAAGTGTACATCCTGACGAAAGAAGAAGGCGGGCGGCACACGCCGTTCTTCAAGGGGTATCGTCCACAGTTTTATTTGCGCACGACGGATGTGACCGGGATTGCGGAGCTGCCGGCGGGGACGGAGATGGTGATGCCGGGAGACAACGTGAGCCTGGTGATTGAACTGATCACGCCGGTGGCGATGGAAAAGGGCTTGCGGTTCGCGATCCGCGAAGGCGGGCACACGGTGGGAGCGGGTACGATCGCGGAGATTGTGACGTAGTCAGCTGTGTGGTAGCTGCGGAGCTTCGCTTCGCTCGGACGGCCGAGGCGGCCGTCCCCACACG
>Ga0070761_10003065_pt1 | contig 10091 bp, 11 predicted proteins | sample HubBroMetageREF1_FD_66724 | JGI IMG/M metagenome (GOLD analysis project Ga0070761, IMG submission 66724) | Reference soil microbial communities from the Hubbard Brook experimental Forest, New Hampshire, USA - Hubbard Brook CCASE Soil... | ecosystem: Environmental > Terrestrial > Soil >... | reverse complement strand
GTTGAGCTGGTAGGTGCGCAGCAGCTCGACCCCGCGGTCCTCGAACAGCTTGGCCAGCACGCGGTGGGTGATGGTGGCGCCCACCTGCGACTTGATGTCGTCGCCGATGATCGGCACGCCGGCCTCGGTGAACTTCGCGGCCCATTCCGGGTCCGACGCGATGAACACGGGCAGCGCGTTCACGAACGCGACGTGCGCGTCGATGGCGCACTGGGCGTAGTACTTGTCGGCCTGATCGGATCCGACCGGCAGGTAGGACACGAGCACGTCGACCCCGGTCTCGCGGAGCACCTGCGCCACGTCCGCGGGCGGCTCGTCCGACTCGGTGATGATCTCCCGGTAGTACTCGCCCAGCCCGTCCAGGGTGGGACCGCGCTGGACCGTCACCCCGGTCGGCGGCACATCCGCGATCTTGATCGTGTTGTTCTCGCTCGCCGTGATGGCCTCGGCCAGGTCGACGCCGACCTTCTTGGTGTCCACGTCGAACGCGGCCACGACCTCCACGTCACTGATGTGGTAGGGGCCGAACCGGACGTGCATGAGGCCGGGGACCCTGGCGCCGTCGTCGGCGTCCTTGTAGTACTCCAGTCCCTGCACCAGGGAGCTGGCGCAGTTACCCACCCCCACAATGGCGATGCGCACCTTGCCCATCAGGTTGACTCCTTCTCGGAATTATTTGGCGGTCCGCCGGCCTGCCGCTCGGACGCGATCAGCTCGTTCAGCCACCGGACTTCTCGTTCCACTGACTCCAGGCCGTGCCGGTGCAGTTCCAGGGTGTAGCTGTCCACGCGCTCCCTGGTCCGCGTGAGGGCCGCCCGGATGGACTCCATGCGCTCCTCGAGCCGGCTGCGCCGGCCTTCGAGGATCCGGAGCCGGACGTCGGCCCGCGTCTGCCCGAAAAACGCGAAGTGGACTCCGAACCCGTCGTCTTCCCACGCCGCCGGACCCCCCTCGCGGAGGAGTTCCTGCAGCCGTTCCTTACCGTCGGCCGTCAGCCGGTACACCTTCAGCGACCGCCGCCCGGCGCGCGGCCGTACTGTGCCGTTCGACCGCACTGCGCCGTCCGGCCCGGCCTCGTCGTGCTCCTCGGTGATCAGCCCGGCGGCCTGCAGCTCGTGCAGGCACGGGTACAACGAACCGTAAGACAGCGCGCGGAACAACCCGAGCACGTTGGTGATCTGCTTGCGCAGCTCGTAGCCGTGCATCGGCGTCCTGTGCAGCACCCCGAGCACGGCGAGCTCGAGCACTGCGGACCGGTTGCGCCCCACGCTGCCCCCTGGCGTCCGCTCTGTGTTACTTACTTTGTGTTACTTACTTTCCGGTACTTTCCGGGTTACTGTCCGGCGTATCCGTACGATGCGTCGAGGCGATACTTCGGTTCGCTAGATCGCCTCGATGTATCGAACCGATACATGTGGATCATATGTGCCGGCCCGGGCTGTGGCAAGCCGGGCCCTTGGGCTCGGCTCAGGCGCCGTTCCGACGTACTCTGGCCAACATGACGTCAAGGCGTTCCGTCGTGGACTACGGGCTGGCCCGCCGGGCCACCCTCGCGTCGGTGTACTCCGGGCGCACGACCGTCACCGACGTCTGCGACGCTCATCCGTACCTGCTGCGAGCGGCGAAGTTCCACGGCGAGCCCACCGAGGATCGCTGCCCGATCTGCCGGAAGGCCAAGCTCACCCACGTCACCTACGTCTACGGCGACGAGCTCGGCCAGTACGAGGGACGGGTGAAGAAGACGCGCGAACTCGCCGAGATGGCCGCCGAATACGGCGAGTTCCGGGTGTACGTGGTCGAGGTCTGCCAGAGTTGCGGGTGGAACCATCTCGCTTCCTCCTACGTTCTCGGCACTGGCGAGCCCGCCGTACGCCGGAGGCGGCGTGCGCGGACTAGCCAGTGAACTCCGGAGCCAGCGGGTAACGTTTGAGTTCGGCGGGTTCCCGGACCTGCCGTGAGGTAGAGGTCGCTTCCCCCCAAAGCGCGGCCTCCGAGCCACCAGCGAGGACGCGTGAGCAGCAAAGCTGACGACTTCGGCGGGACGGTCGACTACGACCTGGGCTACGACGCCAACGGTTGGGACACGCAGGGCTTCCGCAGCCCCACGGCCGGGTATCTGGACCAGCACGAGACCGCTCAGCTGGACGCTGGCGTGCGCACCGCTCCCGGGCGGGAGAACGGGTACGAGAACGGGCGAGACCACGGCCGGGGCGGCAGCCACGCGCGGCCAGCCAGCCAGCAGCCAGCCAGCCAGCAGCAGGCCGGCTACCAGCAGGCCGACCCGCCGACCTGGGCCCCGGAGGCACCGGGAAGCACCGGTCCGTGGCTACCGAACCAGCCGCAGCAGCCCGGACGGCGCGGCCGCCGGGAGCGCCCAGGCGGTCCCGGAGGGCCCAGGGGCCCGCGCGGCCCGCGGGACCGGGTCAAGGTCAAGGGCAGCTGGTGGCGGCACTGGACCTGGCGCAAGGCGCTCGGCCTGCTGCTCAGCATCATCGGCGGGATTATCATCCTGGTCGCCGTCGCGATCGCGTGGGCTTACGAGTCGACGCCGGTCCCCACCGAGGCCATGGCGGCCACCAGCTACGCGCAGTCCGTCGTCTACTCCAGCGACGGCGCCCTCATCGGCCGGTTCGGCAGCACCGACCGGCAGATGCTGCCCTACAACGAGATCCCGGCGAACATCATCAACGCCGTGCTCGCCGCCGAGGACCGCCACTTCTGGACCGAGGGCGGTATCTCGCCCGCCGCCACCCTGCGGGCCGCCTTCGCGGACCTGACCGGCAACGGCGACTCGCTGCAGGGCGGCTCGACCATCACCCAGCAGTTCGTCCGGAACTACTACCAGGGGATCGGCACCCAGCAGACGGTCAGCCGCAAGATCAAGGAGATCTTCGTGGCGATGAAGGTCGGCAAGGGGAAGTCCAAGCAGTGGGTCCTGACCAACTACCTCAACACGATCTACCTGGGCCAGGGTGCCTACGGGATCCAGGCCGCGGCGGAGACGTACTTCGGCAAGCCGATCGACAAGCTCAGCGTGGCGCAGGACGCGGTCATCGCCGCCCTCATCCAGCAGCCGAGCACCTACCCGCTGGCCCAGTACCGGCCCGAGCTCGTGGCCCGCTGGGACTACGTGGTCACCGGCATGGTCCAGATGGGGAACCTGTCCGCGGCGAAGGCCGCGACGCTGAAGTTCCCCGCCTTCGGCGACCACGTGCCGCAGAGCGTCGGCAGCGCGGTCTGGGACCCCTACGTCCTCAACATGGTCCGCACCGAGCTGGAGCAGGTGTATCACTTCTCCGAGGCACAGATCGACGACGGCGGGTACGTCATCAGGACCAGCATCGACGACGCGAAGATGGCCCAGCTGTACCAGGCGGTGAGCCAGAACGAGGCGCAGATCGACGAGGACAGCACGCTGTACCCGTTCGAGTCGTACATGCACGTCGGCGCCGTGCTGGAGAATCCGGCCAACGGCCAGATCCAGGCCCTGTACCCGGGTCCCGGGTACACGGGATCGAGGTACAACGGCACCGGACAGATCATCAGCGGCACCGAATGCTTGAAGATCGACTGCCAGTGGAACATGGCCACCCAGAACCGGGAGCAGGTCGGTTCCTCGTTCAAGCCGTACATCCTGTCGCTCGCGGTCAAGCAGAACATGAACGTCCAGACCAGCACGCTCGACGGCTTCAACAACCAGTTCATCCCGCCCTCCTCGGAGCCCAAGACGTACCCGTCCACCTCCCTGCCGGCTGACTCGGACGGGTGGTCCAAGGTGGTCAGCAACGACGACCCGGGCGAGAACGGCCCGTTCACGCCGCAGCTGGCCATGGCCGAGTCGATCAACACCGCCTACTCCGACCTGTGGCACGTGGTAGCCGGCGTGGGCAGCACGACGGTGGCCAACAACGTGGGCCAGATCGCGCAGGCGTTCGGCGTGAACACCAACGCGGCCGGCATCACCGGGCCCGACGATATGCAGGACGACTACGGCGTCACGCTGGGGCAGGCCTCGCTGACCGTCGAGGAGCAGGCCTCGATGCTGGCCACCCTGGCCGACAACGGCGTCTACCACCAGGCCCACGTGATCGTCTCGATCACGCAGAACGGCGTGCGGACGCCGACCGTGATCACCGGCTCGCAGGTCTTCAGCAGCAACCCGATGCAGAACGCCGAGATGGACTCGCAGGTCCAGTACGCGATGTCCGAGGACACCGCCCCCTACGGCACGGCCCCGGTGGCCGCGATGAGCAACGGCCAGGAGCTCATCGCCAAGACCGGCACCACCAACACCGCCCAGTCGGCGTTCTTCCTCGGCGCCATCCCGAGCCAGGCGCTGACCGTGGCCCTGTTCACGAGCAATCAGACGGGAACCGGTCCCGAGTCGCTCAACAACCTCGGCGGCAACGCGCAGGGCGGCTTCGGCGGGACCTGGCCGGCCACGATCTGGCACACCTACGCGGAGAACATGTTCGTCCCGCTGGGGGTGGAGCAGTTCCAGCCGGTGGTGTTCACGGGGGTCAAGTGGGATCTGGTTCCGGCGAACCTGCGGAACGTCGGCCAGAAGCACCCCAAGAAGAAGAACAACCACCAGAACCAGAACCCGAACCCGGGCGGCGGTAGCTTCCCGACCTCCCCGCCCGGGGGCGGCGGCAACCCCAACCCGTACCCCACCTACAGCTGCGACCCCTCGGTGGTGACGTGCACCCCGAACGGCAACGTCAGCGGTTAGATAATAAGAGCGTGGAAGACGCCCGGCAGGGCACCATCCCGCCTGATGATCACCCCAAGGTGAACTGGCCGGGACGGGAGCGCCCGACGCTCGCGGTCACCCTCGGCGCCACCAGCGTGCTCATCGTCGCCTCGGTGGTGGCCATGCTGCTGGCGTTCGCGGAGAAGGTGCCGTGCCGTTCCGGCGCCTGGAACTACTACTACAAGCAGTTCCAGGACTCCTGTTACACCGACATCTACCCGCTGTACTACGGCGAGGGCCTGGCGGCCAGGCAGGCCCCCTACATCGGGCACCCGGTGGAGTACCCGGTGGTGATCGGCGGCGCGATGGAGTACGCGGCCTGGATCGTCACGAACGTCAACAGCGTGATCAGGGGCCGGGAGTTCTACGACGTCACCGTGGTCCTGCTCGCGGTGTGCGCGGTGGCCGGGGTGCTCGCCACCGCGCGGGCGGCCGGCCCGGACGGGCGCTGGCAGGGGCTGATGGTGGCGCTGTCCCCGGCGCTGATCCTGTCCGCGTTCGTCAACTGGGACCTGATCGCGTTCGCGCTGACCGCGCTCGGGATCGCGGCCTGGGCGGCCCGCCGCGAGGCGTGGGCGGGCGTCCTGCTCGGCCTCGGCGTGGCGACCAAGTTCTACCCGCTGGTCGTCCTCGGGGCACTGCTGCTGCTGTGCCTGCGGGCCGGGCGGATGCGGGACTTCGGCAAGACCTTCGGTGCCGCCGCGCTGGCCTGGCTGGCCGTCAACGTACCGGTCATGATCGTGGCGCCGTCCGGCTGGGCTACCTTCTACGTGTTCAGCAAGGACCGCGGCGCCGACTGGGGCTCGGTCTGGTACATGTTCGAGCACTTCAACCTGCCCCAGCTCGGGAATTACCAGCTCAGCGTGCTCAACGAGATGTCCGCCGCGGCGCTGATCGTCGCCTACGCCGCCATCGCCCTGCTCGTGCTGGCCGCTCCTCGCCGCCCCCGGCTGCCGCAGGTGTGTTTCCTGATGCTGGCCGCGTTCCTGATGACGAACAAGGTGTGGTCACCCCAGTACGTCATCTGGCTGGTGCCGCTGGCGGTGCTGGCCCGGCCCCGGCTGTGGCCCTACGCCCTGTGGCAGCTGGCCGAGATCGGCTACTTCTTCGGCATCTGGGGCTACCTGCTCTTCCAGTACCGCATCGACGGCAACACGTTCGCCGGCTATCAGGGCATCAGCACCGGGTGGTATTTCACCCTGCTCGCGGCCAGGTTCCTCACCGTAGCCCTGCTCGCCGCCTACGTGGTGCGGGACATTCTTTGTACCGAACGGGACGTGGTGCGTGCCCGCGGCCACGATGATCCAGCCGGCGGGGTCTTGGACCAGGCCCCGGACCGGTTCCGGATCCGCTTGTCCGGGCTGGTCAGCCGCGCAGGTGCTGCTTCAGCCAGCTGACGTCGGCGGCGAGCCCGCCGTTCTCCTCGGGCGTCTCGCAGATGGCGGTCGCGCCGGCCGCCCGGACCACGCCGAGCAGCAGCGCGGGGTCGATCGTGCCCGTCGCGATGTTGGCGTGCCGGTCCCGGCCCGAGCCGAACTCATCACGTGAGTTGTTGCAGTGCACCAGGTCGATCCGCCCGGTGATGGCCTTGATCCGGTCGACCGCGTCGGCCAGGTCGATGCCGGCCGAGTTGGCGTGGCAGGTGTCCAGGCAGAACCCGACGTCCTGGCCGGAGTCCCCGGCGGCGTCGGCCACCGCGTCCCAGAGCCGGCCGATCGCGTCCAGGGACCGGGCCATCGCCCCGTCGCCGCCCGCGGTGTTCTCGATCAGCATGGGCAGCGGCCGCTCGATGCGCTCCACCGCCTTGCGCCAGTTCTCCAGGCCGTCGGCGAAGTCCACGCCCGCGGTGACGTGCCCGCCGTGCACGATCAGCCCCTTGGCCCCGATCGACGCGGCCGCCTTGAGCTGCTGGTCGAGCAGCTTCCGGCTGGGAATCCTGATCCGGTTGTTGCTCGTCGCCACGTTGATGACGTACGGCGCGTGGATGTAGATGTCCAGGTCGGCGGCGGCGTACGCGGTCCGGATGGCGTCGGCGTCGCCGCCCGGTATCACCGGCCCCTTCCAGCCCTGCGGGTCACCGAGGAAGAACTGGACCGCGTCCGCCCCGATCGCGATCGCCTCGGCGAGCGGGTTGTCGACGTGAATATGGGCTCCGATGCGCATGCACCGAGCCTAGCGGGGGGTGCCAGGGGGGTCGCCCCCCCGTGGCCAACACAGCCACTCGGCCTGCCCCACTCGACCTACCCCACGAAGCCGCCGCGGGACAGGCCGATGGCCAGCCCGACGAACCCGGCGATGATGCCGGTCACGATGACCACCCGCTGGTTGCGCGTGGACGAGAGCATCTGGAGGACGAGCCCGACCAGCAACGCGAACAGCCCGGTCGCGGTCGCGATGACGTGCACCGCCGAAACGGTGTGCGAGTTGCGTACGATCAGCCCGAGAACGAACGAGACCAGCCCGGTCACCAGCACGAGAATCGCCGTCGCGTTCTCCGCCGGGTGCGGTCGCCCGTCCGTGTTCAGGATGTTCAGCCGCGGGCCGTTCCGGAGAGTCCCTGCCATGATGACCACCTCCTGGCTGTCACACCATGAACATATGTTTCCATGGCACATATGCTTCCACGGCGGAGTCTTCCCGTGCGCGCGACCCCGGAATCCACAGGTTTGCCGATCGTTGGTTTGCCGATCGTGCGCGCCGGGTCGGGCGGCCGGGTAAACTGACCGGGCTGCGGACGACCCGGCCGGCATCACGTCGGCGTGTACCCGCGACACCTCCTGCCACGGAAAGACCGTGGCCGCATCAGTCCAGAGGAGGCTGCGACGCTCATGCGTAATTACCAGATCATGATCATCCTCGACCCCAACCTCGAGGAGCGCACCGTACAGCCGTCACTCGACCAGTTCCTCAAGGTCGTGACCGGCGGTGGCGGCAAGGTCGAGAAGGTGGACATCTGGGGCAAGCGCCGCCTTGCCTACCAGATCGAGAAGAAGTCCGAGGGCTTCTACGCCGTCGTGGACCTGACCGCCGAGCCTGCCGTCGTGCAGGAACTCGACCGGCAGCTCAACCTGAACGAGGCCATCCTGCGGACCAAGGTCACGCGGCCCGAGCATCACCACTGAGCGGCCCCCTACCCCACCAGCAGAACTCGTTAACGATCCGGAGTAACCCCATGGCAGCAGGCGACACGCAGATCACGATCGCGGGGAATCTCGTGGACGACCCGGAGTTGCGGTTCACCCCGGCCGGGCAACCGGTCGCCCGGTTCCGGGTGGCCTCGACGCCGCGGTTCCGGGACAACAGCACGGGTGAGTGGAAGGACGGGGACAGCCTGTTCCTGACCTGCAACGTGTGGCGGCAGGCGGCCGAGAACGTGGCCGAGTCGCTGACCCGGGGCATGCGGGTAATCGTGTCAGGCCGGCTGCGGCAGCGGTCGTATGAGACCAAGGAAGGCGAGAAGCGGACCGTGTACGAGGTCGAGGTCGACGACGTCGGGCCCTCGCTGCGGAACGCCTCGGCCAAGGTCAACCGCGTCGCCCGCTCCGGCGGCGACGGCGGCTACAGCGGCGGCTCGCGCGCCCAGGGCGGTCAGGGCGGCGGCCAGGGCGGCCAGGGCGGCGGTCAGGGCGGTCAGGGCGGCGGCCGGTCCTCCGGCGGCGGCCAGGGCGGCGGGGATCCCGACCCATGGGCGACCGACGGGCCCGGCGGCTATTCCGACGAACCGCCTTTCTAGAACAACACCATCCCCGCCGCAAGCGGGGCTCTGCTTAAGAGGAGCACCACGATGGCTAAGCCACCAGTACGCAAGCCCAAGAAAAAGGTATGCGTCTTCTGTCAGGAGCGCATGGTCTACGTCGACTACAAGGACACCGGTCTGCTCCGCAAGTACATCTCAGACCGCGGGAAGATCCGCGCCCGGCGGGTGACGGGCAACTGCACGCGTCACCAGCGGGACGTCGCCACCGCGATAAAGAACGCCCGCGAGATGGCGCTGCTGCCGTACACGAGCACGGCGCGCTGAGAGAGGTCAGGCAGATGAGCCGTACCCCGATGAAGCTGATCCTCACCCAGGAGGTGGGCGGCCTCGGCGCACCCGGTGACGTGGTGGACGTGGCCAGCGGCTACGGCCGCAACTACCTGATTCCGCGCGGTTTCGCGATGCCCTGGACCCGCGGCGCGGAGAAGCAGATCGACCTGATCAAGCGGGCCCGGTCGGCCCGGGAGATCCGCGGCCTGGAAGACGCCAAGGTCATCGCGGCGCAGCTCGGCGGGCTGCACGTGCAGATGCGGCGGCGCGCCGGCGGCAGCGGCCGGCTGTTCGGCTCGGTCGGCGCCGCCGACATCGCCGAGGCTGTCCGCGCGGCCGGCGGTCCCGAGCTCGACCGGCGCCGGATCGAGGTCCGCGACCCGATCAAGACCCTCGGCTCGCACCAGGTCCGTGTCCGGCTGCACCCTGAGGTCAGCGCCCCCGTCGACATCGACATCGTCGCCAGCTAGCCCCGTCCTGGTCCCGCGTCCAGCTGACCCGGCCCGAGTAGGGTCCGGGTCAGCTCGGCCGTTCGTAGCCGGAAGCTAGCCTGGCCAGGTTCGGGTCGATCTCGCTCACCATCGACCAGACGGCGGCCACCCGCGCCTCCAGGTCGGCCGCATCGGTACTCTGGCGGTCGGCCTCGAGCCGGTCGATGGCGTCCGCCACGCGCCGGAGCGCGTCCCCGTCGATCGAACACACCATCGAACCCTAGCAGTTCCGCGGTGCCCGTGCAGGCGCTTCCGAGCAGCTGCTATCCACAGTTTGTGACCACCCTGCTGTGGATAGCAGCTGTGGATCTCCGGGCCGAAAAAACCCGCCCAAGTTTTTCTTCCACACAGCCGGTGGACCGCATTTGTGCAGCTAGCAGCCGTGCGCCGCAGTTTCGCTGAACCATTTCCACAACTATTTCCCCAGCCTGCGCACAACGTGACCGGCGTGTCTGCACACCTTGTCCACATCGTCGTGCACCGGTCGGCTGGTGCTCGGCGTGCCGGCTCGGAAAAATGTCAGAGCCATCGGTTACAACAGACTCAGGCAAAGGCCAAGGTGAGTTCGTGCCGCGTTCACTTCTACGGGGGAGGAGGGCAAGGTGAGCGTCACCGAGATTGTTCCGAGGAATGACGACTTCGAGCGCACGCCGCCGCACGACGTGGCGGCGGAGCAGTGTGTCCTCGGCGGGATGCTGCTCTCGAAGGATGCCATCTCGGATGTGATCGAGGTGATCCGCCCGGCCGACCACTACCGGCCGGCCCACCAGCTGATCCACGAGGCGATCCTCGACCTGTACAGCCGGGGCGAGCCCGCCGA
>Ga0070761_10003063_pt1 | contig 10095 bp, 11 predicted proteins | sample HubBroMetageREF1_FD_66724 | JGI IMG/M metagenome (GOLD analysis project Ga0070761, IMG submission 66724) | Reference soil microbial communities from the Hubbard Brook experimental Forest, New Hampshire, USA - Hubbard Brook CCASE Soil... | ecosystem: Environmental > Terrestrial > Soil >... | reverse complement strand
TCGTCCAGCCGATGCTCCGCTTCGCCCGCGAACAAGGTGATTCCGAGCGCGAGCGCGTCCTTCATCTCAGGCGGCATCTCCGGCAGCATCGCGAGGCATCCGCTGACGTGGAAGCCTCCGATCGCGACCTGGATGCCGGCCGCGCGCAGCTCGCGTGCAATGTCGACCGCGCGTGCGAACTGGTTGGTTTGCACTCCAACCAGCAGCACGACGCCACGATTGGCGTTGCGCTTGAACCGCCGGATTATCGAGTCGACCGGGACTCTTTTGTTGGTTTCGTCGTGCGCCTCGATATCGAGATCGACGGTCTCGCCCAGTAGGTGCCGCGACTGTGCGTCCAGCGCGAGGCCGTAGAGGTTCGACAGCGAACTGGAGGGCACGAAGCCCCGCCACCACTGGATGAGGTATCCGTCGTCGTCATAGTGAGAAGGTTTGATGAGTTCGACGAGAAACGTTGCGCGCGGATCCCGATTCATCATTTGTGCAAAACAAACACCGGACCACTCTATTGGTAATCGAAGTTGATCGCTACTGTGTTCTTTCTCGAGGGTTCGAGGCTGTGATTTTTTGATATTCCACCTGATTGGATTGGGTCGATATAAAGAGTAGGTATAGGTCTGATAGGTACTGCTTGCGGTCCTATTCAGCGTCGATAAGACGCAGATGACGAACAGTTACTGAAGAACGCAAACTGCAAATCGCAATCGCGACAAAGGAGCAAACCTTGGACCTGGATAAATTGGTGGCAGACTTGAAGAAGGAGAGAGACCGGCTCGGTCAGGCCATTACGGCGCTGCTGGGATCGGCCATGGGGACTGGGGCTGGCAAGAAGCGCGTCGGCAGGCCTAAGGGGAATACGTCGAAGACGTCGAAGCCAAAGAAACGCGGAGGCCTGACGGCGGCGGGCAGAAAGCGGCTGTCAATTGCGATGAAGAAGCGCTGGGCCGAACGCAAGAAGCAGAGTTCGTAGCGACTGCTCGAATCGCGCGCGGAACAGACGGCTGCGCGCGCGACTTGCTACTACAATCGGCGGGAGGCGATTCGGATGCGCTTCGTTCTTCTCGTAGTTGCGATGCTCGCGCTTGCGGGATGTTCCGGCGTCGATCAGGATTTCTCCCATCTACAGCAGGAGCAGGATGCGATCAGTGCCGCGATCAAGAAGATACAGGTCGTTCACGGCGCCAACGTCAAAGGTCATCCGCAATACACCACGCTTGGACGTGCGGAGGGTTACTGCTTCAACCGGCCCAACTCGACCGACGGCGCGGTAGTCCATGGCGACGGACTTAGAGCGGCTGCGTACCGCAAGTATGGCGACCAGGTGAATGCGATCGTGAACACGAGCGTATGGTTCGTCGAGGACGACGACTACGGCGCCTTCGAGCCTTATACTCAAGGCGGATACTTCGAATGCGCCGGTACGGCGGTCCACTTCACCGGCGAATCGGCGCCGGTCACTCAGCCCGTGCAACCACCCGCCAGTTGATCCGCAAACTGCTCCTTCAAACAAGTTAGTCGAGGAGAAACCAGGATGGCTTTACTGGTACCGGTGTTGGGAATCGAAGAGGTAAGGGCACATCGCGGCTGGTTTCTGTTCATGGGAGTGGCGCTTATCATCTTCGGCACCATCGCGATAGGCATCGCCGAAGTCATGACGATTGTTTCCGTGCTGTTCCTTGGATGGATATTGCTATTCGCCGGCGTCTTCGAAGTGATTCACGGATTTGCGCGGCGCGCGTGGGGCGGCTTCTTCGTCAATCTTATGGGCGGCCTGCTCTACGCGGTGACCGGCCTCCTGATGATCACGCATCCGGGAGTAGCGGCAGTGACGCTGACCTTCATGATCGCGCTGCTGCTGATCGTCGCCGGTACCTTTAGAATTTTCGTCGCCTTCTCGACTCCAATACATCACCGTGGATGGCTAATCCTGAACGGCGCAATCTCGCTGTTTCTCGGATTTTGCATCATGAGTTCGTGGCCGGTTTCAGGAACGTGGGTCATCGGCCTGTTCATCGGCATCGACATGATTTTCGACGGATGGACTGAAGTGATTCTTGCGTTGAGCGCCGGCAGCGGCGGAGGAACTACGCCCGCGCAACCCGTGGCTGCGTGATTCTGTCGCGGAGACTTGTTCATCGCGGCGCAGGGCGTGATCGATAGGCCTCGAGCGCGGCGCGGACCCGTTCCGTTTCCGTGAGCATCGAATCGAGCGCGGTCTGAAGGTCGCCGGTTGGCTCGCGCTTCGCGCGGTCCTCGAGATCTCTGGATAGCTCGACCAGGCGCACCGCGCCGAAGTGACCGCAGCTACCCTTAATTGCGTGTGCCGTCGCCGCAATTCCGACGCGATCGCTCCGGCTCATTTGCAATTTGATTGTACGCACACGTTCGCTCAAGTCGGCGAGAAAGACCTTGATGATTTCGGCGATAAACTCGTGGCCCATTTCGTCGCTGTCGGCGAGCTGGGTAATCGCACGCATGTCGATCGCCGGAGCGTTCATGGGTTCGATGCTCATTTCGGTTGATCGATCCAAGTTGTGTGCCGCGGCATCGTGGCAGTCATCGAGCCATGTCCCACTCCACCCATGATTATCTGCGGCGGGCATCCGCGTCCCTCGTCGACTAGATGGTGTTGTCAAGATCGAGCCGAAGCCCACGCTGAGGCTTCGCGAGCCGCCAGAATCGCATCGCTGCGTCATTTGTTTGCCACTGCGCGCTTGCTACCTCGAGGCGAACCGGCTGACCTCGTCCTGCCACTTGTCGCCGAATACCAGGATCATCACCTGGTGATTGACGTCCGCGTCGTGGCTCAAGCTGCGGATCGAGCCACCGCCGGTGGCCGCAAGCACCTTGTATGCGGCCTGAGCCTGTTTTGCGAACGGAGGCAGCGGGCCGATTTCGGCGGGAGTTGGTACGGTGCCATGTACTCTCATCCAGAACGCGCGCTGGTAACGCTCGTGCTCCTCCTGCTGCACATCGACGCCGCTCAGCGTGCCGTTGTTGTGCCTGAAATCGCGCAGCATCGCGAGCAGCGGGGCGAAGTCGTCGGGCTCGGGCGGGGAGTCACCGATCAGCACGATCACCTTGCGCGCGTATGGCTTCCAATCCATCTTGGCTACGGCGGCCTGCACCGCGCCGAGCGTGTTCTCCTGCCACTCGCCGCCGCCCTTGGCCTGAATCGAGCCGAGAAACTTTTGCAGCCGGGCGGTCGAGAGCGTCAGCGGCTGCAGGTCGAGCGGATCGCCCTTGCCCCCGAACACGACGACGCCGACACGCGCTATCGGCACGAGCTGACGAACTCTTATCGCGAGCTGCGTCATCCGCGCCTTCACGTCATCCATCACGAAGTCCATCGACTTGGTCCCGTCGATCACCAGCACGATGTCGAGTCCCTGATGACGCAGCTCATCGACGTACCATCCAAAGGTCTCGCCACCACCGCCACCGGGTCCGGGGTGCAGATTCAGCTGGTCGCCGAGAGGGCGATCGAGACCGATTCCATTCTCGGATGGCGTGGCGGCGATCTCGCTGGAGTTCGCGCGTAGCACCTTGTTGACGTCCACCGGCTGCGGCGAATCGTCAGGCGAGCTGGTCTTGAACTCCGGCATAGGTATGTCGGGAATTTCCTGTGGCTCGGCTTCCTCAAGCGGATGAATAGCGCCGGGCTCCCACTGGAGGATTATCAGCTCGCGCGCGCGGGTCTCGTGCACGGCGACGATGAGCGCGAGAATAATCGCGAGATGAATCGCGATCGATATCGAAAACGGGCCGCCGGCCAAACGGACCGCGCTGCGCAGCCCCGGCGGCATCGACGCGGAGATGGGAACGCCGCGAATCCGCGTCCATGCAAAGGCGACGATCAATATCGAGCAAGACAAGGCAAGGCAGGCAACCAGGATCGCAATCATCGCATCCTCCTTCACGCCAACTTTGGCCCGAGTGTTGGCGTCTCCTGGAACTAAGATCGGAGGAGTGCGGTTTTCTTGCGATTTTTGTTTTCCAAACGAGAAGAACAAAGCGCTAATATGATCGCCGTTAAACAAAATGAGGAGTCCGCGGCAGTATTTATCCGAGCGGTATCCGTGGTTGAATCTTGCCGATTCACTGGCGGTCGCCGTGGTAGTGGTAGTGGCTATCGTCGCTATCTGGCCGCGTTCGCGGATGGTGAGCGACCTGGTGCTGGTGACCGCGATTCCGGGTTCTATCGCCGCGATCGTCTGGGGCCTTACGTTCTGGCAGAAGGCACGGGTCCAGATAGGGCGGCGCAAGCTTCGCTACAAGCCGGTGCGGCGAATCGCGGGTATCGCAGCGCTGTCATGCCTGCCGTTTCTTCTGCTGCAGCAAGCGTCAATCTATCTTCAAGGTCCGAACATCCTGCGCGTCCCCGCCGTCGATGTTACGGGACTATCGGAACCCTATCCGCAGCCTGCGAAATATTCGATTCGGGTCGTCGTGGCGATCGCTCATCTCGAAGGCGACGACGGCCATAAGATAGAAGGTCAGTTGCACGACGCGCTGGCCAGTCTGGATCCGCGACTGCACGTGATTCCGGTCATTCTAAACCGCACGATCACTCTATCGGGCCGCCCCCAAGGCATCGCTCATCTCGACGCGCTCACATCGGTAACCGACGTGCGCGTCAGCACATTGATCTGGGGAGGAGTAAAAGGGGCTCCCGCTCCAGCCGTCGGGCCGCTCTACGCCACCCAGTTCGGCGACAATCCCCAGTTCGGCGGAAGTTACCTGCCCGGCGACTTCAAGCTGCCGGAGTTACCGCTCGACATTCTGAGCCAGGTGATTAGCCTCATGGTTGCGACCCAAAGTGCCGAGTTGATGGGCCAATCGGACATCAAATTCGGCGACGCCCTGCAGCCCCAGATCGAACAAGTTCGCGCGATCGCCGACGATTCAAGCAAAAGCTCCGGCTGGAGTGCCGATACGCGGGCACGAGTGAACCTGGTGCTCGGTAGAGCCAGCGAGGTCTCAGGCACTGAACTCCAGTCAGAAGACTCGGTGCATGCCGCCGTCACGTTCTTTCAAAGGACGCAGTCCGACTGGACACGTGAGAAGAATCCGCTCGAATGGGCGATAGCACAGCGCAACCTCGGTTACGCGCTCAGCGACTTATACGATCTCAATCAGCAGGATGCGCCTCTGCGAGCTGCGATTACGGCATACCAGAACGCCTTGTCCGTGTATCAATCGCGATCTGATGCTCTCGATTCAGCCAGCATGCAATTCGGTCTAGGAAAAGCATTCTTTTATATCGGCGAGCACGAAGCCGGAAGCGTCAGCATGCGTCAGGCGGCGGATTACTTTCGCGCCGCCACGCAAGGATATGAAGTTCGGTACTATCGGCTTAAGTGGGCAGCTGCCCAATACAACCTTGGCGATGCACTCTGTGAAGCTGCCGACCGCGACGCGAGTGCAAAGGAATTTGCGGAGTCGATCGCCGCAGAACGTGAAGCGTTGAAGATCTACCAGAAGCAGGCTTCGCCGATTTCCTGGGCGGAAACCCAATATCAAATCGCTGCGAGCCTAGAAGGGCTGGGGGACATGACTGACAATCGCGAGGATTTGAAACAGTCGATCGAATTGTGTCGCCAAATTCTCGATGGGTTCCCGCGCGAAAGCAATCCGGACATCTGGATATGCCTCCAAAGCACTTTGGGCCAAGGCCTCGTCGTGTCGTATCGGATCGACAAGAAGCCCGAATCCGCCGCGGAAGCTGAAATTGCATTTCGCGCCGCTTTGGAGGAGCTGTCCGTTCGGGATCAGCCGATGGGATGGGCAATCGCAAAAGACGGTCTCGGAAGGGCTCTCGTTGGATTGGGCGAGGCCCGCTCGGACACGGGCTTGGTAGAGCAGGGGGTCGATTCGCTCAACGACGCGCTTAAGGTCCTCACACAGCAGCGCGATCCGGTCGTGTGGGCATGGACAAAGTTCGACTTAGCCGACGCGTTGGTCGCACTCAGCCAGCGCGATGGAGAAGTTGTCCGTCTCAAGCAGGCAGTCGATGCCTATCATGAGGTTCTGACGGTGTCGTCGAAAGATGTAATGCCGGACCTGTATGCAAAGGCTCAGGACAATCTCAAGATCGCGCTCAACGACCTGCATCGGCGCGGATCGGAACCTCACCCCTAACCCCTCTCCCTTCTGGAGAGGGGAATATGGAAGCGTGCGGACGCGGACGAATTGAATGTGGAACCCACCGTGGGTTCCACACCTCCTTGGGCAAGGGTGACCCCTGCACCCAGTATTAGGAGAACCGACACCGCCGCGGGATGCCGGACTTCGTCTCTGTTAGAATGGGGTTGGGAATTTCGGCTCTCCCGCAACCGAGCCAGAGGCAGCTGGTCGAACAAATGGCCCAGGGAAAACGCGTCTTCCTTTCCGCCGAGTGGCGAGAACTGGTGATGTTGAATTACGAAGTCGATGCGAAACTCCTCGAGGCCCATGTTCCTGCTGGCACCGTGGTGGACTCATTTGAGGGAAGGACATACGTCAGCCTCGTGGGCTTCCGGTTTTGCCACACTAAGCTCTTTGGCTATGTTCCCATCCCCTTTCACGGCGATTTTGACGAGGTGAACTTGCGATTCTACATTCGCCGCAAAGAACAGAATGAGGATCGAAGAGGTGTGGTTTTTATCGCCGAGATTGTGCCCAAACAGGCAGTCGCGCAGGTCGCTCGACTTGCGTATGGCGAGAACTATGTCTGTCTCCCGATGAAGCATCGCATCGACATGAACGGCGCGATCAAAACAGCCGAGTATGAGTGGCAGCTGGCTGGCGCCTGGTCCAAGCTCCATGCATATGCATCGGGCGCCCCCGCGCCTGCGGAAGAGGGTAGCCTGGAGCAATTCACTACCGAGCACTATTGGGGCTACTCGGCCAAGCGCGGTGGCGACACGCTTGAATATCGTGTCACGCATGTGCCCTGGAATATTTGGAAGACTAGTGCGGCTGGATTTGAAGGAGAAGCGAGCGCCCTCTATGGTGTCGAGCTCGGGAAGGTTCTTCAACGTCGCCCTGATACGGCGTTCATTGCAGACGGGTCGGCTGTCGAAGTATTTACGGGGAAGAAGATTCGGTGAGCGAGACCGACTGATTTCTGGTCGAAAAACATGAGCATTCAGAAAATAGATAACTCAGCGGGAGCCCTGACTTATTTGCGGGAAGAGCTCTCCAAAGGATCGAGCCTAGCAAAGTTGGTGCTGCGCACAGTGGACTTTGGTCAGGGTACTTTTTTTGCCGGTTTGCCGGCAAATGGCGATCAAAGTCGATTGAATTTTCGATCGAGCTTGCCGGGCCTCGCCCGTGAGCATATAGCTTTGGCCCATATGATCAAAATCTTCATCGACAAACCGCACTGCACCGCACTACTTGAAGATCCTATGCCAATGACATCAAACCTTCAAAATATAGATCCGCAGTATAGGGTTCGCGCAAGAACCTTCAATGGTGAGTTATATTGGAGTATCTCGGGTCCAAGCACGCCGGAAGATGAAGTATACGCATTGCTGGGTCAGCCCATCCTCCCGTACCCTGCTTCTGTTTTCTTTTATTGCGGAGCAATCCTAGAGCAGCCCCCTAAGCTGAGAGAGCTCGACCTTAAAAATATCGCGAACACTTTGGTCGGTATCGCCGTTCATGCCTTCGATTCCCGTTCGTTTCTAATTTGGTGGCGTGAGGACAAGCATCCGTTCCCGCAACTCTGAAGTGTTAATACTCGGGATTCAGTCAGACGAACTCCAGCGCGCTCCTCGATGCCTTACGGACTCGGGCTTGATAACGGCGGAATCATACTCTCCGAGCAGTACGATGGGCCGGGGCGTCGCGAGACCACACTCGGACTCAGTTTCGAGTACGACGGCTCGACGATGATCGGCTGGAGCGAAACTGGAGCTTCCTACAATTTCCTGACTGCGCCGGGCGGCGGGGCTCTGGCCGGATCGTACACCGCGAATGGGACGACCACGACCTGGGTGCCGCTGACCGATACTTCGGGATCGACCATCGCACTGGTGAACGCGGCGAATGTGGACGCAGGCCTGTGACGACTTACACTTACGATCCGTCGGGGACGACCTCGGCGACCGGGTCGGCAAACGATTGGCCGTTCCAGTATCAAGGCATGGAGAAGGAATTCACCGATCCTAGCACGTACTACTATACCGGCGGCGGGCAGTTCTACAGTCCGCAGTTGTCGCGATCGCTGTCGGAAGTCGGCGAAACCAGCAGCAGCCAGGGTGCCTGCCCCTCTGGTAATGCTATCGGCGCGCATTCTGGCAGTTCAGGCTTCGGTATTAGCTTTCCGAGCAGCGTCGGAGCCGAACCTGAAACTTCGAGCGAGGGTCAGACTGGGGGAACTATTATAACCATAACCGGGGCTGCCGCGGTGGGTGCTATTATTGGTGCAGTCGTTGGAGCTGCAGTCGGCAATCCACTAGCTGGCGCTGTCTTAGGCGCGGTAGTAGGTGCTATTGCCGGTGATATAGCGAACTTCTTGTTCGGGGACCTCTTTGGTGGCGGCAGCCCTCCGATTCCGCGCCAGCTGCGCCACCAGCGGCACCCGTTGTACCCGGCGATCCTGGGTCTACCCGCCGGCCTGATTCCGGATGAGATGTCCGAGGGGCTAAAGGTCATCGGAGATCCCGACCCTTCCCCCGCGACCCCGCTTTATACTCCAACGCCTACTCCGACCGAGGAACCCATTGGTAAAGGTCATGATTTTGGCCAATGGCCTTTCGAAGGAGAAGCAACTCAAGAGCAGATAAATCAATTTTGGATAAATTTGTGCCTGGAAGTCGGCCCTGAAGACGCCACCCGCCTCCTTTTGCTGGGGTTCCAGCAGCACGGAGCATTTTCGCTTGCGCCAGGAGCTTACGTCCCAAACGTCACGGAGGGTTGCGATCCGAATAGGAATCTTCCTAACGAGTGAATTGAGCGGACGACTACCAAAAATGCCCTTCATGCTATGGCGTCGGCGCAGATTCTAGGATGAAAAAATGGCCGGAAGTTCTCTCGTTTGGAATTGGCTTTGTAGGGATAGGTCCATCCTCCGCTTTTATCGTTGCGCTCCTGGTCACTGTCGAACCAGCATTTATCTATGCTCTGGATCCGGCTTGCAGCGGTATGGCGGAGTTGCTCGCGGCGCTTAGGTTAATCTCGACAGAAGCGATTTGGAGCTGTTCCTTAGCTCTGCACCTTTTGATTAGTACAGCCCTGGTTCTACTAATCGTTCATTTCTGGGAAGGAAAGGATCTTCGATCCATCGGTATCGAAAAACCCAGTTTGGACGATTTTTTCTGGGGTGTCGGCGCTTGGCTGTTTGTTGGGTGTGTTATAGACGCTATTCTTCGTTACCACCATCCCGGTATTCCTCGGGCCGCTGCCTTTAGAGGGTCTGCGGTTTTTTCCACCCGGGAGGGCTGGCTCGTCATTGATCTAACCGCGAACGTCCTTTTCGAAGATCTAACGACCCGCGGTTATGTTATAGAGCGTGCGAGCCAATATACAGGTAGCATTTGGTTGGCCAGCATCGCGTCATTTCTCTTATCGGCCGCGATGCACCTTCCCGTCCACGGCTTAGCCGGTACGCTCGGGCTCGCTCCTCTTCTGTTGACGCTAACCGCGCTCTACGCATGGCGGCGAACGATTGCTGCATGTATGCTAGCGCATCTACTCTCTGATTTGACTCTTGAATTTATATTACATGTTCCCTCGGTAGCAGTTTGGCTCTTTAGGTCTCACCATAATCAGATTATTCTCCTAGTTGGTTCTCTGCTTTACTGGAGTTTCAAGCGGAGAAACTTCTCGACAGTTCCAGATTGACGCGCCGGGAGGACTCGAGCCGCGTCTTCGGGTGCGCATTCTGCCTAGATTAGACTTAAGAGAGGCGCCTTCCAGACTGAGGTTTTAGGGACTGGGGCTCGGGTTGCTCTGATTCAGCCCGCGGCCAAAGGCAGAAACCTGCGACTGCCACTGGTCGCCGAAGGCCAGGATCAGTACCTGCTGGTTGATGTGCGCGTCTTTGCTCAGCGACTTCATCGAGCCGCCGCCTGCCGTCGCCAGAACTTTGTACGCCGCCTGCGTCTG
>Ga0070761_10003062_pt1 | contig 10096 bp, 8 predicted proteins | sample HubBroMetageREF1_FD_66724 | JGI IMG/M metagenome (GOLD analysis project Ga0070761, IMG submission 66724) | Reference soil microbial communities from the Hubbard Brook experimental Forest, New Hampshire, USA - Hubbard Brook CCASE Soil... | ecosystem: Environmental > Terrestrial > Soil > Temperate... | reverse complement strand
CACTGCAGCACCTGATTCGCCGCACACGCGGTGGTCAGCGACAGGTCGAGTTTGCCGCTGGTGCCACCCCCCGTCAGCCCGCTGCCCGACGCTGTCGTTACGCCGGTAATTGTTCCATCACCTCCGGCAAAGGCGATATCCAACTCGGCCGGATGGCTGGTCGTCGCGTTCTCCTTACTGTCGAAGCTGGCGTTGAACGTACTGTTGGCTACCAGGGCGATGCCGTTGTTCGCCTCGCTTCCGTCCAGCCATGCCTGCACGGCCGAAGTGACGTTGATCAGGATGTACTGATTTTTGTCCGCGGTCGTGATCGAGACTCCCGATGCGATGGTCGACCCGAGCGCGGGTGCGTTGCTGGCGTCAATTGTGTTCTCCGCCCACGCGCCATTGACGTAGTCCACGTTAAAGCTGCCCGGCGTAGTCACGGTATTTACATAGAGCTTCAGTGTGGCCTGGCTGACGCTGGCAGTGGCGGGAATCGACGCCAAATTGAATTGAATGTAGGTTGCCTCTTTGGCGCCATCGACAGCGAGCGTCGTGGCGGCGCCGTAGTTGGTGGTGGGATCGGCGTTGTTGGTAAAGGCGTCGCCGAGGGGTGTGATCTGGGCGTATGCTGCGCCACCGGCAACTACGCTCAGAAACAGAACCAGCGCTGGCAGAAAATACAATTTCCGGACGAACGTTTTCATGGTTCTCATAGCTCACCTCGGTGCCTTTGATTTTTCCTTATTGTTTGCTCTTGCGAATCCCCACTAGCGCGACTTCAGCAGCGACTCCAGACAGACCAGCAGCGCCCCATCCGCAGCTTTCGACCCATGCCAGCCCCGACTGTCTCCGCAGCCGGGGAGCATCGGTTGGGTCGTCAGAGGTTGGGACAGCATGGGCTGCGTCGTGCCCGAAAGCGCCTCCGCCTCTTTCAACATCACCATGTCCACTTCCCGGCCACATTCCGCGCACCACGCTCGTCTTGAGTGCGACCTGCGAATGACCCAGATCCGGTCGGTTTCCACGGTGATTTCGGTCCTTTTGTATCCGGCCACTGCCCGTTCTGAGATCTTTGCCCAACGTCGGAACTCGTGATAAATTGCTCTCCACATCGGGCTTGGCTTTCGTGGCAGCTCGCCAACGGGTGCGATCCTGCCCGAAACGCGCGGGAAAAGTCCTTAAGAAGCAGTTAATAAGCTTTGAATTCGTTTTTAACGTAGATATGCCTAATCCAGCCAAGCACTTACTGGAGTTCGGGCCTTTCCGGATCGATCCCGAACAGCGCGTCTTGTTGCGGGAGCAGCAGCCCGTACCGCTTTCCCCTAAGGCCTTTGATCTACTCCTGGTTCTGACTCAGCGCAGCGGACAGGTGGTCCTCAAGGACGACCTGATGAAGATGATGTGGCCGGATACGTTCGTGGAGGAGTCCAACCTCGGCCAGCACGTGTTCCAAATCCGAAAGGCTTTGGGAGAACGAGCTCAGGATTCCAACTACATTGTCACGGTGCCGGGCCGCGGCTATCGCTTCGCCGAGAGAGTACAGGTCGTGGATGACGGCGAGATTGTTACCGAGGAAGAGGACAAGTTGGTCGTGGAGAGCCATACGCGCTCCCGCTTGGTGGTGGAAGAACAGCACGTTCCAGTCAAAGCTTTGGCGGCAAAGCCCCGCAGCCTGCGATGGTTGGTATTAGGTTCCTTACTCTGCGTGCTCGTCGCGACGGCAGGCTATCTCTACACGCACCGGGCACCGAAGCTGACCGAGAGAGACACCGTTGTCCTTGCGGACTTCGACAACCGGACGGGAGATCCCGTTTTCGACGGGACGTTGCGGCTAGGCCTTTCTACACAACTAGAGCAATCGCCGTTTCTGAATCTGCTGTCTGACCAGGGCGTGCGGCAGACGTTGGCTCTTATGGCACAGCAGAAGGATGCCCGGCTTACACTCGAAACCGCGCGCGAGGTGTGCCAGCGCACAGCAAGCACGGCGGTCCTCGGTGGATCAATTGCCCAGATTGGCACACGCTACCTTCTTACCTTGAAGGCGATCGACTGCTCAACTGGCGACTCGTTGGCCAGTACAGAGGCCGAGGCCAGGGACAAGAACCATGTTCTCGACGCCTTGGGAAAAATAGCTTCGGAGATCCGAAGCAAACTAGGCGAGTCGCTGGCCTCAGTGCAGAAATATGACGTCGTGCCCGAAAAGGCGACTACACCATCGCTTGAAGCGCTGAAGGCCTACAATCTCGCTCATCAGGCCCAAGTCTCGAACCTAGCCATTGACTCAGTGCCGTTGTACGAGCGGGCGATTCGCCTGGATCCGAACTTCGCCATGGCCTATCTGGGGCTGGGGATAACCGATTTCAACCTGGGCGAGACCTCCCATGCGGCAGAAAACGTTCAGAAGGCTTACCAGTTGCGCGCGAGCCTGAGCGAGCGCGAGAAACTTGGCATCGAGCTGATTTACGAAGCGGTAGTGACAGGAGACTTCGAAGCGGCCCTCAAATCCGATCTGGCGTGTACACACATCTACCCGCGCGATTCCAGGGTGCTCGGCAATCTGGCAGACTTCTACACTTACTTTGGTGAGTACGAGAAATCTCTCGCAGCGGCTCAAGAAGCTCTGAAATTCAATTCCGGAACTGCACAAAATTACTCGGATCTTGTGATTCACTATCTTCATGTAAACCGCCTGGACGAAGCCAAGGCTGTGGCCCTGGAAGCAAAGAGCCACAATGTCGATTCTCCCGCCATTCACGCTAGTCTCTACCTAGTTGAGTTTCTGCAGCACGACGCGGCCGGGATGGAGCGGGAGGCCGCAGAGGTCATGGGCAAGCCAGGATCGGAAGATCTGGTTCTTTACTACGAATCTGACACTGCTGCATATGGCGGACATTTTGTACAGGCAAGACATCTGAGTCGGCGCGCCGCAGACTCCGCATTGCGAGCCGGGCAGAAAGAAACGATGGCGGGGTACGAAGCCGAGGCTGCCGTGCGGGAGGCACTCGTCGGCAATCTGGCTTTGGCAAAGCGCCAGGCCAAGGACGCATTGGCATTCTCGAGCGGAAGAGATGTGGTGGCCATGTCAGCTATCGCTCTGGGGCTGGCAGGCGATTCCCCGGACAGCAATCGCCTCGCCGACGATCTAAGCAAGCGCTTCCCGGAAGACACGGTCGTGCGGTATAACTCGCTGCCGGCAATCCGGGCAGCCACTGCTCTTCGAAATGGAGATTTCGGGAAGGCCATCGCTGCGCTTGCTGCCTCGGCGCCATACGAGCTGGGACAAACCGCGCAGGAAGTTACGTTCGTACTTTATCCGGTCTACCTTCGGGGTGAGACCTACCTGGCAGCGAAGCAAGGAACGGCGGCGGCCGCAGAGTTTCAGAAGTTGCTTGACCATCCCGGACTGTTGCAGAACGAACCCATCGGTGCGCTGGCGCACTTGGGGCTCGGCAGGGCTTATGTTTTGTCAGGGGACACTAGCAAGGCCCGTGCTGCCTATCAGGAGTTCTTTGCCCTATGGAAAGACGCTGATTCCGATATCCCCATTCTGAACCAAGCCAGGGCGGAGTACGCGAAGCTGCAGTAGTGCCCACGGAACTTGACTTCGCAGATCAGCCAGCGGAGGCCCAGGCGTTAGGAGTAAGTTCCGGCAGGCGCTCACAAACTCGGCGGGTACATGGTTTGGCGCTGACAACCCTGTTTTGTGGTCATTCGGACACTTCAACACAGACGCCGCCTGTCGAACAGGTGTGTTGGTCAGACGCTGACATTTCACTTTCCACTCGTTTCCGGACAGTAGTGTAAGGTTCTCGTCATGCCCGATTGGCGAATGAACTCTTTGAAGTCGAGCGATAAACCGAAACAGCAGCCGCTGAACCTCATCACTAATACTGAACGACGATCGAAGCGAGGAAATCGACCAATTCTGTCTTGATCTTGCGGACGGAATTGACACTCCGCTGTATGGCAGCGCATTCCAACTCGTCACCGATGCTGTCTATCTGCTAGACCAAAAGAGCTTCCGGTCCTTTTCACATTGTGACCGAGTATGCGCCCGGTATAAAATCTCCGCGATCCAGGGCCGCGTCAATCGCAGCAGGGTTCCGACGAAGGTTGGCCATGAACTTTGGCAGGAACGCCGATCAAATCGTGTTTCTAGTTTACGCACGAGCTGCGGTTGGGATGAATCGTACAATCGGTCTGTTTTAGGAATTGGCATTGGGGATTTCTTGGAGCGACATCGGCTGAGAATAGGTTCAGCGGTAGATGAAAACATGTGCAAATCCTCGGAAAACGGCACACTTTGTTGCACAGTCGCACATTATTTGTTCTTGGATGACAAAGGCTAGAGTGCAGCGTAGGCGGAAAAATCAAGCACTTCCACGATGAGCCCGGATGGCGAAACTGGCAGACGCACGGGACTTAAAATCCCGGGTCCGTAACAGGACGTGACGGTTCGATTCCGTCTCCGGGCACCATCTATCTCGAACCTCGCGAAGCACTTAGTTGATGCTTCGAGTTGGGGACCTATCTTCGGCGGGTGCCGAAGAATCGGAAATCGGAATCGTGGCCGAAGTCATGGCTTTTCTCCGCCCGAGCCTGGTCACGTTTTTCAATGGCGGCTGCGATGTCGCGCGGGTCCTTGATTGCGTACCGCTTGAAAATCGAACTGGTTTTCCAGCCACCGATGTCCATGATAGTGGATTCTGCAACGCCCGCTCGTCGCAGCTCCCTTGCGGCTGACCGCCTGAAATCATGCACGATGCGTCCGACATATTTCAATTTCTTGCCGCCGCACTCGCATTTCTTCTCCACGACTGTTTTTTCGCAAGCGCGGCAGACCCATCGGCCGAGTCCGGCCTGCACTGTTGACAGAATGTCCGCACGCTTTTCGTAGCGACTGGCGAACTATCCCAGGACTAGAGGTGTGTACATGCAGCCGTTGGTCCGCTGTGCCCGCGGCAAAAAGGTGACGGCCTCGTGGTGTACGAGTCAACTGTTGATAGGGGCAACCCGAGTTATACTTACGGCCTGTGATGTGGGCCACCCGCCTAGCCACCCGGCCTCGATCAGTAGACGAGAAGGTAAAAATCAAAGGGGACACTCTGGCTGCCGTCCCAAGAGAAAACTTCCAGCTGATTCTGATCTGCTGGATCTGGTTGGGCGTATGTCGTTATCACGTTTGTACCAGTCCAATAGTATAGTGTGACAGAAAAAAACCGGTCATCTACTTCGAAGCCAAAATCGACATTGAACTGCCCGGCAGCAATCTGCTGAAGAACGAAGCCACAGGGCGGAGTGCTGGCGGCCCCTCCAGACAGAGCTGAGTTGAAACACCTCTCGATGTTGTAAGGGGTCGAGATTCCGTCAACAAGGGCCATGGCCTTGACCAAGCCGCCGGCACTGCGCGCTTGTCCGGTATTGCCGTTGGCGTAAAGCGCATAGCCTGGACCCTGGGCCCAAACCCCCACTCCGCTCGGGTTATCGCTGAGGCCAGTCACGCCTGAGCCCGCTCCGTGCGCTACTCCGTGCACTCCGTCGGAGCCTCCGCTCGCGCCAGAAGTCTCGCCGTAGACCGCTATGCCGGGCGACAGACTGGTTACTCCGAGGGTGGCGCTAATCGCTCCCGCGCTAAAGCTGCCATTAGCATCGCGCTTGACGATCGCGTTTGCCGTGGCTGTGCTGGTGGGCGCGACAGCCCAGTTCAGGCCCAGGGTTCCGCTGCCGGTCACCGGCGAGCCGCTAACGGTGAAGTCGGACGACGGTGCGCTTAGCCCGACGCTTTTCACCGTACCCACGTTTGATGGAAACGTCTGCCCACTGGCGAATGTGACCTGGCCTTTGCTTGAGATCGACAGCCCGGTCTCGGTTGGCGTCGCCGTTCCCGACCCGAACAGCAGGTTCAATTTACCCAAGGGCGTCGCGCTGTTGTTGCCCACCGGCTCCGCCTGCCAGCGGAAAGTTTCGTTCACTGCTTTCAGGGTGTTGCTGTTGAATGATGAAGCGGTGAAGTTCATTGGCTGCGAATTCTTCCCTGCGGTCGAAGTAGCTGTTCCCGTCGTCGGCAGGCTCAGCGCGCCGCGGAAGATGCCCGTGCCACTCACGTCCAGTTTCGCCCCTGGCGCGGTGTTGCCGATGCCGACGTTGGTCCCGTTATCGAAGACCTGCGAGTTGGTGAGGTCGGCAATGGCATCGAACTTAGCCAGCTTGTTCACGGTGCCGCCCGCGGTCGTCACGGGCGTCGTGCCAGTTGCCAAAGGCTGCGGCGCCGTCAAGGTCGGAACAATCGACTCCGTTGTTATGCTTGTAGGCGGTGCGGCCAACATAAAAGCGGATGCCGGCAGTCCCCCCACTGTCTCGGCGTCCGCCGCCTTCAACGCGTAGGGCACGCTGAGCAGCAACACACGCGGCTGCTCTTCGCCTCCATTCACACGCGCCCCAAGCCAACGCGCCTCGCCGGAACTGAACAGTTCCAGAGGCAGACCGTCGGGCTTGGTCGCGCCGAGCTGAACGGTGTAGTTACCTTTTGCATCCGCCTGAACATTCTGTGTTTCCAACCACAGAGGAGCGCCATCAGTCTGATCTTTGTAGATGGCGAAGGTGATGCCGGCAATTCCCGAGATCGCCTTACCCTGCGCATCCGTTGTCTTCCCGGAGAAGTTCACCAGGCGCGGGACCGCGGCCGACGATGGGGAAGAGACCGGCTGTTGAGCGTTTAGGATAGAACAAAACAACCAGCTTCCCAGACAGGCAGCAAGCAAGCATCGAGTGACACACATGGGCACCTTTCTCTGTCAGTCGCCTGTTTGCGCGCACTGTCCAGAAACCCGGTGGAATAGTGCCTCGACGGGCTCCTCGGCTCAATAGCGGAGGTCTGTCGGCGTCTTAATTTTCATGTCCCCCTAACTCACGGAAAGCAATGAAGATGCTGCGAAACATGAAAGCCGAGGTAGAATACTCCGCGGATGTAGGAGCCATTTTGTTGTTAGAGCCAGCCAGAGCCGCGGACTCACTCAGATTCGGGGACGATTTCGAACTCGATTTCGCTGTCGGCCAACTGCGCCGATCCGGTCGTGTGCTCAAGCTGGAGCGCATCCCCATGGAAGTTCTCCTCCTCCTGGTGCAGCGCAGGGGAGAGCTGGTGACCCGCAAACAGATGGTGGAGAGGATCTGGGGCAAGGACGTCTACCTCGACACGGACAACGGTATCAACGGCGCCATCCGCAAGATCCGGCAAGTTCTGAAAGACGACCCGGAGCAACCTCGTTTCATTCAAACCATTACGGGAAAGGGCTATCGTTTCCTCGCACCGGTCATACACCGGGACGCGGGACTAGAGCCGGCAGCCGCAGCGCCCCAATCGACCGCCCAAGAGGATATGGTTGCCAACTTCGCACGACACCGACGGCCGGTGTTTCTCATGACATCGATGCTTGGGACAATGATCCTCCTGATCGCGGCTGTGGGCTCCTACTTCGGATGGTCCGACTCTCAAGCTCGGCCCCTTCGGTCTGGCGGACGAACGATGCTGGCGGTTCTGCCCTTTGAAAACCTCACGGGAGACGCAGGTCAGGAATACTTCAGCGACGGCATGACGGAGGAAATGATCACGCAGATGGGCAGCCTCGATCCCGATCACGTGGGCGTGATCGCTCGAACTTCAGTCATGCACTACAAGCGCAGCCAGGAACAGCTGGAGCAAATTGCCCATGAGCTCGGAGTGCAGTACGTGCTGGAGGGGAGCATAAGGCGCGATGCGGATAAGGTACGAATCACCGCCCAACTCATTCAAATGAGAGACCAGACGCATCTTTGGGCCCGGCAGTATGACCGTGAACCCAAGGATTTGTTGGTACTAGAGAGCGAGATCGCGCGGGAAATTTCCGACGAGATCCGGGTCGCTCTAGGAAACCACAAGCCCATCGCTCCGATCGTTCAGCCGACTCTCTCTCCTCAGGCTTACGAGGCTTATAACCTCTATCTCATGGGACAATATTTCTGGAACAAGAGGACGGTGGAGGGATTCCGGGAGGCCATCGGCCACTTTCAGCAGGCCACTGTCAAAGATCCCAGTTATGCGCGTCCTTACGCTGGTCTGGCTGACAGCTATGCTCTGATGGGCAGTTACAGCGGGGCTCCAGCGGCCCAATTCGCGTCCCGGGCACGCGCAGCGGCGCTGCGAGCTCTACAGCTCGACGACAGCTTGCCGGAGGCGCACGCTGCGCTGGCCCTGATCGTCCAAAACAATGACTACGACTGGCAGACTGCGGAGAAAGAATTCAAACGGGCAATTGAATTGAACCCTAACTACGCCACCGCCCATCATTGGTATGCCGAGCACTTGACGTGGCGGGGCCGTTTCGATGACGCTCTCCGCGAAAGCGAACGGGCGCGGCAGCTGGATCCCCTCTCGCTGATCATCGCAGCCGACAACGGCGCAACTCTGTACTACTCTCGGCAATACGAACGGGCCATCGCTCAGTTCGCCACCGTGCGCGAACTAGACCCCGACTTCTCGCGTGCCAGAATGATTTTGTTTGTCTATGTGCAAAAAGGAATGTTCGCTGAGGCGCTCGCTGAAACCCAAAAGAAGTTCCCAGGCGCTACTCCCTGGTGGTGGTCTACACGGGCATACATCTATGGTCGCGCCGGCCAGCATCGGGAAGCGGAGCTCGCCCTTCGGAAATTGCTGGATTTGAACCAGCGGCAACCCATGGATCCGATGGTGATTGCTCTAGCATACGTCGGCATGGGGAACAACGACCACGCTATCGCCTGGTTGGAAAAGGCCTATGCACAGCATTCCAATGGTGTGATCGCGCTTAAAGTAGACCCTGCCTACGACCCGCTGCGTGGCGACCCCCGGTTCCAGGATCTTCTCCGACGGGTGGGTTTTACCCAGTAACTCAAAGTGCCTAATTCAGCCCTCAGTACGCGCATACCCTCCCCGCCCCCGGCTGCTCGCTCCAGCGTCTCGAAGCCCTGCGCCGCTTTCATCCGGGCAGGCCGACGCGGGCCGCATCCGAAGCATTGGCTGGCGCTGGCGGGATTGGCGGATGTTTCAGTCGAGACAGAAAAGTGCTAGAACCCAGCGCGGCAGGTCGGGAATTGCAGGAAGAATGCCTGACCTTGAATGGCTGTGAGACTGGCGATGCCAAGGCAACCAAAGCCTACGACCTGCCTGCAGTATGTGATCCACACGGTCGGTCCGGTCTGGCGACGACGCCAGTTGAATGGCTCTCAGGAGAAGTTGCTGGCCTCTTGCTACCGCAGATCCTTAGAGGTTGCCGACCAACTCGGCATAAAGAGCATAGCGTTTCCAGCCCTCTGCACTGGCGTGTATGGATTCCCAAAAGAACTAGCAGCGAAGATCGCCGTCGCCGTTTCCACTTCGTTCGCGGGCAATGTAGAGTCAATATTCTTCATTTGTTTTGATGAGGAGACCTACACTATTTACGGCCGCCTCCTCCTCGCCGGGCCAGCTGACTAGGAAGGTCACTGCAACTTCGCTGGCGATAAATCAAATCTCGATTACACACACGACGGGGTTCTGAGTGTAATTGACGCCTGTATATAACAGTACAGAAAGGCACGCAAGACACAACTGCGGGAATCGTCCGATTCTTAGGAGCCGCAAATGTCACCGGACAATTCGCGTCGAAGAATCCGCGCCATCCTCCGTACTACTTTATTCGTCGCGTGCGGTCTGCTACGTGAAAGGCGCTGGACTTCAGCGGGTGCAACTCCCGCCCGGGAACTGGTTCGCTCCACCCGGAAGCAATCGTGCTGCCGCTTGCAAGAACCTTCTCCAACGGCAATGCGGACGTGCCAGGGCTCATCTTTCTGAGACGCTCGCGGCGTAACTCGATCCTCCCGCGTACCGCCTTGAGAAGAGGCGGCGAACAGGCCGGGAGTACGTCAAGAAAACTCATGGCTGACTCATGGCTAAACGGACTGGGAAGGACAGACAAAGAAGGGTAAGAACGGGCAGCACCCAAATTTGCAAGCGATTGAAAACTCTTGCTGCGGGCGGTGTTCGAGAGATGGTGCCCAGAACTTAAAACCCCGTCCGTAACAGGACGTGACGGTTCGATTCCGTCTCCGGGCACCA
>Ga0070761_10003061_pt1 | contig 10098 bp, 6 predicted proteins | sample HubBroMetageREF1_FD_66724 | JGI IMG/M metagenome (GOLD analysis project Ga0070761, IMG submission 66724) | Reference soil microbial communities from the Hubbard Brook experimental Forest, New Hampshire, USA - Hubbard Brook CCASE Soil... | ecosystem: Environmental > Terrestrial > Soil > Temperate... | reverse complement strand
CTTCTGGGCCAACTGAAGAAGATCCAGGGATTGTTCGATCATCTCGAAGCTCTCGGCGTGAGCTCGAAAGACGATTCGGCGGTGCAAACGAGCGCGGCCGAGTTTGTGCTCGAGGGGTTGTGGGCCCACAAGAGAATCAGCCGGAGCGAAGAGCGCGGTTATTACGCGGATGCTCGCAAGCCTTCCGAACCGCGCGATCCGCGCGAGCCTTCAGGCAGGCTGCCGAAGCGGCAATTCAACTAGAACGCTATGAAATATATTCGCTATTCCAAATACGCTCCCGAAGCCGCCGACGACGTCGACATGCAGGATTTGATGAGCAAGTTGTCCGACTTCTTCCTGCAAAGCGGTTTCGAATCGCAGTACGGAGTGTACGAGCTCGATATGGAGCGCTCGCGCGAGCAGTATATGGAAGCTCTGCGCGAGGCGATCCTTCGCGCCCTTCAGGAAGGCGACTTGATCCCGCCCGAGATGATGCAGCAGCTCATGCAGAATCCGGATATTTCGCAAAATCAGGAACTGCGCGACTTGATCGAGCAGCTCATCCAGCGGATGGAAGAGGAAGGCTACATCACGCAGCAGCAGTCGGCACGCGTTAGTCCTCCGCCGTCGGAGACTCCCGGCGGCCAGATTGGGCGCGACCAGCCCAAAATGGAAGCGCGATTCGAGATCACCGACAAAGCGCTGGACTTTCTCGGATTCAAGACGCTGAAAGACCTGCTCGCATCCCTGGGAAAGAGCAGCTTCGGCCGGCATGACACGCGCGACCTCGCCACGGGCGTCGAGTCAGGCGGCGTTTCGAAACAGTACGAATTCGGCGACATGCTGAACATGGACATCAGCGGGACGCTGTTCAACGCCGTTCAGCGCAACGGCGCGGGAATTCCCATCGAGCTCGACTACCCGGACCTGATGGTCCACCAGTGCGAGTATCAAAGCTCCTGCGCGACGGTGCTGATGCTCGATTGCAGCCACAGCATGATTCTGTATGGCGAGGACCGGTTCACGCCCGCAAAGCGCGTCGCGCTCGCGCTCGCGCACTTGATCCGCACGCAGTATCCGGGCGATTCCCTGCACTGCGTGCTGTTTCACGACAGCGCAGAAGAGATTCCGCTCGGCAAGCTCGCGCGCGTCCAAGTGGGCCCGTACTACACGAACACACGCGAAGGACTGCGTCTCGCACAGCGAATTCTTTCGCGGCAGAAAAAAGACATGCGGCAGATCGTGATGATCACCGACGGCAAGCCCTCCGCGCTGACCCTGGAAGACGGCCGGATTTACAAGAACGCCTACGGGCTTGATCCCTTGGTGGTGACGCAGACGCTCGAGGAAGTGGCCAAGTGCAAGCGCGCAGGGATTTTGATCAATACGTTCATGCTGTCCAGCGACTACAGCCTGGTCCATTTCGTCCAGAAGATCACCGAGCTTTGCCGCGGCAAGGCCTACTTCACGACGCCTTACACGCTGGGGCAGTACCTGCTGATGGACTACGTCAGCAAGAAGACCCGCAACATTCACTGATTAAACCGAGTGCCCGCTGCGAACTGCTTTTCGTGCCCTTTGCAGCATTGGTGTTGCGCCTTGCGCCGCTCGAATCCGCGTCCGCGCCGGCACATCTAATTTTGTAGAGTACACTGATTGAAATGAGCTTGAAGCGCTCTGTGCAACAACTCTTCGGAGGGAAACGGATGGCTGCATTAACGCCCGGAACACCGGCTCCGGCGATTTCATTAAAGGATTCCACCGGCAAGAGTACGACGCTGGCCGAGCAGTTGAAGAAAGGTCCGGTGCTCGCTGCGTTTTTCAAAGTGAGCTGCCCGACGTGCCAGTTCACCGCCCCGTTTCTCGAGCGGTTGCACGAAATGTATGGAGGCGAGGGGTTTACGCTGCTCGGCATCTCGCAGGATCAAGCGCGCGATACGCGCGAGTTCATGAGCGAATTCGGAATCAAGTTTCCTGTGCTGATCGACGACTCCGGCTACCCTGCTTCGAACCAGTACGGTCTCACGAATGTGCCTACCGTGTTTCTGATCGCGCCGGATGGCAAGATTCAAGCGAGCGCGGTGGGCTTTTCAAAACCTGACCTGGAAGACGTCGCTGCTGCGGCAGCTCGCTCGACCGGCAAGGCCGCGACGCCTCTGTTCAAACCTGGAGAAGTGATTCCGGACTACAAGCCTGGTTGAGGTTCGAAGAATTAGGCCCCGTGCGGGCCTCCATCGAGTCGGGCGATATCCCGCCCGATCGGGAACTAGACCTCGTCTTCCAGCAACTGCTTCTTATGCTTGGGCGGCCTGCTGCGCTTGTCTGTGATAACTCGCTCTGCGGGAGGCGGCCCAATTCCCAGCCGCGCGCGCCTGCGCACTTCCCTTTCGATCCGAAATCGAGGTTTCTTCTTGCGAGGCATGTTCCCGCTCCCATTGGAGCCGCGCTTAGAAGGTGAAACCCACCTGCAAATAGAACAGGCGGCTCGCACCGTTTGACGAAAAAGGCCCGGTCGCCAGGCTATTCGGTTTTCCAAAAAACGGGGAGAGTTCATACGGTTGCATCGAACTTGGATCGGGCACGTTGAGCGTTCCGCTGGGCTGCCCCTCATTCAAGTAGTTCGTGATGTTCCGGGCATTGACGCTGAACGTCAAATTGTAGCGGTGATTTGTGCCGCCTCCGCCGCCCATTCCTCCCATTCCTCCGCCAAACGGTCCGCCGGGACCACGCCCCCCGCCCGGCCCTCCCTGCCCGTGCGACCCGCCACCGCCGCCACTTCCGGCAGCTCCCTCTGGAACCTTGCCGAATCCAAATGCCTTACTCAGCCGCAAATTCAGGCTGAAGTGAGGCGGTCCGGTAAAAGCGTTCACCGGAATAATCGACTCGCCTTGCCCCAAATCCGTGACGTTCGTGTCGAAATTCCCAAGCGGCGTGTCCACGACGTACGCCGGGTTCACCGGATTCGTGGCCAGCGCAGGACGCTGGTTAAACTGACTAGAACCGATAAAATCCTGGCTCAGCGCGACGTTATAAGGCGAACCCGAGCTTGCGATCATAAAAGGGCTCAGGCGGAAGGCGTAGGGAAGGCCAATCGTTCCGCCCACAAACAAGCGGTTGCGAGTATCAAAGGACGCGCGGCCGTAGTCTTCAAGCACGTTATACGGATTCGACGGAAACGAGTTCGCGCCGCCGGTATCGCTGTTGGCATAGTTGAGCGTGTAGTAGCCAAACAGCGTGAGCTTGGCGCCGGCTCGAACGTTCATATTCACGATCAACTGGTTCTGTTTGAAAATTCCCTCGGACTCGTATTGATAAATGTTTTCGGTCATGCCGTTGGGATAAACAGGACCGGCGGGATACGTTCCCGGTTCCGGCGTGTTGATGTTGTTCGTAAACAGTTGGTGGACGCCCCGCGAATTCATGTAAGTGATGGAAAGATTCGTCACTTTGTTGATCTGGCGCTCGACGCTGATGGCGGTTTGCATCGTCTGCGGCGCGTGTAGATTGGGCGCGATTTGGTAGATGGTGGGAATGGAAGCGGCGCCGGAAAGTTGGGCGGCGGTCGGCACCGTGGGCGGCAAAAACGGAATGTTCGCCGTGGGCGTTTGATTCAAGACGTACGTGTTCAAAAGGAGCCCATCCAGCCGTTCGGCCTGCAGGATCAGATTGTCGTTGAACCGGTCGTAGAATACGCCCCAGCCGGCGCGAATGACGGTTTTCGCAGGATTCTTGCCGCGAGCCAGGCCCCACGCGATAGCAACGCGCGGCGCCCAATCGCCGTGATCGTGGATGTCGTTCTGTGTCTCGAAACGCAGGCCGCCGCTCAGAGTAATGTTCGGGCGCACGCGCCAGTCGTCTTGAACGTAAAGTCCGGCGTCAAACAGCGAAACGTAGTTCACGGGAACCGCGGTGCCGGTGACCGGAAGTGTGATTGCGAACTGTGTTGCCCCACCGCTGGCCGCGACGGCTTCCGCCTGCGTATCGCCGGCATTCAGGGCTTGCTCCGCGATCTGATATGCCGTGATCGTATTGAACGTGTAGTTCCCGTTGAACTGCGATGCGGAGCCGCTGTTGTCGGTCAATTCACGAAGCCTCCCACCAAACTTCAACATATGCTTCCCGTGAACGATAGAAGTGTAGTTTTGGAATTCGTAATGGTTCTGCGTGTCAGTCGAAATTCCCGAGCTGTTTCCGCCGCCGTTGAAGTAGCCCTGCACGCTGACGGTGGGAAGCACGCTTTGCGGCGTGTCGTTGCTGATATCACGCACGTATTGGAAGTGGATCTCGTTGACGATGTTTGCGCCGAATATCTGCGTGTCGCTGACCTGCAGAGTGTGTTCCGTCTCCAGTGAATTGAAGGATTGCGAAGGGAGCGTGAAACCTCCTACTCCCTGGTCCTGCTCGTTGTCGCGCCAATATTGGTAGCGAACCGTCAGCGTATTGTTTTTGCTGACCTGGTAGTCGAGGCGCGGGCCGAGATTCGTGCGTGTTCGATTGTTCGGAACGGCTTGGCTGAACGGCACGACATCGAAATTCGAATCGAGCACGTTGGCGTCAACCACCGATACGTCGTTGATGTCTCGGCGCTGGCCGCCGAAGAAAAACGAGGCCTTCTTGCTCAGCGGGCCTCCGATATTGCCGAACACCATCGTCGAATAGTAGCCGGGCTCCTGGGCCGTTCCGATGAATGGATCGCCCGTGTTGAGCGCGGAATCATTTCCCTGCAGTTCGGCATCGCCGTGCCAATTGTCCGTGCCGGGCTTCGTGAAGATTTCAATTCGGCCATAGCCGAGCTTGTCGTACTCCGACGAAAACGGGTTCTGATTGATCCGGATTTCGCGAATCGAAGACTTGGGCGGAAGCTGGCCGGCTGTGAAGCCGTCGATGTACATCTGGCCGCCATTGGGCCCGGCCGAGGGTCCGGCAAGTGCCGTCAAGTCGTTTTGCAGCTCGTCGGGGTCGTCCGAAAGTGCGTCGAGTTCCTTTCCTGAGATCACCACTGCGCCCGCGTTATTTTCGGGCGTGACGTCTATCGTAGCCGCCTGGTCGGTGACGACAACTTTTTGCTGCTGAACTTCGATGGCCAGCGAAATGTCCAGAGTTTGAACCTGGCCGTCCGCGATCGTGACGTCGTCCTTCTCATACGGTGCAAAGCCCTTCGCGATGGCCTGGACCTTGTACTTGCCGGCAGCCAATCCCTTCACGATGTAGAGGCCGTCATGGCTCGGGGTGGCGGTCAACGTTTCGCCGCTGGGGGTAGTCACCAGAATCGTGGCGTCAGCCACGGAGGATCCGGACGGATCCTTCACCTGCCCTCGAAGAATTGCTGTGCCCTGCGCGAACAAACCGGATGCAAGCGCGAACAAGCAAAGGAACATGCACAAGAGGATAAGTGCGGCACGACTGAGTTTCGGTAGAGCAGGGGATGTCAAATTCGATTCTCCTAGAGATGAAATCGTATAACGACTTGATGAACCCTCACTGCGGCGCGCCGCCGCTCGTGTCGTCGCCGCCACCGCCGCCACCCAGACTCCACGGCGAGAGGGTCATCATCTGCCCAGCGGGAGAGGCTTGCAGAATGGGTTCTACTCCAGCGACAAACGTGATCGCCGTAACCACACCGGAGTCGCTGCCTTCGGTGGACACAATCATCACCGCGTCACCCTTCTGTAAGTCCGAAAGGCCTGCAGGGGGCATGCGGCTTAACATCTGCTGAAAATCGGGTGAGCCACCGGGACGATTTCCTCCCATGCCGCCAGGACGCGATTGGCCCCCGGGCGAAGCGCCATTCGCCGAAGCCGGCTGCGGTGCAGCGGCACCGCCGTTCGGAGCACCTCCGTTCGCAGCGCCGCCCTTCAGCCGCATCGCAATCATCTGCGCCATCTGCAGAGGAAGCTTGCGCACCTGCGAATCAGACGTAATTCTCACGACGATGCTCTTCTTCGATAGCAGGTCTTTCACGGTAACTGTGTTCGCCGTAACATCCAGTGACTCGATCGTGCCCGCAATATTGCGGAACAGACCGGAGACAACCTCCTCGGCGGCAAACTCCGTGCCGTCCGCGTTCTTATTGCCACGGGCTCGAAGCTGGTCGCCGGACTTCACCTGGTCGAGCGCGCTCGCCTTGGCATCGTCGAATTTCACCGAATCAGGGGCGTAACGCCGGAAAACCGTTGCGGCAGTGGTGTGAATCGTCACCGATTTCTTCGTGCTGCCCGCTCCCGTCGAGATCGTAATAGTGCCGCTCGACGGATCGACCGCGCTTACCAAGCCACCAATGCCGCGCTTCTGCCAGTCCTGGCGCTCTTGTTCCTGCTTGGCCGCAAGATCAGATTGCTTCATCGCAATCACGGCTGTGGCCGCGATCGTCTTGGCATCGTCGGACGCCTTGCCGCGCACGAGTATCCGGTCTCCCGCTTGCAGATCCTGGATGTGGATTACAGTTGCGCCTTTCAGGTCGGTTTGACCAGGGGCCGTGCGAACCATGCGCGTTCCATCGTCAACCTGGACGGTTATGCTTGCGCCCGCATCCGTGACCAGCGTAATCACGCTGCCGGATATGGCCTTGATGGTGCCGAGCTGTTTCGCGCTGGCGGCCTGCGCCGATGCACCTTGAGCCTGACCTGCTGCATGAGACTGACTCGCGGTGATGGTCAACCATCCAACGGTCAGAAAGAGGGCCACTGCCCCTCTCAGGACGAACGACCTCCCGGGTCTCGCCCACCGATTCCCGCAGTTGCTTGCACCCACTAGAGTCTCGAAATTCATCAAATCCTTAGACGTAGTAAGGTATGAAAGGCGTTTCGTCGAACTTGTCCGACCGTGCGGGCCGGGGCCAAATGACCTGGGAGGTGGGTCTTTCGCTTCATCGTCCACTGGTTGTACAATTCGGCGCACGGCGTCTTGGGACGAATCATGGATCACCCTCTCGAGTTCCGGCCTATCCAGAAGTGGCTCCTCCGAAAGCTGGGCGACGGCGTTGCGCCGGCGCGTATTCGCCTGCAACTTGCGACGGATGGAGAAGCCGGCTATACGGGCGACGCGCCTGTCGCCACCGTCTTAATCCGGGACGCAAGCACCCTCGCCCGGTTGATCCTCAATCTGGAAATTGAGTTCGGCGAAGCCTACGCAGAGGGGCGGATCGAAGTGGAAGGCGATCTGCCGGCGCTCGTCGAAGCCGCCTTTCGAGCGATTCCGCGGAAGCGCATGGACACGCGCTACTCGAAATTGGCATCGCGGTGGCTCCAATGGACGCAGCAGAACAGCCTCCACGGTTCGCGCCAGAATATTCACCGTCACTACGATCTGAACGTCGACTTCTACAAGCTCTGGCTCGATTCTCGCTTGGTCTACACCTGCGCGTATTTTGCCAATGACGCGATGACGCTGGAAGAAGCTCAGCTCTCGAAAATGGACTACGTGTGCCGCAAACTTCAACTGCGACCCGGCGAGACGGTGGTCGAAGCGGGCTGCGGGTGGGGCGCGCTCGCTTTGTACATGGCGCAGAACTACGGCGTCAGTGTGAAGGCGTTCAATATTTCGTCGGAACAGATTGCCTTTGCGCGCCAGCAAACCAAGCTAGCCGGTCTCGGCGACCGAGTGGAATTCATTCAGGACGATTACCGGAACATTTCTGGGCAATACGACGCGTTCGTATCCGTGGGAATGCTCGAACACGTTGGGAAGGCGCACCACGATGAGATGAAGCGCGTCATCGGGCGCTCGATGAAAAAATCGTCGCGCGGGCTGCTCCACTTCATAGGTAGAAATCAACCGCAGCAGCTCAACGCCTGGATTCGGAAGCGCATTTTCCCGGGCGGCTATCCGCCGACTCTTCGCGAAGCAGTGGGTCTGATGGAGCCGCTCAATCTTTCCGTCCTCGACGTCGAAAACCTGCGCATGCACTACGCGTGGACGCTCGAACATTGGCTCGCCCGATTCGAACAATCCGCCGATCGCGTCGAGGAAATGTTCGGCCGGGAATTCGTCCGGCAATGGCGGCTGTATCTCGCGGGCTCTATAGCGGGGTTCCGGTCCGGCTCGATGCAGCTTTTTCAACTCGTATTCGCTGGATCCGAGTGCCAGTCGATTCCCTCCACCAGAAACCATCTCTATGACAACCAGCGCTCCCGCGAAAAAGGATTGAAATGGATGCATGCGACGCCCTGATCGTGGGCGGCGGCCCCGCAGGCTCCGCATGCGCGTGGGCGCTTTCTCGCGCGGGCCTCGATGTCGCGATTCTCGACAAGAGCATTTTCCCCCGCGACAAAGTATGCGGCGGCTGGATCACTCCCCAGGTTATCGACGCACTCGACCTGGACATTTTGGATTATTCCCGCGCTCGAACCCTTCAGCCGATCACCGGCTTCAAAACAGCCTGCATGGGCAACCGCGAAACCGAAACGAACTACGCTCACCCGGTTAGCTACGGCATTCGGCGCGTCGAGTTTGACGATTACTTGCTTCGACGTTCCGGCGCTCGCTTATTCGAAGGTGAATCCATTCGTACGATCGAACGAAATGGCGCCTCGTGGCTCATCAACGGGCATATTCGAGCCGGTGTTCTCGTCGGTGCGGGAGGGCATTTCTGTCCCGTCGCGCGCCACATGAATCCGGGAATGAGGGATGCCGTGGTGGTGACCGCGCAGGAAATCGAATTCGAAATGACGCCGTCGCAACAAGAGAACTGCTTGATTCGCGGGGAGATTCCCGAGCTTTGTTTTTGCCGCGACCTCCGCGGCTACGGTTGGTGCTTCCGCAAAGGAAATCATCTCAACGTCGGGCTCGGACGTCTCGATCAGCACAGCCTCGGCGCTCACGTTGCTGCCTTCGTCGACTTCCTGCGACGAACGCGAAAGGTTGCGTTCGATCTGCCGTCGAAGCTTCTGGGACACGCCTATCTGCTTTACGGCAGGGCGAATCGCAAAGTCACCGGGGACGGCGTCCTGCTGATCGGCGATGCGGCTGGGATGGCCTATGCGCAAAGCGGCGAGGGAATACGTCCGGCGATTGAGTCCGGATTGCTCGCCGCGCAGGTTCTTGCTGAGGCAAACGGGAAATACGCCACCGATCAACTCTTCATCTATCATGATCGTTTGGCGGAGCGATTCGGGAATCAGCAGGAGTGGTCGAGTCAAATCGGCAGCAAGCTTCCGCCACGGCTCATGAGTTCGCTTGGCCGCCTTCTTCTCGCAACGCCGTGGTTCTCGCGCCGCGTCGTCATCGAGAAGTGGTTCCTGCACTCGAACGATCCGGCCCTCACGGTTCAAGCGGAAGCCGTCACTGCGTCGTAGCGTTCCGTAAGGCCGCCTCTCCGCAATCGTTCTTGCGTTGACCCCCTCTGACGGTATGATTCCGCCGGAGCTTCTTTTTGGCAACGTTGAACAGAAAGTACGATGCGATTGTGGTTGGCTCCGGCCCGAACGGTCTCGCCGCTGCGGTCACGATGGCCCAGGCTGGCCGCTCGGTGCTGCTTGTCGAGGGGCAGCAAACAATTGGCGGCGCCACTCGTTCCGAAGAGCTCACGCTGCCCGGCTTCGTCCATGATGTCTGCTCCGCGGTTCATCCGATGGGCGTGGTGTCTCCCTTTTTTCGCACGCTGCCGCTCGAGCAGCACGGCCTTGAATGGGTTCAGCCCAGTGCTCCGCTCGCGCATCCGCTGGATGACGGCTCCGCCATTGTAGTCGAGCGCTCCGTCGAGGAAACTGCGCGAAATCTCGGTGAAGATGCCGGCGAATACACGCGAGTTTTTGGCGGATTCGTTTCAGAATGGCCGAAGCTCGAGCCATTCCTTCTCGGGCCGTTGCGATTCCCTCGCCACCCCTGGATCGCAGCGCAATTCGGATTGCGTGGAATGCGTTCCGCATCGAGCGTGGCGCGGAGCCTATTCCGCGGCGAAAGAGCGCAAGCGCTCTTCGCCGGCCATGCCGCACACTCGATGCTGCCACTCGAGCGCGTGCCCAGCGCCGCTTTTGGGTTTGTGCTTGGAATTACGGCTCACGTGGCGGGCTGGCCGTTCGCTCGCGGCGGTTCGCAAAACATTGCGAACGCGCTGGCATCCTATTTTCAATCGCTGGGCGGGGAAATCGTCACGGGACAATCCGTCCAATCGATTGA
>Ga0070761_10003058_pt1 | contig 10105 bp, 8 predicted proteins | sample HubBroMetageREF1_FD_66724 | JGI IMG/M metagenome (GOLD analysis project Ga0070761, IMG submission 66724) | Reference soil microbial communities from the Hubbard Brook experimental Forest, New Hampshire, USA - Hubbard Brook CCASE Soil... | ecosystem: Environmental > Terrestrial > Soil > Temperate... | reverse complement strand
GCGCTGCAGAAAATGGGCTCGGTCACTTTTGATTACGGCAACAACATCCGCACCTTCGCGTTCCAGCAGGGCGTGAAGAACGCGTACGATTTTCCTGGGTTCGTGCCCGCTTACATTCGTCCGCTGTTCTGTGAAGGGCGCGGTCCATTTCGCTGGGCGGCGCTTTCCGGCGAGCCTTCCGACATTCACCGCACCGACCAGTTAGTGCTGGAAATGTTCCCGCATGATGAGATTCTTTCGCGCTGGATAAAGCTTGCGCAGAAACGCGTGCGTTTCCAGGGCCTGCCGGCGCGTATCTGCTGGCTCGGCTACGGCGAACGGGATCGCTTCGGGGGGGCGCTGAACGATCTGGTGACGCGCGGCGAATTGAAAGGCCCCATTGTGATCGGTCGCGACCACCTGGATTGCGGTTCGGTAGCTTCTCCTTACCGCGAAACCGAAAAAATGCTGGATGGCTCGGACGCCATTGCCGACTGGCCGCTGCTGAATGCACTGCTGAATACGGCCAGCGGCGCAAGCTGGGTTTCGATTCACAACGGCGGCGGCGTGGGCATCGGCTATTCGCTGCACGCTGGCCAAGTCACGGTCGCGGACGGCTCGAAAGAAATGGGTGAACGCATTCAGCGCGTACTGACCAACGATCCCGGCATCGGCGTCGCGCGCCATGTGGACGCTGGCTATCCCGAAGCCGTCGCGTTCGCGAAAAAGTCCAGCGTAAAAATCCCGATGCCCGCCGCATAGCTCGCGCATCTGATACGGGGTTGCCGCGTTGAGCCCGGATTCCCTGCTCTCAACGCACGCGCAACAAGAGGAGTCACCATGATGGTAATCACCGGAGCCACAGGAAACACTGGTAAGCCCGCAGCCGAAGCCCTGCTCGCGAAGGGCGAAAAGATTCGCGTGATCGGCCGCGACGCGTCCAAGCTCCAGCCGTTCGTACAGAAGGGCGCGGAGGCCCTTGTCGGCAGCGTGGAAGATCCCGCGTTTCTGAGAAAAGCATTCCAGGGCGCGCAAGCGGCATATGTGATGATCCCGCCAGAAATGCAGACAAGCGATTATCGCGGCTACCAGGAGAGAGTCGCAGCGGCCCACGCGGCCGCGATTGCCGACGCCAAAGTTCCGTACGTCGTGACTCTCAGCAGTGTCGGCGCGGACCTGACCGAAAAATCCGGCCCCATCCTCGGCCTGCATCATCTGGAAACCAAATTGAACGCGATCAAAGGGCTCAACGTCCTGCACCTGCGCCCCGCTGGTTTCATGGAGAATCTTTTCATGAGCGTGCAGCCGCTGCGCACCATGGGCATGCTTCCGGGCCCGGCGTCCGGAGACGCTCCGCAAGCGATGATCGCCGCGAGGGACATCGGCGCGTACGCTGCCGAAAGATTGCACGCGCGCGATTTCAGCGGCAGCTCGGTGCAGGAACTGCACGGCCAACGCGACGTGACGATGAAAGAAGTCGCCTCGATCATCGGCAACGCCATCGGCAAACCCAAGCTCGGCTACATGCAGGTTCCGTTCATGATGCTGGAGCCGGCTCTGGTGCAGACGGGCTTGCAAAAAAACACGGCGGCGCTGCTGACCGAAATGTGGAAGTCCATGAATTCCGGCACGCTCAAGCTCCACGAACCACGCAACGCGAAAAACACCACGCCCACTTCGATCGAAACCTTTGTGGCCGAAGTTTTTGCGCCTGCGTATTTGAGCATGGCGGCGAAGGCGTAGCGTCGACGGCCCATTCGCATTTGTAACGGCGCCCTTTAATACGCCATTGGTGTTGCGTCATGGATCGATGGCGGTCTCGCACTGCGGGATCGAAGGGTGAATCGCCCTGTAGGGCGATTCACAAAATCGGCGTTAACTATTGACCGTTCCGCACCGGCAGTAGTCTTTTACTCCCCGTCGGCGTTAGTATCGCTCCACCCGTGCCCGACGTCCTCATCACCGGCTGCTCCCAGCTGTTGACTCTGCGCGGACCAGTTCCCCGCCGCGGCAAAGCTCTCGGCGACCTGGGAATCGTTCCCGACGGCGCCATCCTGATCCAGGAAGACCGCATCGCGGCTATCGGCCCGCGGCGCCGCATCGAAAAATTGCGCCAGGCGCGCCGCGCCGAAAAAATCGATCTCGCGGGCCGCGTCGTTTTGCCGGGGTTCGTGGATTCGCACACGCATCTGATTTTCCCCTGCAGCCGCGCCAAGGAATATGAAGCGTGCATCGCCGGAGCCAGCTACGAAGAAATCGCGCGGCAAGGCGGCGGGATACGCTCCACGGTAAATCGCCTGCGCCGCGCCACTCCGAGCGTGCTAAAGAAACGCGCAATCGCCAACCTGAATTTATTCGCTACCCACGGCACCACCACCATCGAATCAAAGAGCGGCTACGGCCTCGATTGGAAGAGCGAGCTCAAAATCCTGTCGTTGCTCTCGGAACTTCATCAGGAACATCCACTCGATATCCATGCCACGTTTCTGGGTGCGCACGTCGTGCCTGCGGAATTTCGCCGCCGCCCGGAAGCGTACGTGAACCTGCTCGTTGAACGCTGGATTCCCACGATAGCGATGGCGGGCCTCGCCGAATTTTGCGACGTGTTTTGCGATCGCGGCGCGTTCACCGTAGCGCAGTCGCGCAAAATCCTCGCCGCCGGACGAGCCGGAGGCCTGGTCCCGCGCATCCATGCCGAGCAGCTCGCGAACACCGGCGCGGCGCGTCTCGCCATCGAATTGCAAGCGGCCAGCGCGGACCACCTGGAAAAGATAAACGCCGCGGACATTCACGCGCTCGCGCTCTCTAACGTGGTCTGCACTCTGCTGCCGGGCTGCTGCTTCCATCTCGGCCTCAGCCATTTCGCCCCCGCGCGCAAGCTGATAGATGCCGCCGCCATAGTCGGCATCGCTAGCGATTTCAATCCCGGCACCAGTCCCACGCTGAGCATGTCCATGATTATGTCGCTGGCGTGCACGCAGATGCGCATGACACCGGCCGAAGCCATCACTGCCGCCACGATCAACCCTGCCTACTCGCTGCGCGCGCACGATCGCGCCGGCTCGCTCGAAGTTGGCAAGTATGCGGACCTGGCCGCCTTTGACGTGGCCGACTACCGCGAAATCCCGTATTATTTTGGTGTGAACCTTTGCTCCTTCACGATGAAGCGCGGCGCCGTCATCCATTCGAAGAATCTTTGACCACATGAAACGACTCATCGAATCCGTTCCGAATTTTTCCGAAGGGCGCGATATGGCCAAAGTTGATGCCATCATCGCCGCAATGCGCGAAGTTCCCGGCGTGTATCTTCTCGACCGCGAAAGCGACTCGGACCATAACCGCAGCGTCGTGACCATTGCCGGCGAGCCTGACGCGGTGGCTGCAGCGGCGCTTCGCGGAGTGGGCAAGGCGGCTGAGCTGATTGACCTCACCAGACATTCTGGCGCGCATCCGCGCATGGGTGCAACGGACGTCGTGCCGTTCATCCCGGTCGAAGGCGTCAGCATCGAAGATTGCGTCGCGCTCGCGAAAAAAGTGGGCCGCGAGATTTGGGAGCGTTACCACATCCCCGTCTATTTCTACGAGGCCGCGGCGCAACGACCCGAGCGCAGCAACCTGGAAAATATTCGTAAAGGCCAGTTCGAGAGCTTGCTCGCGGAAGTTCCCAAAAATCCCGATCGCGCGCCGGACATCGGCGAACCCCGGCTGCACCCGACCGCTGGCGCGACGGTCGTCGGCGCGCGCAAGTTCCTGGTGGCCTACAACATCAATCTGAACACTCCAGATCTCGAGATCGCGAAAAAAATCAGCAAGAACATTCGCTTCTCGAATGGCGGCTTGCGTTATGTGAAGGCCATGGGCGTGGATCTGCGCGCGCGGAATCTCGCGCAGGTTTCCATCAACATGACGGACTTCGAGCAGACGCCGCTGCATCGCGTCTTCGAGATGGTGAGGCGCGAAGCGGAACGCTACGGCGTATCCATCGTAGGCAGCGAAATCGTGGGCCTGATTCCCAAGCGCGCCATCGAACTGACCGCCGACTTTTATCTGCAGCTGGAGAACTTTTCGCCTGCGCAAGTGTTTGAAAATCGTATCGAGGCTTCGCTCAGCGGCCAAGTTGCTCCAGATGGCCCCGGCAAACTCGCGGCGCTCGCGCAGCCTTTTCTCGATGCGGTCGCCGAGCCTACGGCCACTCCTGGCGGCGGCTCGGTTGCAGCGCTCGCCGGCGCGCTCGGCGCAAGCCTGGGCCAGATGGTTGCCAGCCTCTCGCGCAAAAAGAAATCGCAGGCCGCGTACGTGGATCAGCTCAGCGACGCGCTCGCCGAATTTCAAGCCGCCGCGCGCGCGCTTTCGGAAGCGATTGACCGCGACGCTGCTTCCTTCAGCCTCGTGATGGCTGCTTACAAGTTGCCGAAAGATACGTCTGAACTAGAGCACCAGCGCGACGCCGCAATTCAACAGGCGCTGCACGGCGCAGCCAGCGTACCGCTCGAAGTGGCGCGCGAAGCCGCGGAAGTTTATGACCGCCTCGGGCAACTGGAAGCCAGCTCCAGCCCGTCTATGTATTCAGACATCCGCGTAGGACGATTGATGGCTGCGGCGGCGGTTCGCGGCGCGCTGGAAAATGTGGCCATCAATCTGGAATCCATCACCGACAGCGAGTTTGCCGGCCGGCTGCGCGCGGAGTCCGCGACTCTTGCGGCACGCGTCTCCGAAAGTCCCGTCGGCGTCAGCCGGTAAAGATTTATTCTAAGGACAGCCATAAAGGATTGAAGCGAGGGGATACCCAATGAAAAAACAAGTCATACGCAACGTTATTTCAGGCCTTCTGGCATTCGCTCTGGTGTTCGGCACCGTGACCATCGCTCCCCCGCGCAGCTCGGCGGCTTCGCTCAGCACGTCCATCATTGGCATGTTCCCAAAATCCGTTGGCGAGTTTTCTTACGCTGACCTGAAAGCCGCGCGGAAATTTCCCTGGTTCGCGCAACTGTACGGCCAGGTGCTGCCGCCCAAATTCCGCCAGTTCGAACAATTTCTAGGTTCTTCCGGCGTGGACCCGAATTCGCAGGTGGAAGAGATCGCCTGGGCCAACATCAGCAGCGGAAGCGCTGACGACACCGTGGGCATCGCGCTCGGCCAATTCGATCCTTCCACGGTAGAAGCCAAACTCAAGGCGCAGAAGGTTCCTTCGTTCGAAGTCCAGGGCTACCATCTTTACGCGTTCGGCAGCGGAGCCGGTGCGGGCGATATTCTGTTCGTCTTCTTCGACTCCAGCACCGCCGCATTTGGCAACCGCTCCGTTCTGGAACATCTCATCAACGTCCGCATGGGCGGCGAAGAAACGCTACTGACCGGCAAACTCTTCCCGCTGATCTCCGAAGCCAACGGCAACGGCATCATCTGGGCCGTCCTGGACAAGGACCACACGCGCCTCGCGATGCAACAGCTGGTTCCGCAGGCGGGGCAATTCCCGCAAGCTGCCGCCATCATCGGGCGCCTGCACGCGATGATCATCAACATCAAAGCGGATAGCGGCGTGGATGCGCAGTTCCAAGCAGTCTGCGATTCCGTGGACGATGCGAATCTATTGGGCGCGGCGATGCAGGCCGGCATCATGTATCGGCGATACCAAGAAGCGCAGGGCAATCCGTCGCTCGCGAAAACGCTGGATCAGGTGAAAGTCACGCCGTCCGGCGACCGGCTGAAAATCGATGCGCCGGTGAGCCAGGACGAACTGTTGTCACTGATTCAGACCAAGGCGTTCGCCGCGCCGATGTAGTCGAACGAATGCTGCGGGGAGGACGCCGGAATCGTGACGATCGAGCCTGCCGGCAAACTCGCGACGAATCGCACCGCTAGCAATTTCGTTCTCTGGGCGCTCATCGCGATGTGCACGGCGGCGCGGGTCCTGCAAATCTTCCCTGACCAGGCGCCGACGCTGGCAATCGTCGCTTTGCAGGTCCTCCCGCCGATTCTGTTCGCACTGTTTCACGGCGCGATGCTCTACACCACCCGCGGAATTCTGATCTTCTTCGCCATTTGCCTGCTGATCGGCAATATTTTTGAGAATCTAGGCGTCAACGTCGGCTTTCCGTTTGGCGGCTACTACTTCACCGACGTGATGGGGCCGAAATTGTTCGCCGTTCCGATTCTCTCGGGGCTGGCGTACTTGGGAGTGGCCTATCTCTCTTGGACGCTGGCCCGCCTGATTTCGGGAGGAATGCGAAACCCGCTAACGGGTCCGCGCGTGGTGACGGTCCCGCTCGTCGCAGCATTCCTCCTGATGGCGTGGGATCTTGCGATGGACCCCGTCTGGTCCACCATCGTCCACGGTTGGATTTGGCGAGGCGCGGGCGCTTACTTTGGCGTGCCCATCAGCAACTTCCTCGGCTGGTATTTGACTGTATATCTGATTTTCCAGCTCTTTGCGTTTTATATGCGCGGGCGCGCGACAAATGTCGAGCGCTTGCCTTCCACTGATTGGCAACTGGCGGTGCTTTTCTACTCCATTTCCGCGGCAGGAAATCTTCTGCTGCTGATTCCGCACGCGGCGCCGGCGGCAGTGCTGGATGCTAGCGGGACCCAATGGCAGGTGAGCGACATCTTGGGCGCCTGCGCCCTCGTCTCGATTTTCCGCATGGGCGGCTTCGTTCTTCTGGCCTTGCTGAGGCTCAATGACTGAAGTGGCGCACCGATCGAGCAGAACTGGACTCAAGTCAAGTAGAGGGAGCTTTCGTCCGGAAATGCGGGAGGAATGGAAGTTTGCAGTTCGGATCCAACCAAGCTCTAGGCGTTGGCCTTACGTCCACCGTCGCAATACTTGATCAACGTCATGCGCGAGAGGCCGCCGCTGGTTTGGTACTGCACGCGGTCCACCTTGGTCATCTGTAGCGCCCTGCTCAAACCAGCTCCGGGATCCGCAGCCGCGTCGCCGATAAACGTGTCGAGGCCTGCGGTAGGCAGTGCCACTCCCGTGTGTTCGATGGCGACTTCCACGCGATCCGGATAATCCGAAACAATCACTCGCACCGTGGGTTCGCCGTTCCCGTAGCCTTCCAGCAGCGGAAATGTTTCGCGGCACGCTTCCTCCACTGCGGCAGTCAGTCCCTGCTGGCCCGCCTCTGACAACCCGCAGCGCACCGAAGCGTGCTGCACCACGGCACCGATCGCCCCGAAAAAGCGGGTATCTTCGTGCAGAATTAGCTCGGTGCGCGCCGGTTCGTCGCTCATTCTGGATTACTCATGGATTAGTGCTGTTCGGCGTCGGCCACGCGGACGTCGCAGGCCTCGCGGCAGTCGGGACAATAGTACATTCCATCGACAGCCAGCCGTATATTGTATTGCGATTGGCAGAAACAGCAGAATTTTTCGCAGGCGCACTGCGATTCCGGCTTGTCACATTGCGAACAAAGTGTAAGCACCGTTGCCGCCTCTGGGTCGAATACGCGCTTGTTTCGCTAAGCTCATAGTAGGACATGCGCGACGCGGCCACAAGCGCCTTGCGCTGCGTGATTCCCTGCTGCGCAAGCATCCAATGCGCCGCGCGGGTGCTGGGGCGTGGCAAAAAATGACCAACGGTCGCCTTCCTTGACACTCCAAAACACGCATGCTACGTTCACTATTTCGTCGCGCTAATGAGAAACCCTCTGTGAACACATCGGCAGCCGTGGAATTGCGCAAGACTGCTCTGAATTCCGTCCATCGCCGGATGGGCGCGAAGATGGTCAATTTCGGCGGCTGGGATATGCCTTTGGAGTATTCCGGAATCATCGCCGAGCATCTGGCCGTGCGCACGCGCGCGGGGCTCTTCGACGTCAGCCACATGGGCGAGCTGGAAATTCGCGGTCCGGGAGCATTGCAACTGGTGCAGTGGGTCAGTTGCAACAATGCCGCGAAGCTGAACGTCGGCCAAGCGCACTATTCAGGATTGATGACCTCCCGCGGCACGTTCGTGGACGACCTGCTGGTCCACAAATTCTCGGACACGCATTATTTGCTCTGCGTCAATGCCGGGAACCAGGACGACGATTTTCGGCACATCATCGCGAACAACCAGTTCGACGCAGAAGTCGAAAACTCCGGCCCGCGCTATTCGCAGCTCGCGATTCAGGGCCCGCGCGCCACGGAGATTCTGCAGCAGCTTACGCCGGGGCAGCTTGAGGCCATACGCTACTACCATTTTGCGTTTGGCAAGGTGAGCGGCGTGGATTGCCTGATCGCGCGCACCGGCTACACGGGCGAAGACGGCTTCGAGATTTATTTCGCGCCGGAACATTCCGTCAAGCTCTGGAACGATCTAATGCAAGCCGGTGAAACCGCCGGAATGATTCCCTGCGGCCTGGGCGCGCGCAACACGCTGCGCCTGGAAGCGGGCATGTGCCTCTACGGGCATGAAATTGACGACACCACCACGCCCTGGGAAGCCGGCCTTGCCTGGATCTGCAAAATGGAGAAGGCTCGGTTTCTCGGAAGCGACGCGCTCGCGCAACAGAAACAAGCCGGCCTGCCGCGCAAGCTCGTCGGCTTTGAGATGCTCGACAAGCGCATCGGCCGCGACGGTTACCCGGTGGTGATCGGCAGCCACGAAGCGGGACGGGTGACCAGCGGCTGCCCCGCGCCGTTTCTGAAAAAAAATATCGGCACGGCCTACGTTCCGCCGAACGCGACTGCCATCGGAACGGAAATCGAGATCAGCATTCGCGGACAGGCGGCGCCGGCGCGCATCGTCGCGCTGCCGTTCTACAAGCGTCCGCAATAACGCGCGCATCCAAAGGAAAGGGGCAAAATGTACCCAGCCGACTATCGCTACACAAAGCAGCATGAATGGATCAAAGTTCAAGGTGACACCGGAACCATCGGCATCACCGATTACGCACAACAGGAATTGGGAGACGTGGTATTTGTGGACCTGCCCAAGGTCGGCGCCAAAATTTCCGCGGGCAAGTCCTTAGGCAGCGTGGAATCGGTAAAAGCGGTGAGCGAGATCTACAGCCCCGTTTCCGGCGATGTGACCGAAACGAACCCTCTGCTGGTTGACGCGCCCGAAAAGATCAATACGGACCCGCACAACACCGCGTGGCTCATCAAGCTGAAGCTCGCGGACCCGAAAGAAGTGGCGAGCCTGATGGACGCGGCCGCCTACGAGGCCTACATCTCCGAGCAAGCCAAGGAACACTCCGCCTGATGCGCTATCTCCCTAAAAGCCCCTCCGAACGCCAGGAAATGCTGGCTGCGATCGGGACGCGCTCCGTCGAAGAGCTTTTTACATCCATTCCGGAAAAATTCCGGCTGCGCGCTCCACTCGATTTGCCGGGTCCGCTTTCGGAATCCGAGATCATTCAATATTTCCAGGCGCGCGCAGCAGAAAATGCGCGCGGCTACGTTTCTTTTCTCGGCGCGGGCGTGTACCAGCATCTGCGTTCCGTCGCGGCCGATGCGCTGATCCAGCGCGGCGAGTTCCTCACTTCCTACACGCCGTATCAGGCTGAATTCGCACAGGGCACTCTCACGGCAATTTTCGAGTTTCAAACTTTGATGTGCCAAATCACCGGCCAGGAAGTCGCCAACGCCTCGATGTATGACGGCTCAACCGCGCTCACCGAAGCGGTGCTGATGGCCGAACGCCTCACCAGCCGCCGCCACATTCTCGTCGCGCGCTCCGTGCATCCTGAATATCGCCAGGTTCTGAACACCTACGCGAAAAATCTCGGCCTGGAAGTTGAAGAAGTTGGCTACAACGTGTCAGGCCAGCTCGATCGCGCCGCGCTGAAACCCGAAACGCTCGCGCGCACGGCAGCCGTGGTGGTACAGTCGCCAAACTTTTTCGGAGTGCTGGAAGAGGTGCCCGCCCTGGCCGAGGCCGCGCATACATCCGGCGCGCTGCTGGTCACCGCCATCACCGAAGCCGTTTCGCTCGGCATCGTGCGCCCGCCTGCTGAAGCTGACATCGTCGCGATGGAAGGCCAGGCTTTCGGCATCCCTTCTAGTTATGGCGGCCCGTACGTCGGCGTGATCGCCACTCGCGAAAAATTCGTGCGGCAGATGCCCGGCCGCCTTGCCGGACAAACTACAGACGCCGCCGGCAATCGCGGATTCGTGCTTACGCTCGCCACGCGCGAACAGCACA
>Ga0070761_10003056_pt1 | contig 10110 bp, 6 predicted proteins | sample HubBroMetageREF1_FD_66724 | JGI IMG/M metagenome (GOLD analysis project Ga0070761, IMG submission 66724) | Reference soil microbial communities from the Hubbard Brook experimental Forest, New Hampshire, USA - Hubbard Brook CCASE Soil... | ecosystem: Environmental > Terrestrial > Soil > Temperate... | reverse complement strand
GCTCACGGTGCGACAGCCGGCCGTCCACCATCCGGACGTAAGTGACGACGCCGCGGTAGGTGTCGTACACCGAGTCAAAGATCAGTGCTCTCGCCGGGGCATCGAGCACACCGCCCGGCGGCGGTACCTGAGCTACCACCGCGTGCAGCAGCTCAGCCACGCCTTCACCGGTCTTGGCCGAAACCCGCAGCACGTCGGATGCCTGGCAGCCGATGATCCTCGCGAGTTCCTCAGCGTACTTGTCGGGCTGCGCGGCCGGCAGGTCGATCTTGTTCAGCACCGGGATCAGGTGCAGATCGCCGTCAAGCGCCAGGTACAGGTTGGCGAGGGTCTGTGCCTCGATGCCTTGCGCCGCGTCCACGAGCAGGATCGCGCCCTCGCACGCGGCCAGCGATCTGGAGACCTCATAGGAGAAGTCGACGTGCCCAGGGGTGTCGATCAGGTTCAGGACGTAGTTCTGCCCGTCGGTGCCGCGCCAGGGCAGCCTGACCGCCTGGCTCTTGATTGTGATGCCGCGCTCGCGCTCGATGTCCATCCGGTCCAGGTACTGCGCCCGCATCTGCCGGCCCTCCACCACGCCGGTGAGCTGAAGCATCCGGTCGGCGAGAGTGGACTTGCCGTGATCGATATGTGCGATGATGCAGAAATTCCTGATCATCGCCTGATCCGTACGTGACGGCTCAGGAAGCACGGCGGAGCCAGCCGACGCCTTGGCGCGCGGCGCTGCCGCCGCGGCCTGGCGGCCTGAGGCGGCCATCTGGGCCGGGTCGGACGTTGGTGGCACAGTCATCCAGTCGGGTCTGCTTTGCTTGGCCGTGGTTCAGCGGGCTCGGCGGCGGCCGATAGCGGCGGGACCTGGGATCCGGGACCTGGGATCGGAGTCACGCGAGCATCAGGCGCGCCTGCGCGAGGCGTTCCTTGTCGTGCTCTATGGTCGCATGCCGCGCCCGATGCCGACGCCAGCGGCAGGCGGCCAGGCCCTGCTCACTCCTACGGCGGACGAGTGAGATGAGCTGTTAGTTTGAGTGACAGGGTTATTGTCAGATAGTCTTTCTCGTCGGTGCGTCAGCACACCCGGACTGTCATGGGGCAGCGGGCGACAGCTACCGGGCACCGCACCGTGGCCTCGGCTCCCGCCGGGCACATCTTGACCAAGGACGACAGAACCAAGCGAGGCTTTCGGCGTGGCGAACATTAAATCCCAGATTAAGCGCAACAAACAAAACGAGAAGGCGAGGCAGCGCAACAAGGCGGTCAAGTCCTCGCTCAAGACCGCTGTCCGCGGCTTCCGCGAGGCCGCCGACGCCGGTGACACCGAGAAGACCACCGACGCTCTCCGCGCTGCCTACGTGAAGCTCGACAAGGCCGTGAGCAAGGGCGTCATCCACAAGAACCAGGCGGCGAATCGCAAGTCCGCGCTCGCCAAGCGGGCCGCGACGGTCAAACAGGGCTGATCACCGCTAGCTGGCCGGCCGCCGGGATCAGGTCTGCGAACGGCATTCCACGATTACCCGGATGACGTGCTCAAGCGCGTAACCAGCGCTGGCCCCTTCCCCTTTGACCTGGGCGTCGGCGAGTGCGACCGCGGAGTGCGCCCGGGCCAGCCCGGCCGGGGTCCAGCCCCGTAGTTGCTGCCTGGCCTTATCGACCATCCAGGGCGGCATCGCGAGTTCGGAAGCGACAGCGGCTCCGCTCTTGCCTCGGGGCACCGAGCCGACCTGGCCGAGCGTCCGGATACCGCGAGCGAGCGCGCTCGTGATCAGCACCGGGGCCGTTCCGACCGCCAGAGCCCAGCGCAATTGCGCGAGGGCCTGGGCCAGGTTTCCTTCCAGCGCCCGATCGGCGACGCTGAACCCGGTCGCTTCGGCTCGCCCGCGCCAGTAGCGGGCTATTACCTGCGCGTTGACCACTCCGGTCGTGTCAGAGGCTAGCTGGTCGCACGCCGCGGCCAGGTCACGCAGATCAGTGCCGACGGCGTCGAGCAGTGCCCGCAGCCCGCCGTCATCCGCCTTGCGCCCGGTGCGCGCGAACTCCGCCCGCAGGAAATCCATTCGCTCGCCAAACCGGCGCACGGCCGGGCAGTCGACCCGCTGGGCACCAGCGGCCTGGAGCGCGGTCAGCAATGACTTGTTCTTCGCGCCGCCCGAGTGCGTGACGACGAGGGTCACATCCGGCGGCATGGCCGCCGCCAGCGCGCCAATCTCGGCGACCACAGCGGCGCTGGCTTCGTGGGCGGCCCTGATGACCGCGATAGTCCCACCGCCGAACAAAGACGGGGACGTCAGCATGGAAAGCTCGCCGGCCGCCAGATCGCGGGCCATGACGTCATGTACGTCAGCGCCGCCGGCCGGATCCTGGGCTGCGGCCCCGGTATCAGCCAGCACGGTGCCAACCAGTGCGGTACCAGCCTGCACGGGGCCAGCCAGTGCGGCCTTGACCGCACGCTCGACGAGCAACTCTTCCTCGCCGACAATCAGGGTGAGCGCCGCCTGGCCGGTCGTTGTCGTGCCGGTCTTGGTTACCGGTGATCGGACTGCCACATCCGCAAGCCTATAGAGTCCTTACTCGCGGCGGTCAGGCACAGGCACAAGCGCCGAGACCGTCTCTGCTACAAGATGCGCGCTGGTAGGCTCGGCACCAGTTTCAGCCCCCTTTCGACGGACGCGATGCCTGCCGACCCCCAGCCTGCTCTCGATGGGCCAGCTCTCGATGGGCCAGCTCTCGATGGGCCAGCCGAGTTCCGATCAGCCCGAACCGAGACTGATGCTCAGCGACCCTGGTCGCATGCGCGAGCAATAGCTTCCGTTCCCATGCTCGCGCTCACCGCGTGGACGGCTGCCTGGTTTGCCATACTTGCCAGGCACGGCGGGATCGCCTGGGTATTTTTCGTCAAGGGCAGCAGCCTGCTCTTTACCGGCCATTACAACGGCCACAACCGCCCCGGCTTCCTGCACGTGTACCAAAGCTATCCGGGGATCCAGATCGGCCCGCTCGCGCTGGGCGCGGCCCAGGTGCTCAGGACCCTCATCCCTGGTCAGCCGATCGGCCCGTACCAGGGAGTTGTGCTGGCCCAGCTGGTCATGTCGGCCATCGGGCTGATCACGCTGGCCCTAATCCGCCGGATCGCGCTGATCGCCAGGCCGCAGCTGGCAGGCACGGACGAGTTCCGGTGGACATTCCTCGCCGGCGGCGCGATCTTCATGGTGGCCTGGACAGAGCTCGCCGTAGCTTACGGCCATCTGGACGACTCGCTGGCCCTGCTGCTGGCGGTGGTCGCCGTTCTGACGGCGATCACCGGACATCCGGCCTTGGCTGGCCTGGCAATCGGCCTGGCGGCCGACGCCAAGCCCTGGGCGCTGATCTTCCTGCCCGTACTGCTGCTCACCGGGGGCCTGACCAGGTGGCGTGCGCCCGACCTGGCCGCCAGGCCGCTAGCGGCGAGCTTGCGGCCCTGCATCATCTCGGCGGCTTGTGCGCTTGCCGCCCTCGCGGCCGCCTGGCTGCCATTCTTCATCGCCGACCCGGAAACCGTTCGAGCGCTGCATTTCACGATCGCCAACATGCCAGACTCGGCGCTGCGGGCGCTCGGTGTCACAGCCGCCCGTACTCCGCCGTGGGACCGTTCAGCCCAGGTCATCGTGGCCTGCGTGCTCGGCGTCCTCGCGATCGGACGCAACCGCTGGCCGGCGGTGCTGCTGCTCGGCGCAGGCGCCCGTATCGCGCTCGACCCAGGCTCACACGGTTACTACACGCCCGGCATCCTGGTCGGCGCGCTGCTCTGGGACCTGCTCGGCAGCCGCAAAATTTTGCCTATCTGGACCTTGATCTCGTTCGCTGCGCTCAACCTGGTGCCGCTACTGACCGCGAGCGGCCCGGTTCGCGGCGATTTCCGGCTCTACCTCATCGTCGCGTTCACCCTCGCGATCCTGGCCGGACCCGCGAGCTGGGTTTGGAACCCATCGCAAGACCAGGATGAGTCCTGGGCGACGACGACGCCGGCCCAGGACGCGATCAGGGCGTGACCGGCTCGCCGCCGCGCCATACCCGGTAAGGGCGAAGGCCGTGCGACCAGGCGAAGGCGCCTTCATGGTCGGCGTCCCAGGCGACTATGTCGGCCAGCCGGCCGCGTCCCATCGCACCCCGGTCCGAGGTGCGCAGCGACTGCGCGCCGCCTACGGTCGCCGCCCTGAGCGCCTCGGTCACGCTCATGCCCAGGTTCGCGATGGCCAGCGTGATTACCAGCGGCATCGAGGTAATCCCGTTCGTGCCTGGCGAGTGTCCTGACCCGAGTGCGATGTTGGCGCCTCGGTCAAGCAGCGCCCGCACCGGAGGTGTCCGGCCGCTCTCTGACGTGTTCGCCGGGCATACCACGGCGGTCACATTCGCCTTGGCCAGTGCGGCTACGTCATCATCGTCGGCGTAGTACAGCAGGTCGGCTGAGACACAGCCAAGCTCAGCCGCGAGCTTGGCCGCGCCGAAACGCGATTCGCCGGTCGCATGGACCCGCGGCAGCAGGCCAGCCGCGCGCCCGACATTGAGAATCCAGCGGGCCTCGTGGTCGCTGAACCGGCCCTCGTCGCAGTAAACGTCGATGCTGTCGGCACCAGCCCCGGCCGCGTCGGCGCACCAGGTGCCGATGGCGTCCACGTAGTCGTGGCGACGGCCGAAGTACTCGGGTGGCAGCGCGTGCGCGGCGAAGAAGGTCGCGTGCACCCGTGGCATGTCCTGCTCAGCCTCAAGCGAGCGCAGCAGCCGGACATCGGCGAGCTCGCCATCTCTGGTCAGGTGGTAACCGGTCTTAGCCTCGATCGTGGTGGTGCCGCTGAGCAGCCAGTCCTTCAGCCGGGCCCGGACGTGATTGCACAGCGTCCACGGGTCGGTCCCCCTGGTGACCGTCACGGTCGATGACAGGCCACCGCCAGCGGACACGATCTCGGTCATCGACGCGCCGCCGGACCGCATGGCCAGCTCGGCCCAGCGGTTGCCGGCGTACACCGGGTGAGTGTGCGCGTCAATCAGCCCGGGAGTCACCAGGGCACCGCCCAGGTTCTCTACCTGATCGACATCGACAATGTCATCGATAACGCCCGGCAAGCTGGACGGAAGCTGGGTTGCCACACCGGCCCAGGCAATGTGGTCATCCTGCATCAATATGGCGGTATTACTCAGTATCTCAGTACCAGTCCACAAACGGCCGATATTGGTCAGGAGGCGAATCATCGGCACGCCCCCGGCACGCTCCGCCGCACGCTCAGCCCGGCGTGCGCACGGGATCTTGCCAGCATCGTCACCGCCACCTCACCTGCCAAGCCTGGAGTCCGGTGCCGAATTAGCTCGGCTAGTGAATCGGATAGCGCGATATGTGACTGCACGGCCCACTCAACGGGAACCCACATACCATATCGGTTGCGTGCAGGTAATGCACTACTCAATCAATATGGCAGTTCTAACGGCTGAACTAGCCAGACTCAGCGGTCGCCACAAACCGGTCAAGCTCGTAAGCCAGGCCCGGCGGGACCCTCGCGGTCAGCGCGGTGCCTGAGCCGGTGTGCTCGACCCGAAGCACCTCTCCTTCGCGATGGGCCCTAGCCAGCAGGTCGCCCCGCGCGTACGGCAGCATGACGCTGATCTCTGCGCTCGGCCTCGGGAGCAGCCGCTCGATCTCGGCCAGCAAGCCAGGCACGCCGTCACCGGTCAGCGCCGAGACGACCACTGACCGCGGCTCAGTGAGCCGCAGTCCCTTGAGCTCGATCTCGCCGGCCGCGTCGGCCTTGTTGAACACGACGAGTTCTGGTACCTCGCGGGCACCGATCTCACTGAGTACCTCGCGCACCGCCGTGATCTGCGACCTCGGGTCGGCATCCGAGCTGTCCACCACGTGCAAGATCAGGTCAGCGTCGGCTACCTCCTCAAGAGTGGACCGAAAGGCATCGACCAGCTGATGCGGCAGGTGCCGGACGAAACCCACGGTATCGGTCAGGGTGAACGCGGTGCCCGATGGCAGTCTCGCCCGGCGTACCGCGGGGTCGAGCGTGGCGAACAACGAGTTATCTACCAGTACGTGGGCCCCGGTCAGGCGGTTGAGCAGGCTGGACTTGCCCGCGTTGGTGTATCCGGCAATGGCCACGGCGGGCACCTCACGCCGCCGTCGCTGGCCGCGCTGCACTTCCCGGCCGACCGACATATCCGAGATCTCCCGGCGCAGCTTAGCGATCCTGGTCCTGATCCGGCGCCGGTCAGTCTCGATCTTGGTCTCGCCAGGTCCGCGGGTACCGATTCCGCCACCGCCGGCCACCCGGCCGCCAGCCTGCCTGGACAGCGACTCACCCCAGCCGCGGAGCCTGGGCAGCAGGTACTGCATCTGGGCGAGCTCGACCTGCGCCTTGCCCTCCTTGCTCCGGGCGTGCTGGGCGAAAATATCGAGGATCAGCGCGGTCCGGTCCACCACCTTGACCCGCACCACGCCTTCAAGCTTGCGCAGCTGCGAAGGAGTCAGCTCACCGTCACAGATCACCGTGTCGGCGCCGGTCTCCGTTACCAGTTCAGCCAGCTCACGCGCCTTGCCAGCACCCACGTAGGTCGAGGCGTCTGGCCTGCCCCGGCGCTGCACGAGCCCGTCAAGCACCTGTGAGCCCGCCGTCTGCGCCAGCTCCGCAAGCTCGCGCAGCGAATGCTCGGCCATCTCGAGCGTTCCCTCGGTCCAAACGCCGAGCAGCACCACGCGCTCGAGCCGCAGCGCCCGGTACTCGACCTCACTGACGTCTTGCAGCTCGGTCGACAGACCAGCTACCCGGCGGAGTGACTGCCGGTCTTCCAGGTCAAGCTGTCCCGCATCGTAAGGCTCGCCCGTCTCGTAACCCTCGCCCGTCTCGTAACGCTCGCCGGTCTCGCCGGCGTACTTATCAAAGTCTGCTGTCATCTGCCATCCAGAACGGGACCGCCTCCGTATAAGGGACGATCGCTTGATGCTGCGTCTCTCGATGGTGGCATGAGCGCCACCTGTCGTCACTTGAATAACACCGCAGCGAGCCTGAATGTGCCCGCCGGCGCGAATGTGCCAAGGTTGGAAGCCAACGGGGTGAGCACAGCAGGGCTTCCGAGCTGGTAGCGAAACGGAGAGGCGCAACGGAATGAGCTACGGCCATGGCATCGAGATCACGGGCGCGATCAAGGACAGGTACGACGAGATCCTGACGCCTGAGGCGGTAGGCCTGGTGGCAGCGCTGCATCGGGAACTGAGCCCGCGGCGGGCGGAACTGCTCCTGGCCAGGGCCAGGCGCCAGCAGGAAATCATCGCTGGCGCCAGCCTCGACTTCCGGCCCGATACCGAGCACATCAGGATCGACCGGACCTGGCGGGTCGCTCCGCCCGCGCCCGGCCTGGTCGACCGCAGAGTAGAGATCACCGGCCCGACTGACCAGAAGATGACGATCAACGCACTGAACTCGGGCGCGAAGGTGTGGCTGGCCGACTTCGAGGACGCCAACACCCCGCTCTGGGACAACATGGTCGGCGGCCAGCTCAACCTCAGGGACGCACTGGACCGGCAGATCGACTTCACCAGCCAGGACGGCAAGGACTACCGGCTGCGTCCCGACGACGAACTCGCGACGATCGTGGTCCGCCCGCGCGGCTGGCACCTGGACGAGAAGCACCTGCTGGTGGACGGCGCCCGGGTTTCCGGCAGCCTGTTCGACTTCGGCCTGTACTTCTATCACTGCGCGCGGCGCCAGCTTGCCAAAGGCAAGGGTCCGTACTTCTACCTGGCCAAGATGGAAAGCCACCTGGAGGCCAGGCTGTGGAACGACGCGTTCAACATCGCTCAGGACACGCTTGGCCTGCCTCGGGGCACGATCAGGGCGACCGTGCTTATCGAGACGATTCCGGCCGCGTTCGAGATGGAGGAGATACTCTACGAGCTGCGCGAGCACAGCTCCGGCCTCAATGCGGGCCGCTGGGACTATCTATTTTCAATCATCAAAAAGTTCCGTACTCGCGGCCAGGACTTCGTGCTTCCTGAGCGGAACTCAGTGACCATGACGGCGCCGTTCATGCGGGCCTACACCGAGTTGCTGGTCAAAACCTGCCACGACCGGGGCGCGCACGCGATGGGGGGAATGGCGGCCTTCATCCCGAGCCGGCGCGACCCCGAGGTCAACAAGGTCGCGCTCGCCAAGGTGCTCGATGACAAGTCGAGGGAGTCAAGGGACGGGTTCGACGGGTCGTGGGTGGCGCACCCTGACCTGGTCCCTGTGTGCCGCGAGGTGTTCGACCGCGTGCTCGGCGACGCACCGAACCAGCTCACCAAGCGCCGCGACGACGTGCACGTCACCGCGTCCCAACTGCTTGACGTGAGCAGCACACCAGGTCAGATCACCGAGGCCGGGTTGCGTAACAATGTCAGCGTCGGCCTGCAGTACCTGGCCAACTGGCTGGCGGGCACAGGCGCGGTCGCCATCTTCAACCTGATGGAAGACGCCGCTACCGCCGAGATCTCCCGGTCCCAGGTCTGGCAGTGGATGCACAACGACGTTCACCTGGCCGAGGGCCCGCAGATCACAAGGAAACTCGTCAACGAGATCATTGACGAAGAACTCGCCAAGATCGCCGCCGCGCTGGGCGATGCGTATGACGAGCACGAGTACCTCAAGGCGGTCGCCCTGTTCAGGGAAGTCGCGCTGGCCGACGAGTACGACGAGTTCCTCACCCTCCCCGCCTACGAGCGCATGCCTTAGCAGCGGGATAAGGCCGCTGGTCCGGCCCGCGAACCTTAAGACCCTGGCCTGGCGATTGCCCTGAGCAGTATAGTTATGATAACTACGCTTCTCTGGAGCCGCAGGGTGCTCAAGCCGGCTGACATGTTCGATCGCGACCGGGAGTGGTCTCAGCTAACTGACTTCTTTACCGACGACCGGGCTGGCGCGACTCTCGGCATCGTCTCAGGGCGCCGCAGGCAAGGGAAGAGCTTCCTGCTTGAGGCGGCCTGCGAGGCGGCCGGCGGATTCTACTTCTCCGCGCCGGAAGCCACAGAAGCTGAGTCGCTCTCGCTCATGGGCGCGGCACTCACCAGATACACCAGTCCGGTGGCCCCCATCAGGCCGCTTGACTGGCCTACCGTGATCGACATCCTGCTCCGGCTCGGCCGGGAGCGCCCTCTCCCGGTCGTTATCGACGAATTCCCCTACCTCGCGCGGGCGAGCCCGGCACTTCCTTCCATGATCCAAGCCGCCTACGCGCCTCGGCGCGGCGAGCGAACTGAATCCCGCACCCGGCTGCTGCTCTGCGGATCGTCGCTGTCGTTCATGAGCAAACTGCTCTCTGGCAATGCTCCGCTACGCGGGCGAGCCTCTCTTGACCTCACGATCCATACTCTCGATTACCAGCTCGCCGGCAAGTTCTGGGGGCTAGCGGACCCGAGGCTAGCCTTCCTCGTGCACGCCGTGGTCGGCGGAACTCCCGCGTACCGCACCGAAATGATCCGGTATGACGCGCCGCAGAGCCTCGCCGACTTCGACGACTGGACAGTGCGCGCCATCTTGTCGCCGGGTAGCCCGATGTTCCTCGAAGCCCGGTACCTGCTCGCCGAAGAGCCCGACTTGCGGGACACCGCGCTCTACCATTCGGTCCTCGCGGCCATAGCCGGCGGAGACACCGGCCGGGGCGGGATCGCCGGGCGCGTCGGACGGCAGGCCAACGAACTCGCGCACCCGCTCACGGTGCTTGAGGACGCTGGCCTGATTACCAGAGAAGCGGACGCCTTCCGTGACAATCGGACCGACTTCCGCATCAGCGAACCACTGCTCGCGTTCTACCACTCGATCATGCGCCCGTCGTGGGCGCAACTTACCCATGCCAGCGACACTGCCTGGATCTGGGAGCGTAGCCAGCGCCGCTTCGCCAGCGGCATCCTTGGTCCGCACTTCGAGCGGATCGCCAGGGACTGGGCACTCCACTTCGCCGCCGACCGTTTCGGCGACTGGCCGGCCAGCGTCTGCGCGGGCACAGTCAACGACCCGGCGAGCAAAACCACTCACCAGGTCGACATCGCGGTCGTGGGGCACGCCGACGACGCTAAGCCGCCGCTACTCGCTATGGGCGAGGCCAAATGGA
>Ga0070761_10003055_pt1 | contig 10111 bp, 8 predicted proteins | sample HubBroMetageREF1_FD_66724 | JGI IMG/M metagenome (GOLD analysis project Ga0070761, IMG submission 66724) | Reference soil microbial communities from the Hubbard Brook experimental Forest, New Hampshire, USA - Hubbard Brook CCASE Soil... | ecosystem: Environmental > Terrestrial > Soil > Temperate... | reverse complement strand
CTGATTCCGGATACTGCAGCGGCTTCAGCAGCACGCTGTTCACCACGCTGAATACGGCTGTGTTCGCGCCGATGCTGATGGCGATCGTCAGCAATGCGATGGCCGTGAATGTGGGATTGCGGCGCAGGCCGCGCAGACCGTGCTTGAGGTCGCGAGCGAGTGTATCGAGAGCGGCGGACAGGGTCATGTGTCAGATTCTCACACGATATATACGCGTCTGGCAGTCTTTTGTTCCGCTTGGAAATTTGCGTCACCTTTTACTGCCTCCGCTGATCCAACTTCAAGGTGGCGGTAACGCCATCACTCTGCCTAATATAGGAGACCTTCTCGAGCGATGCTGAAGAAGTTGCCGAAGAAATGGAATACGAAGCGGAAGACCGCGAAGCAATCACAACGCAATTACACCGTCTTTTGACTCGCGACTAAACGTACAGATCGAGAACAGGGGGGCACAACGACATTCTGTCGCCCATCCCACCAACAATAAGGCCCGTGGTCCCGAAACGGGGTTGTTGGAGGTCGGCAGGTGTGCCCAAGGGATTTGTCTCACTTTAGGGTTCAGCCCAGAACTTGTCGAAGGGTGCCGATGAGCCTTTCTACGAATGGATGAGCATGAGTGTTCAACTGCGCCGCATGGCGTCGTTGAGATTCGACGTTTGCGAGTAACACATCCGTACCATCCGCTTTTCCAGCAGGAGTTCGAGCTGGTTTCCTACAGCCGGAACTGGGGTGAGGATAGGGTCTGGTTTCAGGACAAGCTTGGTCGCCTGCAATCATTACCGACAAGCTGGACTGACGCCGGCGCTGTTGATCCTTTCGTCGCTCTCGCAGCGGGGCGATCGCTGTTTCGAGTGGCGGACCTGATCGAACTAGCGCGACAGATCGACGGATGGAAGTCCGAGCGAGTCGAGAGAACTGTAAAGGACAATATGTCATGAATGTAAGGTTAATGTTGTGCGGAGGATTGGCCGTGAACTATGCTGGATTGGTCATTCATGGCACACTATGCGGACTATTTTCAATTACTTTCCAAAAGAAAAGACTTGACAAAACTCCTGGTTACGTCGTAATTACCTTTACAGTTGTTATGCAGCCTAATCGAGAAAACGAAAATGCCGCGGGCGAAAAACAACTCCGACAAGCAGAAGGCGTTACAGCAACACGGAACACTCAACCCCCGCCCGCAGGATGTGCGCCATCCTCTGTTCCAGGGCAACGAATTCTTCGATCCCAGCGACTTGCTACAGGTGAAATACGAGATGCTACGACAGGTCCACGTGGACAAGCGGGCGGTTTCCCGAACGGCCCCGGAGTTTGGTTTCTCCCGCCCGTCATTTTACCAAGCGGAATTTGCCTTCGAGCAAGGTGGTTTGCCCATTATTTCCCCAGAAGCGTGGTCCGAGAAACGGACACAAGCTCACTCCGGAAGTGATGAAGTTCGTGGTCGAGCAACAAGCCCTGGAGCCATCACTGAGTTTCGCTCAGCTGGCAGAACAGGTGCAGCGCAACTTCCACGTGAAAGTGCACGCCCGCAGCATCGAGCGGCAGCTTCAGCGGAAAAAAAAACTCCGATAAGTTTGCTGTCCGCTCACACTGCCGCACCACTGGAGAAAGATGGATGGCTTACCGCGTACGAAGAGCTGCGGCTCCAGCTCCTGAACGGACAACGGGGAACAGGGTTGGCGTTATTCATGCGACGGGGCATGAGGGAATGGATGACGGTCTGTTCGCCTTGCCTCGGACCACCTCCAACCAAAGAATTTGCTGCAACTGATGAGGCGGCTCTTCCTCAGGGGGCGCGCACCGAGGTCGTTCTGATCCTTGCGGGAATGCTGCTGCACGGCTGCCAGGAGAGAGTGTCATGAATCAAGACATGCATCAGAAAGTGAAGACGACTCATCTCAAGCGCAATGCCTACCGAAAGCACTAAACGCCAATACGCTCTGCGCCAAAGGGCCGTCGCATTGGGCTGGCCCGAGGATCGCATCATCGTCCTTGACAACGATTTGGGACAATCAGGAGCTTCTGCCGTCGACCGCGAGGGCTTTCAACGGTTGGTCACAGAGGTCAGCTTGGGACGAGCTGGAATCGTATTGGGGCTGGAGGTGTCGCGATTAGCGCGCAACTCGACCGACTGGCATCGATTGTTGGAGATCTGTGCTCTGACCGATACATTGATCCTAGATGAAGATGGCATCTACGATCCGGCCCATTTTAATGATCGCCTCTTATTAGGGTTGAAAGGCACGATGTCAGAAGCGGAACTGCATGTTCTGCGTGCGCGTTTGCATGGTGGAATCTTGAATAAGGCTAGACGCGGCGAACTGGTGATCAGTCCACCAGTCGGATTGATTTATAACTCCGAAGGCGCGTTGGTGCTGGATCCGGACAAGCACGGCTCCGTGGCGCGGTCAGACGAAAGGGTCCGGATTACAGTGCAACTAGTCCTTATAGCTGCGTGGACGTTTAATCTCTCATCGCTCCCCGCGGATAAACACCACTTTCTGCCCATCCGCCGAAAGCGACGGCTGGCTGCTGGAAAGCCGGTTCCCATTCGTGAGGTTGATCGGAGGATCGCTCACGCGCTTCAAATAGACATCGCTGAACTCGAGAGTGGTCCCTCCAGGCCCCTCCTTCTCATTCTTCTCCGTGTACACGCGCGTGCCGCCATAGATCCGCTCCCAGCCGGAGAGGTGAGCGAGCATGACTTGGTCCTCGCTCGAATCGGGATTGTGGGGTATGACAACGAGCCTGCCCGATGGAATAGAAAGGAGGGCCGCGAATGGAAGGTGCTGCTGAATATCCTCTCCGACCACCAACACCTGATCGGGATCGTCACGGCTAAGCCCAACCAGTTTTGTCACACCGGCGACAGTATGGAGTTTCACTGGCGGATCACCACTCAAGCTCACGCGGTAGAGATCGCTGCTCTTGAGCGCCAGAACAGTCTCTCCTGGAGCATCGAAAACCGGAGAATAGTATCCACCGCCACGTGTGAGTCGCTGAGGCACCGCTTTCTCCGTCACGGTCACCCACCAGATGTCGCCACTCGTCACCTGGTCGTCACCGCGTAGCGAGGCCGGAGTCGTCGATACGCCTGCGATGCGAAGCACTTTCGCCCAGAAGGATTCCGTCTTCTTTTGTGGTTGCGCTTTTTGTGACTGAGCGGCCGGCAAGGCTATAGCAACGAAAAGCCAAATACTGGTGCAAATCGCTCTTTTCATTGGGACGACCTCCGCCCGGGCACATATGCTGGAAAAAGCCTCTGGAAGATATTCTCCACACCAGTGATTTCCAGTTTCTTCACGTCAGCATTCGGAACGGCCACAAGTTTCCGGTCGTTGTTCACAACCAGAAAGGTCGTTTTGTCTTTACCTTCCCAAACCAACCATGCTTCCGCGGGAGCGAAGTTGGCCACTTTGGGTAGTTCCCTGCTGGAAAGAATCACGCCGTAGTTCACCGGCAGCAGTAAAAACTCCACGACAAACAAAAACAGCAGCACGGATTCGAGAACTGGCCTTCGGCTCTTCTGCCCGCGGCATTGGAACAGCAGCCACGCCGTGGCAGCCCCACCCGCAACCAGCGCCGCAAAAAATAGCGCTTCATAGTACGAAGTTGAATCCTGTAGCACCGATTGCAGCCACCCTTCCCCATCGAGCTGAGATTGAAGCAGTACGCTGTTCATGAACTGGAAACACTTTTTTTCCACCAGTTGGATGAACAGCACCGCGAAAATCACTCCGACCAATGCATAGTCCCAGCTCTCGCGCCACTGTCGAAAGCGAGGCCACCGGTTCAACAGCCACCAGACGAGCAGCAAAGGTGACGCCAGCAGCAAAACATTTACCGCCGTGCTTATCAGATAAACCAGGAACCGAGCCCCCGCGAATAAGTAACGTTCATCGAGGATCGATAGGTCCGTCGCTACGCCCCATGTCGAAAGCTGAAAGCGCAGCACGAGATAGCCGAGGAAATACAGCACGAAAGACCCGAGCGCAGTGAAAGCAGACCAGCTCGTCGCAATTCCCTTAAACTTCTCGACCAGCGTGCTCCACATCGTCTAAGTCACCTCGCGATCAACAGGAACGGTGCCCAGTCGTGGGGATGGCTAAAGGCCGGCTTGCGCCGCACCTCGCGAATCGCCTGCCGCGCGGCCTCGGCCGGGCTTTTGGACTGTGCTTCGCGATAAAAAACCTTCATCCACTCAGAGGTAGAGACATCCTCCACTTTCCACGCCGAAACCAGCAGGCTTTGCGCGCCCGCAAAAAGAAGTGCCTGCTGAATGCCTTGAATCTCGTTAGCCCGAGTAGTCCGCACGCGTCCCGTTTCGCAGGCGCTCAGCGCAATGAGTCGTACATGCTCAAGCGATAGCCCGAACATCTCCGCCGCATTCAGATTTCCATCCTCGTTTCCGTCGGCCGCGAGATTCACATGCGAGAGCAGCGGTTCCTCCCCGAATTCACCATGGACCGCGAGGTGGACGATATTGTAGGAACCAACTCCCTGCTCGAATTCGCTCTTCCGAATCAGCTTATCGATCCAGACCTTCTGACGCGCCGGATACAGGCTGGCAATCATCCTAATTTCTTCTTGCGCGGCCGGCAGGGAAGGGTTAGCCGCCGCCAGCAGCGAGCCGCCTGCCAGGTTACGCTGCTTCTTTAATTGCAGCAGAATCGCAGCGCTCGGCGCATAGCTGATCTGAAAGCGTTCGCCAGCAAAAGTCCCATCTGCCGGGTCTTGTAGCGCCTGAAAGGGCAAACCTTCCAGCTCGCCTTGCGGGATCAGAATCAGGTGGTCCGAGCGTACCCATTCCAAAGCCGGCTGGATTAGAAACAGGAATAGCTGGTTCGATAAGTCCGTCCGAAAGGCGACGGACTGCTTTGACATCGAATCCAGCAGACCTTTGACTTTTTCTCTTAAGGCAAATCGGGGAAGAAAAACATTTCGCACGTGGATGGAGTCCGGTCCAATGTGCAGCAGGATCACGGCGGTATCCCGCAGGTAGTAATACACCATGTCCGTCCCATCTTCCCGCAGCACATTTTGCACGGCTTGCAGCGAAGGAGACTTGGATGTGGCAATATTCCGCGCAAGCGGAGCTTCGCGTGCCAAGCGAAGTAGCAGCTTTTGGTACTCGTCCTCCAGCTCCGTCAACTGCGTTTGTGCCTTTGCAACCTTGTCCGCGTTACCTTCCTCGTTGGGGTCAGGGTAGTAAACGCTGAAGAAGAATCGGCTTTGCAGCGCTGCCATATTCGCCCTCTTCAGCGCGAGCGTCGCAAATAGTTTCCGGTCCACCGGCCTCGCGAGCCCCAGAGACTTGGTCCGAAGCAAATCCGCTGTGACACGGGCTCTCGTACCCTCAATCAGCTCAAACGCTTCGGCGTAGCGTTTATTCAGCAGCAACATCGTGATCGGCCGGTCATAGTAGCTGGTTTTGTCTTCAAGGAAAGAACTCCTGGCCGAGTCTTCTCCCAGCTTCTGCCGCTCCTCGTCCACACTACGAATCGCGCGAACGTAGCCGTTTAGCGCGGCATCCGTTCTCCCCTGCATATCATCAACTTCCGCTTGGATATAAGTAGCCAGCGGCCCAGGCAAAGATGGTCCCGCAGATTCGGCCAGGGCTCTTATCGCTTCCGCCTGCTGCCGGGGCAGCTGGCCTAGCGGTGGGATGTCGGTCGCAAGAACGTCTTTGGCAATTTTGGGATCAAGAGTACCGGCGGGAATGTTGCTGTGGTTGTTGTACCGTTCGGTTAGCTGGCGAAGTGCATCGATCTCTCCAATTTCCTGTTGCGCCATCTTGACGAAGGAGCCATAGCCGGCTCGCGTGGCAATCGCTTGTGCCTTCGCCCAGTCCACCTTGCTGAGATCGAAGAGCCGATAGCAGATGTCCGGCGGCTGCTGGTAACTGTCAGAGCAGCCGTCCGCCATCGCATAGTAGATCCCCGCCCGATCGGAATACGCTTGGTATTGCATATAGGCGGGCGCAGACGGGTTTTGATTCAACATCGTCAACAGCCCGTTCACATGGCTGACGGCAGAAATCAGTTCCCCGCGCGCCGTTTCCAAGCCGACTTTTGCTTCAAGCGCCTCTTGCCTGCAGTCCTGCGCGTCGCTGCACGAAGCAGCGGCTCGCACCGCCTCGGTCACAGCAGTACTCGCCGCTCCGTAATCGCGGTACTGCGTTTCATCGACGAGAGCCAGGCCCGTCAATGCTTTCACCAGATGTGCACTCGTCCCCGTCTTGCGCGCGAGTTCCGCGCCTTCCTTGTAATGGTCGCGCGCCCTGGCAGCCAGTGTGTCGGCGGCTCGCTGACTTTCGCCCGGCCGCAAAGCATTGGGCGTCATTCGGGCAAAGAGAGCTTGCTGCCGTTCACAGTCCGCCAACTTGATCAGGCTTAGCTCTGCTTGCGCGAAGTTAGAGGTCGCTGTAAAGCCCCGGTAACTGAGTTCCAAGTCCCTGGCCGCAGCATCGTACTCACTGAGCACAGATGCCTGCACGCCATTCCGCCGTACTTGCTCGATAACATTCTCAAGTGTTGCGATTCCTCGCGACTGTAACGCCTGCGGATTGCCTTGCCCTTCGGCCGACGTATGTGACAAGACAGCTGCAATCGTCAGAACTCCACTTCGAACGTTTGCGATGGTGCGTTTTAAGTACCGACCGGATCTCAACTGCATATTCGCGCCCCATTAGCTTCTTGGGTCCAAGATTATACGGTTGTACCCCACTATTCCTTCAAAGACCTCGCGCTTGGAGGGTAAATAAAGGTAGGTCATTCTAGTGTTTTTCCTAGTGGATTGTCCAAATTGACCGTGCGAGGGTCTACTGAATCTCCATCCCGACTCGATCAGCCCTATGAAGTGGGCTTTTGAGAATCGATTAGTTACGTATCTTGCTTAATCCCCCGTCTCTCGGTTTCGAACTGGATGTTGCTGTTTCTTAGGGCCCCTTTGGCGAGCCACAGGTGACCGCTTCCAAGCAGGGGGGCGCCAGTTCGAGTCTGGCCGGGCGCGCCATTTCCTTCAACCTGATCATGTGCTTTTTTGACAGATGGTCGGGGATGACGAAACTATGGCTTTCCCGAAGTTTTCTCTCTCGTTCCAATTGCTTATGTGAACCACACCAATTGTGCTTGCGTCGAGAATCGCCCGCCGTCATAGAAATACACGAAGAGGGCGCACCGTGGGCCGGCAAGTATTGATGAAATGCAATTGGCATCCGCGAGTGTGTGGGGATTCGCCGGCCCGTGCTTCCTACAACGCTGTTCCTGTATAGTCTCCGAGTGTCCGGGAGTTGATCGGTTCGGTCACCACTAGCGCGTTTTCTCGGCACCATTGTAATGCTCCTCAACGAGGCTTTTGCCGTAAGGCTCGGCTATTGACAATCCCGCGGTGATCGAGGCAACCTTTGGATGCTGCGTAGGGCGCATCGGTGCAGATCGAAAGGGCAACGCCCACCTACGGTAAGTAAACACCACTGCGCCCATGCCGAATATCGAAAACCTCAAAAAACAAGCCAAACAGTATCTGCGCTGGCATCGTGAACGGTACTATCCCGTCGCAGCTCAAATCAGGGCCGCGTTACCCCGATTTCGCCACGTCGGGGACGTGCAGATACTGGAGTCAAGCTTCAAGCTCGCCGACGCTCAGGAGCTTGTCGCACGACAAATGGGGTTCGACGGGTGGCAGGCGCTCAAATCAGGAGCAGATGCCATGACCGATGAACCCAGAAAGAGGACGCCACGTCCCATTCTCAGCTCAATCGAGGCACAACTCTTCGTTGCGAACATCAAGAGTTCGTGTGATTTCTATACAAACAAGCTCGGCTTCGCGGTCGAATTCATCTATGGCGATCCGCCATACTACGGGCAGGTCGTCCGCGACAATGCACGACTCAACTTGAGGCTGGTCTTCGAACCTGTGTTCGTTGCAGATGTTCGCAATCGCGAACATCTGCTGTCCGCTTCCATCACGGTTGCCACCGCGAACGAAATCAAACAGCTGTTTCTGAGTTATCAGGCTGCAGGAGTCTCCTTCCATCAGCCACTTAAGAAGGAACCATGGGGTGCCAGAACCTTTATCGTCTCGGACCCAGATGAGAATCTCATCCTCTTTGCTGGTCCGGCAGCCGACTGAAAAACACTGATGTGGCTGGGGCGCTCTGCTGGCAGGCCCGTTGTGTCGGGTGCAGGAGTAGCGTACCGTGCACAGAGCATCTGTTTGGCTGGGGAAAATCAGCAGGGAGGAAATCAAATGGAACTTCACAGGGTCTTCAAGTCAATGATTGGGTGCGTGGGTTCATTCTTGCTGATGGGTCTAGGTGCTACGGCTCAGACGCCCTCCAAGGCGCTCTTGATCCTGGAGAAGAACGGGACTCAGCTCGACATCGTCGATCCGGTGAGCTTGAAAACAGTGGCGAAGGCGTCAGCGGGGCAGGACCCGCACGAGGTGATTGCTTCGGCGGACGGAAAGCTGGCGTACATTACGAACTATGGCGGGGCGCAAAGCTCGCTGCATATGATCTCTGTGGTCGATCTGGTGGCGCAGAAGGCGATGGCCCCTATTGATCTGGGCGCGCTTCACGGAGCGCATGGATTGGACTTCGCGGGTGGCGAACTTTATTTTACTGCGGAGACCAACAAGGTGATCGGGCGTTACAATCCTGCGACGAAAGAGATCGATTGGGTTATGGGCACCGGCCAGGATAGGACTCACATGGTCTGGGTGGCTCCAAGTCTGGACAAGATTGTAACCTCGAACGTCAGCTCCGCGACGATCAGCATTATCGAATTGGTTTCGCAGCCGAACATGGGATTCGGGCCGCCGCCGGGCGCAACGCCGCCTCCAGGTGCACCACAGGGCGGACCACGGCCGGGGGGCGGCAATCAAAAAGCGTGGGAAGTGACCAGCGTTCCTGTAGGCCGGGGCTCCGAGGGATTCGATGTGTCGCCTGACGGCAAGGAGATATGGACGGGCAACGCGCAGGACGGAACGGCGAGCATCATTGACTTCGCCACCAAGAAAGTAATTCAGACTGTGCCGATTTCTGTGAAGGGCGCGAACCGGGTCAAGTTCACGCCAGATGGAAAGTTAGTGCTGGTTTCTGGTTTGGGAATGTTCGGACCTGGCGCGGCACCGTCCGCGGCTAATCTTGTTGTGCTCGATGCCGCGAGCCGCAACGAAGTTAAGCAATTGAGTCTGGGCGGCGGTGCTGCTGGAATCCTTATGGACCCCGACGGTTCCCGCGCGTTCGTCGCAGTAAGCGGCGGGAACAAGGTCGCCATCGTGGATTTGAAGAGCCTCATGGTAACAGGAGAAATCGCCCCATTGGGACAGCCGGACGGCATGGCCTGGGCCGTTAGGAAATAGAACGTACCGGTAGACATCCACTTTCACAAGCAGCGGCACCGCCGGAAACGATGCCGACTCCCTCCCGATGCGAGTTCCTAAGCTTGCGTGCCGCGTAGATCGTCGTGCGCCACAGCATAGATCAGCACATTCGTATCGAAGAAAGCCTTAGCGAACATTGACTTCTTCTCGATCAAAAACAAATCCGGGAGGTAAAGGACGTCGCAGTTTGCGTAGACAAGCGAGCGCGTGAGGTTTACTTTGATCGCGGCTCACTTCGAACACTCGCTCACGAGCAATTAGGCGCGTATAGAATACGTGCCGCAAATGGTACATCAGAAAGTAAGCCACTTTCGCGTTCGTGAGCGTGGTTTCCAGGGCCTCCTCACTGAAGTGATCGGCTGATCGGGTTTGACAGGAGTAGCAAAAAGAAATGGGCCCTTGCTTGCTTGCTTGCCTGCTCCTTCTTCCAACTGAGATACATTGGCATAATGTCACACGAACCGTGTCGTTACAGTTTGAAGTCGTACCGACATCGTGACCACGAGAAGGTCGGTCCGGGAGTACAAAGAGATGAGAAGGGCGTTTAGCGATTCTGATCTTCTGCGATAGCTCAAGAATGGTGCCGCGTCGGTTCCTGCCATATGCTTTGTTATGGAGATAGTAATTTCCGAATCGGTGTTCATCCGACGAGAACCTAGCGCGAGAGCAATAAAAGCCGCCGCATTGGTAAAATGTTAGCCACGATTACCAACCCATTTGG
>Ga0070761_10003053_pt1 | contig 10116 bp, 9 predicted proteins | sample HubBroMetageREF1_FD_66724 | JGI IMG/M metagenome (GOLD analysis project Ga0070761, IMG submission 66724) | Reference soil microbial communities from the Hubbard Brook experimental Forest, New Hampshire, USA - Hubbard Brook CCASE Soil... | ecosystem: Environmental > Terrestrial > Soil > Temperate... | reverse complement strand
ACTGGCTGATCGACTACGACTCCAACTGCCCCTCGGGCTGGTATTCGTACTCCGATGACTGCTACACCAACAGCAATGCGAGCACAGTGTCCACGCTTACTGCCGCTGAACTCGCCTCCGTGAACCTGACGGGCAGCGCCGCGTCGGGTGGTCAGGACGCGGTGTCGCTGTCTGTTGGCTCAGGGAGCGCAACGAGCGTCACCAACAGCGACAACGAGGTCGATCTTGCTACCTACTGGAACACGGCCGAGTGGGGTGTATACGGCGACGGCGGAGGTAGCGAGGCGAACTTCGGCTCCAACACGACGCTGCAGGCACAGACGGCCCTGACGGCCACCTCCAACTCGGCACCCAGCTGCGTCGAAGAAGGCTTCACCGGCGAGACAAACAACCTCAAGCTGTCCAGCACGCCGGCGCTCGGAAGCGAGCCATCGCCCACGATGGCGACCAGGCAGACCAACGGCACCAGCGGAACCGCGAGCTGCGCTGTCGCCTCCTAGGCGCTGACCTCAGGAACGCGCGGATCGCCGAGCTTGCTGGAAGGTATCCATCAGCCCGGCGATTCGCGCGCCAGGCAGTTATCCGGCGGAACCGGCACCTGCCTGCTGGAAGGAGCGGACGTGACCCAGCCGATTTCGGTGGCCGAGCCCTACGACGAGGGCATGCTCGATGTCGGCGACGGCAACCAGGTGTACTGGCAGGTCCGCGGCACCCCCGGCGGCAAGCCCGCGATAGTCGTGCACGGGGGCCCGGGCGGGAACTTCCATCGGGGCGGGTACCGCGACTTCGACCGGGCCGGCTATCAGTTGGTCATGTTCGACCAGCGCGGCTGCGGCAGCAGCATCCCGCACGCGGGCGACCCCGCCACCGACATGCGGCATAACACCACTGCGCACCTGATCGCCGACATGGAGCGGCTGCGTGAGCACCTGGGCATCGAGCGCTGGCTGCTGTACGGCTACTCCTGGGGCTCCACGCTCAGCCTGGCCTACGCCGAGCAGCACCCGGAACGGGTCTCGGAGATCATCCTCGCCGCCGTCTTCGGCGGGCGCCGCAGCGACATCGACTGGCTGTACCGAGGGGCCGGCCGGTTTTACCCAGAAGAATGGGAGCGATTCCTGGCCGGGGCGCCGGGCACGCCGCGCGACGGCGACGTCGTCGGGGCTTACGCCCGGCTCATGGAGGACCCCGATCCCGCCGTCAGGGAGAAGGCATCCAATGACTGGTGCGCCTGGGAGGACGCGCTGCTGTCCGCCGAGACCCAGATGAAGTTCGCGGTATTCAGCGGCCGCCCCTCGCCGGCCCAGCTGGCCCTGGTGCGGATCTGCGCGCACTATTTCTCTCACGGCCTATTCCTGGAGGACGGCGCGCTCATCCGCGGGGCCGGCCGGCTGGCCGGCATCCCCGGGGTCCTGGTGCACGGCCGGATGGATATGAACGGACCGCTCGAGGCCGCCTGGGAGCTGTCCCGGGCCTGGCCAGGCTCCGAGCTGCTGGTCGCCGAGGATGCGGGTCACCTCGACAGCGAGACCAAGATCCGGTACGTGCGCGAGGCGATCAACCGGTTCGCTGGCCGCTAGGGACCAGCCTGCGGGGACAATGGCGTAATGAACGATCCCAAGTTCCGGTCTGATCTCTACCGGGGAACCGCCAGCTATTACGACCGCTTCCGGGTGCCGTATCCGCACAGCCTGCTCGATGATCTCGCCGAGCGATCACGGGCAAACAGCAGCGGCAGGCTGCTGGACCTCGCGTGTGGTCCTGGCCTGATCAGCCTGGGCATGCATGATCGGTTCGGGCAAGTCTGGGCTGTCGATCAGGAGCCCGGCATGATCGAGGTCGCGCGCCAGAAGGCCAGGACCGCTGGCATCAGCAACGTCGCATTCCTGACCTGCGCCGCCGAGGAGCTGTCCGCACCCGAGGACTCGTTCGACCTGGTCGCCATCGGGAACGCCTTTCATCGCCTGCCGCGCGAGAACGTCGCCGCCCGCGTCTTCCGGTGGCTGCGACCAGGCCAGTTCCTGGCCTTGCTGTGGAGCCAAGGACCATGGGACGGCCAGGAACCCTGGCAGAGCGCGATGTGGGCAACCATGCGGCGGTGGCAGGCCAAGGCGGATGCCAGCGACCGTATTCCGCCGGGCTATGAAGAGATGCGGAAGCTGCGGCCAGACTCCGACATCCTGCGTGACGCCGGATTCGAGCTCGGGGGCTCCTATCAGTTCCTCGTCGGCTGGGATTGGACACCCGACACCCTGATCGGGTACGCCTACTCCACGTCGTTTATGTCCCGCGAGGCACTCGGCGACCTCGCCTCCAGCTTCGAACAAGACCTCAGGCATGAGGTCTGCGCCTGTGAACCCTCCGGCGTACTCCGGCAGACCATAGACTTCACCTACGACCTGGCCCGCCGCCCGACCTGACGGCGCCCCCGGCCTGACAGCGCCCCCGGCCAGACAGCGCCACCGCCCTGCTCACTACGACCCAGGTCCTGGTTCCTCTCTGGCTTCTGCGGATTCGGGGACGCACCGCTCCCCCGCCACCGTCCAGATCTCGGCCAGCCGCTGCTGCGCCTCCGCGGCCAGATCAGCGGTAGCCACCGGAGGATAGGACGACAATTCCTCGGTTTGCCCGGTCGCTAGTTCCAGGCTGAGCAACCGGCCGTCTACCCGGATCGGCGCTCCGGTCGCCAAGGCCAGGTTCACGGCGTCGCTCGGCCGGGCGTCGACCTCCTGCCGCCCGGATGGGCCCTGAATGAGCACGGACGCATAGAAGACCGTTGCGAGCAGGCGGGTGATCCTGACCTCGCGGACGCTGGCACCTGCGGCCTCCACGAGACTGGCGGCGAGCTTGTAGGTGAACGGCCTCGGAGTCTCGGCCGACTCAAGTGCCAAGGCCAGAGCTGTAGCCTCGGCGGGCCCGATCCACATGGGGAGCCACCGTTCGCCGTCGCGTTCGGCCAGGATCATGATGTGCTTGCGCTGGGCGATGTCCTCATCGCTGGTCCGGCGGATCTCGGTCACCGCTACGTCGACCCAGTCCACTGCATCAGTCGTACTCACAGCCTTTGCCTCCTGAATCTCGATCATTTGAGCGAGCCCTGGGGCCAGGGCTGCCCGCGCTTGATGAAGCCGGGCCTTGACGGCCCCCACTGAGATGCCGAGTTCAGCCGCCACCTCACGGTGGCTGAGGCCTTGCAGGTAAAACAGCAGCACAGCGTGCCGCTGGCCGTTGGGCAGGGCGGCCACGGCGCCGCGAACGCGGGCGGCAGTATCGGCGGCTTCCGCGGCCTCTTCAGGACCGGGAGAAGGCGACGGCTGGTCGAGGTGAAAGCCGGGCACCTCGGCCAGGAGCTGGCGGCGCCACCTTCGCGACACGTTGAGCGCGATCCCGCAGAACCAGGGACCGAACCGGTCAGGAGAACGCAACCGCTCAAGATCGGTCATGGCCGCGACAGCGGCTTCCTGAGCCGCGTCGCGCGCCAGCTCAGGTGAGCCAAGGACCCGCGCAGCCAGGAACACCGCCGTGTCCCAGTGCCGCCGCACAAGCTCAGCGAGCGATTCCCTGACTCCCCCCAGGGCATCGCGCACCAGGTCGGCGTCTGACTTCTCGGTCGGTGACATTGCCACGCCTTATAGTGCCAGCAGACGGCCCGCGGGTTAGCTGAGGCCCGCGGCGGATCTAGCCGGCGAGGATCACCGCCCTGACCTCGCGCGCTCCTGGCTACGGGCCGGGTATTAGAGTGCTGCCTTGTACCGCACCGATAGCGGGTCTTGTTGTCTCGAACTCTTCACTTGTGTCGAGGAGGCCCGAAAATGCCGTCTATACAGGTGCGGCCATTCCGCCGTAGTGACAGGGACCAGCTGACTGAGCTGGTCAACGCTCACGCCCAGGCGGTGGTACCTGGCCTGGGGGTGTCAGTCGCCGCAGTGCTCAACAGCTTGGAGCGCGAGCCGAGCGAGCACATCATCGACCCGTGGGTTCGCGAGCGGATGACTTTGGTCGCCGAGCAGCAGGCCCGGGTGGTGGCCGCTGCCCACCTGCGCCTCTACTATGCCGACGAGCGCGCCAGCGAGTCTTATCGCGGGCTGGGCGAGATCCGCTGGCTGCTGTTCTGGCCGCAGGCCCCCGCCAGCGGGAACCCGTACTGGAAGGACGGTTCTGAGGCAGCGGGAATGCTCATCGCCGCCTGCCTGCGGCAGCTCGAGCAGTGGGGAGCCGTCAGGCAGTACGCGGACGGCTCGGTGCCCGTGCGCGGCGTCTGGGGCGTCCCCGAGCAGTGGCCGCACGTCCGCGCACTCTACGAGCGCGCCGGGTTCGAGCACACCGGCGACATCGGCATCACCTACCTGGCCAGGGTGCAGGATCTGGCCTGCCCGGCCGGGCCGCCAGTCACCGGCCTGTCCGTGCGGCGGTCGGTAGGGATCAACGGCACCCGGCTGTCGGCCATCCTTGACGAGCACGAAATCGGCTACATCGAACTGGAAATCTTCGACGAAGGCGAACGGCTGCCCAGGCACGGCGGATGGGCGGACGTCGGCAACTTCCACGTCACCGAGCGGTATCGCCGCCGCGGAGTCGCGACGTGGCTGCTCGGGCAGGCCGCCCGCTGGCTGCGGCTAGCCCAGGTCGAGCGCCTGCTTGATTACTCGACGCTGGAGCCTGATGAAGACACCGGCCGGGACGATGCGGGCTACCGCGCGTTCCTGGCGACCGCTGGCTTCCTCGAACTCTCCCGTACCAGGCGTGGATGGACGCGGGCAGGCCGCACTCAGCCGTAATGTCGGAACATGGAAACCCACCACGCGCACCATGACCATCCAGACGCCGATGCCGACCTGGCCGAGCTTCTGGAGCTGGACGCGCAAGTGCTGCATTCCTACCTGTCCGACGTCACCAGCTGGGTCCGCCGGCTGGCCGGGGAGCTGCCAGTCCGGCGGGTACTCGATCTTGGCTGCGGAACCGGAAACGGGACCTTCGCCCTGGCCCGGTGCTTCGAGGCGGCCGACCTGATCGCCTTGGACCAGTCGACCGAGATGCTGGGCCGCCTGGAGATCAAGGCCAGGCAGCTTGGCCTGGCCGATCGCATCCGTACCCTTCAGGCTGACCTCGACCTTGAATGGCCCGGCATCGACCCGGTCGACGTCGTGTGGGCGTCTAACTCCCTGCACCACCTGGCTGACCCTGACCGCGTGCTCGCGAAAATCTTCACCACGATCCGCCCGGGCGGGATCCTCGCAGTGGCCGAACTGGGTTCCTTCCCCCGCTTCCTGCCTGACGACATCGGCCTTGGCCAGCCAGGACTCGAAGCACGCTGCCACGCCGCCGTCGCCGGGCAGATGGCTCACTCGCTACCGCACCTCGGCTCGGACTGGAGCCCGCGCTTGCGGCGAGCCGGTTTCACCGTTGCGGCCGAGCAGCCATTCGTCATTAACCTGACGCCGCCGCTGCCTGCTTCGACCGGCCGCTACGCCCGGGCATCCCTCCAGCGCATCCGGTCCGGCCTGCACGACCAGCTGACGGCCGACGACCTGGCCGCCCTCGACACGCTCATCAGCAGCACCGGGCCTGATGGCGTTCTGCGACGCGACGACCTGACTGTCCGCGCGCTGAGGACCGCGTGGGTAGCGCGGCGGCCGTGAGCGCGGCGGCCGTGAGCGCGGGCACCAGGCCTAGCCGTGGTCGGCGGTAAGGCCGAGCAGACCGAGGAGGCCGATCAGCGTGCCGGCGTTCCAGATCAGCCCGGACCCGATCAGCTTCTGAACGGATGCCAGCGGAACCCACTCGATCCGATCGGCCTCGCTCAGCTCGACTGGTTCGCTCACCTTCCGCGGATCCCGGCCGACGAAGACCATGTGCTCAGAGTCGATGGTGCCGACCATTGGCTGATACGTCACAAGGTGCTCGACCCGGCCGGCCCGGTAGCCAGTCTCTTCCTCAAGCTCCCTGGTCGCGGTCTCCTTCGGCTCCTCGCCCTCATCGATCAGGCCGCCAGGCAACTCCCATCCCCACCGGTCAGCAACAAAACGGTGCCGCCACAGCAATAGCACCTGGTCACGCTCGTCGACCAGCACTATGACGGCCGCCCGGCGCAGCCGCACCACGTTGTGCCAGAATCGCTCGCTGCCAGGAATCTCTACATCTACCTGGCCCAGCCAGACCCACGGATCGTGATAAACAGTGCGCTCGCCGAATGTACGCCACCGGCTGCGCCCTTCCCCCACCGCATCGCTCACGCCCCAGACGTTAACGCAATCACCGTGGTCACGGCGCAGCGAGAACCCCGAGAAGCTCCGACAGGTCTCCGATCACGATGTCAGCCGCCGTGAGGGCGCCGGCTTGATGCGTGCTCGTCACCGCGACCACCAAGGCGCCAGCCGCCTTGCCTGCGGCGACTCCGGCTGGCGAGTCCTCGACCACCACGCAACTGGCCGGAGCTGCGCCGAGCGCCCGCGCCGCCATCAGGAAGCCCTGCGGATCGGGCTTGCCGGCGCTGACGTCATCTGCGGTCACGAAGACCCTGGGTACCGGCAGCCCCGCCGCCCCCAGCCGGGCCGACATCAACCGCCGGGGACCAGACGTCACGGCCGCCCACTCATGCGCCTCCAGCGCCGCCAGCAGGTCCGCCGCACCACGCATGGCGACAACGCCGTCGATGTCGGCCGTTTCGAGCGTGTTCACCAGATCCTGGGCGGCCCCGGCAAATTCTGGCCGGAAGAACTCCCCGACGACATCGGCGTCCAGCCGCCCGTGACAATTCCGCAAGACCGCCTCAGCGTCAGCGCCGAACCTGGCCGCGACCTGCCGCCACACGCGCTCGACCACCGCCGACGAGTCGACCAGCGTCCCGTCGATGTCGAAAAGGAATTTCCGCATGCCACCGCATCATATCGGCCAGGTTCGCGGCGCCCCTTTCGAGCGCTGCCGCGTGACCTTGGATCCACCCCCTTCCACGGCGACAATTGTCGGCATGCCGGCCGACCGAGAACAGCTCAGAACGACCTTCGACTCCGCCGCCAGGCTCTACCACCAGGCGCGGCCCGACTACCCTGACTCGCTTTTCGATGAACTCGCGTCGCTGGCTGGCCTGCATCCGGGCGACCAGCTCATGGAAGTTGGCTGCGCGACCGGTAAGGCGACGATCCCCCTGGCGCGGCGCGGCTACCAGCTCACCTGCGTCGAACTGGGCCGCAACCTGGCCGCCGAGGCTCGCCGCAACCTGGCCGGCTATCCCGGCGTGGAGGTCATCGAAGACACTTTCGAGACCTGGGAGCCGACCCCGTCGCGGCGCTTCGACCTGGTATTCGCCGCGAACGCCTGGCACTGGATCGACCCGGACGTCCGGTACCGGAAGGCGTGGCAGCTGCTCCGTCCTGACGGCCATGTCGCCCTCTGGGACGCCAGCCACGTCGTTCCGGCCGATGGCGATCCGTTCTTCATCGAGATCCAGCCGGTCTATGACGAGATCGGCGAGGGCCTTCCGGCCGGTTTCACCTTCCCCGCCCCTGGCCACCTGGCGGATCAGCGGGCCGAGATCGAGGCAAGCGGGCTCTTCACCGACATTCGGGTGCGCCAGTTCGGCTGGGAAATCAGGTACACCGCCGAGTCATACCTAGCGTTGCTCGACACCTTCTCCAACCACATCGCGATGCGGCAGGCCAGGCGGGACAAGCTCTACGACGCGATCAGGCAGCGGCTGGCTGACCGGCCTGACGGCCAGCTCACGAGGCACTGGGGCTCGGTTCTGCACGTGGCCCGCCGCGTCGGCCACCCCGATGGGCCGCGCGTCGACCCGCCTAACGCTGACGCCTCAGAGCATAAAAAAAGCATTAATACGGGGCGTTGAGGTCGTAACGGTGAGCTACAGTCGGTCCTAGCTTGCCGCCCCGTAGGAGGCGACCATGACGACCGTTACGCGACCCTCGGTCAGGGCTGCGACTGTCCGTGACGCGGCAGAGCTTGCCGCCATTCACGTCCGGTCATCGCAGGCCGCCTATCGGGGACTGCTGCCGCAGGACTGCCTCGACAATATGGACGTTCCTGATCGCGTCCTGCGCTGGCACCATACCTTGCAAACCACGGACTGGCCAAGGACTGGCGTCGTGGTCGCTCACCCCGGCCGCGAAGTCCTCGGGTTCGCTCGGTTCAGGCCAACCAGGGACAGCGACGATGATGCGGAACTCGTGGGCCAGATCCGGTCCATTTACTTGCTTCCCGAAGCGTGGGGCAAAGGATTGGGCAAGCGGCTGATGTCGACTACGCTTGCACGGCTCGCCTCCGCTGGGTATTCACAGGCGACACTCTGGGTACTACAGAGCAATGAGCGCGCCCGGCGGTTCTACGAAATCGGCGGCTGGATCCACGACGGAGCCGCGAAGTCCGACGATAGCCATGGCTTCGCCATGCACGAGATCCGGTACCGCAGGCACCTGTCCTCACGGTAATCTTGCTGGTCCAGGCGACGCGCGCCTCGGCCAGGCCGCGACGGCCGGTGCGGGTCAAGCTGACCGCACGTTCTATATAGACCGAGGCGCATCGCGCGGCGAAGATCGCGCAAGAAATCCGCAATCGACTCGTGACCTGAGCGTTATCACTATTCGGGAACTCCGCTATCAGCCTCGTCCGTTGTCAGCACGACGTATGCTCGCGAGCACGTCAGATTACGGCTGCCTCGACCCACCAATTTGAGCAGAGTAAAAACTTGAGCACAGTTTCCTAAAACTGACACTTTCCTTCGTTTAAACGCGACTTGGCGCTTCGCTTTGCCATGCCGCCAGTTATGTGTGTGCCCGCATATCGTTCAGGTGAGCCCGGAGAACAATGACGACCGTAACTGAACGGACGGTGCAATTCCCGCCTTCCGTGCTCATTCCGGCACGTCCGCCCGTACCCGGAAAGAAAGTCAGCCTGCTGAGCGCACTGGCAGCCGCTGGCATCGCCGGATCGATCATTATCATGATCGTTGTCTCGCTGAATCCGGGATACTGGCTGCAGCCCAGGCTGGCCATGCCAGCAATCGGACCGCCATGGGACATACCCGAGGTGCGGATCCCGGTCGGCGTCGCCACCGTCGCGCTCTGGCTAGCCGCGCTCGCCGGCGGTGGTGGGGTGGCGGCCGGACTTACGGCGATCCGCCGCGGGGCCAGATTCAGCCCACGACTGCTCATCGGCGCCGGATTGACCGCGGTGGCGATCCTTGCCGTGCTGCCGCCGGCTGGATCGACCGACATCCTGGACTACGCGACCTTCGGGCACATCGTGACTCTGGGTCACACCCCCTATGTCTGGGCCCCCTACCACCTGCGCGTGGACGGCAGCGCCTTCGGCCGCGACGTGCCGGTTGAATGGGACAGGTATCCCACGCTCTACGGGCCGCTCGCGACGTTCGAGCAGTACCTGGCCGCGACGCTAGGCGGGTCATCGGTCGCTGTCATCGTCTTCTGGCTCAAGCTGTGGAACGCCATCGCGTTCGCGGTCGTGAGCCTGATCGCCGATCGGCTGCTGCGCAACGATCCGGTGGCCAGGCTCCGGGCGCATCTGCTCTGGACCGTCAACCCGTTGCTGCTCTGGGGGCTCATCGCGGCCGGCCATATCGACATGATCGCCGCCGGCGCCGGACTTATCGGACTGCTGCTGCTGCGACCGCGTGAGGGAGAACTCGCGCCGCGGGCCGGCCAGGCACTTGCGGCCGGCGTGTTCCTCGGTGCCGCCGCCGACGTGAAGATTCCGTACATCATCTTCCTGTTCGCCGCCGCCTGGACGCTGCGCCACCACGTCCGGCCCATGCTCTGGACCGTCGGCGGGACGCTGGCCGTGGTCGCACCGACGTATCTCTGGTTCGGTCCTCCGGCCATTCAGGCCGTGCTCTCGAGAACCACCAAGGTAACCGCAGACAACTTCTATCAGCTGTTCTCTGGCCAGTCAGGATTCGTCTTCCGGCACTTGCTTGCGTTCGCGCTTGGGTCAGTTCTGATCCTGGCCGTCTTGATGCTGTGGCGACTGCCCGCGGCCAGATCGGCTGTTCCCGCACTGCGGCCCGCACTCGCGCTCGGCTGCGCCTGGTTGTTTGTCTGGCCGTATCAGCTGCCGTGGTACGACGCGATGATCATCTGCCTGCTG
>Ga0070761_10003052_pt1 | contig 10117 bp, 12 predicted proteins | sample HubBroMetageREF1_FD_66724 | JGI IMG/M metagenome (GOLD analysis project Ga0070761, IMG submission 66724) | Reference soil microbial communities from the Hubbard Brook experimental Forest, New Hampshire, USA - Hubbard Brook CCASE Soil... | ecosystem: Environmental > Terrestrial > Soil >... | reverse complement strand
TGAGCTACCGCGGAGCGCAGAAGCAAGTGGAGCGGCAGGAAGTGGAGACGTTCCGCTCAGCGAAGTCATCGCCCAACGCTACGATTGGCGATGCCATTCTGGCCAAGCGACAGTCTTCGTAAGCCGATTTTCGCGGGGCGCTGGGGCGTCGCCGCGCGCAAGACCTTCCCAGCAGGAAAGTCGTTTACCTTACGGTAGATTGGTGATATGCAAAGGTGGTGCGGTACACGCCCCTGGCTCGCAAACGGCCCATTTAGAACGACATCCTGAGAAGGAGGCTCTCTTCCCATGGCGGAAGTTGCCGGAGAGCACCAAAACAAAGACCACACCATGACGAAGGCGGACCTCGTCGAGGAAGTCACGCGTGTGACCGAACTGCCCCGGAAGGAATCCGAGGCCGTTGTCGAAACCATCTTCGAGAGCATCATCGCGGCCCTGCAGGCCGACGACAAAATCGAGATTCGCGGCTTCGGCAGTTTCCGCACGCGCCAGCGCCGTGGCCGCACGGGACGCAACCCCAAGACAGGCGCGAAGGTGGAAGTACCTCCGAAAAAGATCCCGTTCTTCAAGCCCAGCAAAGAGTTGAAGGACTACGTAAACAACCCGCGCTCAGCGGGCGCCGCCGCGGGCCACACCGACTCCGGCCCCACGAGCTGAGCGGGGATGGATTATCTTTGGACGCCGTGGCGATACCAATACCTCGCCGACGCCAAAAAAGATGATCGCTGCATCTTCTGCGACGCGATCGCTGCGAATGACGATGCGAAGATGCTCGTCGTTTTCCGCGGCACAAAAAACTACATCATTCTGAATCGATATCCCTACACCACCGGGCACATGATGGTGGTTCCCTACGCGCACGTGGCCGATTTGGCTGCCGCCGATCCCGAAGTACTTTCCGAAATGATGCGGCTTGCCCAACGCGTGAAAGTCGCGCTGGAAAAGACATACCATCCCGAGGGCTACAACCTCGGGATGAATCTCGGCCGCGCCGCCGGCGCCGGCGTGACAGGCCATTTGCATCTGCACGTGCTGCCGCGCTGGTCCGGCGATTCCAACTTTATGACGGTAGTCGGCGAAACGCGCGTCGAGCCCGAAGATCTGGCGACAACCTATGAAAAGTTGCGTTCGGCGCTTGCCTAGAATTTTCTTCTGCTAAACTCTCATCGCAGCTGAGATGTTCTTTGATTCGTCCCGAGTCCTGCTGAGGCCTTAGACGTGAATCTTCAACTCACAGAAGAGCAGCAGCTATTGCAGCGCAGCGTGCGCGAATTCGCCGAAGCGGAGGTGAAGCCGCTTGCGAAGGAAATCGACGAAACCGGCCGCTTTCCGCGCGACACGTTTAAGAAGGCGGCGGAGCTTGGCTTGACGGGCATCGCCATGCCGGAAGAGCATGGCGGCGCCGGCATGGACCACGTCTGCTACGAGATTGTGGTGGAAGAGATTTCGCGCGTTTGCGCTTCGACGGGCGTCATTCTATCCGTGCAGAACTCGCTCTACTGCGACCCGATTCATCGTTTCGGCACGGAAGAGCAGAAGAAGAAATTTCTCGCGCCGTTCGCGCGCGGCGAAAAAATCGGATGCTACGCGCTTACCGAGCCGCAGGCGGGTTCAAATGCCGCAGCGCTCGCGACGAAGGCCGTGCGCAAGGGCGACCGTTATGTGGTGAACGGCACGAAGGCGTGGATCACCAACGGCGGCGCGGCCGACGCCGCGATTGTGTACGTCAACACGCAGCCGGAAAAAGGCGAGAAGGGAATCACGGCGCTGGTTGTGGAAAAGGGCACGCCGGGATTCGCTGTCGGCAAAGAAGAGAAGAAGCTCGGCATCCACGGCACCGCCTGCACGGAACTTTCGTTCGCGGACTGTGAAGTTCCCGCCGAAAATCGCATCGGGCAGGAGGGCGAAGGCTACAAAGTGGCGCTCTCGACGCTCGACGGCGGCCGCATCGGCATCGCCGCGCAAGCCACGGGCATCGCGCAGGGCGCGTTCGAGGCGGCGCTTTCTTACGCGCAGCAGCGCCAGGCGTTCGGGCACCCCATCGCGGATTTTCAGGCGATTCAGTTCATGCTCGCGGACATGGCCACGGAAATCGACGCAGCTCGTTTGCTGGCACGCCGTGCCGCATGGAAGCAGGACTCGGGCGCGCGATTCACCATGGAAGCTTCGATTGCAAAACTCTTCGCCAGCGAGATGGCGACGCGCGTCACGCATAAGGCGATTCAAATTCACGGCGGTTACGGATACAGCCGCGAATATCCGGTCGAGCGGGCCTACCGCGACGCCCGCATTACCGAGATTTACGAAGGCACCAGCGAAATCCAGCGCCTCGTCATCGCTGCGTGGGTGCTGAAAAGCTATGCGTAACCACAGATGGAAATAGATACCAAGCTTAACTACAGATGAACACAGATCAGAGTAGATTACCCCCGAAGGATTTCCGGCCAGAGTGAGTGATCTTTCCTCTTTCGTTGTTTGCTCTTTCCTGTTTTGGGTTTCTCTTCATCTGTGTTTATCTGTGGTTTCGCGCCGTGTATTCTTGCTGAGTGCTGCCACTCGATAGCGGCCAGGAATTCGATGCCACGCGCGATGCGGACTTCTTCGCTGCGTTGCCGGAGCGCCCCGGCGTGCTGTTGATCGAGATGAAGGCGCCGAACGCGAAGCCGTATCTCGCGCGCACTGCGGACATTCGCCGCGCGGCCGAACGATTGCTGCGAGTTCCGGAAGCCCTCTCGAAGCGCTTGAATCTTCGTGAAGTCGCCGCTCGAGTCCGCTATCGGGTCACGGGCTCAAAGTTCGAGCAGACGCTCACACTCTACGAGCTGGCGCGCGAATACTTCCCGCAACGCTACCGCGCGCTGTTGCGGCTCCGGCCGCCTGCCGTGCTGAAGGTCAACCTCAGGAACGAGTATCCGCGGTGCTACGTCACGCGCAGCATTCGCGCCGACGGCGGATTCTATCTCGGTCCATTCGCGTCGCGCCGCCTCGCCGAGGCGTTTGCGCAGGGCTTCCTCGATCTTTTCAAGATTCGCCGTTGCCAGATCAAGATTCGCCGCGATCCCGGCTTTCCGGGCTGCATTTATTCGGAAATGAAAATGTGCCTGGCGCCATGCTTCGCGGGCTGCACGAAAGAGGACTACGACGTGGAAGTTTCGCGCGTGGTCGAAGCTCTCGCGTCGGCCGGCGAGTCGCTTACGGACCAGCTCCAGCGCGAGCGCAAAGCTGCCAGCGAGGCTCTCGACTTCGAGCGTGCGTCGGCGCTGCACAAGCGCATCGAAAAGGTGTCTGATAACCTGCGCGGCATGCCCGAAATTGCGCGCCGCATCGACGATCTCAACGCCGTAATTTTGCAGCGCGCCGCCGAAGAGAAGACCGTCATCGTGTTTCCAGTTCTCGCAGGCCTTCTCCGCGAACCAGTTCCGTTGCGTTTCGGTGAGCTCGCGAGCGAGCCGCGCTCGGTGGAGGCCATTTTACGCGCTGCCTTGGAACCGCAGGCCACTCCGATAGGACCTCGGCAAGTAGAACCGAACGCAAACACCGAGTCCGCGAATTCCGAACCCGCGAGCCGGCCAGACTCTGGAAATGTGCCGAAACAGGTTCGGCGCAAAGAGTACGGATTGCGCGCCGCGCCACCCGAATTGCCCGAGCACTTGTCGCTGGTTGCGCGCTGGTTCTATTCGAAGCCGCGCGACGGCGAAATCTTCTTTCGCGAATCGGACTGGCCCTATCGCCGCATCTTGCGCGCGTGCAGCCGCCTGCTCGCGCCGCCAGATGCCCAAACGCCCGCACCTTCTGCCGCGCCGGAATCGCCGCCGCCCGCAACCCCATCGAAGTAACTTCGTCATAATCGAGCACCTCCGCAGCCGGGCCCGCGTCGTACAATCAAACAGATGTCGATAGCGGAGAAAGTGAAAACGGACACGTCCGGGTCGAGCCACCACAGCCGCTTGAGCTTTGCCGACATGGCTCGTGCTCTGAAGCACCGCAATTTTCAGTTATTTTTCAGCGGCCAGTTGATTTCGCTGATCGGCACCTGGATGGACAATGTCGCCGAGGGCTGGCTCGTTTACCGCCTTACCGGTTCTTCGCTCCTGCTTGGCGTCGCCACATTCGCCGGCCAGATTCCCGTTTTCTTGCTCGCTCCTCTCGGCGGAATGATCGCGGACCGTTGGGACCGCCGGAAAGTCGTCATTGCGACGCAGGCGGCGTCGATGATATTGGCGTCGATGCTTGCAGCCCTCACGCTGATGCGGATCGTGAAGGTGTGGGAAGTGATCGTCCTTGCCGCACTGTTGGGCATGGTGAACGCCGTGGACATCCCCACGCGCCAGGCATTTCTCGTGGAGATGGTGGGTCGCGAAGATTTGATGAACGCGATCGCGCTGAATTCTTCGATGTTCAACGCCGCGCGAGTGGTGGGCCCGTCGGTGGCCGGAATCATCGTCGCCTGGAAGGGCGAGGGCTGGTGCTTTCTTCTGAATGCCATCAGTTATATCGCGGTGATCGCCGGGTTGCTGGCGATGAAGGTCGGGCGCAGGTCGATTGCGCACGTGGCGTCGCCCCTCGATCATATTGCCGAAGGGTTTCGCTTCGCCTGGGACGCCGCGCCGATCCGGTCGATTCTGCTGGTGGTGGCTCTCGTGAGCCTCGTGGCCACGCCCTACGCCGTGCTGATGCCGATTTTCGCGGCGAAGATTTTGCATGGAAATGCCCGGACGCTTGGAATCCTGATGGCCGGGTCCGGATTGGGAGCCATGACGGGCGCCCTGCTTCTTGCGGCTCGCTCGGACATTCGGGGACTCGGGCGCTGGGTGGCGATATCGGGAGTGGGATTCGGCACCGCGCTGATCTGCTTCTCGTTTTCGCGCGTGTTTCCGCTGTCGGTGGCCCTGCTCATTCCGGTGGGTTTCTGCGCCATGGTGCTGCTCGGCTCTGCGAACACCCTGATTCAGTCGATGGTGCCCGACCGGCTGCGCGGACGGACCATGGCGATCTACTCGATGATGTTCATGGGTATGGTGCCGGTCGGAGCACTTATCTCAGGCGCGCTGGCCGGACGCGTCGGCGCGCCCTGGACCGTGGCCGTCGGCGGAATCGGCGCGATTGTGGGCGGCATCCTTTTCGGGCGGCACTTGCCGAAGTTGCGCGTCGAAGCTCGCCGCCTGATGAGTGATCAGGGATTGGCCTGAGGCGCTACGATTCAGGATCAAGGGCGTCGAGCGCGCCGCGAATCTGCTCGCTCACATTCCTCTGATATACTCCGCGCTTTAGCTTTGTCATTCTTTGCCGAGGTTCTTGATGCCGCCTCCTGCGTCAGCAAACGAAGATCGCCTGGCTGGTCACGCCACTCGCGAGGGAGCGCACCACTACGCGGCGCGCTTTTCCGGACGCGCCGCGGCCGGACATTTTCGCGAAACGCCGTCAGGGCTTTTCCTGTCTTCCGTGGGTATAGGCACTTACCTCGGCGAACCCGATCCCGCTACCGATAGAGCCTATGCCGACAGCATCGTTGCCGCAGTGGAAGGTGGCTTCAATCTGATCGACACTGCGATCAACTATCGCTTTCAGCGCAGCGAGCGTTCCGTGGGCGCTGCGATGAAGCGGCTGATCTCGCATGGATTTTCGCGCGACGAGGTCGTCGTGTGCACGAAGGCGGGTTTTCTCACGCCGGATGGTGAAATGCCCGACGACCCGAACGAATATTTTGCCCAAGAGTTTCTCGAACGCGGTGTTTTTCGCCCGGAGGAAATTGCGCAGGGCTGCCACTGCATGGCCCCTGGCTACCTGGCGGACCAGATCGAGCGCAGCCGCCGGAACATGGGCGTCGAGTGCATTGATGTTTTCTACCTACACAATCCCGAAACGCAACTGGCCGAACTTTCGCGCGAGGAATTTGGGAAGCGGATTCGCGCCGCGTTCGCGTTCCTTGAAACCGCTGTGGCCAGCGGCAAAATCGCCGCCTACGGCATGGCCACGTGGAACGCCTTTCGTGAGGACGTGAAGTCGCCGGGCTATCTTTCGCTCGCCGACATGGTTGCGATTGCGCGCGAAGTGGCCCCGGACGGCCACCATTTTCGTTTCGTGCAGTTGCCGTTCAATCTGGCCATGCCGGAAGCGCTCATGCGCGCGAACCAAACCGTCGACGGCAAGACGATGGCCACCGTGCAGGCCGCGCGCGCCCTAGGGCTGACTCTTGTCACCAGCGCAGCGCTGCTGCAAGGCCAGTTGACGAAAAACCTGCCGCCTTACATTAGCGAAGCCTTGGGATTGAAAAGCAATTCGTCGCTCGCCATCCAGTTCGCGCGATCGGCGCCCGGCGTCACCACCGCGCTCGTAGGTATGAGCAACGTCGAGCACGTGAAAACCAATCTCGCGCTCGTGGGCATCGAATCCGCTCCCCGCGACCAATTCCTCAAGCTATTCGAGCCGCGAAGTAGTTAGGGGATTCGGTTTAAACGTAGCGCCGCAAGGTCCTGAGCGCAGTCGAAGGGCGGTCTTCAGCGCGGCATCTCGGTCTCGGCCTTTTCGTCGCCAATCCACGCGTCAATCGCCGAGCCTACCTGATCCAGTTTTCCCGCGAAAAAATGGTCGGCGCCATCGACGATCACCAGGCGTTTCGGCTCCGGCATCGTGGCGAACAGTGCTTCCACATTCGCGCGCGAGCCAAACTCGTCGCTCCCGCCCTGAATAATCAGCTTAGCTTTCACGCACGAGCGCAGATAAGTCGAATCGGAGTTATTCGCGGGGAGACCGAGGCCAATCAATTCAGTGACGCGAGCGTCTCCGCATCCCACGCGCAAACCTACCCACGCGCCGAAACTGAATCCGGCGAGGAGAATCGGCCGGCCGGGAAATTCGCGCGCGAGATAGTCGAGAGCGGCGCGAACGTCGTCCTGTTCGCCGCGGCCTTTGTCGTGCACGCCTTCGCTGAGTCCCGCGCCGCGAAAATTGAAGCGCAGCACCGGAATGCCGCGGCTATGAATCGCTTTCGCCGCCTGAAAGACCACCTTGTTGTGCATCGTGCCGCCAAACAGGGGATGAGGGTGGCAGACGACCGCCACGAGACTTGGATCGGCGTTCGCAACCGTCCAAAGCATCGCTTCCAGGCGCCCGGCTGGCCCGTCGATAAAAAAGCTGCGATGAAAAACGTCTGCCATGAGTGAGTAAGCGAGCGGGCTCAGGCTTTCGCCGGCTGGATCCACTGGACGGCGACGCAGGTGAGAACAGCGCTAATATCGGCATTCGGATCAGAGATCGGAGCGGGGCCGGGACCATCTTCCACGGATTCCACGCGCACCACGCGCCCGCGAATTTCTCCGCTCCCCGCCCAGTCGCCCCAGGGAATTTTCGCGAGGACTTCGTCGCCGGCGCTGTAGATGTGCGAAGTCTCGAATCGCGCGCCCGAGTGCGAAATGTCGCGCGTCATCGATTCCTCCGGCCACGGAGTTCCCACCGGCCGCACGAAAATCGGCAACGCGAACGGGATGCGCGGATGTTTGCGGCGTTCCTTCACCACCGGCCGCGGCGCACGGCGCGGCGAGTCAAAACGCAAAGCCACGCGAAAGCCGCCCGCCGTGTCGCGGTCCACCCGAACCACCGTCGCCGGAGTTTCCGGCTGGACGTACGCACCGTCCTTCGGGTCGTACGGGAACGCCACCCAAATGCGGGCCTGGATGGCACATGGCTCCGCGCGCTGGACGAGCAATCCCTCGCGCGAGACGTCGATCGTATGCGTGGTTTCCAGGCGCGTTCCGAGCGCTCCGTGCCAACGAATGCGCACCGGCATTTGCAGCAGCGCGCGTGGATGTTTTCTCAGGTCGAGCGACGCCGGAGGGCGGAACATTCGTTCCATAGGTTCCACATCCTATCGACAGCCAGCACCCACGTCAAACATTCAGACCCGAGACAACAACTAACTTCTGATCGGATTTATGGTCAACTGTGGTGAGGCTTTCCCGTTCAAGTCTGGGCTTGAATTCGCTCTTGAGCTAACATCAACCTTTGTTAAGCGAAATCCATGGAAAAGACTGAAGGCCAGCAAGAAACTGCCCGCGGCGTTCAAAATCATTTTCTCAGGAAACACTGGCTCAAGCTTGTGATCTTGGTTGTCGTCATAATCTTGATCCTTTCTTTCCTCCAACTCTCGACGCTAGATGGCCCGAACGGTCGCCGCAGAGCCAATGAAGCCGTTGCCGTTGGGAAGCTCCGCAGGATTGTTGCACTCCAAAACGATTACGCCGCTTCGCACACCGCCAAAGGGTTCGCCTGTCGCCTGATGTTACTCAGGCCGGCTGCTCCCGCTGGCGGCGAGTATGATGCAGACGCGTTCCTGCTATCAGAGAACCACGCGGGTTATGAGATTGCGCTTGCCGATTGTGACCCTGGAGCCGACGGGGTGGTTAGGAGCTATCGAATCACCGCTGTTCCGGTCGAACCGGGGAAATCGGGTGTCCGTGCATTCTGTACCGACGAAACAGGGGTGCTTCGGTACGACCTAAGCGGCTCGGTCGAACGCTGTTTCGCGCTTCATCATATAATTGAGTAGCCGCAATGCGCCACCGTCGAGGCCTCGTAAACGCGGCAACTTCGAATCGATCCACTGCCAAGCCGAGAGGGCGCAGGGCAAGCGAAAACGGGCAGCCTCTGCTCGCAGAAGGCGAAAAGCCGTTGCGCGCTGCCGGGAGCGATGGTACCTTTCGCACCTACTACTACAACCTTAGCGGAGGGGGCCATGGAAGACGGAGTCGAGCGACGCGCCGCACGACGCTTTTCGATGTTGCTTCCCCTCAAGGTGCGGTTTTCAGCCGGTTCGGGCATAACCGAAAAGCAGGGTGAGACGCGCGACGTAAGCTTTCGCGGCCTGTATTTCCTGATCGAGGCGGTTCTCGAGACCGGCAGCTCGATTGAGTTTGTCCTCACGCTTCCCCAGCAGATTACCCTCGCGGGCGACGTCCATATTCGATGTTACGCGCGCGTCCTTCGAGTGGAACCTCAGAATGGCCGCCGCGGAGTGGCCGCGCGCATCGAACGCTACGAATTCCTTCCCGCGTCAGCCTGACGCCTTTCCCGAAACGTTTGGCAAAGGGGTAGAATACTCGCGCCCGAATGGGAGGGCTTATGTATCACTACGACCCGAATACGGCGCTCGATGAATTGCGGGACGACGCAGTCCTGCCGCATCCCGTTCACCTGCGCGACATGATCCTCCGCAACAAGCTCGACGCGACCACCGCGCTCGAATTGAATCGCGACTTCCAGGAGTATCTCGCGCAGTTCGGCGAGGCGCAGGGAACCGCGCGCAGCATTCTCGAACGCCTCTCCGTCGGCATACGGAAGGCGTCCGCCTCCTAATGGCGCGCCACACGCTGCTCATCGATGCTGACGATACGCTCTGGGAGAACAACATCTTCTTCGAGAAAACGATCAACAAGTTCATCGCGCAGCTCGAGCATCTCGGCTACACGCTTGAATATGTGCGTCACATCCTGAACGAAACCGAGCGCCGCAATATCCGGCAGCATGGCTACGGCGTGCGAAGCTTTCGCCGCTCGCTCGAGGAAACGTACCTGAAGCTCGCCGGAAACGCCGCTCGCCGCGAGATCATCAAGGAAATCGAACGGATGGCGGTGGAGCTCGAAAACACGCCGCCGCCGATCATGGACGGCGTTCCAGAGACTCTCGCGTACCTGTCGAAACACCACCGGCTGATCCTGCTGACGAAAGGTGAGCAGGCCGAGCAGGCCGCCAAGATCGAACGCTCCGGACTGCTCTCGTATTTCGATGCCGTCGAAATCGTGCTTGAAAAAGAAGCTTCCACCTACGAGCGAATGATCGAGCAATTCAAGATCGTCAAATCGCAGGGCTGGATGGTGGGAAACAGTCCTCGCAGCGACATCAATCCGGCGTTGCAAGCAGGCCTGAACGCTGTGTTCATCCCGCACTCGGCCACCTGGGAACTCGAGAAGGCCGAGATCGACTGCGGCACCGGCAAACTGCTGATCCTCTCCGCCTTCCGCCTCTTGCGCGCCCATTTCTGATCGTCCGGCGTACGGGCTAAATTGGCTCTCCGCGCGCCCTCCGATCCCAAGACACTTCCGCTGACATTCAGCGATAATCA
>Ga0070761_10003051_pt1 | contig 10118 bp, 9 predicted proteins | sample HubBroMetageREF1_FD_66724 | JGI IMG/M metagenome (GOLD analysis project Ga0070761, IMG submission 66724) | Reference soil microbial communities from the Hubbard Brook experimental Forest, New Hampshire, USA - Hubbard Brook CCASE Soil... | ecosystem: Environmental > Terrestrial > Soil > Temperate... | reverse complement strand
AGGCCGGTGCGCTCCAGACCGTCGCGGCTGATCATCACGCGCGGGCCGACGTTGATGCTGCCGGTCAAGCGGTCGGGCTCCGATACCAGCAGTGCCGCGATGCGAAAGTCCTGGCCGCCGAGCCGCAGCGTGCCGCCCACGCGCGCCTTCAGGCGGATGAGCAGGTCGTCCGAAACCGCGGCAGAGCGGCTATCCAGGACGGCGCGCAGTGCGGCAGGCGGGTCCAGCTTGACCTCGCCATAGAATGGATAAACTGCTGGATCGATGGCCTTCACGGCGATCAGCATGGGGTCCGGAACCTGGGCGGTGTTGGCCATGGTGAGGGTTTCGGTGACGGATGTGCGGCGCACGCCGCGTCGATCCAGTCCGGCCAGGTCGGCGGCCTGTTGCGGCGTGAGTTGGGCGAAGACGCGCAGGGAGATGTCGCCGGCCATCAAGGTGCGGGCCTGGCTCAGCAGAAGGTGGTGGAAGGCGCGGCTGAAGGACCGCACGCCGGTGAGCGCGCCGACGCCCACCGCGACTGCCAGGATCACGAAGAGGAATTTGGCGGGCGAGGAGCGCAAGTCGCGCCAGGCAATCTTAAGAGGGGCTGGAGGCTGGGGGCTAGGGACTGGGGGATTAGTTCTCATACAATGCGGCCATCGCGCAACTGGATGCGGCGGTCTGCCACGTTTGCCAACTCTTGATCGTGCGTCACCAGTACCAGCGTGGTGCCTTCCTGACGATTGAGCGAGAGGAGCAAGTCCAGCACCAGGCGGCCGTTCTCGGAATCCAAGTTGCCAGTCGGCTCGTCGGCCAGCAGGATAGGCGGGCGCACTATGAAGGCGCGCGCCAGCGCCACCCGCTGCTGCTCGCCGCCGGAAAGCTGGACGGGGTAATGATCGCGCCGGTCCGCCAGACCCACGCGATCCAGAAGCTCCCGCGCGCGGGCTGGCCCGTCGCCGCTTCCATTACCGGCCAGTTCCATCGGCAACATCACGTTTTCCTCGGCGGTAAGCGTGGGGATCAGGTTGTAGGACTGAAACACAAAACCGATTTTGCGGCCGCGCACCAGCGCGAGCTGGTCTTCTTTCAGGCCAGTGATCTCCTGCCCGTCGAGCAAAATGGTGCCCGCGGTGGGCGTGTCCAGGCCGGCCAGCAGCCCCAACAGCGTACTCTTGCCGCTGCCCGACGGGCCCATGATGGCGGCGAATTGCGCGCGCGGGATGTCCAGGTCGATGCCCTTCAGGATGTCCACGCGGTGCGTGCCCGTATCGATTGTCTTGGTGAGGCCGTGTGCCTGAATCATGGCTGTGTCATGGCTGTGTCATGGATGGGCTGTCTACGTTTTATTATGGCATTGAGATGCGTTTTGTTAGTTTGCTGGCGGGTTTACTGGTACTGGCCGCCTGCGGCAGCGCTCCGGGCCCCACGCCGGAGCCGGATCCGGGCGTCACGCGCGAAGCCACCGCGCCTGCGCAACCCGGTCCAGCGCCCGATAGCAGGCCGGTGATCGTGGCCTTTGGCGACAGCCTTACCGCCGGATTCGGCGCGGATACCGGCAAGAGCTATCCGGATTTCCTGCAGCAGGAATTGGATCGCCGCGGCTACCGTTACCGCGTGGCGAACGCGGGGATCAGCGGCGAAACTACCACCGATGCGCTCGAGCGTCTGCAGTCGGTGACCGCGATCAAGCCTGCTGTGGCCATCGTCGAATTCGGAGGCAACGATGGGCTGCGTGGCTTGCCGATCTCCACGACCCGGTCTAACCTCGACCAGATTGTCGCGAGACTGAAAGAATCCGGCGCGAAGGTGCTGCTGGCCGGTATGACCCTGCCTCCTAATTACGGCCCGGAATACATTGGCGCGTTTCAACGCGTGTACAGCGATCTGGCGGCGAAGTATAAGGTAGTTTTGATCCCGTTCCTTCTGGAAGGTGTAGCGGGGACCAGCCGCATGCAACGCGACGGGTTGCATCCGACGGCGGATGGCAACCGGCTGGTGGCGGCCACAGTGATGCGTTATTTGCAGCCCCTGCTGGGACGGCGGCCCGCATAACCCGTTGGGTGGAGGCGATCCGGCCGGGCGTATCCTGCCCGGGCAGCGCACTCATTCGGCGCATGCGCGCCATCCGCCTGCGAGCTGAACGTGCGAAGGCGTGAGCCCGACCGAGGCAGTGGGACAGGCCTCCTGGCCTGTCAAAAAAGCGCTGCACAATAGGCTGCACAATAGAATGTATGAACGACCTGTTACAGGCGTTGCGAGAGGGGAAGCTGGACGTGTTGCGCGCTGCGATCGCGGCGGACCCCAAATTGGCGCGCCAGCCCAGGCTGGTTGGGGCGGCTGGTGGCCGGGCCATGCAGCCCGCCCTCGCATTGCTGAAGAAAGCCGGCGCGGACCTGAACGCCTCCTGGCGCAATTACCGTCCGCTGCACAACTTGTTGCAGTCGGAGCCGCACGCGGCGGTTGGGAAGCCCGATCCCGCTCGCCTGGCTTGCCTGGAGTGGCTGCTCGCTAACGGCGCGGATCCCGAACTGCTTGGCGCGTGGCCTTCCGCGCGCGCCATTATCGTGGCGGCCTTTGTGGGGTCTCCGGAATATGTGAAAGTGCTGCTCAAGGGCGGCGCGAAAATCGACGGATTTGCCGGAGCCGCTCTGGGGGACCGCAAGTTGGTGGAGAAGACGCTGCGGGCGCGGCCGGATTTCGCGCGCGAGCGGGACCAAGGCGGTTTGACCGCGCTGCAGTGTGCCGCCGGCTCGCGCATGCCGGCGGCGGATACGCTGGGGACCGCGCGGCTCCTTATCCACGCGGGCGCGGAGGTGGGCGCGCTTACCAGATCGTGGGCGAACGACGTGAATGCCGCCTACTTCGCGGCTGGCAGGAAGGACAAAGCCATGTTCGATCTGCTGCTGGAGAGCGGCGCGGACGCCACGGATGCGTTCAGCGACGCGGTGTGGGGCGGAGCGTACGAATTGGCTGCATCGGCGCTGGCACATGGGGCTATGATCGACCGTGCGACCGCGAACGGGAAGCCATTGCTCAACGACGTGATCCGCTGGGGGCAGATTCCGCAGATGCTGTGGCTGCTGGAACACAAGGCCAACCCGAACGTCGCCGACGATCTCGGTTGGACCGCCGTCCATCAGGCGGCGTCGCGCGGCAATGTTCGCATGCTGCGCGCGGTCCTGGATGCGGGCGGAGATCCGACGGGCCGCGATAAGGAAGGCCGCACGCCGCGGGATGTGACGCAGTCCGCCAAACTGGCTGCGATCTTGGATGGGTAAGATGTGACTATGAAGAGCGTCCTTCAATTTCACGGGGAAGGCGGAGTTCTTGAGAGAATCCAGCGGCTCCAATATCGAAGACGGCGTTGGTGAAGGCGGTCAAGGTCTTGACCCTCTTTCACATCCCGCACTACGTTTGCGGCGGCTTCGCCGTCCAAGAGCATGGTTATCCACGCTTCACGGTAGACGTGGACATTATCGTGCCAGATGTCGAGTTCGCCCGCGAGAAATTGACCATGAACGGTTTCAAGGAGAACCCCGGCTCCATGATGACCGTAACGGATAGGGAGACCAGGGTGAAGATCGATCTTCTGCCGGGCGGAGGCAAAGTGGATCCGGGACCCCTCACGTTTCCGGTGCCAACGCGCGTATCGAGCGAGCCGCAAATCTTAACTCTGCAAGACCTGATTTCGCTCAAGCTGTCAACCTATATCGGCCGTGGCGTTCATCGGATTCAAGATTATGCCGATGTCGTGAAGCTCATTGAAGCCAACCGTCTCCCGCGAGACTACGGCGTAGATGGCAAGGTGCGGGAAGCCTATCAAAAGGCGTGGGATGAGATTCATTCGCCGGCCTGAACCCGAGACGTCTTCGAGATGACTTTCTCCACGTGCTCACCCAATTCAGATTTCCGCTTCATGGCGAGGCGGGCGTAAGCTACTACCGTAGCGCGTCCGCCCGATCGACTAGCTGGGTAGCCAAGTGTCGAATATCCGTTATCTGTGAATCGGATTCAATGCCCATAGATGGGGGTATCGGCTGCATTCCCCACGAGCAGCACTGGCCAAGCCATGGAATCACCCCGTCTCATACGGCAGCAGAATCTCAATCCGATACCGGCGCTCGCCGCTCTCCACCGCCATATCCGCGCGGTCGCCGTACCGCGCCTGCAGCCGCCGCTTTACAATCTGCAATCCCAGGCCATTCCGGCGCGCCTCCGCGCCCTCCGGATCGAACGGATTTTCCACGCTGATGTGCAGGGCGTTTTCGACGAGCCACGCTTCCAGGCGGATAGTCCCGCCTTCTACCATGCTGGCGATGCCATGCTTCACAGCGTTTTCGACCAGCGGTTGCAGCAGCAGCGGCGGCACCAGGCCCGCTTCGCATTCGGGCGCGATTTGCTGCTCGACGCGCAGGCGCCCGCCAAAACGCACCTGCTCCACTCCCAGATAGTTATGCGCCAGAGACAACTCCTCGCTCAAGGGAACGTTCTCGCGCTCGCCCACGCGCAGGCTGCTGCGCAGAAAGTCCGAGAGCCGCACGCACATCTCGCGCGCCCGCGCGGCGTCGATGCCCGCCAGCGCGCTGATCGAATTCAAGCTGTTGAACAGGAAGTGCGGGTTGATCTGCGCCTTCAGCGCCTTGAGCTCCGCGTCGCGCGCCGCCACCAGCGCTTGCATCTCGCGATTGAGCGCCTCCTTGGATTCCTCGACCGAGGCCATGGCGTAATGCATGCCGGCGGAAAGCAGATAAATCAGCACGCCCATACCGAAAAGCAGCGGCGCGTGCGGCCGGAAGCGTTGGTCTACCGAGTGGAAGCTGTTGAAGCGCGAAAGCGCAACCGCCGTGGCGCGGGCTATGGCCAGCAGCAGGATGCTGCCGCCGACCGCCGCGCCGACGTTGGTAGCCAGGATGCGCGGCATCGCGCTCGAACGCAACGGCGTCATGCGCACCACGTACCACGGCGACAGGCACACGAACGCGTAGACCACGCACGCCGGTATGACGATGGCCGCGCTGGCTTCCCAGCCCAGGCTGCCGGAGGCTTCCAGCACGTAGACCAGCAGTGCGGCCAGCGGAACCCAACCTGCCAGATAGATGGCGAGCGCGGCGCCGGAAACGAGAAGCGGATGCATCCGGGCGCCTCAGTTCTTGACGCCCAGTCCCCCAAAAATCGTAGATCCCCGCACGAGAAGCCGCTTGGGGTTGGGCACCAGGCGAGGATCGGGCTGATGGGTCTTGTCTTCGTGACCTCCGAAAATGCCCGCCACGTGCACCTCGACCAGCCAAGTTTCCGGGACCCGGATCTCGAAACCGCCGAAGATGGCGTTGACGCTGACCACGGCTTCGTCCACGGACATGGTGGCGTTCCGCAGGTCGAGCCCGCCACCGCCGAAAACCGCCACCAGGTCGGCGCCCTTGAAATCGCCACTCACCTTTCGATTGCTGCCGCCGAATACGGAGAACATGTTGCAGTTGCCCGGAGTCGCCGGACCGCCCCAGTTCCATCGGACACCGGCGGAGGCAACGGCGCCCTTGCCCTCCAGCGCGCCCCACAGCGTCATGAAGCCGAATGCGATCAGCGCCAGCGGCCACAGGTCCCAGATGTTGCGATGGCTCAAGAAGGGCAAGGGAATTTTATCGGCGATCAATACCACCCCAACCAACAGGATGATGGCGCCACCCGTGCGGCCTGAGGTCTCTCTGGAATCGACTATTTTGGCTAGGCCTACGGCGATCAGGATTACCGGCCAGTAACCCCAGAGGAACCCCACCGGCACGCCAAAGTTGTCCAGCAGAAAAAGCACGCCGATGGCGACAATGGCAAATCCGAAGATCAAGCCGGCACTGATGGCGCCGCTGTCCGGATCCGATGCGGGCTGCCAGGTTCTTCGATTGCGGTCTTCCATGTCTGCTCTCCCTGATTGCAGATTAGCCTATGCGCGCGGCTAAGTCCTGTGTTTTTCGGCAGAAACCCGCGTCCAACCGGTGAGTGGCGAACTGCCGGGGCGACGCGCGGCACGCGATCTGGCAAAATAGCAGTGGAGGGATTTGGTTATGGAAGAAAAGCACGCGCACGATCACACGCATACGCACTCGCACGAGCACAAGCACGGCGATAAGACGCACAGCCACGAACACTCGCATGAGCACACCCACGAGCACGAGCACGCGGGCGAGCACGGCGAACACGAGCATTCGCATCCGGAGCATGCGGGCGAGCCGCATGAGCATCCCCATAAATCTTGAAACGCCACGCGATCCTGGGCGTCCCCGCGTCAGGTCGTCCGGGTAGCGGCGCCTCCGAAAAATAAACCCTGAACAAAACAGCGGGGAATGGAATATTTAAATAGGATGTCGGATCGGCCACCAGAAGCAGCCTTGAGCCTGTTGGCGCCGGAGGCGATCGGCGCCAGCCGCGCCCCGAAGCCTTCGACCGTCGAAGACGAAGTTGCCGATCTGTTCGATCTGTTTCGAGACCGGCTGTTGCGTTACCTGCTGAGCTTTGGCCTGCAGGTTCAGGACGGAGAGGAAGTCGTCCAAGAGGTATTTCTCGCGCTTTTCCTGCACTTGCAACGAGGCAGATCCCGGAACAATCTTCGCGGCTGGGTGTTCCGGGTTGGCCATAATCTGGCTCTGAAGCGGCGTACCCAATCTAGCGGGACTTTCCGGAATGCGGCATATCCGGCAGGACCCGCCGGCCATTTGTGGGTAGATCCCGCTCCGAATGCCGAGGACCAAATGGCGAGCAGCCAGGAACGGCAGCGGCTGTTGGCCGTACTGCAGGCGCTCCCGGAACAGGACCGGCGCTGCCTGGCTTTGCGGGCCGAGGGGCTGAGCTACCGGGAAATTGCCGAGATTCTCGGGATCTCCCTGGGCGCCGTCTCTATTCTGTTAGGTCGATCTTTGGCGCGCCTGGTACGCGCCACCGAACGGTGATTCTTTTATGGAGCGTAGAGATTCACATCCAACCCGTGAAGAACTCCTTCTGGCGGCGGATGGCGAGCTTTCGCAGAGGCATACCGAGCGGGTACAAAAACATCTGAGCGCCTGCTGGGAATGCCGGTCCCAAATGCGAGAGATCGAGGCCGCCATCGGGGACTACGTGCGCCTGCATCGGCGAAGCCTCGATCCGATGTTGCCGCCCGTCGCGGGGCCGCGCGCCTTGCTGAAAGCGCAACTGCGCGAACTTGCTTCGTCTCACGAGGGCCGCTCCCGGAATCGGTGGGGCCCGGTCGCTTGGAGTCGAGGTTTTATGGCAATTTCCGCGATTTGTATCGTGGTGCTGATCGGATTCTCGATGCGTTCGGAACGGTCCGCCCGGCGGGGGCCCGGGCCCTACGCCGCCGTGCCAGTCACCGTTCCCAATGCCAGATTGACTCCCGGTGTAGCCGTGGCTACCAGCAAAGAGGAGGTTTGCAGGGAAAGCCCGCCGAAGAATAAGATCGTCCCCGTATCGGTGCAGCGCCGCGTCTTCGGGGCTTACGGAATCGGCAGCGCCGATCCGGGGTCGTACGAGGTGGATTACCTCATTACCCCGGCGCTGGGAGGTTCCGACGACATTCGCAACTTGTGGCCCCAATCCTACTCCGCCACAACTTGGAACGCGCGGGTCAAAGACGCACTGGAGGATCGGCTTCACCAATTGGTCTGTACCGGAGCGGTGGACTTGGCCACAGCCCAACGGGACATCTCCAGGGACTGGATTGCAGCTTACAAACACTACTTCCATACGGACGGACCCATCGATGAGTTGTCACACTAGACCCAATCCGCCCCACCCAAGTGAACAATAAGATAGTTCGAAAAAAGCCTGAAGAAAAATCCGTTTCAAGAATTTAAGAATATGGACTTTGCAAACCCGCTCAAAGGAAGGGCAGTCCTTTCCGCCGGAGTGCTCCTCGCAGCGGCCCTAGCGCTTCAGGCTCAGAGCCCGACCGGCGAAATCCGGCTTGCCGTCAAGGACCCTTCCGGGGCAGCCATGTCGGCTTCGGGAACGCTGCAAAGCCTCGCCGGCGGACCGCAGCGCAGATTTCAGGCGGATGCGCAAGGCACGTATACGTTTTCTGCCTTGCCCTATGGCCGCTACCGGCTGGAGGTTTCCGCAGCCGGTTTCGCCACCCAATCTGCGCTTATCGACGTGCGGTCCGGGACACCTATTTCACGCATCGTCACGATGGCGATAGGCGCGCAGTCCTCCACGGTGGATGTCGTCGCGGCGACGCCGCTTGTCGGAACGGATCTCGCGATCAACCAGATTGCGGGTCCCGTGCAGACGGCGACTGCGTCCGATATCGTAAACAGCGGCGCGCTGGATCTCGCGGATTTCATGAACCGGCGACTGAACGGCGTCTATGTGAATGAAATGCAGGAGAACCCCTTCCAGCCCGATGTGAACTTCCGCGGCTACACCGCGTCACCGCTGCTGGGGACGCCCGAGGGGATTTCAGTCTATGTGGACGGCGTGAGGCAAAATCAGCCGTTCGGCGACGTGGTGGGCTGGGATCTTATCCCCAAGGATGCGATCTCGGAGATGACGCTGGTGCCGGGATCGGACCCCCTGTTTGGGTTGAACACGCTGGGCGGAGCGATCTCCGTCACCACCAAGAGTGGACTGACCAATCCCGGCGTCGGCGGCCACATCCTCTACGGCAGCAGCGGGCGGAAAGAGGCCGAAGCCGACTGGGGCGGCGGCAAGGCCACCGGGTTCAACTGGTTTGTCTCGGGACTCGCCTTCCACGAATCGGGCTGGCGCATCGATTCGCCTTCGGACGTCGGACAAGGATTTGTCCGGTTGGGTTGGCGCACGAACAAGACCGATTTCGCTCTCACCATGTCCTATGTTTACGACATCCTGATCGGCAACGGGCTTCAGAACTACCGTTTGCTCGACACGGATTATTCGAGTGTCTATTCCATTCCCGACAGCACCCAGGACCGCTCGCCTGCATTCAATTTCATCGCCCGACACAGCTTCAACAACAGTCTGACGATTACCGGCAACGCCTGGTATCGTAACATCCGCACGTACGCGATCGATGCCAATTTCAACGGCGATGCCCAGGGCCTGTTGATCTATCAGCCCAACCAACAGGAGCAAGCGACCCTCACCGCGGCGGGTTATACGGGTTTTCCGACGAGCGGCGCCAACATCGTGAACACTCCGTTTCCGAAGTGGCCCTGTCTGGCGGAAGCCCTGGTGTTGGGCGACCCCGACCAAACCTGCGATGGCGTGAATATTTACTCGAACGAAATCCAAAACGAATACGGATTGTCCGGGCAGCTAACATGGATCGCTTCTCCCACTATCGGGCGTAACCAGTTCGCCGCCGGAGCGTCCCTTGACCGCGGCAGCGTCACCTATACGCAGACCACGGACTACGCTTATGTGAATCCCAACTATACCCTGACCAGCGTTCCCGCATGGCAAGACGGATCGAGCAGCATAAACCCGATCAATTCAGAAGTGGACCTGCATGGTCTTACGCCAAACTGGAGTATCTACTTCACCGACACCCTCACTCTGGCGAAGACCGTAAATCTGACCGTGTCCGGGCGCTACAACCGGTTTACGGTCGACAATTTCGACCGAATCAACCCCATTCCCGGACCTGACTCGCTCGATGGCGATTATGTGTTTCAGCGATTCAACCCCGCCATCGGGATTACCTGGAGCCCGTTCTCCACGGTGAATGCCTATGCGAGATACTCCCAGGGCAGCCGCGCACCGACTTCCATTGAGCTCGGCTGCGCCAATCCCGAAGCCCCTTGCAGCCTGCCCAATTCGCTGTCCTCCGACCCGCCGCTGCAGCAAGTGGTCACCGACACATGGGAAGCCGGCCTGCGCGGAAAACCGGAGATTTCATTTCTTCACAACCTGAGTTGGAATGTGGGGGCGTTCCGAGCCGAAAACCACAACGATATCCTTTTCATCGCGGCTCCCCAGACCGGCACGGGTTATTTTCAGAACTTTGCCAAGACGCTCCGGGAGGGGTTCGATGCGAATCTGGACGGGCGTAACGGGCGCGTCACCTGGGGCCTGGATTGGACTTTTCTATCGGCCACCTATCAGAGCACCGAGATCCTCGACGGATCGGCAAACAACACCAACAACCTCGCAATGCAGGGATATCC
>Ga0070761_10003049_pt1 | contig 10126 bp, 5 predicted proteins | sample HubBroMetageREF1_FD_66724 | JGI IMG/M metagenome (GOLD analysis project Ga0070761, IMG submission 66724) | Reference soil microbial communities from the Hubbard Brook experimental Forest, New Hampshire, USA - Hubbard Brook CCASE Soil... | ecosystem: Environmental > Terrestrial > Soil > Temperate... | reverse complement strand
TTCGAGAGATAGGCGAGCAGGATGCCGAAGACGACGTTGAATTGAAACAAACCGACCAGCCGGCCTCGCCACTTGGCGGGCGCGACCTCGGCGATGTACATGGGGCCGAGTACCGACGATCCTCCTATTCCGAGGCCGCCGACGAAGCGAAAAATAACGAGCGCAGTCCAGTTTGAGGCAAAGGCGCATCCCAGAGCCGAGATGAGGTAGAGCACGGCCATAAAGCGCAAGCTGTCACGGCGGCCAAATCTATCGCCGGGAATGCCTGCGAGCATGGACCCGAGGATTGTTCCCCAGAGCGCGGCGGAGACGGTCATTCCCAACGCCCATGGTGAGAGATGAAATGTTTCTGTCAGGGCATGGGTGGTACCAGCGATCACAGCGGTGTCGAACCCAAAGAGAAGTCCACCGAGCGCCGCTACAACAGTGCTCTTCAGAAGATATGAGTTGAGTTTCATAGCACCTTTCGGAGATTCGTTGCGATTTCATCGGTCGGCTCGGGAACTGAAGCCGTGCTGATGCTTTTCGTGGTTGCATTCCTTCTCATTCTCAGCGCGCTGCCGTACCAGCGATTCCGGCGTCCTCGCCATAATGAGCGAGCACCAGGGGAGTGTCGAGCGGGTTTGGATTGACGGTGACGCCACTTTTCGGATGTAACGGTCCCGGGCGCAAATGCCAATGGCTGCGACCTGATTTTGCGCTGGCACATCAGGAAACAGCCCGTTAATCGCGGTGGAAACCGCGGCCAGACCGTTGGATGGCGTTCCCGTGGCCAGCATCGGCGTCTTGCTTCGTGCGAGAATTTCACCTGCGGCATTCACCAGGCCAGCCGCGACCTTGGTTCCGCCGATGTCTACACCAACGACCAAGCGAGACTCGTTTTTCATGCCTTATACGGCTTGAATTGTGGTTTGGCGCCACATTGCAAGGAGCGCACTTGTTATGCGAGCCTCACGAGTCGGCCTGTCCCGGTCACGCGATCTTTAGAACGCCGGCGCCGTGGCAACGCCGATGTTCTTGTCAGCAGCGCCGTAGTAGAACAGCCAGCGGTTTCCATCCTTTACCATCCCCTCGACGAATACCACATTCGGAACTTGCCCCATCTTTTCCCATTCTTTCTCGGGCTCAAATACCGGTTGTTCGGAACGCGCCAGGACCTTGGTGGGATCATTCTTGTCGAACAGAGCCCAGCCCGTTGAATAAACCAGTTGGTCGTCGGCGCCGTTGTAAATGAGGAAGATGCCCTGCGGCGTTATGATGGGCGCGGGGCCCGGTTCTACAACTTGCGAGTCAAAGGAGCTTGGGCGGCTCGACAAGACCGGGTGGTCGAGGGCCTCGGTCCAGTGGAGCAAATCGTCAGAGTAAGCAACGCCCATTTGAGTGTCCTTGCCCTTGGCGTCGGCGAGATAGTACATCCAATACTTGCCATTGATTTTTTCGGGAACAATGGCGCCGGACTTCGTCCATTTCACATTCCATTTCCCCTTGAAACTCGGGAGGATAACACCCTTCCGCTGCCAATGAATCAGGTCTGTGGAAGTCGCCAGGCATAGTTGAGCATCTTTCTTGTCCGCCGCCGCTCCATCCACATTGTTGTAGCCGGTGTAGGTGAGGTAATAGGTGTCGCCAATTCTTTGCAGCCTCGGGTCTTCCACACCACCGCCTTTTTCATACGGAGCCTCGGAAACCATGACCGGTTCTGGCCGACGAGTGAAGTGAATACCATCGCCGCTGGTGGCGTAGCCGAGCGACGAAGTGCCGTTACGATCCTGGGCACGGTAAAGCATCGCGAACTCTCCATCCTTCCTAACAACCGAGGGATTAAAAGTTCCCGCGGACTCGAACGTATCCCCCTTCGGAGATACGATAGGGTCGGCGGCGAGGCGGGTCCACTTTCCGAAAGGAGGAGCAAAGGAAACGGCAGCAACAGCGACAAGAGCAACGAGGGTCAAGGCAAACACACTGGCTGTTTGTGCCTTGCGGCTTACCGAGAAAGGGACTTTGATCATTATTAGACTTCCTTCCTTACTAGCTAAACGAACACAGAAACAATCCCATGGAGGCGCACTTGAGGCGGTTACGAACAAACTCCTGAACGATCAAAAATCGGCCACAAGCTGGATGAAAGACTGTTCCGCTACCCGCAATGTCGCCTCGCTGGCCTTGCCATTCACACTCAAACGGGCAGCCCGCTCTTTGGCCGCCGGAATCTTGATGTTTGCAGACCGTGCAGTGGTAGTGGGATTGTACAAAATGAAATTCAACTTTCTCGGTGGAAACTCCTTTATGCGAGCCGCATCCAGAAGGTCGAGGTTCACCAGCATTAACTCCCCGTCACTAACCTGACCGAGCGCTTCAAACATCAAGTACATCCAAATCGATTCACCGGCGCCGTAGATTTCCTTGCCCACATTTCCGGTCATGCCCGCAAGTTCCAAGGTGCCCAGATTTTCATATGGAATGAAGGCGGAGGGACCCCGCTTTCGGTTGGCCGAGCAGTTTTCAAAGAAGTAGAAGTTGTTGCGTCGCTGCTGGTCCATGAAACGCAGGAGACCTTCAAAGACGATGCCGCGCTTCATGACTGCGGTCCAGGGGAGAATGGCCTCCACGTTTTCCTTGAAGGCGGGATAAAGAATGGAGGCGGCAGCCTGTACCATTCCGCGAATGTCATGAGACCGCTGGCTGGGATCGGAGTACCAGTAAAACATCCGAAGCTGTTCGTACAGCAAGTACCTGGCCTCTTCCGCCATGCCGAGTTCTGCCGCCGCCAGCGCACCATAGGCTAGTTCCTGGGGTTCGTGGAAGAGGCGATCTGCGGGAACGGTATACAAAACCTCGATGGCGCGTCTGGCTTCTTCGAGGTAGTGTTTCTCTCCCGTCAATTTGTTCGCCAAGATCGCTGCCCAGGCGTATAAGCCACCGATGGCGTAATTTGTGCCGGCGCCCTCCGCTCGAAGCGTAGCAACTTGATAATAGATCGGGAAAAGATAGTCGCACTGCTGAGCCATTTTCTGCGCGGTCTGGAAGGCGTCGAGGAATTGAGCAGTGATTTCCTTTGAGCCCGCCAGGGAGCCAATCATGGGACATTTGATAAGAGAATTTTCGAAGGGATACCAGGAATCGGCCCGCTCATCGGGCTTGCGCACGAAATCGTTGCTGATGCTGTGGGTGTCCGCATGGTAGAAAGCCGGAAGATCCGCGAGAAGATCGTTGCATTCGTGTTCGAAACCGGGTGAAGGATGTAGCCGGAGGTAAAGAAGGGAGGGCCAGAGAACATCCGCGACGGTCATCAGTTCGAAATTGTCAGTGGAGTCGTTCCAAAGTTGGGAACTGGCCTTAACGTAGGCGCGCAACCCAGTGTGCCCCTTAGCCTCGATCTGCGTCGCGTTCTTGTCCTGCAAGTCTTCCACCGTACCTGCGGCGAATTCTTCCCAGGAAGTAGCGCACGCCGGCCATGTAAGTCTCTCCTCGAACAGGGGAAGCAGAGCTTGCATCCAGCGGGTGACGGACTCCTGCGCGGTCAGCAAGCGAGTCATGGGCCTTTGAAGCAGGTAGTAAGTGAAGTTGACGTCACCCTGCGGCAGCACACTTCCCGTGGCCTGATCTGCTAACAGCCCTACGCCGAGGCGCTGGGTGCCGTCGCGTTCGATGTGTGAAATGCTGGAGCAACGATAAACCAGAAAGCGCGGAAGATTTTCCGTGGACATCCAGCTCATGTCGCTCACATCGAAGTACATCAGGGTCTCGACGCCAACGGTCTGGTCGAGAAGATAAAGTGCGGGGAGATCGTTGCCGTAGGTGCCCAGAGAGTTCCGCGTAGGCTGTTCCAGCAGCACGCGCCTCCAGCTTCCCGACTGGCCTTCCATCAGAGTAGAAGAGGAACTCAACCAGGTGATGATCTGGGGCTCGATGCGGCTGTCTTGGCGAAGCCTGAGGGGTGCAGCCAGATGGAGTGTGGTGCGAAGACGGAACCAGGGCGCATCCGCAAGGTAGCTCAAAGCGCTGATTTCTGAGTCCCAGCCATAGGAAACAGCCTTGCCATCGACGCCTTCCGCCTTGCTTTCTCCTGTGCAGCGAATACGGGAACCCTCGCGCCACAAGCGCGAGGCAACCAGCGGAAAGGAATCGCCAACAATGAACGGGTTGTTGGGCAGGGTTGCGGGCTTCCAATCGTCAGACTTGCCAACCCGCACGAAGTTTTGGTAAGTGAGCGGCGTGCCCGCCGGCGATATCCGGAGGAGTTGATTTCCAGCCTCAATACTTGTGTAGGCGGAAGCGTCTTCCGCTTCAAAGGAGGGGAAGACGATTCCTTTACCTTGGTGGAAGGCTGCGTAAGCCGGCGACGAACTCGCAGCGGTCGCCAGAAGCGTTCTTACAAAGATTCGCCGATTGAGAACATTCATTTGGCCGGAACCACGGTATGAGAATGATGAATCGAACTCTGCCCCGGACGAAAGCCGGGGCAGAGCATCGCCGACTCAGAATTGAATTTTCAAGGCAAGTTGAATATATCGCGGATTTTGTGTACCTGTGAGGGCACCGAAGCCACAGGCAAAGACTTGGCCAGTGCAATTGGGACCGCCCGGAGGAGAAAATGGAGTGCTCAGATTTCCGTTACCCACTTGAAAGACATGGCGGTTAAAGATGTTGAAAAAGTCCGCCTTGAAGTCGACCACGGCTCTCTCGCCGAAAATCCTGGTTTTCTTGCCGAGCGTGAAGTCTTCGTCCCGGGTTCCGAACCCCCTGGCAGCGGCAAGGGACCGGGACTCGTCGCCAAACGTAAAAGAAGCTGGAGCTGAAAATGCGGCGGGATTCCAGAATGGAGTTGTGAAGGGGTTGAAATTGCTTTTGTTGGTCTCGGTGACTCCCGCAGCCACGTTTACACGCGCAGCTCCGGTAAATTCGCATCCGCCAAACAAGACGGTGCCAGCGGTGTCTAAACAATTGCTGTATACCTCTGTAGGCTGTCCCGATTTGTACTGGGCGACGCCGGAGACGTACCAGCCGCCCACGGTGCGGTCCACCATTCCGTTTCCGTTCAGGTAGGCTTTTCCATGCCCAAAGGGCAATTCATAGAAAAAGCTCGCTACCAGGCTTTGCGGGATATCGAGCTCGCTAACCGCCTTTTCCGCCTTCCGATCATAGGAATTCTGGCCAATGTAGCTACCCGTGCCGATGAATCCTGAAACGCCGGGCCCGGATGAATCGGCATCGGTGATGTTCTTCGAAACCGTATAAGCCACCAGGAAGCTCAGTCCCTGGGCAAAGCGCTTATCCACCTGCAATTGCATCGCATGGTAGGTGGAGTTGCCGGTCCGATCCGGACTAAAGGAGTTATCTTCCTGGTTGAAATCACCGTACTGGGGAAAGGGTCGAAGGGCTTGATTGATATTTCCAGTGAAGCCGGCGTAAGGCACCGTGACACCAGCCGCGATGGCATTGGGACAGGTTCCGCTGGTAAGACACGTGACATTCATCAGCAAGTCGCTGCCAAGCGAAAGATATTTGGGATTCACCTGGTTAGGAATAATGTTTAAGGCCACCAAGTGAGTGCCCTTAGAGCCGACATAGGCCACGCTCAGCATCAAGTTCGAAGCGAGTTGCCGTTGTACGTCAAGATTCCAGGTTTGGATGTCGGCAGGGCGTCCGGTGTTTGCGGGAACGGTAATGACTCCGTTGGCGCCGTTTTGCCCGTCGGGCGTAAAGGGTCCGGAAACGGGGAAAAAGTGCTCAATGGGATCATCAATTTGGATGGGGCCGCCATTGGTTGGCGTAATCGTCTGCTTGTTGAAAAATCCCAGGCCGTCCTGGTCGGCAAACGATCCTTCCTTGAGCGGTTGGTAGAAGATACCATAACCGCCACGTAATACGGTCTTGGCGTCGATGCTGTATGCAAAGCCAATGCGGGGACCAAACGCCTTATGGTAGGTATCCTGCGGACGAGTCTGTCCGTTCCGGCCGGGCCCGCTTCCATAATATGTGTAGGCTCCGAGAATGCCGCCGGCACCGGGATTCGGCAGGGTGGGATCAACCATGGAGAAGCGATCGAATGCTTCACTGGCTGGGATGTCAAGGTCGTACCGCAAGCCGTAATTCAGAGTTAAACGGGTATTCAGCTTGTACGTGTCCTGGGCAAAGAAGGAATAGTCTTTGTAACGCACCCCGCTGAAGGAGCCGTAATTCAGGGTTTCCGAATTCACCAGGCCGAATTCGGAACTTGCTACCGGGTCTCCGCCGACTCCACCCAGGCTGGTCTGAACGGAGTTAAAATCGAATTCGCCGGAGGCCTGCGTGAGCCGCCGCACGTTGAATTCCAGTGCGCGGATCTCACCGCCAAATTTCATGTTGTGCTTGCCTTTGACCCAACTGACGGAATCATTCATCTGGTAAACGTTGTCCGCGAATTCCGAATCACCGCAGTTATTAAGCAAATTCTCGTAATTCGATCCGGCTCCGATAAACTTAATGCATGGGAAGGTCACGGGCGATACCCCAGTGAGTCCGATCTTTGCGGGATAATCGCCGCCGACGCTATCGGAGATTTCGCCGCGGAAACGGCGGCTAAATCCAACCAGGAACTGGTTCACTACCGAAGGCTTGAAAATGTAGTTATCGCTGAAACGCACATATCGGGTGTTCTGCGGAATGGCCTCGCCGAAGATGGGTCCCAGGTTTGAATTACCGCCCGTGTTCGTGTTGTCGTAGTCGAAGCCACCGGAAATCCTCTGCTTGTTCGAGATGTTGTGATCGATTTTGATATCAAAAAGATTCGCGGTTGTGCTGTTAATCGTAGTGTTAATCACGTTATTGGTGAGAGCGCTGGTCGTTTTCGGCAGAAAGGTGAAAACCTTGCTCATCACCGTGCTCAGCGTGAAGTTCGGATCGGCAGTCAAGACGTTTCCAGGGATCGGAGCTTGCGTGGTGGGATCGTAAAGCTGCTGAGCTAAAGTGGTACAGATACCCCCTGCTGTGAATCCTGTCGTGCAGTCCGCGGCAAAGTTGCCACTCTGAAAGGCTGCGTTAGGAACGCTGATGGCTGAACTGCCCCCGGTTCTAAAGCGGTATCCCTCATAGTCAAAGAAAAAGAACGTCTTGTCGTGCCCGTTATAAAGATGGGGAATTCGAATCGGACCGCCTGCAGTGGCGCCAAAGTCGTTCTGAGTATTGACCGATTTTTTCAAGCCCGCGGTATCATTGAACCAGCTGTTGGCATTCAGCGTGCGGTTAAAAAGATAATCATAAACCGAGCCGTGCCAGTTATTCGTGCCGGACTTCATCGTGAGACTCACAATGCCGTCTCCGGATTCGCCGTATTCAGGAGAAAAATTACTGGTGAGCACCTTAAATTCGAGCACGCCTTCCGTCGAAACACCTTTGTTCATCTGTGTGTTAGGTGAAACCAATGAGATGGAAACGCCGTCCACAAGAATGTCAGTACCGCCTTCCTGACCGCCGTCCACTTTGAAGTCATCCGATGCGTTGTCCCCCGCATTGTTGCTCATTTGCCCCACGAATCCAGGGACAAGTTCGATGAATTGAACGGGGTTGCGGACCGTGCCAGCCACCTCCAACGGCAAATTCTGGATCAGGGACGGCTGCACAGTCGAACCAATATCGGAAGTCTCCGTTTCAAGTTGCGTGGCGTCGGCGTTCACCGTCACGGTGTCAGAGACCGCGCCAAGCTGCATCTGAACGTCCAAGACAACCGTAGCGTCCGTCGCCACCGTGACGCCTTCCCGCAAATATTTCTTCAGGTTCGGTCCCTGGACCGTAACGGCGTACCGGCCGGGCGGAAGGTTCGCCAAGGAATAGAGCCCGGCGTCGGTGGCCGCAGTCGTAATCGTGAGACCGGTATCCAGGTTTCGAGCAGTCACGGTGGCTTCGCCGATCACGGCACCACTCGGATCGGTCACCGTGCCCTGAATGCTGCCGTTCGTAGTCTGGGCAAGAAGACATACCGTGGATGCCAAAACCATCAACGCAAAAGCGTAAATGAATCTTTTCATGGATTTCCCCCCAGTTGCGCTCAAAAACTGGCGAAGGCTCAGGACCCGATTTTCCGAAGTTGAACTCTCAGACTCAGAACTGACTACCCCAAACAGGCCAAAATCGCCACCCAGGCCCACACTAGCGCTTTTGTACTAGACACAGTGGACGTATGCTCGCCCTATTTGTTGTTCGAAGAAAAGGGTGTAACACGTGAATTCATGGGTGCGCGCCGGTGAATCACATGTGAGATCGAGCGAGGGCCAGCTGGGGTTTGGCTCGCAGAAACAGTTGGGAAGAATAGACTTAGGCATTTGATCTGAAAATCTAATCGTGGTAGCATTTCTCCGTTTAATTTAGAGAGAAGTGATTGTCATCGGCCTGACACAGTCCTGACACATTCATGAGCACCTCCCATCAACCCGCTATGGGAGCCCGCCCCACGGATGAGCGTTGGCAGCTCGTACAACGAATTGTGTCGAGTGCATCGTTTCAGAAAAGCACGCGGCTGCGCGAATTGTTGCATTACGTCGTCGAACAGACCCTGCTCGGCAATGCGCACGAGTTGACTGAGCATCACATCGGTAGCTTGCTCTTCCACAAACCTTCCGATTACACCACCCTAGAGGACAGCTCCGTACGGGTTCACGTGCGGCAACTTCGCCTGAAGCTTCATGAGTATTTCGATGAAGAAGGCCGTAATGAGCCGGTTATCCTGGAGATACCCAAGGGCTCCTATGCCCCGGTCTTCCGAGCGGTTCATAAAGCTGACTCCGGCCCCGCCGCGCTTGAATCGCTGGCGACTCCAGTTTTGGCTTGGCGTCACCGCACGATGTTACCTTGGATCCTATGCGGCATCCTGACCGTGGTGTGCGCCGTGTTGGTGTACGGGGTCATTACGCACCGAACGGCCAGCGCGGCGCGAGCCCCCTCCGCTCTTCCCTGGCCTTTCTCCCAGATCTTTGATGCCAAGCACCAGACCATCATCGTGGTCGCGGATAGCAACTATGGGATGGCGCGTATCCTCGCCGGTCAGACTGGATCTCTCGACCAGTATCTTCGCCGGGAATTTCTGCGCAGCCTCGAAGTCGCCAAGGTTGGTGCGGCCGATGCTCGTTTGAGCGAGTATATTTCAAATTCGACGCTCACTTCGTTCGCTGATGTGGCCAATGTCGCCTCCTTGTACAAGATTGCCGGCCCCCTGGAAACGCAGTTGCTGGTGCGCTACCCGCGGGACTTGAGGATGCGCGACTTGGACCACAATAACTGCGTTCTTATTGGAAGCCCCGGGTCCAATCCCTGGGTAACGCTTCTCCAGGACAAGCTCAACTTCCGGGAGAGTGAAAGCGTCGTCGGGAAAAGCGCCAAAGTATTTGTGAACAAGAGCCCGTTACCTGGGGAACAGCCGCAATATGAAGGCCTACGGTGGACAGGAACGATGGGAGAAGACTACGCGACCATTTCTCTTCTTCCCAATGGGACTCACGACGGTAGCGTATTGGCGCTGCAGGGTTTGCAACAGGAAGGAACGGAGGCAGCCGGTCAGTTCCTGGCGGACGAACAAAATCGGCGTCAACTCATGAGCACGCTCGGAATTTCTGCCACGGCAGACCTTTCTCAAAATATCTGGTTTGAAGCTCTGATTCGATCTCGGACAGTTTCCGGGGCGCCGAATTCCACGACTCTCGTCGCCGTCCGTCGCATACGGTAGCAAGTGGAACATCGGGCTTGAATCCTGGCCACTCTTTGCATTTTCCGGAATTCAGCGCTCCGGGCGCCACCCTGCCTTCGACTCGAGCCAGCCAAAAGGGCACCGCCGCAACTGCTACGACGCAAAGCCACACAAGCAGGCGCGTGTGCGCAAATGGAAGCGGGTGGCAGAGTCCGAATCATAATGTCTTTTCTAAACCTGGCATGGAGCAGCTTGCTATACTTTTGCAGAAGATTCGTTTGTCTTTGAGGTTTCGCGCAACTCGAAAGACAACAGGAATCCCTGCCGCGCAATCCTCGGAACTGGGGTGCATAGCCTCATTGTTAGTATGTGGAACTCAATCATCAGCGTGCAGTCGATGGCGATGGGCCATATTACGCTGCGACCCCAGATTTTGTTCGCTCTGCTCGTTCTGCTGATAACCCCGGC
>Ga0070761_10003048_pt1 | contig 10127 bp, 10 predicted proteins | sample HubBroMetageREF1_FD_66724 | JGI IMG/M metagenome (GOLD analysis project Ga0070761, IMG submission 66724) | Reference soil microbial communities from the Hubbard Brook experimental Forest, New Hampshire, USA - Hubbard Brook CCASE Soil... | ecosystem: Environmental > Terrestrial > Soil >... | reverse complement strand
GTTCACCCTGCGGAACACGGCGGACAAACCGTTGTGGATTCACACGCTCAACGCGCAACTCACCACCGCCGACAACCAGACCTTGAACGATGAGGCCGCTTCGGCCGTGGATTTCGACCGTTACTACACGGCGTTTCCGGCATTGAAAGAAAGTTCTGAACCGCCGCTCCCGCCCGAAGCCAAACTGCTAGCTCGATCCGAACAGAAAGGAACCATCATTGTCAGTTTCAAGGTGACAAAGGAGGCCTTCGATCAGCGCAAATCCCTGACCGTCACGATTCAACCCTATGACCAGGTCTTGCCCGTGGTTTTGAAATAACTCACGATGGAACAACATAACAAATGTAACCATGGGGCGGCGGGCGTCTCGCCGGCGCCGGGTGCGCCTGCGGAAGCATCGCGGCCGGGCGGGGCGCCCGGCTCTCCACCAGCAACTGCCAGCCCGACGTTTTACTCGTTCTCCAGTTGCTGACGCGCTGCCGCCAGGGCCGCCTTTTCCGCGCCGCCCAGCTTCGGATACTTCAAATTCATGCCCTTCAAAGCATCCACCACCGCCTCTGCAACCACCAGGCGCGTGAACCATTTGTTGTCCGCCGGCACCACATACCATGGCGCGTACTCGCTCGCCGTGTGCCGGATCATATCCTCGTAAGCGTCCTGGTATGCATTCCAGAATTGACGTTCTTTCACATCGGACGCAGAAAACTTCCAGTTCTTGTCCGGCGTATCGAGGCGTTCCATGAACCGTCGCCTCTGCTCTTTCTTGGAAAGATGGAGAAAGAACTTAACCACGGCAACGCCATTCCGCGTGGCGTAGCGCTCGAGGTTATTGATGTCTTCAAAGCGTTCCCGCCAGATATGTTTCGTCACCAGCACCCTCGGCAGGTTCTGGTTTTCCAGAATCTGGGGGTGGATGCGCACCACCAGCACCTCTTCGTAATACGACCGGTTGAAGATGCCGATCCGCCCACGCCCCGGCACGCATTTCATGCAGCGCCACAGATAGCCATGTTGCAATTCTTCCGGCGACGGAGCCTTGAACGACGACACATCCACGCCCTGCGGATTCACGCCCGACATGACGTGCTTGATGGTTCCATCTTTCCCGGCCGCGTCCATGGCCTGAAAAATCAGCAGCAGACCCCAACGGTTCTGGGCTGAGAGAATGTCCTGCAGGCGGCTCAGTTCTTTGACGCCATGCGCCAGCAGTTCCTTCGCCTGCGGTTTCAGTTCTGACCCCAGCCCGTGCGTATCCGCGGGGTCGTGATCCTTTATCCGAAAGTGCTTCCCATCTTCGACGCGATAGCGCTCCAGCAATTTGTCGATTTTCATAGCGTTACTCTCTTCTAAGAACTGAGAACTGGTAACCTGCAGTCTACCCCCATCGACATTTGACTTCTCGTGATTTACTCCGCAGAATAGACGTAGTTCTTTGAAGGCCAAACCCACTAGTGGGGGCGTCACGGCTTCGACGGAGATGCTTGCGGCCAGGAGGCATGCCGGGGTGCACACACCCGTAATCGCGTGCAAAATGATAATTGCCAATCAACAGATGGCATACGCAGCCTAACTAGTTTAGGCAGCCGTTCTCCGCAGCTTCGCCCGTGGGCTGCGAGCGAACGTCACACAGCGGGCTGCTCTTCTCGGCTACGTCTGGGCCGGGAGGCTAAGACATCAGGCTAGCGCCGACTGTTTCTTGTCCGTTCTGAGCAGCTGTCGCGAACGTCCTGGGGTAATGCCCAGGGCATGAACTGGAATAAGCATGTAGTCTCTTGACCAGTAACATTTTCGGACGCGGGTTCGACTCCCGCCGCCTCCACCACTCTATCTTTAATTACCAATCCTCAAAGCTGCCCTCGAGCGTCCCCCGTATCTGCTGTAGACCGCAGCTTTCATGTGCGCTGAACGCCCGCTGCGCTGGCCTGCTCCTTCCATCAAAGGCGATGCGACTCAGATTGGTTCCCGATAGCGACGCAGCCGCACCGCTGCCGCCAGGAAGATCGCGGCGAATGCCAGGCCGATCCACAGACCCGGGCTGCTCAGGAAACTACCTGGCATGATATGTGTCATTGGATCAGTTGGGAACATATCTGGTGATGTAGAGGCGACAGTGGGTGCGGCCCCTACCAATCGGCCCCCCATCAGGGTAGCGAAATGCCAAGTGTGGAAAGTAATCTGCTCCACCCCGGCAATCGCTATCAGCGGCAAGGTCGCCCATAGAAATGTCGCCCTGCGAGCCCATCCGGATACCAGCAGCAGCCAGCAATAAACCGGCGCGGGCCAGAGCGCATGGGCCGTGAGAATGTGGTACAGCAGAAGCCATGACGTCCGCAAGAACGATGAGTTCGTCCACAAGGTCGCAACGCTCCCACCGCTTGCGAGCACCACCGCGCTGCTAATCAGCAGCATGAGCCAGTGCATGGCGACCGCGATCGCAAAAATCAGCAGTGGCAAAATAACCAGCGGGATGCTCGCTTTCGCAAGCACGGTGGTGGCATCGGACACGGGCAGCGACTTCCAGAAAAGAATGCTGCGATCGCGCCGCTCGCCATGCAATGCGTCGAGACAATAAAACACACTCACAACGATGCCGGTAAGCATCATCAGGCCTGCTGCCATGTCGAATGGCGCTTGAGCATGCGCCTGATTGAGCCTCAGCGGCGCCTCCCAGATGCCCACAAACGAACTGAGACAGAAGGCGAACAGAGCGACGGCCGCGACCGCCAGAGGCGCAACGTAGATGGAACGGTTCTCCCACAATTCGCGTCGCACCGACCAGTAGAAAACTCGAGTCGCCGGGATGGTTGCGGGCGCGGCGCTGTGCGATTGGAAGGATTCCGAGATCGCGTTGGATTGAGTACTCATTGACCCGCTCCTTGGGATACGACACCCTGGGTTACGACTCTTTGGGCTACGACGCTTTGATTGCCCATCACGGCAACGAACAAATCGGCGATGCCGGGCGTTCGCACGTCGCCGAGGCCAGAGAGAAGCCCGACGAGTTGCTGATGGTCAACTTTATCTAGTGTCATCAGATCGAACAGCAGGATGCTGCGCCCGATCGCCTGGCGCTCGCGTATCGGCTTGAGCGCCTGCGCCGCTGCGACCTTCTCGGGATGCACTGTCACTTCCAGATAGCGCGACTCCAATTCTTCCATGCTGCACTCGAATACGATGCGGCCGCGGTTGATGAACATGAGATCGGTGAGGACGTGTTGGACCTCTTCCACCTGATGTGTCGCCACTACGATGGTGCGGTTGCGATCAAAGTAGTCGTTCAGCAGCGAATCGTAGAACTGCTTGCGATACAGGATGTCCAAGCCCAGCGTCGGCTCGTCCAGCACCAGCAATCTCGCGTCGATTGCCATGACCAGAGCGAGATGCAGTTGGGTCACCATCCCCTTCGACAATTCCCGCACCCTGCTGCCGCGCCGGATCGTAGTCTTCGCCAAAAAACCTTCCGCCTTGGCGCGATCGAATCGCGGATGCACGCCGGCGACATAGTCAAGTGCCTGCGAGACCCTGATCCAGCGCGGCAGCACGGCAACGTCGGCGATAAAGCAGACATCGCGCATGAGCTGATCGCGCTCGGCCCAGGGGTCGCGCCCGAGCACTCTCAGTTCTCCCTGATATGGAGTGAGGCCGAGAATTGCGTGGAGCGCGGTGGTCTTGCCGGCGCCGTTGGGACCGACGAGTCCCAGAATGTGGCCCTCTTCGACGCGCAGATCGACGCCGTCCAGCGCGATCGTTGTTCCAAACGCCTTACGGAGACCGCGTGCTTCTATGCATGCCATGGCTTCAGCGCTCCTCCTTGGGGGGGATCTGCGACGGATCCGGCTTCGTGGGCTTCGACAGCTCGGCCTTCGACGACGGCCGCGAGCCATACGGCAGCTCTTCCGCTTTCAGGCCAAGTCGCTGTATGGTTGCTTGGATCCGCGGCCATTCTTCACCAAGAAACTTCTGCCGCTCGCCCTGCAGCAACGTGCCGCGTGCGCCCATATTGATGAACATGCCGAGGCCTCGTCTGGTCTCGACCAGACCTTCATCCACCAGTTGCTGATAGCCCTTGAGGACCGTGAGCGGATTGACGCGATATTCCGCCGCGACGTTGCGCACGGAGGGCAGCGGATCGCCTTCCTTGAGCACTCCGTCCAGGATCATCGCGACCACACGGTCGCGCAGCTGGCGGTAGATCGGCTGATTATCGTTCCACTCACGGTCCATCGGTTTTCCAAAGTAACCGCTAAAAGTAAACGTTAGCAGAGACACCGCGCCTTAATTGGTCCGGTGAAGGTCGAAGTGCGCGTGGATCGGCTTGTCCTTCATCATGAACGTCCAATCCTCCGTGTGATGGTTGGCGTCGACGATGGTGAACACCGAATGATGCATGTGGTATTCCGTGCTCCCGCTGATGTCCTTGAACTCGAACTCGATTGTCTTGCCGTCGGGCGACAGCTTGCCGGTCATGCGCGGCCGGTTTCCCGCGTCGCAATAGTGAATCAGCGTGAGCTGGTCTCCGTCAACATAAAGCATCGTGACCGGATGATCGTACTTTGTCGCGTCCAACGGCGTTCCTGCTTCCTGAAGCTCATGCACGAGCGTGTTTCCCCTCGAGGTTACGCGCATCGTAACGTGGAGCGGCTTGCCGTCTGACATCTGCGGCATCTCCGGGACGTTGACGGGGCCTTCCCACTCTCCCGCCAGGGTTTTCATGATTGTGAAGGATTTCTGCGCCTCAGACGGCACAGGAGCCACGGAGGACTTCTGCACGTCGGAGTGCTGCATATCAGATTGCGCGAAGGCTACGGTGGAGAGCGACATCAGAACAACGGACAGCACAAAACGAAGCAATTTCATGTTTCATTCTCCTTAAGAACTTCATCTTTAGTCTTTGCTCTCGGGCCAGGGTTGTTCGCTGGCGTCGATCAGCGCAGATGGGCTCGTATGACACTGTTATAGTTAACTATCACACTATGTAACATGTCAAGCCATTTTTTTGATTTTTCGTTGCTCGACGCCATCCGCATGAGAACAAATGGCCTCGCGGCTCCCTCGCGAAAAACTTCATTTCACTTAGATCGGGAGTTCGGGCTTGCCCTCCCGGCGCAGGGCCAAAATCCTTGGAGATGGTCGCGATCAGAACCGACAGGCTCAACAGTGATTTACACTGAGACCTCAACCGCTGTGAGCTCAAAAGCACGCAATTTTCGCGGGAGGGCTCCACAACTCCAGCCTGGCCATTCCGCTGAGCAATTCGAGGTCAGGAGCAATCATGAGTCAAGATAGCTTCATTCCGGTTGCAAACAATGCCAAGTCGCAAAATGACCTCGTCGATCGCGGGTTCAGTCGTCAGCCGCTCAGAATTGATCTAGACGTAGCGCGCTCGCTGGAAGCGTTATCCCATGCAGCTTGGTCCATTCCAAAGGACAAGTACTATGACGGGGGCGACAGGTATCGTTCCTTAAATCGCCTCCGGGCCGAAATTGTTGAGGGCGGTGTAAAAGTTTGGTCGAGCGAGGAGAACACGCCCTATGTGCAGCTGAAAAAATACAACACGACACTCGGCGGCCAGCAGCGAGAGTATGCTCCGCTGCCCTCGGCGATCGCCGCTTCCGTGGGCGTTCGCAAGATGGTTGCTCACCATCTTCATTGCTTACCGCTCTCGGCGGTGGGTAGGAGGTATTTAGTCAACGTCCATCTAATAAGGTTCACGGCTGCGCCGGGCCGTCCGTGCGACACGAGCCCACCGGGCTTACACAAAGACGGGGAAAAGTACATCGCCACGCATCTACTGGGCTACTGCGGCGCTCGCGGTGGCGAAGTCGTCATCACCGATAATGACAAACACGAAATGGATCGCTTCACTATGCGCGAAACGGGTGAGTGCTATGTCTTCGACGATGATCGCATCTGGCACATGTTGACGCCAGTGGCGGTACTGGAAGGCAATCAGTACGCCTACCGCGACACGCTGGCATTCGATATGCTGCCAGAAGGCTGGGAACCCGTGAAGTGATCCATGCAGCATGCGACTGAACGCTGAACCAACTTCTGAGGTGCTGACGACTCGTCCACCACCATGCCAGCGGAAGTCTGGCTCCGGGCAGTTCTGGGCTGCCAGGATCAGCCAACTCCATCGGCATGACAGCGGGCCGCAATCCAGGGCTACTTCGCCACGCTGAAAGTCGTCCAGGGATGCGCGTTCATGTCCCGCTGGAGAGCTTTCTGCCAGGCGAATTCGGAGTGCGCGCGCAGATGGTCGGCCGCCTTGAAATCCATACCACAGGCATGACCAGCCGCGGCACTAAAGCTCATTTCCGCCGCCAGGCTCGCATCGGTAGCCTTGTTCTGAACCGCCCCAGCCATTGCGAAAGGTGGCTGCCAAGACCCATCGCCTCGCGGCGAAAGGTCTATGTGTCCGTCCAGTGTGCGTTCGTCGGCATCTTCTTTGTGCTCGAACGTGTCGTAATGATCAGCCAGAAAGCGCTCGGCCGCCGCCAAGTCGATCTTGCCTTTGTTCTCCGCCATCAGTTGTTCCCAGCGCACGTGGCGGGCGTTGGAGCTCTCGCTCATATCCCCGGGGACGAAGTCAGTCTCTTCGCGAATAAGCTTCTCGTTGATCGGGAAATTCGAGCCCACAAAATATCCGTCTTTCTTCCGCTCCAGCGTAACGTTCTTCAACCCTAGTTCGAGGCGGCCGATTTCATTCTTCTCGATATCGGCGACCAGCCAGGTATTGGCATAACCGCCATTATTTCCTTTCTTCATGATGCGCGCAAAATCGTCAACGGAAGCCGAATACTGCGCCGCCTTGCGCGCCCGCACAAATTCGGGAATCCCAGCTGGGTCGTATCCCGAAAAGTGGCCAATCGTCGTTTCCGTAATGATGATCCCCGCCGAGTTCATCACGAAATCGTCGGCACTGTGGATGACACCCGGCAGACCGTCCATGAGCATGCGTTTGCCCTTCGCCGGCACTATGTCGTAAATGATTGTCCACCGCTCTCCGTCTAAGTAACCGGTCCAATTATTATGAGCGATCACAACCTTGCCGTCTTTCGTATAGCTGCCCGTGGCAACAAACGCGCTGCAATGCTCGGGAACCGCCAGCGAAGCCGTGGACTTGATCCCGTGCGCGCTGTCGTATTCCTTGACGTAGTACTCCCATTCCTCGGCGGCGTTCAAAGCCACCACATCCCACAGATCGACCTTCATTCCGATCTCGCGGGCATTGAGATTGCGGTCATTGATCTCGCGGGCATTGACGCCGTCGGCGATTCCTTGCATTTCCTCCCTATACTCTCGCTCAATCTGTGGCCACATCATTTCTTGCGCGGCCTCGCGGAAGAACTGCCAATCTTTTTTATTGTCGTGTGTCGTTTCGAGAATGACGACCGCCAGTGTGTCTTCAATCTCCGGCGCCAGCAAATAGCCGTTCTGAAAGCCGATTTCGTGCGGGGTACCTTGCAGATGAACGAATGTCCACCCGTTGTTCTCAGGCCGCCGGAAAGCGCCTTTCAGCTCAGCGTCCGATGTGCCCGCGCGCGCTGAAGATGAAGCTGAGAACGACAGAGCAATTCCCGTCAAGACAAGGCCAGCCAGAACTACCAACCATCCGCGCATGCACGACTCCAGTGAGTTTAACTTCGGGCGTATTCTAGCAGAATTCGAGGGACGCACCGCCCGCCCATCGCCGCGAAAGTTGCTGGGGGGTGAAAGAGGAAGGTCTTCTGGCTAACCCGCTCGCAAGACGGAATCGGAATCTGAGTCGGTAAAATAGCCTTCGTGGATGGACGCCGGAGTTTCGGGCGCGGCATGACTCAGAAAATTCAGATATGGCGAGTTCTTATGAGTTCGACCGAGGCTGATCCAGTGGGACGACCGCCGAATAATAATGAAAAGCACCAGCCCAAGCCCGCCATCCGTCCCTATCCCTTGCAGTATGTTTCACCTTGGACCCTGAAGGACGGAAATCCGGTTACCATCCGCCCTATCCGCGCCGAAGACGAACCGCTGATGGTTAAGTTTCACGAGACGCTTTCCGATCGCAGCGTTTATTTGCGCTACTTCTCCTCCCTCAGCCTAAGCAGGCGAGTGGCGCATGAGCGCCTAATGCGCATCTGTTTCGTCGATTACGACCGCGAAATGGTGCTGGTCGCCGAGCACGTCGATCCTGCTACAGGACAACGTCGAATCATCGGCGTGGGGCGAATGAATAAACTCGACGTCAGGAATGAAGCGGAAGTCGCAGCGCTGGTTTCGGATCAGTATCAACATCTGGGTTTGGGCTATGAATTACTCCGCCGTGTCGTTCAGATCGCCCGCGATGAAAAGTTAAGCCAGGTGTCCGCGGAAATGCTGCCTGACAACATGGCGATGCAAGCCGTCTTCAGGCGCCTGGGCTTTACGATTCGCGCGGATGAAGATCTAACCTCGCTCCGAGCCATCATGAACCTGTGACCGGGCCTCCGCACATTCGTCCTACCGCGAGCTTCTCCCCGTCATCTCTTTATGTGACGTGGATCACAAACCCGTGTGAGCACCGTTCGCGACAACAATCGCTGGCTTCATGCCGCGTAGAGTTTCAGACCGTGGTCACAATCTCGTTTCTCATGCGTCATGCAGGAGCAGACACCCGGCGTCTACAATGGCTTTGGGGGGCTAGCAATGTCGACTGCCTGGACGTCTCGCTACGCGCTACGCACCAAGAGCATCACCAGTTCTCAAATCCGCGAGTTGTTGAAGTTCACCCAAGAGCCAGGAATGATCTCCTTCGGTGGCGGCCTGCCCGCTCCCGACTTGTTCCCTGTCGAACGGTTCGAAGAAGCTTGCCACAAGGTGCTGACCGAGCAGGCAGCTACCGCCTTGCAGTATGGTGAAACCGAAGGTTACAGACCGCTGCGCGAAACTGATTGCGAACAACATGGCGCGCTACGCGATCAAGGCCAGGATGGAAAATGTCTTGATCACTTCCGGCTCGCAGCAGGCGCTTGACCTAATCGGGAAGCTGTTTATCAACGCCGGAGATCGCGTGCTGCTTGAAGCGCCGACTTATCTCGGCGCGCTGCAGGCTTTCAGCGTGTATGGTGCGGAATATCTATCCGTTCCGATCGACGAAAACGGCCTGCGCACGGAGTTATTGGAGGAGCCTCTGCGTTCCGGCCCCAAGTTCATGTACGTGCTGCCCAACTTCCAGAACCCCGCCGGAACCACATTGTCGGAGGGACGCCGCCACGAACTGGTGCTTCTATCGGAGAAGTATGGCATTCCGATTATCGAAGATGACCCCTACGGCCAATTGCGGTATGAAGGTGAGCATCTCCCGTCGCTGGTCGTGCTCGACCGTGAGAACCTGCGCCGCGACGATGGCTATTCCATTGGCAACGTCATTTACCTCAGCACATTCTCAAAAACCCTGGCTCCCGGCCTGCGTTTAGGATGGATCGTCGCTCCGCCAGAAATCATCAGCAAGTTGGCGCAGTTGAAGCAGGGTGCCGACCTGCACACTTCGACCTTCAATCAGTTTGTGGCCTACGAAGTCGCGCGCGATGGATTCCTCGACAAGCACGTCAAGCTGATTCGTCAGGTCTATAGCGAACGCCGCGACGTGATGCTGCAAGCATTGCAAGAGTTCTTCCCGCCCTCGGTGACTTGGACTCACCCTAAGGGTGGACTGTTTCTTTGGGTTACGCTGCCTGAGGGACTGGACATGCAAGCGATTTTCAAATCCGCGCTCGAGCAGAACGTCGCGTTCGTGCCGGGCAATTCCTTCTATGCCCATTCCAACGATGGTCACGACAACGACAGCCGCGAAGGCTCACGCCACATGCGCTTGAACTTTTCCAACGCCGCTCCCGAGCAAATCCAAGAGGGTGTACGCCGTTTGGCTGCGGCTGTGAAGAAACATCTGACAGGCACGACAGTGCGACTAAAGCTGCCACTCGGAATGTAGAAGCTATCAAACTATCTCATCAGTGGCTTGGCATAATTACAACCGGCGGGTCAGGTCGACGCATCGCATTTCCAGGGTCTACGGAGGTCGCTCTGAAAAGATTCGGCCGTCGGTCTGCTGCTCCTCGCCAGGCAGCCACCCGAATCAACGACTTCATTGGCGGTCTGATCGTTGG
>Ga0070761_10003047_pt1 | contig 10128 bp, 6 predicted proteins | sample HubBroMetageREF1_FD_66724 | JGI IMG/M metagenome (GOLD analysis project Ga0070761, IMG submission 66724) | Reference soil microbial communities from the Hubbard Brook experimental Forest, New Hampshire, USA - Hubbard Brook CCASE Soil... | ecosystem: Environmental > Terrestrial > Soil > Temperate... | reverse complement strand
CGGTGAGCGCATTCGCGATTTGGCATCAATTGACATAGGACCGAGTGGGGAACAAGTATTCGTGGTCGCCGAGAACCCACCGGTAGTGGCAATTTGAAATAATCTTGGACACCTGCGGGGAACTCGAGCCTTTTCCCGTGCATACACTTGTGAGAGGTTCTGCACCTGGCGAGCGGCCGTCCCATGGTCTCGGTGATTGAGGGCTCTCAGAAGGGACGTATTACGTGAGTTTACGTCGACTGGCTCTAATCTTCGGAACCTTCCCGCTTGCACTCGAGGAACTGGAGCCATCCGTCTCGCTCGCCCCGTCTCCGCCCTCGGCCACACTGACCGAACTCCTGCATAGTATCTGCTCCGACGAAGACCTCGCCGAAGCCTTACTCAACGGCAATCCCGATGCCCTCACCGTCTTATTCAAACGTCATAGCCGCATAGTCTTCGGTATGGCCCGCCGCATTTTGCGTAATGACACTGAGGCCGAAGACTGCGTTCAGCAAATCTTCATCGATGTCTACCGTTCGATCGACCGGTTCGACCGAGACAAGGCTCCATTCAAAACCTGGTTGCTTCTGTTCGCCTACCATGGCGCGCTGAACCGTCGTCGTTCGCTCATTGCTGCCCGCGCCTTCAGCACCGAATCGTTAGAAGACTATATGCCAGAGGTTCTGCCATATAGCTATGCCATTGAAGCGCAACTGCACGACAAGCTGCTTCTAAACGAGGCTCTCGGCAATCTGCAGCCCCGCCAACAACGCACCATAGAGCTCACCTACTACGAAGGCCTAACCGCCGAAGAGATTGCCGTACGCACCGGAGAAACCGTCCGGGTCGTCCGTCACAACCTCTATCGGGGGTTAGAAAAACTCCGCCGCCATCTCTGCTCTCCCGTCGTTTCGGCCGGCAAAGGAGATTCACGATGACTGACCACGAACCCTACGAAGTCCTCTGCGCGCTCGCGGCTACAGGTCAACTCGTCGGACCTGAAAAAGCCAACTTCGACGACCACTGCATCCAATGCCCCGCCTGCCGCCGTCAACTTCAGGATCTAATCTCCATCGGGTGGCAGCTGCAAGAGAACGCTGCCATTCATGCCATCTCCGCTCCCATGGCCGCAGGCTCTCTTGAAAGGTTTCGCACCCGCGCCATACGTGAGGGCATAGCGTTGCGCTCCGCCCCGGCGCGACCATCAACTTCGTATGCGCTGGCGGCGGCGGCTGTCTTCGTCGTTGTCGCGGCGCTGGTCTTTATACCTGGTAAGCGAAAAGCCCCTGAGAGTCTGGCAATGTCCGCCGCCACACCAATTCCCATTCGGCAAAGTCTTCCCGCATCCGTCACGAGGCGGAAGCCCACTTCGCAACCTTCCAAGGCGATCCATGCGCACTTCGTGCGACGCAGGTTCGCTCCGCATGCCGATACAAGGGTGAACGAGGCACGCCTGACAACTCAGCAATTTCCGCGGGTGATCACGGACAGCTATCCATTATTTGGACCGGCGAGCGCAACGAAACCATTACCAACCGGGTATCCCGAGCTCAGCCGATCTCAGATACCCAACTTCGCTCTCTTTCCCAAACTCGATGACTCCAGCGCCACGAACCTTGCGAGTATAGGTACGTCCAATCGCCCCGTCGACATCGCATCGACCGGAAGAGTCTTCGACTTCGCAACCAATATCCGCCAGATATACTTCCAGCTTCCAACCGCTCAATAACCCACGCCTCTCCAAGGAGCATCGCCATGCTGCGATCACGCGCCCTCGTGTCTCTATGTCTATTTCTCGTATCGGCCGCGGTCGCTCTCGCGCAGTCGCCTACAGCATTGTCAGCGCCGGTCTACGTCACCGTGGCCTTCAATACAGCAGTTCTTCAGACCGCCGAAGCCAAGCACACGTTCAGCGATCTCCAGGCAAAGTTCGCTCCGCGCCAGACACATCTGCAGCAGTTAAACGCGCAAGTCGAGACTCTCAAGAAGCAGCTCAATGACAACGCCGCCTCGTCGAGCGATGCAGAGAAATCGGCAAAGATGCGCACTCTCGACACCGAAGAGCGCCAGCTACAGCGCGAAGCTGACGACTTCAAAAGCGACACCGACAGCGCCTCCCAACAGGCCTTCCAGTCCGTCGCACAGAGGCTTTACGCCTTCCTGCAGGACTACGCAAAACAGCGCGCTTACACTCTTGTCATTGACCGCGGGTCTGACGCCGCCCCGGTCGTCTGGTATGCCGCAGCCAATGCCGACATCACTGCAGAACTCGTCAAGGCCTACGACCTCAAAGCAGCTGCGACGCCTACCGACGGTCACACCCATACGAACCCGCATCTTCCGCCAGCTCCCACGCCTCACTAGTACGTGAAAGGTGCATAGCAAGCTCACGATCGTGAGCCATAAACCAGCTGACCGCGTTGTAGCACGGGCTAATACAAGGATGAGTGCGGTTGACGCCAACAGGGCTATGCACTCATCGCCAAACTTAGAGCACTCGATTGCAGCTTTAAAGCGAGGCTCTTCCATAGTGAGTTCTCTCGAAAAAAGACTCTGGATACCCGAGCCGTGTGCGAATCGGCCGAGGACGCCGCTCTCGTCTGCGCTCGCAGTGGCGGGCTCACAAGAACGATCAGTAGTAGTCCCAGATACCCTGGCCCCTTCCGCATCGCAGCGTCACCCCGTTTCGTTATGGTCTCCAACGGGAAGCTACCGGGCGCGCTAGACCTCTTCACGCGGCCCGGGTGTAGAGGGTTGCGGATTTAGTTCGCGCAGTTTTACGTCGGGCTGCTTCATCGGATCATTGTTGACAGTGTGAGGAAAGATGTTGCCGTGCTCTCGCGAGCCACCCGCTCCGATGGAGGGATCCGACGGCCCGCGGGCTGCACGATTGCCTGGTGGAGGCGGCTCGTACGTGTAGTGGATGCGGTCAGTGTTTGTGCACCCATAGCTTGAGGTATCTATCCACACCCTCAGGCTAACAATAGGCTTCGGCGGCAGGCTTGAGAAGATGCTCCCTGCCTCGACCTTCGGTCATGCTACATACCTGACCTTCATCCCGGTGACATACTGATGCCATGTGGAAATGGACGATCGTTGTTTCTTCGGCAATCCTGGCCGGCGGAGTGATTCCGGCGATCTACGCACAGGTAAACCCCAACGCGATTGCGTATCCTACCGCGACCGGCGCACAGACGGAAACAGATGAGTACACACGCTACGAGCTGCTGGCCCCGGAAACCGCAAGCTTCAAGATCTATTACGAGGTCACTGCAACCACGGCCGGGGCGACATCTTTCTACAATCCGATCCGCAAGGGTTCGGAAGCCAGCGACGAAAGAGTCACTGACGCGATGACCGGCGCGCCTCTACATTTTGAGGTTGTTTCTGGGAGCCAGGCCCGCCAGGATCCGCTGATGACGCAAGCCGATCTGGAGACAAACTACATCAAAGTCACGCTCGCCCGTCCGGTACCACCTCATGGACAAGGCCGCCTGATTATCGTGAAGACCTACAAGGATCCCAAGTGTTATTTCACAGATGCTTCAGGGATCGTGTTCAGTCGGCCTCTTGGTATCAAGCGCAACAAAATCGTACTTCCTCCCGGATACGAAATCACTGGTCTGACCGTGCCCTCGCAAATCCTGACGGAACCGGACGGCCGTCTTTCAATATCTTTCTTGCATGCAGGCAGCGGTGATGCGCCGCTTGTGATCCACGCCTCCAAAACCGCGCAGACCGGCGACGCCGCTCTTCCACACCCATTGGCGTCTACCCGCTCATGGGAGTCACCCTTTACGGGCCCCTCTGAACGGAGTCGCTTGGATGAGCGTGCGTATGTAGACCGCGATATTGTCTACTTTCTGCAGGCACCGGAGACGCACAGTTTCTCGCTGTACCACGACTACACAGAGAGCCGCGCAGGAATTAACAGCTACGCCAATGTTGTGCGCACGGGATCGCAGGCGTCCAATCCATCCGCTTACATTGTGGATACCGGTGAGCAGCTTAAAGCCGTCACAATGACTGGAGCTGCGATGGCCGCGGCTCACTACAACGCGGGCGAGACGGTCGAACCCGAGGCGCAAGTCGTTGTGATTCCGTTCGAACGGATTATGAAAGGCCGAAGCATTCGGCTGAGAATCTCGGAAGTCTATACAGCACCCGTGAGCTATCGGCTGGATGGTGACGAGCTTGTCTTCGACCGCAGTTTTGGTCGACCGCGCAACGCGGTGGTGCTCCCGGCAGGTTGGTACGTCACGGCATCATCCATTCCCTCCACGGTTTCACTTCTGCCAGACGGTCGCGTCCGGCTTGACTACTGGGACGGTGCGCCCGAGCCGGTGGACGTTCTGCTAAAAGCCCGGCGTCGCGCCGGCACGAAACCGGACATGCGTGCTGTGCAATAGTGGCGCAGGATTTTCCGGCGCTACGGTGTCTTCGGGCTGATCGTTAATGGAATCAAGATCCCCGTCTTCGCTCGCTTGGGTATTTCGTGAACGCCACTCGGAAAACAAAAGGACTGACGCCGGCTGTCATTTGCCATTAGTAGTGACTCTATTCGGACGAGGTGGCTCCGCAGTCGGACATAATCCAGTGCAGCGATCAGCACGATGACGGTAAGACTTGCGCCGGCATGAAAGGCGTTCTGGAGGAAGACCTGAAGTCCTCGAGGAGTCGAAGAAGGGAACGTTCGTGATGCGGCCTTGATCGGAGCTTCGCAGCGTGTGGAGCACTACGAGATGGCTGGCTATGGGACCGCGCGCGATGTGATGTAGTCGGTTGCTGAGCGAAGCTGGCGCTAGCTTCGGGAGAATGTGTAGCCGGAGAATGACATGAGTGCGATCGAAGCGACGAGGCTGACGATCCCGGAGCACATTGATACCAGCGGATGCGTTGATCTTCGTCGGCTGTCTCGGGCAGCTCTCCGCTGAACTGCACAACCGGACTACAACCTCGGCGCATGACTTCGGCAGAGCACGGTTTCTGAGAAGCCCGGGCGGTTGTCGAGGCTGGGGAGTTAGGCACCCATCGGCTCCATATCTACTTCCACTTTGAGGCTGTGGTCCCCCCCGCCCAGAATCAAGCCGCGCAGAGGGCTTACATCACCGTAATCCCGACCCCATGCGATCGTCACATGGCCGTCGCTAGGAACTACATTGTTGGTTGGATCCACGTCGAGCCACCCAAGCCCCTGGCAATATGCCGAAACCCAGGCGTGGGAGGCATCTGCGCCTATCAAACGAGGCCTTCCCGGAGGTGGATAGGTTCGCAGATAACCGCTGACGTACCGAGCCGCGAGATTGATCGAGCGAAGGCAGGCGATCTGCAAGTGGGCGAAATCCTGGCACACGCCGCGACGCTTCTTGAAGACCTCTTCGGTTGGCGTTCGAACGGTGGTGACTCTTGCGTCGAAGCGAAAGTCTCTGTGGATCCGCGCAGTCAGATCGATAAGCGCCTCTCGCATCGGCCTTCGGGGTGTAAACGACTGCAAGGCGTACGCGGCAAACTCCGGCCGTAGCCGTATGCGTGGCGACTCAAATTGAAACTGGTAAGCCGCAAGTCCTTCGGGGCTGTGATCGAGCGCAAGCGATCGCGCGGACTCTTCCCACGGAAGCGAAGATGGCACTGTTAGATCTGCTCTGCCATTGACCACCACCTCACTCTTCGCTTCGACGATTAGTTCTTTATGTGGCTCCTGGACGGTAAAAAAGCAAAGGAGATTCCCGAAGTAGTCGATTCGCTCAGTGAATGTCGTAGGTGTGGGACGAATTTCCAGAGTGTTGAGCAGTAACTGATTCTGTGATGGAAAAGAACGGGGCTTGAGGCAGGCCACGTGGTCGCCAACCGAGACGGGATAGGCGTACTTGTATGTGGTGCGATGGCTGATCCTATAGATCATTCTTAAATCATTACCCCACATTAATGGGCAGGGTACGAGCGTGGCTGAAATACTGGCTGGACAGGTTGTTAGACCAAGAGGGTAACAGGTTTTCGAGCTCTAGAAGGTTGTGGTCGAGAGGGGCAAGGCCGTTCTTGCGCGGTTTTGCCAGGGTGAACAATGGATATTCGAAAGCCTGAAGATTCATGCCACGCAATGACGCGAGCGCATTCTGCATTGCTCGTAAGTCCTCCGGAAGATGCCGAGGCAGCTTCTGGTAAAGCTCCACAAGATGGCCCACTTGAAAGTCCAGCGAGCGCGGGTTAGTTTCATCCGCCATCAAAACGTCAAGTACCGCCAGTGGCTGGAGAGTCGTGTAGTAGCGGGTACGGTAGGTCATGGAACTGTCGGCAACTTCAAGCAGGCATTCCAAATAGGCCCAGTTTTCGGGCGCGAGTGGGCGGCTAATTTCGCGTAGCTCCCTGGTGAGATAGATGGCTCGTTCGAGGCGCCGTCCGATGCTCATGAACAGCCAACCCGAGCCGCGGTTGATATTTTCGCGTTCCATGCCGGAAAAGGCAGACAAAAGCTCCAGACAAGACGTAAGCATCCCCGAGTACTCAGGAAGCCCAGCACCCGGCTGGATCTGTATCGAGCTGCGCATCTGGCTGATGAGCAGCATCATGTCTGACGAAAGGCGCTCACGCACGCTACCTCCGATTCGCGAAACCTCCGCCAGGATGCAGGGCATGCTGTCCGAGCGCCTGGTGTCGGTAATCATCGAGAGCAGTTCCTTCTCGAGCACAGCAAAGGTCGGCGGCTGGCGTTTAGATTTCGGCAGCTTGCTGTGACGCGATCTGAGGCAGCGGTGCAGGCAAAGCAGGCTCCCGAGTTCACTCTCTTCGCCACACTCGACGCGTGGAACCATTGAGCGAAGGATGCGGGCCACGTTTTCCGCGCGCTCAACATAACGGCCCAGCCAGAAAGTGTTATCTGCCACACTGCTTGGCACGACTCGAGAAACCCGCCGCAGCTCCACGGGTTCATTGCGGGGACGCAGCATGCTAAAGGTGTCGACGGGTGTGTCCCAGAGAACCCATGCGTCCTTGCTGTGACCGCCGCGCTGCATCGACACGACGGAGCCATTCGCTTCTGCTACGCGTACCAAGCCTCCCGGAATAGCGAACCAGCCAGTTCCGGTATTGAGCACATAAGTGCGAAGCACTACACTGCGCGAGTTCAGGCGTTCGTTCTCCCACACCGGCGCAGTGGAAAGCGTGACCTGCTCCTGCGCCACATACTCATGTGGGCGTGCCTGGAGCCGCTCCAGAAACTTTTCCTTTTCGCCCTTCGGAAGTTCCGATCCAAAGACCGGCTCCATTCCGAGGGAGGGAAACGCAGGTTTTACAACTACTGATTCCAGATGATTGAGCACCCATTCGAGGGCGTCCGGTTGCCCGCACCACCAAGTCGCGACCGACGGCAGCTTGAGTTTTTCGCCGAGCAGATGACGTGCGAGCCCGGGCAGGAAGGGCATGATCGCGGCTGATTCGATCAGGCCGCTTCCAAGCGCATTCGCGACCTTGACGTTTCCGGCAACAATTGCGTCGACCAGTCCCGATACACCGAGAAGTGAATCTCCACGTAGTTCTAGCGGATCGCAGAAGTTATCGTCTACACGGCGCAGGATGACATCCACCTGCTCCAAGCCGCCGACCGTCTTGAGAAAGACGCAGCGGTCGCGCACTGTGAGATCCGCTCCCACCACAAGTGTGAAGCCGAGATATTTTGCTAGGTATGAGTGTTCAAAGTAGGTCTCGTTGTGTGGCCCTGGAGTTAGCAGCACGATGCGTGGATTATCGCGTGCGGCGAGGCTTGTAAGTGCATCGCGTTGCGCCCGAAAAAAAGGAGCAAGGCGCAGTACGTTCGAGGTGCGAAAGAGCTCAGGCAGCAGATCGGAAACGATGATGCGGTTCTCGAGCGCATACCCACTGCCCGAGGGCGCCTGCGTACGATCGGCTAGCACCCACCATCGTCCGTCCGGAGAGCGCGCAAGATCGACTGCCAGCATATGGAGATAGCTATGCGGCGGAACCTGCACGCCGACCATGGGACGAAGAAAGGCGGCGTTCGCGTAAAGCAATGCGGCCGGAAAGTGGCCTTGCGTCAGAAGGTCCTGCGGACCGTACAAATCCTCGAGGAGAAGATTCAACAGCTGAGCGCGTTGAATGACACCCGCCTCGATAAAGCGCCATTCGTCTGCCGGAATCAGCAATGGCACGATATCGATTTGCCAGGGCCGGTCAGCGCCTAATGGGTCTCCGTAGACGTTGTAGGTGATTCCGTTCTCTCGAATGCGGCGCTCGGCACGAGCCCATCGGTGTCCGAGCTCTTCCGGACCGATGGCGCGAAGCGATTCCAGCAGGTGCGCCCAGTGTGGCCGTGGCGTCACGCCGTCGCTTGAGGACTCCTCATAGGTGCGCCCGTAGCGGAGAGGAGATTGGTAGAGGTCTCCAGTCATAATTCTCCGGGAACCGGCCAGCGCAGATCGAGCGTCATCGGGAAAATTGGATTGTCCTCCTCCGCCGGAACAACCGCGGGATCGTCAGTTGAGGCAGCGACCTGAAACCTTTGCCGCCGACGTTCTCGCGCCTCGGCAGCATCTGCCGGACGGGTCCTATACACGCCACCGTCCGGTGGACCTGCATAGTAGGTGCAGCGGCCAATGGAACGCCCTCTCCAAGTATCGATCAGGTCGAAGACAAGCGGCGTATGCACCGGAACCGTGGGATGTAACGATGCGGAGAGACGTCGAGCCCGATACCGTATGCCGGCGATGGCCTCCCCCGGATTCTCGGTCGGATGCAGAGGGACTCTACGCCCATTGCAAGCGACGATATAACGAGATTCAACCGCGAGCCCGCTGACTTTCACCTGCATTCTCTCCAGCGAGGAGTCTACGCTGCGGCCAGTGCCCCCAGAGGTCGTCTCTTCCGCGAGTACATTCCATGGTTCGAGTGCCTGACGCAACTCGAGTTCAACGCCGTCGGAAGCGATGGAACCGATCCTCGGAAAGCGGAATGCCACGTGTGGCTCAAACCACTTGTCCTCGAGGTTGTATCCAGCCTTGCGCAAGTAGTTCAGAACCTCAAGAAAATCGCGCTGCACGAAATGCGGGAGCATAAATCGGTCATGAAGGGCCGTACCCCAGCGCAGCAGATTGCCGGTGAAAGGCTGATTCCAGAATGCACAAACCAGCACTCGCACCAGCAGCATCTGGAGCAACCCCATCCGGTAATGGGGAGCCATTTCAAACGCACGTAACTCAAGCAGGCCGAGGCGCAGACCCTGACCCTCGGGCGGATAGAGTTTGTCGATGCAGAACTCGGCGCGATGGGAGTTTCCGGTGACATCGACGAGGAGATTGCGAAATAAACCGTCGAGGATGTGTGGCGGGCAGTCCTGCGCAGGCATGTGACTGAAGGCGACTTCGAGCTCATACAGAGCATCGACGCGAGCCTCATCCACTCGCGGGTATTGGCTCGTGGGGCCGACGTACATGCCAGAGAAGAGATAAGAAAGCGACGGATGATTCTGCCAAAACGACACCATGCTGCGCAGAAGATCCGGTCGGCGCAGCAGAGGGCTGTCCGGAACGGTCATGCCGCCGATAACGATGTGGTTTCCGCCGCCCGTAGCGAGATGACTGCCATCATATGCAAACTTACCGGCGATCAGACGATGCCGTCGCGTTTCCTCGGCGAGCACGGAATTCAGTTCTTCGAGTTCATCCCAGTTCGTCGTGGGAGGAAGATTGACTTCGAGAACTCCTGGATCTGGAGTGAGGCCAAATGAGCGTATACGCGGGTCAACGGGAGGCGTGTAGCCCTCAACCCACACCGGCACGTTCAGATGCTGGCACGTGTCCTCAACCGCGGCAACTAGGTCAAGGTAATCCGCGATCACGGGAACATATGGCAGAAAGACATGCATGCGCTCTTCGCGAACCTGCACGCAAAGTGACGGCCGGATCAACTGCTTAGCACTTTCAGCCTTCTCCAGTACGGGTGGCAGAGGATCCGGTTCCGGTTCGCACTCGAACAATTCGAAACGCCGAGCCGGACGCGCGGGGAGCTTGATCCGTTCATTCAAATCCCCGTCTGCGGGTCCGCTTTCGTACTCATAAACGAGCTCATCGGGAGCAACCCAAGGCATCGCCGTGACTGGAATCCGGTAGCCCATAGGAGAATCGCCTGGTGAGAGTA
>Ga0070761_10003046_pt1 | contig 10131 bp, 9 predicted proteins | sample HubBroMetageREF1_FD_66724 | JGI IMG/M metagenome (GOLD analysis project Ga0070761, IMG submission 66724) | Reference soil microbial communities from the Hubbard Brook experimental Forest, New Hampshire, USA - Hubbard Brook CCASE Soil... | ecosystem: Environmental > Terrestrial > Soil > Temperate... | reverse complement strand
TGGCCTGCCCCTGAAAGACCTGCTCGGCGCGATCGAGCATGAATGGGATGGTCTCTCCCGTATGGCCGATCACTACCTTCAGACGGGGATGCCGCTCGAAGGTCCCGGCGAGGACCATGCGCAGCACATGGACCCAACCTCCACGTGCCAGCCAAACCCCCGTCCTGACTACTTCGCGGATCAGCCGGGAATCGTAAGGGTTTCGACGCTAACTTTGCCCGCCCATGCTCGAAGCCGTGCTCGTGCTCGCCGCCGCCGTGACGGATGTCTTTCGCCCTCGCGGGTCGCTGCTCGCGGAGGATCGCCTTGCTCCGGCACCAACTCGCCATACTCCGGCGCTCGGTCGCCAGGCCGTGTGTGACGCGGTTCGACCGGATCGCGCTGGGAGCCGATCGTTCCCTCAAGAGCGGCGTTAAACGCGACCATAGTTGCCAGCGCGCCACCGCCGGTGACACGCCCTTAGGCACGGATCCCCCGCGCATTCGTGTGAGCGCGCGCGGCATACCCTATGCTTTGGCGAAGGAAGAGTAATGGGGGCTTTTCGAACCGTTCTCTGCACTGCGTTGCTCGCGGTTGGGTGCGGGGATCGCACGGGCCTTGTCGACCAGACTAGCCCCGGCGCGGTCAGTGGCAGCAGCAGCCCCGGCGCGGTCAGTGGCAGCAGCAGCCCCGGCGCGGTCAGTGGGAGCAGCAGCGCCGACGCGGTCAGCGGTAGCAGCAGCGCCGACGCGGTCAGCGCTAGCATCGTAGGTGCCAGCGGCACCCCCTGCGGTCAGACGGCATGCGGGCAGCTCTGCATCCCGTGCGACGACCAGTGCGTGGACCCACAGATCGACACGAGAAACTGCGGCGGCTGCGGGGTCGCTTGCCCGGTCGGAATGAATTGTGTGAATGGGACGTGCGCTTGCCCACTCGGTTGGACCGAGTGTCCAGGCGAATCGGGCGCGCCGACCACCTGCGTGCTCGAGCTGGCGCTTCAAACCGACCCTCGAAACTGCGGCCAGTGCGGAGCTCAGTGTCCGGCTTCGGCACCGACCTGCGTCGACGGGAGTTGCCACTAGCGTGCCCCGCTGACGTCGCGTTCCGCTGCGCCCGCACTCCCTGAAGCGAGGGGAGACGGCTGCGCGTGCAGGCGCTGGACGCTCACGGCTGGCCCCTCCCGTCGTGCATCGCCTCGCAAGCCAAGTAGAAGCACCCGTCGAGCAATTCTTCGGCGGCTTCAGCGATGCGGTCTCTTTGCCGACGAAAACCGCGTCACGATCATTGGGGCCCGCCAGTGGTGGGTAGCCGTCCGGCACGATGCCGACGAGTCCGATCACGGGCTCGGCCCTGCGCTTCCCATTCCACCCCGCGGCGGCCAGCCCGTCCACCCTTATGAGTTAGCACCCCAAGGGCCGCCGGGTGGCCCGCGCAGCTCGAAGCTCGCGTCGGTGGCGCACGCGCGAGTAACCGGCAGCAGGAACGCGGCAAGCAGAGTCACGACTTCCGAGAGCTTCTCTGGATATCGCTCGTTCGACAGCCTGGTCCGGAAGGCAGTCCACTGCGTCCGCGTCGATAGCTGCTCGGTAAACTCGGACGTGAACGCGATCGGCGTCATGTCGATCGCTGTCTCGCGGTTCGCAAATGTGGCGCCGATGGCTTCGCGAGCAGGCTGCCGTCGAACGGGAACGCACTCGCGAGGAGCCAGACGTCGTAGAAGTCCTTCATTCGGCTATTCGCCGTGCGTAGATAGACCATCGCCTGGAACTTCTCGGCCACCACCGTCTCCCGCGGATAGCCCGAGAGCTCGGCCGCGGGGAATTCGAGCAGCGCTGGGTAGTGATGGTCTCGGCGCCTGGCGTGACGACGTCGCCGAACCCGACGTCGATCTGCATGGCGGCCCGCGCCTTGCCGAGGTGGCCGACGAAGCGCACGCGCACACCCTCGTAGTCCGCGTCCTCCTTGATGCGCTCGGTCTTCACCGTGGCCACGTCGAACGCCACCCTCGCGAGTGTCGGCGCATGACTCGGGGCCATCGTGGGTCGCTACTCCTTCGATGTAAGGCTCTTTCATCCTCATCTTTCTGCCGGTTTATCCCGGCGCACTAGCCATCACGGCCGGCCGCAGCCGCCCGCTAGCGTGGCGAATCCTTGATTCGCCGCACGCTCCGCTGCCCGCACACCTCAGGGCTCACGCAGGAAATCGAAGTCGCAGCCCTCGTCGGCTTGCAGCACGTGCTGCGCGTAGAGCCGCGCGTAGCCTCGCGTTGGCGGTGGCGGGGGGGGTCCGAGCGCCTGCCGGCGTCGGCCGAGCTCGGAGTCGTCGACCCGGAGATCGATCGCACGCCGCGAGACGCTGAGTGCGATCCGATCGCCGCTCTGCACGAGTGCGAGCGGGCCGCCCGCGGATGCCTCCGGCGCGACGTGCAGGACGATGGTGCCGAACGCGGTGCCGCTCATGCGCGCGTCGGAGATCCGCACCATGTCCTTCACGCCCGCGCGCAGGAGCTTGGTCGGGATCGGAAGGAAGCCGGCTTCGGGCATACCGCTCCCGCTCTTGGGGCCCGCGTGCTTGAGCACGAGGAAGTCGGTCGGCAAGACGTCGAGATCGTCTCGGTCGATGCGCGCGGCGAGGTCCGCGAGCGAGTCGAACACCACGGCGCGGCCCTCCGACTCGAAGAGCTTCTTGTCGGCGGCGGAGCGCTTCAGGATGGCGCCGCGCGGGGCGAGCGAGCCGAAGAGGGCCACGAGGCCGCCGAGCGACTCGACGGGATCGGTCGCGGGTCGGATCACAGTGCGGTCGACGTAGAGGTCTCGTTCGGCATCGAGGCGTTCGCGCAGCGTCTCGCCGGTCACCGTGAGGCAGTCGAGATCGAGCAGGTGCCGAAGCTCGCGCAGCACGGCGGACATGCCGCCCGCGGCGAAGAAGTCCTCCATGTAGAACGGGCCCGTGGGCTTCAGGTTCACCAGCACCGGCGTCGCGTCCGACAGCTCGTTGAGCTTCGCCAGCGAAACGTCGATGCCCAGCCGGCCCGCGATCGCGGTCAGATGGATGATCGCGTTGGTCGAGCCGCCGATGGCGAGCAGCACGCGGAGCGCGTTGTCGACCGAGCCGCGGGTCATCACCGTCTTCGGGCTGAGCTTGCTCCCGATCAGCCGCACGGCGGCGCGACCGGTCGCTTCGCCCGCGCGAATGCGGTCGGCGTGCACAGCGGGGATGGCTGCCGTTCCCGGCAGGGAAAGGCCCAGCGCCTCGGCAAGGCAGGCCATCGTGCTTGCCGTACCCATGACGGCGCAGGTGCCCGCCGTCGTCGCGAGGCGGCTCTCGACGTCGCCGATCTCCGCTGCGCTCACCTGGCCCGCGCGGTATTGCGCCCAGAAGCGCCGGCAGTCCGTGCATGCCCCGAGTCGTTCGCCGCGGTGGCGGCCGGTCATCATCGGGCCGGCGACGAGCTGGATCGCCGGGATTCCGGCGGAGGCCGCGCCCATGAGCTGGGCGGGCACGGTCTTGTCGCAGCCGCCCAGAAGCACGACCGCGTCCATGGGCTGGGCGCGGATCATTTCCTCGACGTCCATCGCCATGAGATTGCGGAACATGAGGCTTGTCGGATTGAGGAACGCCTCCGCCAGCGAGATGGTGGGGAAATCGATGGGTAGGCCGCCCGCGGCGAGCACACCGCGCTTCACCGCCTCGAGGAGCTCCGGGAAGTGCCGGTGGCAGTGGTTGTAGCCCGACGGCGAAGTGGCTATGCCGACGACCGGCTTCGAGAGCAGCTCGCTCGAGAGCCCGCTCGACAGCGCGAACGAACGGCGCAAGTAGAGCGAGAACGCCGGGTCGCCGTAGTGGGTCAGCCCCTTGGCGATGCCTTCGTATTTCTTGTCGCTCATGGGGCCTACAGACGCGTCTTGATGAACTTGGCTTCGAGGTAATCGCGCAGGCCGAGCGCGCCGCCTTCGCGTCCCATGCCGCTTTCCTTGACGCCTCCGAAGGGCATCTCCGCGCTCGCGAGCAGCATCTCGTTCACGCCGACCATGCCCACTTCGAGCGCTTCGCTCGCCAGCGTTGCCGTCTTGAGCGAGCTCGAGAAGACGTACCCCGCGAGGCCGAAGGGCACGGCGTTGGCGCGCGCCACGGCTTCGTCGAGGGTCGAGAAGCGCGTGATCGGCGCGATCGGAACGAAGGGCTCCTCCGACATGATGCGCGCTCCGTCGGGTACGTCGCCGAGCGCCGTCGGCTCGAAGAAGTATCCGCGGCTGAAGCCTGCCGGGCGCCCGCCGCCTGCGAGAACCCGGGCACCGTGCCGCTTCGCGTCCTCGACGAGGTCCTGCGCATGCGTCAGGCCGCGCCGGTTGGCGAGCGGGCCGACCTGGCTCGACTCGTCGAGCCCAGGGCCGATCTTGAGGCTGCGAGTCACGTTGGCGAAGGCCTCGCTGAAGGGCGCGTACACCCGCTCGTGCACGTAGAATCGGCTGGGCGAGATGCAGACCTGGCCGCAGTTGCGGAACTTGGAGCGGGCGCAGGCCTCCGCGGCGCGCTCCACGTCGGCGTCGTCGAACACCAGAACCGGCGCGTGACCGCCGAGCTCCATCGAAACGCGCTTGACGCCCTCGGCCGCGAGCGCGAGCAGGCGCTTGCCGACCGGAACCGAACCTGTGAGCGAGACCTTGCGCACGACGGGAGAGCGGATCAAGCGCTCCGCGATGAGGCCGGAGTCGCCCGTCACCAGGTTGAGCGCGCCGGGCAGTAGCCCCGCATCGTGACAGGCCTGCACGAGCGCCATGCAGGAGCCGGGGGCCTCGCTCGCGGGCTTGATGACGATCGAGCAGCCCGCGCCCAGGGCTGCGGCGATCTTGCGCGCGGGGAGCAAGGCGGGGAAGTTCCACGCCGAAAAGGCGGCGACGACGCCGACCGGCTCGTAGCGGACCAGCATGCGCACGTCCTGCGTGCGTCCCTCGATCGTGTACCCATAGATGCGCTTGGTCTCTTCCGAATACCACTCGAACTGCTCGGCCGCGGCGTGGGTTTCCGCGCGAGCCTCGGCCAGGGGCTTGCCGGTTTCGGCGGACATCAGTCGTGCGATGTCCTCGACCCGCATCCGAATGAGCTCGGCGGCGCGACGCAGCACCTTGCCGCGCTCCCATGGCGACGCCTTGCGCCAGGTTGCGAGCCCGCGTGTAGCGGACGTAAGGGCGGCGTCGAGGTCGGCGGGCCCCGCAATGGGGATGTGGCCAATGACCTCCTCCGTCGCTGGATCGACGACGTCGCGCACGCCTCCGCCGCGCGCAGCCGTCCATTCCCCATCGATGTAGAGTCCGTAGCCGGCATATAGGTTTGTACCGGGCGTCTTGAGTGCTGAGCGGATCGCTTGGGCCATGGTGTCCCCGGATTATCCGACATCCTGGCGTGGAATGCCGCTCAACTTGCGGCGCACCCGCACGTTGGCCATGACGACGCCGCCGAGGAACATGACCGCGGAAAGGATCTGCAGTCCGAGCCGATAGCTGCCGGTCAGGTCTTTGAGCCAACCCATGAGGTACGGGCCCAAGAAGCCGCCGATGTTGCCCACAGCGTTGATGAGCGCGATCGCGCCCGCCGCGGCCGTGCCGCTGAGAAACGTAGTGGTGAATCCCCAAAAGGGCCCGAGCCCGCTCCAGCGCCCCGAAACGGCGAGCCAGAGCGCGGCGAGCGCAATCGCCGGTGGAAGGGGAAGGCTCGCCAGGAGCAGTCCCGCGCCGGCCCACCAATTGGATGCCGCAAAATGAAGCCGCCTGTCGCCCCCGCGATCGGAGTAGCGCCCGTAGAGGACCATCACGAACACCGTTCCGAATGCCGGGATCGCGTTGATCCACCCCACCGTGGCGGCAGACGATCCGAAAGTCTCCTTGATGAGGGTGGGTTGAAAGAAGTCCAAGCCGTAGCCCCCGATGGCGTTGGACAAATAGACCGCGCAAAGCGCGAGAACGCGCGGGTCGAAGAGTGCCTGTCCCAACGTCATCTTGTTGAGCGCCTCCGCTTGCTTTCGCTCGGCCGAGAGGCGCGCTTCGATGAGATCGCGCTCGTCGGGCGCAAGCCATTTCGCCTTCTGCGGCCCGTTTGGAAGATACAGCAGCACGACGATGCCGAGCAGAATCGACGGCACCGCCTCCGTGAGAAAGAGAAGCTTCCAGCCGCGCAATCCGAGCGCGCCGTCGAGCTGCAACAGCAGGCCCGACAGCGGCGACCCAATGACGCTGGAGAGCACCGGGGCCGTCATGAAGACCGCGACGGTGCGCGAGCGAACGTGAGCGGGAAACCAATAGGTTAGATACAGAATGACGCCCGGGAAAAACCCTGCCTCCGCCACGCCGAGGAGAAAGCGGACCACGTAGAACTGGGTCGCCGTAGCGACGAACATCGTCGACAGCGAGATGAATCCCCAGACGACCATGATACGCGCGATCCAAATACGGGCGCCCACCCGCTCGAGCACGAGGTTGGACGGGACCTCGAACAACGCATACCCGATGAAGAAAATGCCGGCCCCGAGCCCATAGGCCGCGTTCGAGAAGTGCAGGTCGCTGAGCATTTGTAGCTTCGCGAACCCGATGTTCACCCGGTCGAGAAATGCGGCCATGAAACACACGCACAAGAATGGGATGAGGCGCCAAAAAACCTTTCTGAGCGTCCGACGCTCCAGGTCGGTAGGCACCACGGCTAGTGAATCTCAGGCTCGGGAATCGGCTGTGTCCCCTCGAGGAAGTCGAAATCACAACCTTCGTTCGCCTGCCGGATGTGCGCCGAAAAAAGCCGCCCGTAACCGCGTTCGTAGATAGGCGATGGCGGGCGCCACGCCTCACGTCGGCGAGCGAGCTCCGCCTCGCTGACCCTCATTTCGAGCGCGCGACGCGACACGTCGACTTCGACGATGTCCCCGGTCTTCAGGAGCGCGAGGGGCCCGCCCACGAACGACTCCGGAGCGACGTGCAGAATACACGCGCCGTAGCTCGTGCCGCTCATGCGCGAGTCGGAAATCCTCACCATGTCGCGAACGCCCTGCTTCAGGAGCTTCTGTGGAATTGGCAGGTATCCCCATTCGGGCATTCCCGGCCCACCCTTCGGTCCCGCGTTTCGCAGGACGAGCACGGTGTCTTGCGTCACGTCGAGGTCCGGCGCATCGATGCGCGCCGTCATCTCGGCATGGCTGTCGAAGACCAGAGCAGGCCCGGCGTGCTTGAGAAGCCTGGGCTCGGCGGCGATGGGCTTCATCACGGCTCCGTCGGGGGCGAGGTTACCCCGCAGGACGACGAGGCCACCCGACGGTGCGAATGGCTGGTCTACGGTCCGAATCACGTCGGGGTTGTACACAGGCCGACCCCGGATGTTTTCGCCCAGCGTCGTTCCCGTGACGGTCATCGCGTCGGTGTGCAGCAGAGGCCCCAGCGCGTTTAGCAGGGCGGGCAGCCCTCCGGCGTAACAAAAGTCCTCCATCAAGAACTTGCCGGATGGTTGCAAGTTGGCGAGCACGGGCACCTTCGCGGACAATTGGTTGAAGCGCTCCAGATCTAGCTCCAAGCCGGCCCTACGGGCCATCGCGATGAGGTGGATGATCGCGTTCGTCGAGCCGCCGAGGGCGAGCACCGTGGTGACGGCGTTGTCGATCGATTGCGCTGAGAGGATCTCCGATGGTCGGAGGTCCTCCCAAACCATCTCGACGATGCGTCGCCCGGCCGACGTCGCAAGCCGCGCGCTGCGCGAGTCCACGGCGGGTAGCGACGATGCGCCGGGAAGGGAGAAGCCCAGCGCCTCGACCGCGGACGTCATCGTCGACGCCGTTCCCATCGTCATGCACGTGCCGGGCGAACGCGCGACGCCGTTTTCGATCTCCGCCCAGTCGGCCTGCGTGATGTTGCCCGCGCGAAGCTCGGCCCAGTACTTCCACGTCGTAGTGCCGCTGCCGAGGACCTGGCCGTGCCAGTCCCCCTTGAGCATTGGGCCCGCGGGAAGAAATAGTACGGGCAAATTCATGCTGAACGCGCCCATCATGAGGCCAGGCGTGGTCTTGTCGCATCCACCCATCAGGATCGCGCCGTCGGCCGGATAGGAGCGCAAAAGCTCCTCGGCCTCCATCGCGAGGAGGTTGCGGTAGAGCATCGTCGTCGGCTTTTGAAAGTTCTCTGACAGGGACAAGGCAGGGATCTCGACGGGGAAACCGCCCGCTTGCCACACTCCTCGTTTGACCTCTTCGGCGCGAGTGCGAAAGTGCCAGTGGCACGGGCTGATCTCGCTCCAGGTGTTGAGGATCGCGATCACCGGTTTTCCCGCGTAGTCCGCGCGGCTGTAGCCCATCTGCGCGGTTCGAGAACGGTGTCCGAACGAGCGCAGATCGCTCGCGCCGTACCAGCGGTGGCTGCGGAGCTCCTCGGGCGTCTTGCGCTTGAAAGTCATCTTGCAGCGATCAGCTATCAGTCTTACGCGGTTGCTTAGGCTCTCCGCGGGCAGCTTAGGCTTTTGGCGGTCAGCGCCCGATTGCCGATAGCACAATAGCTGATAGATAGTCTCCCCCGGAAATGTCCTCGCCCTACGTAGCCCTACCGAATTCCTTCCGTCGTGACCTCCACGCAGGTAAGACCCTCATCGGTTGCTGGGCGTCGCTTGCCAGTAACATCTCGACCGAGATTCTCGGATACGCGGGCTTTGACTGGCTTCTCATAGACGGCGAGCATGCTCCGAACGACTTGCCATCGTTCATCACCCAACTTCAGGCGTTGAAGGACAGCCCGAGTGCTCCCGTCGTCCGCCCGGAGTGGGCCGAGCCGATCATCTTGAAGCGCTTGCTCGACATCGGGTTCTACAATTTTCTGATGCCTTACATCGAGACCCCGGAGCAAGCGCGGATTGCGGTCGCGGCCACGCGCTATCCGCCGCAGGGCACGCGAGGCGTCGGCACCGCTCACCGCAGCATTCGCTACGGATACGAGCCCGACTACTTTTCGAAGATCAACGACAACATCTGCGTCACCGTTCAGATCGAAAGCCGCGACGGCGTCAAGAACATCGAGGCGATTGCGGCCGTGGAGGGTGTCGACGCGCTCTTCATTGGGCCGTCGGACTTGTCTGCCGCGTACGGTGTTCTCGGTCAGATGACGCACCCCGATGTGGTAAGCGCTATTGATCGAATCATGGCCGCCGGCAAGGCCCACGGGAAGCCCATCGGCATTCTGGCCCCGGTCGAGAAGGACGCACGTCGCTATCTGGAAATGGGAATGACGTATGTAGCCGTCGGCGGCGACACGGGTGTGTACAGGACAGCGACCAAGGCGCTCGCCGATCGGTACAAGGCGGGCAGTTAGCCGCCTGGCCGCGTCCACCGGGAAACGTGCCGGCGCGCGCGCGATGAATCGGCGGGTGGCAGTCGAGCATTTCACCTTGGCCTATCGCGGCGCCCTCCCGGAGGACCCGCCCTGGTACCACGCGGAGCCCGATGCCGATCTCATGGCCTTGATGGAGCAGGTGCTGCCTGCAAGTAGGGCGCGCGTGCTGGACCTTGGGGCCGAGCCGGAGCAGGTGATGTCGGTCCCGACGACTATGATCGGCGCGGCGTGCGTGGCACAGCTTTCCCGCCGTCCAGAACGCGATTTCGGGGACTTACGCCCGGCGTTCTTCTTGCTTCATAGACGGACCCACCATGGCTGCAACGAGGATCTCAGGGGTTGGAGCATTGCGGGTCTTGGCGTTGGCGACCCTTTGCCAATGCGGGGCCCCCTCTGATCCGGGCGCACAGGTGAACCGCGCCGCCATCTGTAGCGCGCCGCAAGGAAGCCCCGCAGCGGTCCAGGCGCTCGTTGCAGGCGATACGGCTTTTGCGGTTGGTCTGTACGCCCCCACCGTGGCGACCGTGGGAGCCGGCGACAACGCAATCGTCTCGCCGTACAGCGTGTCCGCTGCGCTCACGATGGTCGATGTGGGAACGGCCGGCGAAACGGCGACTCAAATGCAAAGCGTGCTGCATCTGCCCGACACTGGCGCGAACGTCGCGTCAGCCTACGCCGCTCTGGCTTGAGCCTGCCCCGATCGCGTGGACAGTGTTCTTACGCTGCTCTCGATTCTTTGCAATTCATTAATTCAAATTCTGTTGGGCTTCGGTACCCGATGGTCGAATGTCGTCGTTGTAGG
>Ga0070761_10003045_pt1 | contig 10133 bp, 4 predicted proteins | sample HubBroMetageREF1_FD_66724 | JGI IMG/M metagenome (GOLD analysis project Ga0070761, IMG submission 66724) | Reference soil microbial communities from the Hubbard Brook experimental Forest, New Hampshire, USA - Hubbard Brook CCASE Soil... | ecosystem: Environmental > Terrestrial > Soil > Temperate... | reverse complement strand
GCCAATTTCAAGAAGGCAATTTCTTTACGGCGGCGCCATGTGCATCGCCGCGTCAGCGATCGATGTCGAGGCCAATCCGCTGGGAATGCCCATTGGGTGCCAGACCTATCCGCTTCGCGAGTCGATCGGAAAGGACTTCGAGGGCACACTGCACCAGATTGCGGGCGGCGGATTCCAGACGATCGAGCTGTGCTCGCCGAGCAGTTTCGCGCGGGACGGCTTCGGCCCCCTGGTGAATATAAAGCCGGCGAAGATCCGCGACATGATCCGGGACGCGGGGCTGGGTTGCATCAGCAGCCACTTCAGATTCACGGAACTCAAGGAGCAGTTGGATGACCGGATCGCGTTTGCCAAGGAGCTGGGACTGAAACAGATGATCTGCGCCACGTTGCAGGTCCCGGAAGATGCGCCCATGTCAGGCTGGTTGAAGGCTTTCGACGAAATGAACGAGATCGGCGCAACGACCCACAAGGCCGGCCTTCAGCTTGGCTTCCACAATCACCATTTCGAGTTCAAGGAAATCGACGGCGTGCTCGTCTACGACGAGTTGATGAAGAGGTTGGATCCCGAGCTGATAAAAATGCAATTCCAGGACGCCATTCCCCCTCAATACGACCCCATCGCCGTTCTCGCCAAATATCCCGGCCGGTTTGTTTCTCTTCATCTCTCGGACCGGTCGGCAGAGCGGAAAATGGTCCCCATCGGAACAGGCACAATCGACTGGAAGAGGCTTTTCGTTGCGGCCAAAGCCGGAGGCATTCAGAACTACTTTGTGGAAATGGACTGGGACTTGACGCAAGCCAGCGTCCCCTACCTTCGCAAACTGAAGGTGTAGCCAGGGCGCCGGACGAACAAATTCGGAGGCGATCGCGGTTCTCCAGATGCTTTTGTTGTGAAGGCTCAAGAGGTTGTTCCGATTCAAGCTCTCGCAACCTTATTCAATTCATTGCTTCGAGGCCGCGGCCGGGCACCCGGACGCAAGCCTGTCGGTGCGGTAATCCTTGAGGGTCTTTTCATAGACGCGCCGAACGCGGGAAGGCTCCTTTCCGGGCGCCGGGGCTTCAACCAGCGCGAGAGCCTGTTCGATGGATTTCACGGCGTCGTCCCGGTCGCGGTTGATCCAGTAGGCCTGGCCCAGCGTTTCCAGCACGACATAATCCTTGCCTGCCGCGGCATCGTTCGCCCGCCTGGCCAGTTCCAGCCCCTTGCGGGCGTCGCAGAACTCCGGCAGCTCTTCTTCGGTCATGAACCGGGCGGCAAGATTCAACTCGGCCGCCGATGCGTCCTTCTTTCGCGCGGTTTCTTCGAGCACAGGCACGCCTTCGTGCGCCAGTTGCTGCGCCTCGGCCTTGTGTCCCAGCTTGATGCTCAGCAGCGCCGCGTTGGCCTCCACGTCCGCCAGAGCGGTGCGATAGAAGGGCGCGTTGGGATTATCCGCAAGCATCCGCTTGAAGGTGGCGGCGGAAGTTCTGTAGGCGTCGAGAGCCGCCTCGGCGCGGCCCGCATAATCTTCGATCACGCCAAGATTGCGGTAGATGCTCGCCTGCGACTGCGTGTAGGCGCGGTTTTGCGGGTCCTCCTCCGCGAGCTGCTCAACGATTGTTCGCGCCTCTTTGAGCGCCGCAATGCCACGGTCGAACTCGCCCATGCTGCCCAGGTTCCAGCCCATGCTCATCAGAACTGAAGACCTTCGGTTGCGGATGTAGGCCGTGGCTTGTTCGCCGGGGGGCATGTTGTCAAGCGTGTCCAGAGCCTTTTGAAAATCAACTGCCGCAGCCGCCCTGTCATGCGACTGCGTTTGGATTCCAAGCCGGTTATATCCGACCGCGAGATCGAGCGCGCTCTCCTCATCGCCCGGCTTGAGCCGCAAGGCGGATTGCGCAAACCCGATCGACTGCTGTGCCGCGGCATTGGCGTCGGCACTGCCGCCTGTTGTGTAACCGTCACGCTGGCTGATCGCGACCGCCAGCGATTCCGCCGCGACGGCCGCCTGCCGGTTGGCTTCCACATCGCCCGGCGAGGCCTTTGCCATCTCGACGAGGGCCTTCTCGGCCGGTTCAACAAGCTGGTTGCCCTCGTCCCACTTGTGGTAGAAGATGAGGCTCATGCCCAGCATCAGCCGCGCATGGGCAAGCGCCCGCCGTGCGCGCCGATCTTGCGGATTGCGGGCAACGACCGGTTGCAGCAGCTGGATCGCCTTCCGGTAAGTATCGCGTGCCTGCGCAGCCTGGCCCAGATTCGGCCGCAGAGGATGGCCGAGAACGTCGGCCAGCTCGGAGTAGCCTTCGGCGATGTCGACGCGCAGGGATTCGTCGTTGCTCTTTTCGGCGGCCACGCCATCCAGGTAGTCCAGCGAATGCTTCACCATGTCGGCCTTGACGGGCGTGGAGCCGGGGAGCTTCTGGATTTCGGTCTGCAGCTCGAACATCATGTAGCGGGCGAGCTGGCGCGCCTCCTGGAACCGCCGTTCGGCCTCGGCGCGTTGCCTGCGCGCCTCATTGGCCTCGACCAGCGTGGCAACGATGCCCGCGGTGAGCGACAAGAGAACCACCAGCGCGGCAGCGACCCGCAATTTATGGCGGGCAACAAATTTTCGCGCGGCGTAGAGCGTGCCTCCGGCAACCGCATGCACAGGCCGCCCATCGAGATAGCGGGAGATATCGTCGGCCAGCTCTGCCACCGAGGGATAGCGTTCGGCAGCGGGCCGAGCCACGGACTTGAGCGCGATCGCATCCAGATCGCGCGCCAGCAGCTTTTTGAGGCCGGCCGGCGTTTCGCTGCGCGCCTCAGCCATCGCGGAGGCATCTGCAGGTTGCAATCCCCGCAAAATGGTGCTCGCCTTGCGCGGCTCCGACCGCAGCACCGCATCCACGATCTCGGCCGGCGTGGAACCGGTCGAATCGATGTGCCGGCTGTCGATAAGAAGCTTGTACAACATGATTCCCAGCGAAAAAACGTCGTCCGTTACCGCGGCCGGCCTGCCGCGCAGCAGCTCCGGGCTGGCGTAGCTGGGCGTGAAGTAGAGCGTCGGATTGTCCTGTTGCGGAACGGATAACTCGACAGATCGGGCCAGCCCGAAATCGAGCAGCTTAGGCTGGCCGGATGGAGTGACAAGAATATTGCTGGGCTTGATGTCGCGATGCACGATCAGTTGCCGGTGCGCGAAGTCGACCGCGGTGCAAACTTCGAGAAAGATTTCGAGGCGGCGGCGAATGGAAAGACGCCGCGTATCGCAGTATCGATCGATCGGTTCGCCCACGACCAGCTCCATCACGAGAAACGGCAGGCCATCGTCGGCGAGTCCGCTATCGAGAAAGGCAGCTATGTTGGGATGCCGCAGTTGCGCCAGAATCTGCCGTTCGCGCCGGAATCGCTCGTCCAGGATGGTGGACCACAAGGGAGACGAGATGGATTTGACGGCGACCTCGAGGCTGACCTCTCCGTCTTCGCGCGTAGCGCGATAAACCGTGCCCATGCCGCCGCGGCCGATCAGTTCCCGGGCTTGGTAAACGCCGAAGCGCGGCAGCGGCTGCACCGCGGATGCCGTGGTCTGCCGGACGATCCGGTCCCGTTCAAGAAGACGGCGAACATCTTCGACAAGAGCGGGATCGGCGCCGCTTGAGGTGCGCAGGAACTCTTCGCGATCTTCTCCCGCGGGAAGATCGACCGCCCCTTGAAAGAGCCGGTCGAGCCGGACGAAATACTCCTGCGACGAAGTGTTCATATTGAAGAACGGCGCAAATGCGGCGTGAAATACATCACGGCGCCGGATGCAAACGCTCGTGCAGCCACGCCAGCGAAAAGCGTACATCGCGATCGATGCTGGACGGGGACACTCCGAGAATCCCAGCCGCCTCTTCTACCGTGCACCCCAGAAAATAGCGCAGCTCGACGGCCTGTGCCTTGGCCGGGCTGAGCTCTTCGAGTTCATCGAGGGCGCGCGACAGGTCGATCGAGCTCTCCTCATTTGGAGACACCCACGCCAGCTCGGCTTCGAGGGGAACGCGGGCAAAGGACGAGCCGCGCTTGGCGGCCCTGAATTGGCGCGCGTGATCGATGAGCAGGCGGCGCATGAGTTTGGCCGAGAAGGTATAGAAGTGAGCGCGATCCTTCACGTTGACTTTGCGTTGTTTGAGCAGTTGCCCGAAGAGTTCGTTTACCAGCGCGGTGCATTCGAGAGTGTGGTCCGGCCGTTCGTTGCGCAGCAGCGATTGCGCCAGGCGGCGAAGCTGATCGTAGACGAGCGGAAGCAGTTGGTCCACCGCTCCGGGTTTGCCGCGGGCCCAGTCTTCCAAGAGCAGGGTAATCTCGCCTGCCTCTTCTGACTTTTCTGCCATGATCCTCAAATTTAGCACGGCGGCTGACGTGTTTTCGCGCCGGTTCCCGCCGTATGAGTCAAGCAAGAATCCCCAAAGTTCCAACTAGGGAACCTCTGATTAATTCGGCGGTGTTGACTGAGTCGGCGGTTTTGAAGGGTACGGGCTTCAGCCCGTACATCGAGCCCGCAAAATCGACGGGGCGTCAGCCCCTGAGGGAATGCCGGCCTTACCCGAATGACTTGATCGGAGATTCCCCTGGAGATCATTGGTAAAAAAGGAGTGCCATGAAATTCTATCGCCACATATTGCAACGGTTCGCGCCGATCGCGTTCCGCAGTTTTGCCGCCCTTGTCCTAGCCCTGCTGTGCGCAGGCTCTGCGCGCGCTCAGGCGCCTAAATCCCGCATCACCGCCCGCATTGACGACGCGGCGCGCGTGGTCTTGCGCGGCACCGTGCCCCTGCCCGCACGGCCGGAGTTCGACCAGGGTGAAGCGCCGGCTCAAACTGAAATGAAGCACGTTCGGCTCTTCCTGCAGCGAACCCCAGAACAGCAGGCATCGCTCGACAAGTACCTCGCCGGGCTCATTGACAAGTCCTCGCCGAACTACCACAAATGGCTCACCCCCGATGAGTTCGGCAGGCTCTTCGGCGCGGCCGACGGCGATATCGCGGTGATCGAGAAATGGCTGGAATCCGAGGGATTGACCGTCGTTGCTGTACCGAGGGGCCGCACCAGCATCGAGTTCTCCGGGTCTGTCGGGCTCATGGAACAGGTCTTTCGGACTTCGATCCACACTTTCAAAAACGGTGAAAATGAGTTCCTGGCCAACGTCACTGACCCGAGCATCCCCGCTGCGCTGGCCGATCTCGTTACGGGGATCGTCGACCTCAACACGATTCAGCCCGAGTCCGATCTGGTGCGCGGCCCGAGCGGCCGCTTTGACCCTGACGCAAAACGCCTGGTTCCCACGGCCGGCGAACGCGCGCAGCCGCAGTATACGGGCACGCGCAACAGCGAGCCGTTTCTCTTTATCGTGCCCGCGGATGTGGCGACAATGTACAACACGCCCAACAAAACGCTGAACGCCAACTTTGCCGGCGGCACGAGCTATGACGGAACGGGGGTGACCATCGGAATCATCGGCGAAGCGCCGTTCGCGTCCTCCGACACCGCGATCGTAAAAAACTGGCGCAAGCTCTTCCTGCCCTCGACGTATCCCCTCGATCTGACGGTCACCAATGTCGGAGGCGCCACTTCGTCGAACGCGCTCGATGAGGCTTTTCTCGACTTGGAGACCGCGGGCGGCGTCGCTCCGGGATCTGCGCTGCATTTCTACACATCGCCCGTCTCGATCCTGCCGGCGATCACGCAGGCGCTCGAAGATAACACCGTCGATATTCTCAACGTCAGCTTCGGCAAATGCGAGCAGATTGCCGGCAACACATTCAACCAGACCATCCTCGGCGATTGGCAACAGGCGGCCGCGCAGGGCATCACCGTAACGGTCTCGGCCGGCGACACCGGGTCGGCCCGATGCGACCAGAACGGCAGCCCCGAAGCGGCCGCCGGCCTCGCTGTGAACGCCTATGCCTCTACGCCCTACAACATCGCCGTCGGAGGCACCGATACCTACGGCCTCGTGAACGACTTCAGCGAATATGTAGATCCGGCCTCGTCCGACAGTTCCAAAGGCTTTTACCGCACGGTGCTGAATCCCATTCCTGAATCCACCTGGAACAACTCCCAGGACAGCCCGGATGCCGTCCCCGGCCCGATCGCCAAAGCCGTAGTTTATACCGACACGACCGACGCCGGCGGCGGAGGCGCCAGCAGCTGCTCGACCCAGAGCACCGCCGGCAAGTGCACAGCCGGCTACGCCAAACCCAGTTGGCAGGCGGGCAAAGGCGTTCCCGCGGATCGGGTACGCGATGTCCCCGACCTGGCGCTGATGTCCGGCCCCGGCGCCGACAGCGCGGCATGGCTGGTCTGCTCGCCCGACCTCGGAGACTGCGCTGCGGAGTCCAGCGGCGGGTTCGGTTTCACGGGAATCGGGGGCACCTCGGCCGCGGCGCCCGCATTCGCCGGCATGCTCGCGCTGGTGGAGCAAAAGACGCGAGGCCGCCTTGGCCAGGAAGCCGGAAAGAATCTTTACGGCCTCTACAACAACTTCGGCAGCAGGGTCTTCAACGACATCACGCTGGGAAATAACGCGCCGCCGTGCTACGCGCCTTCGGCGGGGATTCCCAGTCCGAATTGCGTAAAGAACGCTGCCGGATACTACTTCGAGAGCGGTTACAACTCCGGCATTGGCTACGACCAGGCATCGGGTCTCGGCTCGGTGAATGCCACCAACCTTGTCGAGTTCTGGGGCGCCGCGGCTCCGCTGCCCGCTACCGTGACCGTAAAACCGGCTCTGGAGACCGTCTTCCGCGGAGACTCGCTGAGTGTAACCGTCACAGTGTCTGGAAAATCGGGCACGCCGACCGGGACTGCGACGCTGACGGCGGGCGCGTTTACCTCAGCGGCCAAGCCGCTCGCGGCCGGCAAAGCGACGATTACGATTCCCGCTTCTACGCTGAAGGCGGGCGCGAACACGCTGGTGGTTTCCTATTCGGGAGACCCGAAGTTCGGCGAGGCTACGGGCCACGCAACGGTGACCGTAACGCTGCTGACACCCACGGTGACAGTGACGCCGGCTTCGACTACGGCGTCTCGCGCCAAATCGCTGCTTGTGATCGTCAAAGTTGCGGCTTCGGCGGGAACGCCCGCCGGCGCGGTGACGCTTTCGAGCGGAACCTACAAATCGGCTGCGGCCGCGCTGGCCGGCGGAAAGGCGAAGATCACCATCCCTGCAGACAAGCTTGCGGTGGGAAAAGACACGCTGACGGCGGAATTCAAGGGCAACGGGAATTACAAGTCCGCCAGCGGGGATGCGAAGGTGACGGTGACCAAGTGAGAATCGACGGGGCGCCCCATCCTTGAAGTCTCCGGCAGCTAGTGATCATGCTGTTACGCCGGAGGAGCCCGTGATACGCAGGTGGGTAACATGCTTCAAAGATCGCATGATGCCCACTTGCTCTCGGCGCCTCGCTCAACTCTCAAACCCGTGTTCACGAGCGAGAACGAATTGAGCATCGGCAAAAGCCGGCATCGGCTTGAGGAGAGCCGCAACTTCTCACAAGCGCGGCGCCCCAGGCAACGCACAATTTGGCAGGGGTATGCGATTGACTCGACCGCTTGCTGGCGGGGGTTGGGGAACGGAAACCGCGCCGGCAGTTTCCTTTTCACTGCTCCCGCAGCGCCTCGATCGGATCGACCATCGTGGCCCGCCGCGCAGGAAGATAACACGCGCATAGCGAGATAACGATCAACGCCAAAGCCACAGCCGCCAGCGTCAACGGATCGAAAGGCGGAACGTTGAAGAGCATGCTGGCAACATACCGTGTTAGAAAAAACGTGCTCACCAGCCCAATCCCGATGCCCGCCAGCGTAAGCCGGAGTCCCTGCCCCAGCACCATGAGCAACACGTTCTCGCGCGAAGCTCCGAGCGCCATCCGCAATCCAAGCTCCCGCGTCCGCTGCGCCACCGAATACGCCATGACGCCAAAAATCCCCACCGCCGCAAGAACCAGCGCGATCCCCGCAAAAATGGTCAGCAGCACGGTACGGAAGCGCGGCTCGGTCATCGATCGCGACAGGTTCTCGTCCATCGTTCGCATTCCGGTAAGCGGCTGCATCGGATCGATTCCATGCACCAGCGCCCGTATCGCATTCCCCTGGGCCAGCGGCTCCCCGGCCGTGCGCACCACAATCGACAGCGCCCCGACCGGCAGCACCTTGTCCGCCTGGCGGTACGGCACATACATCTCAGTCGATGAATCGCTGTCAAGCGATTGCTTCACATCGCCGACGATCCCCACAATCTGCATCCACGGAACATCCGCCTCGGGTATCGCTCCCAGCTGCATATATTTCCCGAGCGGAGATTGATTGGGAAAATATGTATGCACGAAGCTCGAGTTCACCACCACCACTGCGGGCGCCCCATCGCCGTCGCGATCTTCAATCCAGCGTCCAGCCACCAGCGGCGCTCCCAGCGCTTTCAAATACCCCGCGCTCGCCACGCGGTACCCCGCGGTGATGTACTCCCCTGAAGACTTCGGAGGCCGGCCCTGAATATTGAAGTGAATCGATGACCCCCTCCCGGTAACCGGAAGCGACGACACGCCGCCAACCGCCTGAACGCCAGGCAGTGCCGCTACCTGTTCGAAGAGACGGTCATAGAAATCCAGCCGAACATGCGCGTCCCGATAAGCGTCCGGCGACCTTGCTAAATCCGCCACCAGTAAGTGATCAGTCGAGAAGCCGGGCGACACACTCGACAATCGTTCAAAGCTCTTGAACAGCAACCCCGCGCCAACCAGCAACAGCATCGCCAGCGCGATCTCTGAAACCACCAGCACAGATCGCGTCCTCATCACCTCCGCTGAAGACCCGCCGCGATTGGTCTCGTTCAATGCTTGCCGCAGGTCAACCCGCCATGCGTGACGCGCCGGCGCCAGTCCAAACAGAATGCCTGCGATCAATGCCGCCAGTGCGGTAAAGCCAAGCACGGATCCATCCACGGCCACGCCATTGCTTCGCGGCAAGCTCGTTCCCGCCAGCCTTACCAGCAGCGGCATCGAGACCCATGTCAGCAGCAGCCCCACCGCTCCGCCAGCAAGAGCCACAAGCAGGCTCTCCGCCACAAGCTGACGAACAATATCCGCTCGCCGTGCACCCAGAGCGGTGCGCACCGCCATCTCACGGCGCCGCCCGGCGGCCCTCACCAGCAGCAGGTTCGCGACGTTGGCGCACGCGATCAGCAGCACCACTCCGACCGCCGAAATCAACACCAGCAGCGCCGGCCGCACGTTCGCCACCATCTGCTCCCGCATCGGTTCCACCAGGGAAGAAACATGCGCGTCCGTGTCCGGATACTGCTCCGTCAACCGTTTCGCAATCACCGCGATCTCTGAGCGCGCCTGCTCCACGGAGACTTCCGGCCTCAATCGCGCAATGGGCAGAATCCCCGGATGCCAATTGCGATCGTCCGGCAGCGTGCGAGCCCAAGGCTCAAACGGCATCAACACGTCTGCCGTCTGCTCAAGAATCTCAAAGTTCGCCGGCATCACGCCGACAATCGAATAGCTGTGATGGTCCAACACGATGGTCTGACCGATTGCGGCCGGCGAAGAGGAAAACCTCTGCCGCCAGAGACCATGACTGATCAGCGCAACCGCCGGCGCTCCTGCCGCGTCGTCGGCAGCCGTGAAGGCGCGCCCCATCTCCGGTTTCACACCCAGCAGATCGAATAGATTCGCGGTCACGTTCTGCGACGGAATTCGTTCGGCCTCCGCGCTCCCCGTCATCGTCATCAGTGCGTTTCGCACCGCGCCCACGGCCTCGAACGAATGGCTCTGATCCCTCCAGTCCCGAAAATTCAAATAGGACACGGACAGTCTTGGAAACTGTGGCCAATGCTCTGAAAGCAGCACCAGTCTCTCCGGGGCGCGATAGGGCAGCGGCCGCAGCAGCACCGCATTCACAATGCTGAACATCGCACTGTTCGCGCCAATGCCCAATGCCAGCGTGAACACGGCAACCCACGCAAATCCCTTGTCGTTTCTCAGCCTTCGAAATGCGTACCGAATATTCTGCGCGAGCTCGCCCATCCCTGGCCTCCTGCTTTGTGTCACGCTAACCGAAACTCCTCGATCGCGCAAATCATTCTGAATCCGATCAGGATCGGTCACGTCTAGACAGCACGCTTT
>Ga0070761_10003043_pt1 | contig 10135 bp, 7 predicted proteins | sample HubBroMetageREF1_FD_66724 | JGI IMG/M metagenome (GOLD analysis project Ga0070761, IMG submission 66724) | Reference soil microbial communities from the Hubbard Brook experimental Forest, New Hampshire, USA - Hubbard Brook CCASE Soil... | ecosystem: Environmental > Terrestrial > Soil > Temperate... | reverse complement strand
CCGCCAGCGAGTTTGGCAGCGGCTTTACCAACCTGCAGGACAACATCACTTTCAACAGCGGCACGGCGACTGATGCTCTGGGCCGCGTATTTCCCAACGGCACCATCCTCGATCCAGCCACCACTCGTTCCATCGCCGCGGGAGGTACCGACCCCATCAGTGGAATCACCAACACCGGTTCAAGCGCGGTCTTTGTCCGCGACCCGTTTTTCAATTGCACCGCGGCGGGCGGCTGCAACCCAAATAACTATAAGGCTGGCGGACCGCTCACAGGCATCACGAACTTCACCACGCTGGGATCCTCTTTGAACGTGCTGCCCACCTCTCGTGTCGACTCTAACGCGGTCAAGGTCCTTAACCTCTTTCCGCTGCCCACGGTGATCAACAAACTCAGCAGCAATTTCCCCAGCTACATTCCCATCGAAGACAAGAACACCAATACCTGGGACATTCGTATTGACGCCAACGTCGGCCCCAAGGATGTCGTGTTCGGCGTCTACGACCGCAGCCTGCTCAACGCCTACCTGCCGGGATACTTTCCCGGGTATGCCGTGGGCCAGACCGACGCACGCAACGACAGCCTGCCCGCCTACGCCTGGGCGGTCGGCTATACGCGCATCCTCACCCCCACACTCACCAACGATATGCACGTGGGGATGGTGCACAGCGACAAGTTTCAACAGTCCATCTACGGCAATACTTTTGGGATTCCCGCGATGTTCGGCATCCAGGGAATTCCGCAGGTGGCCAACAATGGCGGCTTCCCTTACATGAACATCGCCGGTCTTCGCGGCATAGGCGTTGGCAACTACACTCCCACCATTCAAACCGTCTATAGCATCGAGGGAGTGGATGCGGTCACCAAGATCTGGCGCAACCACACCTTCAAGACTGGAATCGATGTGGACGACATGGAAGCCAATATCTCGCAGCCGCCGCAAGGCCGTGGCGACTTCAGCTTCAACGGCATGTATACCGACGTTCCTAACCGCATCGCACAGAGCGGCACCGGCCTGAACGGCATTGGCGATATCCTGGTTTCGCCGATCGCTTCGCTGGTCACGCCCGGTGGCGCGTCAGGAGTGGATTACGTCGGTGGCATGAATCAATTCTCCGGCTCCAATATCGCTGCTACCGACGACCATCGCTGGTACATCGGCGCCTACTTCCAGGACGACTGGAAGGTGAGTCCCAAGTTGACGCTGAATCTCGGCCTGCGTTGGGATCTGTTCACCCCCTACGCGGAAACCCGTGGCTACCAGGCCAACTTTATCGCTGCGGGCGGCAACGGGCCCACCGCCACTTACGAAATGTCCAGCCAGGGTTGCGCGGTCCCGCGGGCGGCGGTCTTCAATACCGTTGCCGCTCTCAGCAATGTCGCCATCACCTGCAACGCCGGCCTCGATACTGGTATCACCCCAAAGGACGACTTCGCGCCACGAGTGGGCTTCGCGTACAAGCTCTCGCCTACACTGGTGGTGCGCGGAGGATTCGGCACGGCCTTTGGAGCGCTGGCCAATCTCGGTTACGGCGGCACGCTGGGATTCAACTACCCGTTCGTTTACACCCAGACTGTCCCCGCTCCCGATTCCAATCACCCGCTGCTGCTCGCTCCTGGTCAGGCGGCAACCATGGAACAGTCTTTGACCTACTTCAATTTCCAGAATCCGACGGTGCTGCAAAGCCCGACTCCGTACGCAGCAACAGTTACTTGCCCGACCGGCAACTCTTGCGACGGAGGTCAATACATCGGTACCGACTACCTGGGCCTTCCCTTCGACGCCCGCCAGAACAACTTCCAAACGCCACTGGTCCAGACCGAAAACCTGACCGTCGAGGATCAGTTCACGAACCACGACGCCATCCAGGCGGGATATGTCGCCACCCAGGGCCGTCACCTGGATATTCTGGGCAACACGAACGCCAACTCCCAGATCTTGCCTCCCGGCACCAATACCCAGTACTACATCCCCTACCCGTACTTCGCACGGAACAGCACCTACGAAACTACCAACGCTGCCAGCAGCTACAACGCCTTGCAGATAACGTATGAGCACCGAATGGGCTTTGGGCTTTCGCTGCTCGGTAACTACACATGGTCGAAGTGCCTTAGCGACCAGCACGCGCCGCAGAACTCGCAGTACAACGTAGGTTACCGCGCTCAGTGGCTGCCCGGATTCGGCATCGCGGGTGACTATGCCTTGTGCGACGGCGATGCTGCGGGCCTCGTCCACATGGCCGGAACGTACCTCTTGCCTTTTGGCCGCGGCAAACTGTTCGGAGGCTCAATGAGCAGGCCAGCAGATCTCATCGTGGGCGGATGGGTGGTCAACGGCTTCTACACGTTCCAAAGCGGGCAGCCGCTGACAGTCACGTGCCCGAATTCCACGTCTGCTGACTTTGGCTGCGCTGCCAATCTCACCGGGCAAAGCCGCTACACCGGCCCCCACAACTATACGCAATGGATGAATCCCGCTGCGTTTGCACAGCCACCGGTAGCCACCGCCATTGGGCAGTCGAGTATTGCTCCGCTCGGCGGCCCGCTCCAGCAGGTGCGCGGACCGCATTTCACCAATCTGGATTCGTCGATCCTAAAGAATTTTAGTTTCACGGAATCGACGGTTCTGCAGTTCCGCGCCGAAGCCTTCAACACCACCAACACGCCGCCGTTTGCGCAGCCTGGGCAGTTGAACTTCACAACAACGAGCTTCAGCAACATCTCGGCCACTAAGAACAGCAATCAGAACAATGGCGCGCGCACCCTGCAGCTCGCGCTCAAGCTCTCCTTCTAAGACACAGGCCCTTCCCCATCTCGTGTCCTCGACTCGTTCCCGCATCCGGCGCAGATCATCGCACCGGATGCGGGCTTTTCTTTTGCCGCGACTGCGCGCATTTGTTCTGTCCGCGCCTCACTTTCGGGTTTTCTGGAATCGACGGCGCTTTTCCTGCACAATGGTGAACGTGTCGATGGCTCAAAATTGCAGGCCGCGTCTTTCGGCAGGATTCGCCCTCGCGTTTTGTCTGTTGTGCGGCTTCGCGGCAACGGCCGGCGCGCAACAAGCTGCGGAATCCCTCGGCGGACTGACGCTTGAAGGCACGGTTCGCGGCTCGCAGAACCAGAGCTACATCCAGGTTCCGTTTTCTGTGCCCGCTGGCACCGAGCGCGTGACCATCACCTTCGACTACACCGCGCGCGACCAGCACACTGCGCTCGATCTCGGACTGCTCGATCCCGCCGGCCTGCGCTGCTGGAGCGGCGGCAACAAGTCAACGCTTACCGTAGGCCTTTCTGATGCGACGCCCTCCTGCCTGCCTGGCGCGATTCCCGCAGGTACGTGGAATGTTCTGATCGGCGTGCCCAATATCCGCCCCAATGTCGAGTCGCACTACACGATCCACGTTGATCTATCGCAATCCGGCGCGGTCGCCGCTCTGCCTGCCATTCTGCGCGAGCCGCTGCGTCCTGGCCCGGCGTGGTTTCGCGGCGATCTGCACTTGCACACCGCGCACAGCGACGGCCAGTGCCCGAGCCAGACCGGCAAGATGGTTCCCTGCCCGGTATTTTTTACGGTCGACGCCGCCGCGCGGCGCGGTCTCGACTTCATTGCCGTCACGGACCACAACGCCTCGTCGCAATATGACGGGATGCGCGAGCTGCAGCCGTATTTCGACAAGGTGCTTCTGATTCCCGGCCGCGAGATCACGACATTCGAGGGCCACATCAATTTCCTGGGGAGCACAGACTTCGTCGACTTCAGGCTGGACGGCAAGACCGTCCCAGACATGAACACATTGCTGCGCGCCGCAGACAGCACCGGCGCGATCACGTCGATCAATCATCCGTTGTCGCCCAGCGGCGAAATCTGTATGGGCTGCGGATTCACGCCGGCAAAGCCGGTCGACATGCACCTTCTGACTGCGGTCGAGGCCGTGAACGGCGGCAGCGAAAACAACGGCCGCTCGCACCTGGCCTTCTGGGATGAGCAACTGAACAGGGGATGTCGACTAACGGGCATCGGCGGCAGCGACAATCACCGGCCGATGATGCCGCTCGATCAGGAGGGCTCCGTCGGCTGGCCCACGACGGGTGTCTACGCCGCCGATCTTTCCGCGCCCGCGATTCTCGACGGCATTCGCGCAGGGCATGTTTTTATCGACGTCGATGGAACGAGAGACCGGGTTCTGGAATTGACCGCGCGCACCGGCGGCCAGATGGCGGACGCGGGAGATGTGATTGCCGTGCCGGATGGCGACGCCGTCGAGTTCGAAGCGCATGCCATGGCCGCAGGCGGCGGCAAAGTGGTGTGGATCGAGGATGGCCATGCAGTCGCGCCGCCGACCAACGCCGACCTTTATGCTGGTGATCAAACCGTGCCGCTGCCCTGGACCAGCGACGGTCAACGCCACTGGTTCCGTGTCGAGGTCGCAGGCCCTGACGGCAAACTGTGGCTCATCGGCAATCCCATCTACATCAACTGGACCGTCACCAACGACTGCCGCTGAGCGGAATCAACAGCGCACGGTGGGTCCTCACTTCCACCTGCGGTTAGTCGAGTCTTCGGCAGATCACACATCAATATGCGATCGGTTGTTCTGATGTCGCCGTCATGTTCAGAGAGGATCCGGGCAGGAACGGCATGATGAAGTGAAAGGCGTAGCTCACCTTGACTTTGACCAGGCAGCCCTGGCTGTTCTGGGTCGGGGTGGTATTGCAACCGGACGAGGAGTTATCCGCATTCAACTGCGGCCAGCTCGGTGTGACCGTGATGCTGCCGGAAGAAATGCCCATCGTCGCCAGGCCCTGGACATAGGAAGTGATATTCGCTGAGCTAGCCGTACATCCGTACGACGTCGCGGAGGCGCAGGCGCCGGACCAGTCGTTGCCGCGCACCATTGCGTAGCGCGATCCCTCCTGTGCGGCGTAGGAAACGAAATGATAGACGTAGAGTGCGCGTGCAAAGTCCATGACGCCGAAGAACGACGCAAACAGCACGACCGCCGATACGGCGAACTCCACGACGGTGCCCCCGCATTCCTCCCGCAGGAGGCGTTTCCAGCTCAAACGACTCACCGCCTTCTTATTCATTTACAGCGCGCATGGTGGAACTCCTTGCGATGCTGATCGACCCATTGATCCCCTTCCAGGGAAACAGCGGCGTGTACGTCGCGCTTGCCGTCACGGTGGCGAAATAGACCACATTCGCGGAACAGCCGGATGGCGAGCTGGCGCAGCTTGCGGAGCCCTTCGTGCCGTCGGAGCACTCGCATCCCCAGGAAGGCGTGACGGAGAGCCCGCTCACATCGGGAGCATCGTACCTAGCGGTGTTGGTCATTCCCGTGGTATCGGTGACGTTGGTCGATCCATAAACGGCGCCGGCTTGCGCGGCACCGGCCACTTCATTGGCGAGGTAATAGGCCCGGCCAAAGTCGATAGCCCCGATCAGGACCATCATGAGTGAGGGTACGAGGACCGCAGTCTCAATAAGGCTGGTGCCCTGCTCGGAACGAAAAATATTCAGGATCCTAAATCGCATAATTTACTCCACCATCGCGGCGCTTCCTGATTTGAATGCCTGGCTGCTTGAAAATGCCGTGCAATTGCTGCCGACCGAAAATGTGGCGCCCGAGTCAAGCATCACCGATCCCACATCAACCAGCGTGCAGGCCGCGGCGTTGGTCGCGGAGTTCAAAGTCAGTTCTGCGGTGGGCGCATAGAGGGCTCCGTCGATCTCCGAAGTTGCACCGGAGTCAAGGTTGATTTCATTGGTGTCGCTGGCGCCCTGCCACAGCGCAATTCCCGCCAGGGAGCCGGTTGTCGGCGCCACCAGTTCCACGGTGCTGCCCGAGTTGAAATTGGCCTGCCCGGTTGCTATGTATACGGTCACGCCGGCTGTCCCGTTGAGGGTCGCGCCGTTATCCACATTGATCCCGTTTTCGATGTAGTACGTGCCGGCGCCCATCGTAACCGACACGTTGGAATTGAGAGTGATTCCACTGCAAAATGTCGCGGGAGTCAGCGTCGCTCCATTTGCCGGGGTCGAGCTCTGGCCGGTGCAGCTTCCTGCCGAAGGAGCAGTGAGGTAGGTGAGTGGGTCGGCCAGCGCAGACTGGCTGGTTGTGGGAGACGGAGTGATCGTCGCTCCGCTATTTTGAATTCCGGTGCCAACGACCATGAATTTTTTTGAGGTCACGGTCCCGCTGTTATCCGTCACCGCATTGGAGCTGCTTGAATCGTCATCGTAGATGCCGCACGTCGGCGCGCTGATGCCGCCGTTGGAACCTCCCTGCAACGTAATGCCCTGCGTTGTGGAGGCACTATTCGCTGAGACGATCACGCAGTAAGTGGACGGCGCCCCGGCCGCTTCCGCCCGCACCGTGATTTTCATGGTCTTGAAGCCTGCCGCGCCCGCAAAAATGGTGCTGACCGGGCCGGTAAGCACAGCTTCCACGTACTTCGTGCTACCGTATTCCGGATCGGCGCTGGTCGAACCCAGATAGCACGGGCCGTTGTTCACCCAAAGCGTAAGTCCGCTGCTGGAGTTTGAGGCACACTGCGTGAGCGGCGTTGTGACTGTGAATCCGTTTTCAGCCAGTGCAGACTTTGCAGCGGTGGTCATCGCCGAGCAGTCCGCCGTGCTGCCGCAGGTGCTCATCTCGATCGCGCCGGCCAAGGCGGCGGCATCCACGGCGGCCTGCATCTGCCGTTTTTCGTAGCGGATCCGGCCCACATCGATCGCCAGGCCGGCAAACACCAGCAGCGTTACGATGCACACTGAGCCAAGCACAAGCGCCTGACCGCTTTCATCGGCCAAGGCGTCGCTCATTCGCCTCAGGAAGCAATACACAGCAAGGAACCTCTTCCTAGTTACTAATGATTCATCGGCCAAGTGACCATTTCAATCACACGATCCGGTCAGCTACTCCCCTGATCTCAGGCATTTACCGGTAGGATTTTCATTCGGCGGAAAAGAGCCTTGCAGTCATCAACCATTGCAGTTTCTTCGCTTCGCGACTCTCCTAGCTTCGGGTTTTCTTTGGAAAGCGGGCGAAGGAGGGCAGCCCTCTCATCTGAACGAGGTGCGTTTGCGATGGTTGGCGCAGTAAGATCCTGACTTTAAGTCCTTTGCGGGTGCCTGAGCGCTCAGGCGAAACCCTGAACCCCAGGCAAGCTACCGGAAAGTCGAGAGGGTGGGCTGCGATGGTGGGCGATCAGGGACTCGAACCCCGGACCTCTTCCGTGTGAAGGAAGCGCTCTAACCAACTGAGCTAATCGCCCGTGCTAAACGCCCTTGGAGGGATTTGGGACACCGGCCCGGCCCGAGCGCCTGAACTCGTATCGCCAGAACTCGGCCCGAACTCGTATCCAGGCTCGATTCCAGACGCCTATTCTGGCCGGCGAGACGATGTGAACCTTGGCCGGCAAAGAGCACCCGGTGGCGAAGTAACTCCGCGTACACTGGGAGCGCGCCGCAAAGGCCATCCCGTGGGGTAGAGTAACACCAGCAGGCTCTTAGGGCCAAACCCGGGCCCATGTAGCAGGCGGACGGTCATGTTCTGGAAACCGCGATCAATTCGCTCGCAGGGCCGCCAGCATGGCGATTCCCCCGGCAACTTTCCCGGCAATTTTCCCGTCGTGGGGGAAACGGCGTTTGCGTCTGGATCTGGCTTCGGAGGCTCAAGTCTTGGGGGTGGGTATTTGGGCCCTCTGCCGTGGGCGACCATGGCCCGGTCGGGATCACCCAATCAGGGGAATACCCCCCCTGGAAGGACCAGTTCCTGGGCTGAAACTCCTTCAGAAGCTGCTCAAAAACCGCAACCTTCCGGTACGGACGGGGTTCCAGAAGATATGGCAACCATGGTGCTCAATGGTCCGGCATTGGGCGCCGAGCCAAAGCATCGGCCCGGCGTGAATCCTGAAGCCGTCTCGGGCGTTCGAGCAGATCTGGATCCGGCAAGCGATGCAGCGATCATGCTGCGCGTGGCCGAAGGCGACGAAGCCGGATTCAACTACCTGGCGCAGAAGTACCACCGGCCGATGATTAACTTCCTCTACCGGATGGTGGGCAACCATGCCATTGCCGAGGAATTGGCCCAGGAAGTGTTCCTGCGCGTCTATCGTGCCAGGAGCAGTTACCGGGCTGAGGCAAGGTTTACGACCTGGTTGTATCGCATCGCGACCAACCTCGCGGTGAATCATGCGCGCGACACCAAGCACGAACGAACTGCGCAGACGGTTTATCTGGACGCGGCGGACGAGGAGACGGGAACCACTCCGGACCTGGCCGACGACGATCCTTCGGCGGAAGAGCGGATGCTGCGCGATGAGCGCATGGCCGCGATTCGCCTTCACGTGATGGCGCTGCCGGAAAGGCAGCGCATGGCTGTGTTGATGCACAAGTATCAAGGGATGGACTATCGGCAGATCGGAGACGTGCTTAAACTGAGCGAGTCGGCAACCAAGTCGCTGCTTTTTCGCGCCTACCAGACGCTGAGGGAAAAACTGAAGGACTTTGTCTGAGGGAAAGTAAAAACATGCCGGTCAAAACCGGCGGATTGCGGGGTAACAAGCCATGGAACTGAAGAAGACGAATTGCGCGGGGATGGAGGCGAAGCTGGCTGATCTTTTGCTGGACGCTCGTCCTGCGCCTGCCAAGGTTCAAGCGCACGTTGCGGAGTGTGAGAAGTGCCAGGCGGAGCTGGCCCAGCTGAAGGCGACCATGAATGCGCTGGACGCATGGGAAGCTCCTGAGCCCAGCCCCTACTTTCTTACGCGGCTTGGCGCGCGCATGCGCGAGGAGCGCGAAGCCGCGCCGGCCGGCTGGTTTGCCGGCATGATTTCTGGCGCGCGCGCGCGGATCGCTTATGGCCCGGGACTTCATGTGCGTCCGCTGGCGGCGATGGCGCTGACGGTGATGCTGCTGGTGGGCGGCGGAACTTATCTGGGCGTGACCGACTGGATGCAGCCGGCGCAGCAGCAACCGGGTGCGAACGCAGCCGTGGTTCACGACCTGCAGATCATCGATAGCAATGCGCAGCTGCTCGACCAGATGGATGCTCTTTCAACCAACTCCAATGGAGACTGATTCTTTTTGAATGCGTGGCTTGCTGCCGGGAGTACGAGAGGTGAACAGGATTTCCAACGCGGAAAGAATGCGTCCGGCGGCGATTGCCGCTGCGATCCTGTTCGTGTGTCTGCCCGCGGCCAGCGCATTTGCCCAGCGTAACGCGCCACCGCCACGCATGCGTTTTGCCCAGGCCCAGGCGGCTCGCCGGCAAAACCAGCCGCAAAGGCAATACCAGAATCAGCAGCGGCCATACCAGAATCAACAGCGGCCGAATCAAAACCAGCAGAGACCGTATCAAGGTCAGGGGCAGCCGGGAAACAACGGCGCACGTCCGTATGCGCAAGGGCCCTATGCGAACCAGGCGAATCCGAGCGCGAACCGGCCTGCTTATCCCGGTGCCGCTGCCCCTCCGGGACATTTGGGCGACTGGCTGAACCAGCACCGCAACCTTTCCCCCCAGGATCAGGAGCGCTTACTGCGCGGTACTCCAGCATTTAACCGTCTCGATCCGGAGACCCAGCAGCGGTTGGTGCAGCGGTTGCACAACTTGAACCAGATGCCGGAGGCGCAGCGCGATATGCGCTTGCAGCGCGGCGAAATCCTCGAGCACATGCCGGCGCAGGAGCAGAACGAAGTGCGACAGGCCGGTCGCCGCTTTACGGCGTTACCGCCCGATCGCCAGATCGAAGTGAAGCGCGCCTTCCAGGATCTGCGCGCGGTGCCACCCGATCAGCGCGCCACTGTCCTCAACTCCGCACGCTACCAGAGCCAGTTCTCGCCCGATGAGCGCGACATCCTCGGCAACCTGCTGCGGGCAGAGCCCTACGAGCCGGCGCACTAACTGACAGGCGCGTCCGCGTGGCTCTTGAAATATTCGAGTGACTTCTCTAATCCTTCTTTCAGCTTGATCTTCGGCTCCCATGCGAGCAGAGTGCGGGCCTTGGTAATATCCGGCCTGCGCCGCGTGGGATCGTCGACCGGCAGATCAACGAATCGCAACTCGCTCTTTGAGCGCGTCACCTCCAACACCGCCTGCGCGCACTCGAGAATCGTGAACTCATCCTGGTTGC
>Ga0070761_10003040_pt1 | contig 10138 bp, 9 predicted proteins | sample HubBroMetageREF1_FD_66724 | JGI IMG/M metagenome (GOLD analysis project Ga0070761, IMG submission 66724) | Reference soil microbial communities from the Hubbard Brook experimental Forest, New Hampshire, USA - Hubbard Brook CCASE Soil... | ecosystem: Environmental > Terrestrial > Soil > Temperate... | reverse complement strand
GAGGAGGCCGGCGGCGGCCGGGGCCGCGAACGCCCGTGGCGCCAGACGTACGACACCATGAGCTGGCGCTCGCGCCAGGACGATCCTCAGCTCTCACGGGCCGCCGCGGCCCTAGATCAGATATGGCTGGACCGGTCGCTGGCCCGGGCTCGTCACAGCCTGACCTCGATACTCTCCTGGCCGAAGGCGCTGGACGACACGCTGGGCGGATCGACCAGCCGGCTGTACCTGACGCCCGAGGAGGCGGACGAGATCTATACCGAGATGACGAACACGTTCCAGCGCCTCGTCGGGCCCCGCCAACTCAAGGATCGCCGGGATCCGAAGCACCGACCCGCGGACGCCGTTCCGATCGAGTTCGTCCTGCTCGGCTATCCCATCCTGGACCTGCCCCCGCTTCCGGACGCCGACGACGAGATGGCCCCGGACGACCCGGCCTCGCCGGACTGACGGCCGCGCGGGCCCGCCGAAAATGTCAGACCCCCTCGGCATAATGGCCCAAGAGAGTACACGCGAACCAGGCCCCGTAGACCCCCCAGTCGGTCCGCGGGAACCGTAAAACTCCACAGACCCGAGACCCCCGGGCCCAGAGCAGGGCCGGGGAACGCCAGAGCCGGGAACCCGGGACCGGACCCCCGCACCGCCACCGTAAGCCGCATTAGCCCAAGACCGCAGCTCGCGGCAGGGGCCAGAACCTCCGCGCCGCGCGTACTAGTCAGTGCGCACACCTGAATTTCGAGATATATCTTGACTGAGCTACAATCGAGATATAACTTGTCCGCTAGAAGTAAGCACACGATCATGTCACGAGGAGCAGTCATGCATCCAGAGACCGCAAAGACCCTGGTCGAGCAGCGCCGCGAAGAGCTCACTCAGCACACCGCCGAGAGCAGGCGCGGCCGTAGTTGCGCGGGACCCAGCTGGCTGAGCCGCCACCTGCCCCACTGGCACGTCAGCTGGACCAGGACGGTCTTGTCGCCCGCCGGGGGGCCGGGGACCGCTGGCAGCGGCTACCCGGACCGCCCCGGCAAGCACGGATCGTCCGTGGTGATCATCATCTCGGCCCACCGCTAGATCGGCCTATCGCTAGACCCTCCGCGAATCGCTAGACCCTCCGCGAAGGTCCTCGCCAACCGAGCCGGTCAGGCCCCGGGCCGCCAGCTCACGGGCCTCGAGCTCACGGGGCGCGAGATCGCCGACCGCCAGCTCACCCACCGCCAAGTCGTCCGGCGTCAGGTCGTCGGCCGGTTCCGCCGGCTGGACCGGCTGGCGTCGCAGCCCGCTGAGGGCGACCAGCATCCCGATCGCCGCGATACCGGTGATCAGAGCCAGCGCCGGCCGGTAAGCGGCCAGGGTCGCGGCCGCCGACGTGATCCGGCCGGCTCCGCCGGCGTCGACGACCGCCGTGACGATCGCCAGGACGACCGCGCCCCCGACCTGGAACGAGGTCTGGAACAGGCTGGCGGCCAGGCCCTGCTCGGCGTTCGGGACACCCGCCGTGGCCGCCACGCTGAGCGAGGAGAAACCGAGCCCGAACGCCAGCCCGACCAGCAGCGTGGCGGGCAGCATGACCGCCGGATAGTCCGGGTGGACGCCGGCCCGCAGGAAGACCGCGTACGCGAGGACCAGGCAGGTGAAGGCGAGCCCGGTCAGCGGGGTCGGGCCGAACCGGCCGAGCAGCGATGCCATCCGGGTGGACAGCACCACGACCATGACGCCGGCCGGCAGGAACGCGAGCGCGGTCGTCATCGCCGACCAGCCCGACAGGGTCTGCAGGTACTGAGTGACCAGGAACTGGAACGATATATAGGTGCCGAACAGGGTCACGGCCCCGATGTTGGCCCGCCGCAGCGGGGCGGAGGCGAAGATGCCGAACGGCACCAGCGGATCCCGGCTGCGCCGTTCGATGGCGACGAACGCGCCGAGCAGCACGGCGACCCCGGCGAAGGAGCCGACGGTCCGGGCCGATCCCCAGCCGGCCTGCTGGGCGGACACCACCGTATAGACCAGCAGCAGCATCGCGGCCGTGATGCTGAGCCCGCCGGGCACGTCGAACCTGCGTCCGCCTCGCCCGCTGCGTTCGCCGCGCGGGATGAGCCAGATGGCGCCGGCCAGCACGACGAGCGCGACCGGCGCGGGCACCAGCAGCGTCCACCGCCAGCTGATCTCGGTGAGGATGCCGGACAGCACCAGCCCCAGCGAGAAACCGCTCGCGCCGAAGACGGTGTAGATGCTGAACGCGCGGTTCCGCATCGGCCCCTCGGGGAACGTGGTAGTGAGCAGAGACATGCTGGCCGGGGCGGTGAACGCCGCCGCCGTGCCCTTGACGAACCGGGCCGCGATCAGCAGGCCCGGGCTGCTGACCAGGCCGCCGAGCACTGACACCAGCGCGAAGACGGCTAGGGCCACGAGGAAGACGCGCCGTCGGCCCAGCAGGTCGGCGGCCCGGCCGCCGAGCAGCAGCAGTCCTCCGTACCCCAGTACGTAGCCGCTGACGATCCATTGCAGTGACGACGTGCTCAGGCCGAGCGCGGCCCGGATCGACGGGAGGGCGACGCCGACCATCGACACGTCCAGCGCGTCGAGGCACAGCGCGCCGCCGAGCACGAAGAGGATGCCCCACAGTTGCGGCGTCCAGCCGCGGTCGTCATCGCGAAGTACACGTGATGAAGTCATGGTGCGACTATATGCATGTGCAAGCACTAGATGCAAGAACAATTAATGCGCTTGCAAATATCAGTCCGGAGCACTACTATGCGTTCGTGAGCGCGACCCAGGACAGCGTGGTGACCGCCTGGCGGGAGATGGCGGCCTGCCACGCGGCGGCGTGCGCGGCGCTCGAACACGACCTGGGTGAGCGGCACGGCCTGGGCGTGAGCGACTTCGAGGTCCTCGAGCGGCTGACCGAGAGCCAGGAGCGCAAGTTCCGCGCCCAGGACCTGGCCGAAGCGGTGCACCTCAGCCAGAGCGCGCTGTCCCGCCTGGTCGACCGGCTGGCCCGGCACGGCCTGGTCGAACGGTGCGGGTGCGAGGGAGACCGGCGCGGCGTCTACGTGGTGCTCACCGAGGCAGGCGAGCAGCGTCACGCCGAGGCCGTCCCGACCCACCGGGGCGTGCTAGCGCGCACGCTGCCCGCCGCGATGCTGACCGCCGCAAATAACCCACCGGAGTAGTGTTCGCCTGGCGGTCGCCGGGATAGTGTTAATGCGTCCGAAGTGCGAAGACGTGCGGCAAGCGCCACGCCCTGCGTGGCGGGGGAGCAAGATGATCCATGCCTGACCGGCCGGCCACCCTGCGCGATGTGGCTGCCGCGGCCCGCGTACATCCGGCCACGGCCTCCCGGGCACTCAATCCGGAAACCCGCATCCTGGTCAGCGAGGACACCGCGCGCCGAGTGACGGCCGCCGCCGCCAAGCTCGGCTACCAGCCCAATCCGGTCGCGCGCAGCCTGCGGACCCGCCGCTCGCACACGGTTGGCGTGCTGATTCCTGACCTGAACAACCCGCTGTTCCCGCCGATGATCCGGGGCCTGGAAGACAAGCTCGCCGCGGCGGGCTACGTGGCGCTGATCGGCAACACCGACGCCGACGCCAGCCGGGAGCGCCTGATCTTCGAGCAGATGCGGGCGCGTCACGTCGACGGCTTCGTGCTCGCGACCGCGACCCTGCATGATCGCCTGCTCGCCGAGGCGGCAGCGGCCGACCTGCCGGTGGTGCTGATGAACCGGCTCTCGCAGGACTACAGCTTTTCCTCGGTCTCGGTCGACAACGAGCAGGGCGCTCGGATGGCCATCAGCCACCTGGCCCGGCTCGGCCACACCCGCATCGCCCACATCGCCGGCCCGCAGGAAGCCTCCACCGGCGTGAGCCGGCTGCGCGGGTTCCGCGAGGGCATGGCGGCGCACGGGCTGGAGGTCAGGGAGGACCTGATCGTCTACGCCGACCGGTACACGGTCGAGGAAGGTACCCGCTGCGCGCACGAGCTGCTCGCCGCGGCGGGCGGCGTCACCGCGGTGGCGGCGGCCAACGACATGCTGGCGGTGGGGTGCTACTCCGCGCTCGACGACGCCGGCCTGCAGTGCCCGGATGACATCTCGGTGATCGGATTCAACGACATGCCGTTCATCGACAGGCTCCGGCCGCCGTTGACCACCGTGCGGTTCCCGCACTACCAGCTGGGGACCGAGGCGGCTCAGCTGCTGCTCGAGCGGATCGGCGAGCGGGAGGCGCCGGTGAAGATCTTGTACCTCGCGCCCGAGCTGATCGTCCGCAAGTCGGCCGCACCGCCCGCCGGGTCGGCCGCGCAGGGCACCGGGGAGGATGCGGGCAGCCCGGCCCGTCTGGCGCCGGTGCCGCTGCGCCGGGCCGCGTCTCGCCGGGCCGGCCGGGCGTCTGAGGGTTAACCGGCGGGCGTCTCGGGAGTCCGCTCGCCAGGAGAAGTCGCAGCAATCGATTGCTGTACGGCCACCGAAGCGTTGTGCGCCTAGCGGACGACGGCAGCGGCGGCGGAGCGGCCCGAGCCGCCACGCACCTTACCCGGCCCGGGGTCGGCGCCTGCATGGTCCCAGTGAGATGGCCCGGTAGACGCCATGGTGAGGGCCGATCCGGCGGAGAACCTTTTGGTGCGGCTTTGGTAACAGGTTGGTCATCCAGCATTGACAAACGGTGCGAGGCAAGGCCAATCTCATGTGCAAACGATTGTGACCGGTTGCGGGAGGGATCAGGCGGCATGGTCGGACATGAGAATGCGCACCGCCTCGGCTGGCTGGGTACCGGGCGTATGGGTGTGGCGATGGCACGTCGGCTGCTCGCGGCCGGCTGCGATCTCGCCGTCTATAACCGCTCGTCGGCCAAGGCGGAGCCTCTGGTACGGCTGGGCGCCAAGCCGGCGAGCACCGCTGCGGAACTCGCCACCAGGGACATCGTGTTCATCACGGTCGGGTCATCCGATGACCTGATCTCCGCGGTGCTCGGCCGTCACGGGCTGATGTCGGGGCCCGATGGAGCGGCGCCCAGGGTGCTGGTCGACTGCTCCACGGTGTCGGCCGAAGCCTCGGCTCGTGTCCGGACAGAGATCGCTGACCGCGGCACCGCGTTGCTCGCCGCGCCGGTGATGGGTAATCCCAAGGTGGTGCGGGCCGGAAAGATGACGGCCGCCGTTTCCGGACCCCGGGAGGCGTTCGTCGCGGCCGAACCGTATCTGGCCATGCTCGGCCGGGGCGTGACCTACGTCGGCGAAGGCGAGGTGGCCCGGACGGTTAAGCTGTGCCACAACCTGTTCCTCGGCGTCGTGGCGCAGTCGCTGGCCGAGATCACGGTTCTTGCGGAAAAGAGCGGCATTAGCAGGCAGGCATTTCTCGCCTGTCTCAACAAGAGCGTGATGGGTTCTTTGTTCACCGGATACAAGGCGCCTGCATACGTGAACCTGGATTTCGAGCCCACGTTCACTGCCGCGTTGCTGCGAAAGGATTTCGACCTTGGCCTTTCCGCGGCGCGCGAACACGAGGTGCCGATGCCGGTGGCCGCGATCGTCCATCAGCTCATCCAGGGCCTGGTCGGACGGGGATACGGCGACGCCGACTTTGCCGCGCTGCTGTTGCAGCAGGCGGAGTCGGCCGGGCTGGCCCTCGTCAGCGAGCACGCTGACGTGCCCGACGGGCTCGACACCACTGAGTTACGCAGACATTTACCAGGATGACAGAGGAAGGAGGAACCAGGCGTGAGACCTAATCTTCCCTGGCTCCCCAAGCGTGCCTTTGCTCTGACCGGGGCAGCAGTGCTGTCGGTAAGCGTTCTGGCGGCCTGCAGCAGCAGCACGAGCAGCGGCACCAGCACGAGCACCAGCCCCAGCCCGAGTTCCAGCACGCCGATCACCATTGGCGCGTCACTCTCCCTCACCGGGGACTTCTCATCGGACGGGATCAACTACGAGCACGGCTACGAGCTGTGGGCCAGCGACGTGAACGCGCACGGCGGCCTCCTGGGCCACAAGGTCGTGCTCAAGATCCTAAACGACGCCAGCTCGCCCACCCAGGTTGACACCAACTACCAGACGCTGTTTGCCACCGATCACGTCAACCTGGCGTTCGGGCCGTTCTCATCGCTGCTGACCACTCCGGCGTCCTCCGTGGCCGCCCGGTATGGCTACGCGTTCGTCGAGGGCGCCGGCGGCGCGCCAACGGTCTTCAACAGCCCGGCGAACCTGGCTGATCACAACGTGTTCGACGTCAGCCTGCCGATCAGGGACGAGATGGTCCCGTTCGTCAACTACATCGCGTCGCTGCCGGCCAGCCAGCGGCCGACGACCGCCGCCTACCCTATGGCCGATGACCCGTTCGCCGACCCGCCGGTCCAGCTCGCACAGCAGATGCTGCAGGCTCTCGGGGTGAAGACCGTTTACTCCAAGATCTTCCCTGAGGAGGCCGCGGACTACAAGGCGCCCGCCGATGACGTGGCCGCCTCCAAGCCGCAGATCGTGGTGCTCGGGTCCACCGACGTGCCGACCGTGGCCGCGTTCATGCAGGCCTTCGAGCAGCAGCACTACACGCCGAAGCTGTTCATCGCGGCGGCCGGTCCCGACCAGGGCTCGGCCTTCATCTCTGCGGTGGGCAAGGGCAACGCGGTCGGGATGATGGTGCCCAACGGCTGGTACCCGACGTACCCCAACGCTGCGAGCCAGGCCATGGTGCAGGAATACGTGGCCAAGTATGGCGGCAACGCCTCGGACGTAAGCTCCGACGTCGCCGAGGCCTACTCCGTCGGCCAGGTCATGGCCCAGGCCGTCACCAAGACCGGCGGCACCGACAACGCCAAGATCATCAGTTACCTGCATAGCAACGTTACGCTCACCAGCGTGCAGGGACCGGTGAAGTTCGACTCGCTGGGCGAGAACGGCGAGTCGGTCGCGTTCGTTTCCCAGTGGCAGAACGGCGGCAACTCGTTCGACCAGGTCCTCCCGGTCGGCGTGGCCGGATCGGTGGCGATCATCGCGACCAAGCCGGCCTGGGCCAGCTGACCTCGAGGAGAAACTGAGTGGCACGCGAGATCTATCAGGCCATCGTCGACGGGATCCTGGTCGGCGGCGTCTACGCCCTGATGGCGGTCGGCCTGACCTTGATCTTCGGCGTGCTCGACATCATCAACATCGCCCAGGGGATCATGGTCATCCTGGGCGCCTACCTCAGTTACGAACTGGCGGCACGGCTGCACATCGACCTGTTCCTCGGGTTGCTGATCACCGTGCCCGCCATGTTCGTGATCGGGGTCGTCATCGAGTGGGCGTTCATCCGGCCGCTGCGCGGCCGGGAACGAGTATCGATGACGCTGCTGGTCAGTTACGCGGTCGCGCTGATCATCGAGGGGATCCTCTACGAGGCCTTCGGGGCCGACGACCGTCAGCTGAACGCGTCGTACGTGACCTCGAGCGTTCACGTGTTCGGGTTCTACCTGCCGTACATCTACCTGTACGGCTTCGCGCTCGCGCTCGCGCTGGTCGCGGCGCTGTACGTCCTGCTGTACCGGACCAAGTTCGGGCGCAGCGTGCGCGCGACGATGCAGGATGAGACGGCGGCGCGGCTGGTGGGCATCAACATCAGCCGCGTCGCCGCCATCACCTACGGCATCGGCGTGGCCGTGACCGCGGCCGGGGGGATGGTGTACGGCGCGACCAACGCCTTCACCCCCAACAGCGGGTACGACCTGATCTCGCGGCTGCTTGCGATCATCATCCTCGGCGGCCTGGGCAGCATCGGCGGCGCGCTGGTCGCGTCCGTCTTCATGCTCACCCTCGAGTCGCTGGTGGACATCTGGCAGCCGAACTGGGCGATCGTGGTCTTCTATGCCGCTCTTGTACTCGTCCTGGTGATCCGCCCGACCGGTTTCTTCGGCCGCAAGGCGGTGCGGGCGCAGTGAGCGAGGACCAGAGAACCAGCCTGACAGTCCTGCGGCGGCTTGGCGGGCTCACCGGGCTGCGGCTGGCCGGCGTGGTCGTCCTGCTCGCCCTCGCGCTGGTGTTTCCCGTGGTTGATCCCAGCCCCGTGGCCACGAACTACGGCGTGTACGCGCTGATCTTCGTCGCGGTCGCGTCGGCCTGGAACATCTTCTCCGGCTTCTCTGGCTACATCTCGCTCGGCCACGCCGTGTTCTTCGGCAGCGGTGCCTACACCCTCGGCATCACCGCCCGGGACTGGCACGTCACCGGGATAGGCGTGTTCGCCCTGCTGCCGCTGTCGGCGGTGGCCGGGGCGCTGATCGCGGTGCCGTTCGGCCTGATCGCGCTGCGGGTCAGGCGGCACACCTTCATCGTGATCACGATCGCGGTGTTCTTCATCTTCCAGCTGATGGCCTACAACTTCTCCTTCACCGGCGGCTCCGCGGGCCTCGACGCGCCGTTCCTGCCCTGGGGAGCGCAGACCTATAACAACCCCTTCTACTACATCGCGCTGGCCTGCGCGGTGGGGGCGATCACGCTGGCCTGGCTGATCCGCCGCTCCCGGTTCGGCCTGCAGCTCCGGGCGATCAGGGATGACGAGGACCGGGCCAGCGGTCTCGGCGTGCACGCCATGCGGGTCAAGCTGACGGCGTTCGTCTTGTCCGGCGCGATCACCGGCCTGGTCGGCGCGGTCTGGTTCTTCTACCTCACCCAGGTCCAGCCTCCCTCCGGCTTCGACCCGCTGTTCGACCTGTCCGTGGTGCTGATGGCGTTCCTTGGCGGCCTCGGCACCGTTTCCGGGCCGGTCCTGGGCGCGCTCATCATCGAGCCGGGCCAGCTCTACCTGACGGCCAACACGAACGGCTATATCAGCGAGATCCTGCTCGGCTCGCTGTTCCTGGTGGCAGTGCTGCTCGTGCCCCGAGGCATCATCCCGACCGGCGGCGAGTACATCCGCCGCCTGACGACCAGAGGCCGCGCGGCCATCCCGGCCGCAGCGTCGGCAGCGCCGCAGGCACCGACCGAACCGGCGCCGGTGCGGGAGGCCCAGCGATGAGCGTCCTGCTGCGCACCGATGGTGTGCACAAGTCCTACGGCGGCGTCCGCGCCCTGGACAGGTGCACGATCGAGGTCGGCGAGGGCACGGTGGCCGGACTGATCGGCCCGAACGGGTCCGGCAAGACCACCCTGTTCAACGTCATCACGGGTTACGCGAAGGCCGACGCGGGGGAGGTGTACCTGGCCGACCGGAGGATCACCAACAGCGCCCCGGCCAAGGTGTTCGCGCTCGGCATCGGCCGGACCTTCCAGCTGACCAGGATCTTCCCCAGCCTCACCGTGATGGAGAACATGCTGGTCGCCTCTCAGCACTCCCACTCCGGCGCCCGCAAGCGGGCGATGGAGCAGCTCGAGTTCGTCGGTATCGCGGGTTACCACGCCGCCCCGGCGGGCACCCTCTCCTACGGTCAGCGCAAACTGCTGGAGCTCGCCTACGTGCTGGTCGCCGACCCGGCCATCGTCCTGCTCGACGAGCCGGCCGGCGGCGTCAACCTGTCGCTGGTCAATCACATCGCGGCGCGCATCCGGGAGCTGAACGCGGCGGGTACGACCTTCCTTATTGTCGAGCACAACATGGAGTTCGTGATGGGGCTGTGCGACCAGGTGACCGTGCTCGACTCGGGCACCGTGGTCGCCGCCGGGCCGCCCGATATCGTCCGGACCGACCGCCGGGTTCTTGACGCCTACCTGGGCGAGGACATCGAGGAGGCGGAGGACGATCCGGCTCCCGCGGAGGGTGCATGACGGACCAGCAAGCCGGGGGACCGGGGACAAGCACCACGGCCCGTTCGGTACTAAAGATCGACGACCTGGTCGCGGGGTACGGCGGCGGGGACGTGCTACGGGGCGTATCCCTGGAGGTGGCCGAGGGCGGGATCACCTGCGTGGTGGGCCCGAACGGCGCGGGCAAGTCCACCCTGATGTCGGCGATCAGCGGGCTGCTGCGGCCGCGGCTGGGGTCGATGACCATGGACGGACAGGACCTCGTGGGCCGGTCACCGCGCCAGATCCTGCGCCTCGGCGTGGTGCAGGTGCCGCAGAACCACAGCCTGTTCCGCGACATGACCGTCCGCGAGAACGTCGAGCTCGGCGGCTACATCCTGTCCGACCGGTCGCTGACCGCGCGCAGGCTCGCGGCCGTCTACGAGGT
>Ga0070761_10003039_pt1 | contig 10144 bp, 8 predicted proteins | sample HubBroMetageREF1_FD_66724 | JGI IMG/M metagenome (GOLD analysis project Ga0070761, IMG submission 66724) | Reference soil microbial communities from the Hubbard Brook experimental Forest, New Hampshire, USA - Hubbard Brook CCASE Soil... | ecosystem: Environmental > Terrestrial > Soil > Temperate... | reverse complement strand
ATACGTCGTCGGGCGCGAGCACGTATCGCGACACGCGCTGTCCATTGACGAGCGTGCCGTTGGTGCTTTCGAGGTCCTCGATGGCCCAAGCGGTGCCTACGCGGACCAGTCGCGCGTGATTCGCAGATAGAGATTTGCCCGGAAGTCGAAGATCGAGTGTGCCGACAGTCCCCTGGCGACTCCGGACTCCATGACGGGCCTCCCCGCGGCCCATCGTCACTCGATCGATCCCTTCGAGTGAATACCGGGCCCCCCCGGCCCGTGGTCGATCGCACTCCAGAAGCACGATCAAATGTGGGACGTACGAGACGCTGCGCGTCGAGGACGGATTCGCCGAGTCGTCGCGCGTGTCGCCCATCGGGCGCAAAAACCCTAGCGGCTTCGACGTAGCATGCATAGCGCCGAGCGCGCGGGGCGGCGCTTGAGGAGCTCCCGGCCGTCCCCGGCTGAGCGAGCAGGTCGTCTTACGGTCGAGCACGCTTCGCTTGCGCCTCACGCTGGCGCCCGGCCTGGGCCCTTGGTAAACCTGCGCTCGATTCGTCTCGATTCGACTTATGGGGAGTGGCTGCCATCGCGAAGGGGCGTCATGGCTTCAAGTCTCAGTGTGCGCGAGAATTCCAGCTCGGTACCCTTGCCTGCCAGCCCACTCCGGACGGGGGCGATCGTAGGCCAGTATCAGCTCCTACGGTGCATCGGTCAGGGCGGCTCGGGCGTTGTGTACCAAGGAGTTCACCAGACACTCGGACGAGCGGCCGCAATCAAAGTCCTGCACGCTCGCATGACCCAAGGCGACGCAGCGCACGAGGCCCGGACTGAACAAAGATTTCTTCGCGAGGCTCGTGCTGCAGCGCAAGTCAGGCACCCCCACATCGTCGATGTTTACGACTGCGGAGTGGCAAACGACGTTGCGTTTCTGGTCATGGAGCTCGTCGAGGGCGAAAGCCTCGCTCAACTTCTCCGGCGACTCACCCGGCTGGAGCGAGGGACCGCGCTCGAGATCCTCTTGCCGATCTTGTCAGCTACTGCGGAGCTCCACGCCGCCGGGGTTGTCCATCGGGACATCAAGCCCGCTAACATCCTGCTGGCTCGAGGGCCAAACCCCTGCCCCAAGCTGGCCGACTTTGGCGTTTCACGTTTCGAGGACGGCTCACTTGGGATCACCGATTCCGGCGCGACGCTCGGCACGCTGGAGTACATGGCGCCGGAGCTGATTCAAGGGAAGGCCAAGGCCGACGAGCGAAGCGACCAATACGCGCTGGGAGTCACTCTCTATGAGTGCATTGTGGGCCAACAGCCGTTTCGGGGGGTGGGCGCATACGGCTTGATGCAGGCCATCGTTGCCGGATCCATTGTCAGCGGGTCCACGCGAGCGAGCGCTTTGTCTGGGCGGCTCGGCGATGTCGTTTCGCGCGCGATGCATCCGGATAGCGCTCATCGTTTCTCGTGCATCGACGAGCTCGCCGAGGCATTGCTGCCGTTTGCGACCCCGCAAGCATCGGCCCATTGGCGCTCCCAAGCGGCGTTGCCCGTTGCGCGGCTCGATGGTTCGGGCGAGGCCCATCTGCAACGTCGCCCGGAGACGAAGTCCGCGCGCGTCACTGGGAGTCGGGGCCGGCGCAGTATCGCGTTTGTTGCGGGCGCCTTGGTTGGGGGGACGCTTCTGGTCGCCCTCGTGGTGACCAACCTGCGCTCTTCGCACGGCTCGGCGAAACACCCAGCCGCGTCCGCCCCCACGGAGACGGCGCCCGCGCGGTCAGCGCTTTCAACGGAGGCCGCGCCCCCTGCCGCGATCACGGTGACGGAGAGCGAGAGCGTTCCGCCCACGGCCTCTGCGACGAGCACGACTGCACGGCATGTCAAAGCATTCCCTGGCGCCGTTGGTGCAACGGATCCGAAGCCGCCGAGAACGGACCGCGGGGAGAATGGCGCACCGATACTCGACGTTCCGTGATGATGCGCAGCTCTATCGCCGTTGCCCTCGCGTTCGCTGGCGTCCTCGTCCACGTGGATGCCGTTGCGGGTGACGACAGACGTGTTGAGGATCTTCTGCGCCTCGGGGTTCAGCTTCGGCGCGCTCGCCGCGACGAAGAAGCATTGGACGCGTTTAGTCGCGCGTTGGCGCTCTCACCAACCCCCATTGCGCGGGCCCAAGTCGCGTTGGCCGAGCAAGCCCTGGGGCGCTGGGTTGAGGCGGAGCGAGACCTGGATGCGGCACTCGCCTCCGCGGAAGACATCTGGATTGTGAAGAATCGGTCGGCTTTGGACGAGGCTCGTGCGTACGTCATCGGGCATCTCGGGTGGTTAACCGTTTCGGTCGAGGTCGCGAATGCGGCGATACGACTGGACGGTCGTGCTATTGAGGCGGAAAGCGAGGAGAGGGTCGCTTCGGGCGCTGCCGTTCTCTCGGTCGCTGCGCGCGGCTACGTGCCGGACATTCGGCATATCGAGATCGCTCCCGCGCAGCATGTTCGCGTTCAGATTGAGCTGCTTCCCCTGCTGGCTCAGGCCGAGTCGCATCCGGCGGTCGCGGAGCTCTCGGCTCCGTCGGCCGTCACGGTGGCCTCGCCAGCGCTAGCCACCTCAGAGCGGGCGTCGCCATCGCCTAGATTCCCGACAGGCCCCGCGACGCTTCTAGCGGCGGGACTCACGAGCATCGGGGTTGGGGTCTACTTTGGTGTCCGCGCGATTGGCGAGAAAGACCAGCGCGATGCGCTGTGCAGTGAAGGTGGATGCACGCCCGCAGCGTTTTCATACGACGGAGACGCCCGCGCGTCGAGCCTGGCATCGACGGCTACCATTGGAGCAGGGGCAGCGGCGACCGTCGGAGCCGCGGTGTGGTGGTTGGTCGACGGGGCCCGTCACGCACGCGACTCTCGATTGCATGAGAGGTCCGTCGCCCCCTTCGTCCTCGGCGTGCTAGGTCTTGCAGGCGCCGGAGCGGGAACGTACCTCGGTCTCGTCGCGCTGCACGACGACCAAGAGCACGACGCGCAGTGTGCCCACGCCTGTTCGCCCGCCGCCCTGTCCTACGCGGCCGAGGCTGGTGCCGCCGCAGACTTGGCTACAGCAGCTTTTGCAGGAGGGGCCGCCTTGCTCGGCGGAGCTGCAATCCTGTGGATTGCCGATCCTGCATCACATGCACGGGTGCGAGGAGGGCTCCAGGGTCCCCGGCTCGCCGTCGGTCCGCAGGGGGTGCTCGTACAAGGGGCGTTCGAATGACGAATCGGAGTCCCTTGTGGATGATGACGGGAGCATGGGTGCTTGCAGGGTGCGGCGACATCCTCGGGCTCGGTGACATCCCGCGACTGAGCGTCTCCGGGATCGAAGCGGGGCCAGCTCTCATCGACGGCACAATCCGCGAGACGACGGATGGTGCGGGAGAGGTCGGGTCGGATTCTTTCGCGCCTCTAGAGCGCTCGGAGGAGGTCGGCGGAGAGACCGAAGGTGAGGTCGCCGCGGACGGCGCGACCGGTGACGCAGGCAATGGTGCAGATGCGACCGACGACGCCGCGGATAGCGGATTGGACCGACAAGCCGATGGGCCCATTGACGCGCCATTCGACCAAGGTTCGGCCGATTGGTTGGGGACCGGCCTGTCGGAAGAGGTCTTTACTGAAGTCGATTTTCACGGCGGGATGTTGCTTGGCGGGCCCACAGTCGCCTCCTGGGGCGTCGGCCGCCTCGACGTACTGGCCGTCGGCCTTGACGGCGCGCTCTACCACACCTCGTTTGAAACGTCGTCTGGTTGGCAGAACGGATGGGACGCGCTCGGCGGCAGTCTAACCTCGGACCCCGCGGCGGCATCTTTCGGAACGGGTCGCATCGACGCCTTCGGCCGAGGAGCCGATTACGGTATTTGGCATATTTCTCGCGATCCGTCCTATTCCGGGGACGGATGGAGTACCTGGCAGGATCTCGGTGGCAACTTCGCTTCGGCGCCCGCTTCGTCGTCTTGGGGGGCCGGGCGCCTCGACATTTTTGCGATGGGCAGCGACAACGCCCTCTATCACAAATGGTACGACCCGCAGGGTGAGGGTCAGGGCTGGAGCGGGCCAACAGGACAGCCAGGCGATCCAGCGGGCTGGTATCCGCTAGGGGGGTCGCTCACGTCGGCTCCGGGGGCGGCTTCGTGGGCGCCGGGGCAAATCGACGTGTTCGCGCTTGGCCCGGACCATTCGCTGCAACACGGGTCGCAGGCGGCGACGAGCGGGATGTGGTCTTGGGACCCCACAGGCCTGGGCGGATCCTTTACGACAAGGCCCGCGGTTTCATCCCAGGGAATCGGGCTCCTCGACGTATTTGTCGTCGGTCCGGCGTCGACCCCCGCGAGCACGAGCGTTTATCACAGGTCGTACGACGCGTTGGCTGGGGGATGGAGCGACTGGCTGCACGTCTCGGACTCAGCGACCCCGAACGCGCCTGCCTCGGTCTCTTGGGGTCCGGGTAGAGTCGATTTCTTCACGATTGGCGCGGAGAGCTCTTGCCAGAAGGCCGCGGACTTCTACGGAATATCTCAGCCCACCACTTGGGGCTTCGCACCGACAGACGTGCAAGCGTGGTGGAATCAGAGCGCCTGCAGCGCCACCAGCACGACGCCGACTTCGCAGCTCTGTCAGAACGCATCCGATCTGTATGCGATTGTTGGGAGCACGTCCTTCGGTGGAGCTGACGATCAGGCAAAGGCCTGGTGGACGAGCACGGGTTGCAGCACCACTCCGTCTTGCCAAGACGTGAGCGATCTCTTTGGTCTTAGCGCCGGCCCGACCGGTTACGCGCCTGGTTACGTCGCCAACTGGTGGCTGAACGCGGCCACTTGCACAACCATGCCGCTCTTTGCGCCGGCGTCCCAAGGCAGCAACTGTCAGCGGGCTTCAGATCGTTTCGGGATCATAGCGGGCCAGGTCGGAGCCCCCACCGACTTTGGCTTCGCTCCGACGTACGTGCAGACCTGGTGGAACAGCGCCCAGAGCCCGGCGTGCAATACGATGCCTGGCGACTACGTGCTCAAGCACTTTGGGAAGGGGTCCTGAGCCCGGCGCAGACGCAGACTATGCGCTGGGCATTCCCATGAGCGGGTCCGCCTATCGCAACGATTGCGCGCAACGCCTGGTGTTGCGCGCAGCGCACCAACCGGATGCGCGACGTGCGCCATCACGCGAACTCGCCGACAATTCCACAGACCTCGCGTCGCGTGGGGATGGCTCGAGCCTTGCTCTTCGGTAGGACGCGCAGTCGACCGCCCAGTGGTGGCTCAATGGGGCGCGTGCCGCTTCCTAACGACGTACGGAGATCTGCAATGCGACGTACCCACGTTCCTAACTCTGTCCGCTCCCCAACGAGTAGGCACTTCGCAGAAGGCCGCAGGCCGAGCAGCGCCTTTTCCCATCTACCGACGAGGGCCTGCACATGAGCACGCCGACCCTCCAGGTAGGAATCGCCTGCGCTCTAATGCTTCTCTTTGCCGCAGCAAACGCGGACGCGCAGCAGTGCATAGAGACCAGTCCATGTCCGCCCTTCCAGAACAAGGGCATGATCGGGATGTTGCCGGACGTGACCAATGTGGCTCCGAACGCGTCGCCCGACAGCGTATTGCGAAATCCGCAGGTATTCGTTGACTTTTGGGGATGGGGCTGCTCGTCAGCTTCGGACTGTGCCGCGAAGAACCTGGACCCGATACCCGAAATTCCCGCGCTTCTCGATTTTCTGTCAAATATTGGTGGGTCGCGATACCTAAACACGGTAGTACAGTATTCAGATGTAAATGGATCTGCGGGTAATCCGGTCAATTTCTTCAGCACCGCGAACGTCTGGTACAGTACGGACCCACTCCCAAACGGAGCGAATTGGCCAACTACGACTCAACAGTCCGCCGAAGTAGCGGCGGCCTACAATTTCTTCGGTATCAAGAATATTGCACACCCGTCTGATGCGATAGTTATCTTGGCAATGCCTCCAACGGTCTCCGGCGCGAACGAGTGCGGTAACCACAGTGCCGCCCCCAATCCCAACAATGGGTCGCCATCGATTCCCTACGTGATGTATCCGTACCAGAATCAGGACACGTGCTACGTCAGCAACCCGCCCTACTATACCGCGACCTTCGCAGCGAATGTCACCGTTAGCGCGTTTCATGAAATCGCGGAAGCCATCACGGATCCGCGCTCAGACGGTGGTTGGGACGTGGGGAACAATCACGACGTAGAAATCGCCGACATCGCCTGTTGCACGCCTGTATTGACGCCGTTGTCGCCCACAGCTAGCTACTATCTCCCAAGCCTTTGGTCGAACGCCGCGAACATCAGGTCCGGGAGTGAGTTCAGTAACGCCGTACTGTCCCGGGCCACGCGTTTCGACCAATACGTGGTGAACGGCGGCAATATCTGGCATAGCTGGGGAAACCCGAACACGTACACTGCTTCGTGGTCGGTAATTCCCAATCAACCCTCCGGTCACAGTTTCGAGGCGGATGTTGGCGCGGTTTCGTGGTCCAACAATCGCGTCGATCTCTTCGCACTCGAAGGCGATGTCAACCTTTGGCACATCTGGTGGGATGGGTCGACGTGGCATTGGGGAGATGGTGGGACGGCGTGGCCGCTCCCTAGCTCCAACTGCGGCACCCTTTACTCTCCCGACGTAACATCAACGCAACCAGGTCACCTGCAAGTCGCGGTCACTTGCATCGAGGCCGGCCTTGCGACACACGTCTTCGTGAGGCGGTACACGGGATCGTGGCAGGCCTGGCAAGATTTGGGGAGCGAGTCTGGAGGCGAAGCCTACAATTCTGGCCCCGCAATTACGGCTTGGGACGCGAATAATATCCACATGTTCGTCAAACGAGCGGATGGCACCCTCTGGCATCTTTCGTCGAGCGACGCGGGCGTGAACTGGAGCGCACCGGACTCTCGCGGCGCCCCCAGTGGAGTGACCTTGGTCGGCGATCCGGATGCTGCGGCATGGGCTGCCAATCGCCTAGATGTCGTGATCGCCGACAACGCCGGTAAAATCGACCACCTGGCGTGGGACGGACAAACGTTCACGTGGGCATGGGACCCAGGGGGGGTCAACGGAAACGGCGGGCCGAGTGGGAAGACCATGGCGATTAACCCATCGGTTACGGCGATGGGTGACAACCGCCTGTGGGTGTCGGCGGTCGATAGCGCGGGGACCGTGTGGGACTATGGCTACGATGTCGGATCGGAATGGTTGACTTGGCACAGCGACAGTCCTGGAGTCTCGGGACTTGGTGTTGAGTCATCCTATTGGTGAGCAGGCGGTTGGCTTCCGACCGCGCTTCTTCGCCCATTCTCCTTCCCTTGCCGCTGACCGATCCGCCGGGCGCTGATGGTGGCAGATTGGTCCCTGCAGTCCCGGGTCCCATCGAAGGGACCCGGAGTCCGGCAGCAGACGCCTCTCTTGGCAAGAGCGTGCACACGGGTCTTCGCATGGAACGCCCGCTATTCGGAGCACGACCGCAGCGGCATCGATGTTGCTAATGCGAAAGGAAGGACAAGGTCAAACCGGCAATCCGGGCGCACTACTAACGTTCATCATTCAAACGGTGCCGACTTTGGCGGACGAGGGGTCCGCTGTTCATCCATAGGTAAAGGAGAACCTGACATGACTACTGTCGGACGCGCATTGCGGTTTTTGTCGCTCCTCTCGCTGGCCTCGCCGTTTTTTGGATGCTCGGCCACCGGTCCAGGCTCTCCAGACGACGGGCGCACGGGCACTACTCAATCGGCCGAAGAGACGGGACAGAACCCTGAACAGAACCCCCTCTACACAATCACTATCGAAGACGGACACACGATCGGGTTCTACGAGCTCCCCGCGGGGGTCGCCCTTGTCACGGAAACTGGGCAAATAGGGCAGGCGCCGATCCTTGCCAAGGCAAAAGCCTCCGGTGCACAATCGCTTACGGAAAAATACCGCTTTTTCCGCCCTGCGGACGAAGTTCCCGCAGTCATCGTTGCAGCCGACGAACGCATAGCGGCGTTCATGCCTCCGCTGCCTGTCGTTGGAGCGCCACCACCCGCATTGGCACCGGCACCCGCATTGGCACCGGGAAGGGTCGGACGTGGACCGAAATTTTATCAGGCGCAGAAGACCTGGTTCAAGAACACCTTTTGCGTCAATTCGTCTACGCTCACGCTCATAAACACCGGGGGCTGTCAAAGCGGTTGCAGCGGACCACCAGTCACCCCCGGGTGCTTGCAGGAGAATACCATCGACTCCACAGGTTGGGTGAACGAAGGCGAATTTTACACCACGGCGTTGAACGACAGCGAGTCTGGAATAGACGCGACGTATAGTTTCTCGTACTGGACCGGTGGTGCCGTAGGTTCCGGCGTGTTCGAAAACTGGCATAACTCCGCACTTGCACCCGGGTACTATCAGAGCGCGTGGGGGTCGCACATTGGCTACCCTTATTACATATGGGTCGCATACATAGAAGGAGAATACGTGGACCTTGCCGCGTTGGGTTGCGGAGAGCAATATCAGCCCTCCTGCGTCCCCAACTGCGGCGTACATGGATGCGACCAAGATGAAGAGGAGACTTGCGGTACTCTTGGCCCTAATGAGTGTTGCAATTCGACGTGCATTTTTTGAGTGTCTCTTGCTTCGAGGCGTGACCCACACAGAAGGGAGACCGCGGGCGTCCGGAATGGAAAGCAAAGCTTATCCCTCCTCGAGGTGAGCGAATCCATATTATCGCTCCGTCTCGTTGGGCCTAACGACGTAGTTCCATTCGCCATGGAAAAGGGTGAGACTTGATTCGGCGGCGCGATGGTCAGTTGCCGCCGTGCGGCGCCAACTGGAGGCACGTGCCGCCCTTGCGCTTGAGCCCGCTGAGAACTCTGCTCATTGCGCTCGGGGCCGCGATCGTGGCGAGTGGGACTGGGTCGAGATCGACCGGGGTGGCTTCCAGCGGCTCCGCTGTGAGACAGGACGTGGATGCCGCGTTCGGCGAGCGTGACGATTTATCGTCCAATCGCACGACAGGAGCGTTTCTGATGCGCCGGTTCGGCACCACGATCCTTCAGTGCACCGGAACCCTGATCGCGCCGCGCGTTGTGATTACGGCCGCGCACTGTGTGGCAAACAGATCCAAGAAGCACCCCGTTGAGTCCTTGGAGTTCACGTTGAGTCGCGATGCGCAAAGAGCGCCCGCGACGGCGGGCGTCGCCGTGCTGCGTGCCTACGTATATCCGGGCTACAGCCCCCAATCCAAGGGGACCTTGCATGACATCGCTATCGTGGAGTTGGCGGCCGATCTGGAAAGCTCGGCGTTCGCGCGCCTACTGACTCCGGCAGAGGCCCCTCCCGTCGTCCGGCCAGGCGGCGACGTCGAGCTGGTAGGCTACGGGACGAAGGGCCGCTTCGGAGAGAAGGTCGCTACTCGAGCGCCCATAACGACTGTGGGACTGGACGAGATGGTCATCGGCGGGCCGGGATTACCACAGAGCTGCCTCGGGGACTCTGGTGGTCCCGCCTTCGTTGGCACAGGCAACGGAAAGCGGATAGTGGGCATCATTTCACGGTCGGCAAACGACGCGACCGAATGCGTGGACGGAACGGTTGCCACGCGCGTTGAGGCGTACGCCGACTGGCTTACGGTGACGTTGGCTACCATCGAGGTTGAAGCCACGCTCGAAGCTCTTTGATGCCAATAGCGTTCGACACCGTTGGCGCGAGTTCGTCGTTACTCGTATCCGTTCGACGAATCGCGTTCCTGACGTCGGAGGGTCATTCGCGTAGTTGTTCACGCGGAGGCCAGGATGGGACGGTCGACACAAGAGGCATTGGCGGCGCGAGTCGCGCACTGGAAGAGCAGCGGGCTGACGGCCGCGGAGTTCGCGTCTGAGGGCGGTGTCAGCCCCCGGAGCCCTTCGTGGTGGAAGTGGCAAGTCGGGTCGACGACGCGCTCAGCTTCGCCGAAGCGCGCTCGGGCACGTCGACAGACCGAGTGTATCCGTCCGGTAGACCGCACCCTGCCAGGGGGTGTTGATGTGAGGCAGGATCGAGCACGTGAGTGGTACGCGCTCAGCCCGTCGAGGCAGCAGTCTGCGGAGCGTCGAGGTCCTTGGCTGGCTTCTTCCAGTTTTTGGGACTGAGGGCGAGGACGTCTCGAGCGGGGTGATCG
>Ga0070761_10003038_pt1 | contig 10144 bp, 5 predicted proteins | sample HubBroMetageREF1_FD_66724 | JGI IMG/M metagenome (GOLD analysis project Ga0070761, IMG submission 66724) | Reference soil microbial communities from the Hubbard Brook experimental Forest, New Hampshire, USA - Hubbard Brook CCASE Soil... | ecosystem: Environmental > Terrestrial > Soil > Temperate... | reverse complement strand
GATCGCAAGCGAGGGATATCCCGCTTATACAACCTCAGCAGGTTGGTTTGGATTCAGTGACGAGAAGATTCGCCTGTTATGTCGCGCTGGATTGGCAGGCGGGTGGACTCACTTCAAACTCAAGGTCGGTGGGGATCCACAAGACGATTTGCGTCGGGGCCGTATCGTTCGCGAGGAGATTGGTGCTGATAATTTCATGATGGTCGATGCCAATCAGAAGTGGGGTATCGAAGAGGCCATTCGACGCACGAATCAACTGGCGGAGCTCCAACCATGGTGGATGGAAGAGCCGACGAATCCCGACGACATTCTGGGGCACGCTCGAATTCGACGCGAGACCTCTGTCCGAATTGCAACCGGCGAACACTGCCACAACGCGGTGATGTTCAAACAGTTGATGCAGGCTGGCGCAATCGATGTATGCCAGATCGACAGTTGCCGCGTCGCCGGTGTCAATGAAAATCTTGCCATCATCCTGATGGCGGCGAAATTTGGGATTCCCGTCTGCCCGCACGCAGGCGGCGTCGGCCTTTGCGAGTATGTGCAGCACCTTTCGATCTTCGATTATTTATCGGTGTCCTGCACGCTTGAGAATCGTGTCATTGAGTTCGTTGATCATTTACACGAACACTTTCGGGATCCGGTCAGGATTCGCCGTGGCCACTATTTATTGCCCAATGCACCGGGCTATAGCATTGAAATTCTTCCGGAATCGTTAGAGAAATACAGGTTTCCGGATGGTGCGATATGGAGAGAAGGGTCAAATGAAGATCGTTGCATTCAAGCATGAGAGTGGTTGGATTGGGGGTGGAGTCCTATCCGGGGAAACGATTCGCCGGCTCCCCGCGGGTGGCAGCGATGACGTTCTGGCATATGTAACGGCCGGAGCTAAGTCGCCTCTGGGTGAGGAGGTTCCGCTGGACAAGGTGACTCTCTTGGCGCCACTCCAACGACCGACACGTATATTCGGCATCGGGCTCAACTATCGTGAGCATGCGGCGGAATCCAAAATGGCGGTGCAGAGTGTTCCGACAGTGTTCTTAAAGCTGTCCTCTTCTGTCACGGGTCCCGATTCTGAAGTTTTGCTCTGGCCGGAAGCGACGCAGCCGGACTATGAGGCGGAGCTGGCTGTCGTCATTGGGAAACCAGGCCACAGAATTTCAAAAGAGAAATGGCGAGAGCATGTGTTCGGTTACACGATCGTGAATGATGTGAGCGCGCGGGGAGTACAGCTTGCTACCTCGCAATGGACCTTAGGAAAGAGCTTCCCAACCTTCACTCCTATGGGGCCGTGGATCGTTACGGCTGACGAGATTCAGGATCCGCATCAGTTGGACATCCGCCTCACGCTGAACGATGAGGTTATGCAGTCGGCAAATACGCGGGATCTGATTTTCAACATCCCGGATCTGATTGCACATATTTCGAGCATCGTCCCATTGGAGGCAGGTGACGTCATCAGCACCGGCACTCCCCCAGGAGTTGGTCTCGGCCGGAATCCGCAGCGTTGGTTGTTGCCAGGCGAAACGATGACCATCGAGATCGAGGGCATTGGCACCTTGCGTAATCGAACACGCGCCCAAGTCTAGCGTTCTCCCCTGTACAAGATGACAGTATTGGCAAGTTGGTTTCGGTCTGAGTATTTGCTCAGTTCGACCTAGTGCAAGGCGCAACCTTACGGTCGACAGCTGGTTTGCAAACCAGCTCCGGTCTCCTTCATGAGTTCTCGTGCCCAACGAAAGGCTGTCAGACCCGCCAAGAGTAGGCCCGTGGAGCGGAGATCTCCCGCCAAGTTAGCGATCATATTGGGTCTCGTTTTGGTTGCTTTCCTGGCGTGCTTTGTGGTCTTCCATCGTGCCGCTTCTGTGCAGACATCCGAGATGGGACAGGCGGCTGGCAGAGACGCCAATGGGGCACCTCGGGTGCAGCTGGTTTCGTTCGGCCCCACCGTGCCAAACAAAGGTACGCCGCATTCGAACCCTCCGAATGGAATGGTTTGGATCCCTGGCGGAGAGTTTTCTATGGGAGCCCAGGATGCTGCGGATATGAATGATGTTGGCATGAAGGCCACGGTTGATTCACGTCCGATCCACCGTGTGTATGTCGATGCTCTCTTCATGGACAAAACGGACGTAACTAACAGTGAGTTCGAAAGGTTTGTGAAGGCTACAGGTTATGTAACGGTTGCAGAGCGGAAACCGCGCGCGGAGGATTATCCTGGCGCTCCTCCAGAAAACCTGGTCGCCGGATCAGTCGTTTTCGCACCGCCCGACCACCCGGTTTCGCTCGACAACTACTTCCAGTGGTGGACCTATATTCCAGGGGCGAACTGGCGTCATCCTCTTGGCCCCAAGAGCAGCATCGTCGGCAAAGGGGACTATCCCGTTGTGCAAATAGCCTACGAGGATGCCCAGGCGTACGCGAAGTGGGCGGGGAAGAGGCTCCCAACCGAGGCTGAATGGGAATTCGCCGCACGCGGTGGCATGGCCGGCAAACCTTATGTGTGGGGGGACTCTTTCCGTCCTGACGGCAAATGGATGGCGAACACGCACCAAGGGCATTTTCCTGACACAGACACCGGACAGGACGGTTATGCGGGAATTGCCCCAGTAGCAAAGTATCCGCCCAATGGTTACGGACTCTACGACATGGCGGGCAATGTGTGGCAGTGGACGAGCGACTGGTATCGGCCTGACTACTATCAGATGCTGGCGGACGCAGGAACCGCTCGTAACCCTCAGGGACCCGATTCAGCCAATGATCCCGCCGAGCCAGGACACCAAAAGAGGGTACAGCGCGGGGGGTCCTTTCTCTGCACAGATCAGTATTGTTCACGCTACATGGTCGGGACGCGGGGCAAAGGAGATATCGATACGGGGACTAATCATCTTGGATTTCGCTGTGTGATGTCAGCAAAGGAGTGGGAACTCGCACAGACTAAGGCAGAACCAAGCGCGAGTCACAACTAGCGGCGACAGACTAGGGCCGATCTGCTGCGTTATATCCGAGGTGCGACGAAATCTCCGTTGCGGCGTTTTTCACCGCTTCGGCGATTTGTGCCGTGCGCGTGCGGGCCATCCGGATAGTTGGACCGGAGACGCTGATGCCGGCGGCGACCTGGCCAGAAGAGTCCATCACGGGCGCAGCGACGCATCTTGCCCCGAGTTCTACCTCTTCATCATCCAACGCATACCCCCGACGCTGAATTCGGCCGAGTTCTGCAATGAGTTCTGATGGTCGGGTAATACTGTGTGGTGTCAGCTTTTCGAACTTTGCCGTGGAGAGTAGTTCCTCACGGAAGCCCGCACTCTGCCATGCCAGAACTGCTTTGCCAAGCGCCGTGCAATGCAGCGGACGACGCATGCCCACCGGCGAGACGAGCCGGAAATTATGAGGGCTCTCGATCACGTCCAAATAGAGAATCTCTTTCCCGTCTAGGACCGCGAGATTGACGGTTTCGCCGGTCTCTCGCCAAAGGACGTCAAGAATCGGACGGCTGACCTTCCGAATTGTCAATTGATAGGTGCTGCCAGAGCCGAGATGGACGAGGCGCGGGCCGAGAAGATAGGCTCCCGAGTTATCACGCACGAGATAGCCCGCCCTTTCGAGATGGGCTAAAAATCGGTATGCGGTGCTCTTGTTCAGCTTCGTCTGTTCGGCGATGGCGCGCAACTGGAGGCCATCGTTCGAGCGATCCAACAAATCGAATATTGAAAGAACTTTTGTGAGAACTCCAACAGGAGCAGCATTGGATTTGCGAACTTTCATAGTTGACGATTTTCCAGTGTCGCTCATCGTATCAAGGTTCTATGGTAATGACAATTCACAATGTGAAATGATGCTCGAAAACGGGCACGAGCAGCTGGAGCGTATGGAGTATTCACCTGCCTCTTGATTCATATGTTGAAATCTCCGTTTTATTCCTGCTTGACCATCTCGACCTGAATCTCCTAGATTGGCTCTGCCGCCGGGCGTTGGCACGCCCATTGTTTAGCTACATAACGATCAACCAGCGAGGTCAGTTACGAATGGACGTTAGATTGTCACGCCGCAACATGTTAAAAGCCGCCGGAGCATCGTTGGCAGTGATGGGCTTACCTAACGGCATGGCGCAAAGTGGTGTAACAGCGGGCGCGTCGGATGTGAAGACAGCAACGGACGAGATGCAGGAGCGCACTCGCGCTCAACGAACGCAGTGGTGGCACGCTGCCCGCTTCGGGATGTTCATCCACTTCGGCGTTTACAGCACAATCGGGCGTCATGAGTGGGTAATGGAGGATGAGGCGTGGCCGATCGGGCCTTACACAGCTCACGCAGCCAACTTTCATCCTGGACCGAATTGTCCCCGTGCCTGGGCAAAGCTCGCGAAGGCCGCCGGAATGAAGTATATGGTGATGACCACGAAGCACCACGAAGGGTTCTGTAACTTTGACACGAAGCTGACTGACTACTGCGCTTCGAAGCAAGGACCTGGGCGGGACGTCGTCAGGGAGTACGTCGAGGCGGCTCGCGCTGAGGGCCTTCGTGTTGGCTTTTACTACTCCTTGATGGACTGGCACCATCCGGACGGTGCCCGCTGTGCAACGGACGAGGCCGCACGTCGCCGCTTTGTTGATTACACCCACGGTCTAATTCGCGAGTTGCTGACGAACTACGGAAAGATCGATGTGCTTTGGTATGACGTGGCGTGGCCGCTTGACGCACAGGGCTGGGAATCCGAACGGATGAATGAGATGGTGTTTCAACTGCAGCCGGAGATCATTGTCAACAACCGCAATAAGCTGGAGGGAGACTTTGCCACACCAGAACAGAAGATTGTTGCGGAAACGGGTGGACGCGCATGGGAGTCCTGCATGACGCTGAACGATAGCTGGGGATATCAGCACGCGGACGACAACTGGAAGTCTTCGCGCACTATCATTCGCAATCTCATCCAGTGTGTTCGCGATGGTGGCAACTACCTCTTGAACATTGGACCGAGACCGGATGGATCGATCCCAGACGAATCGTCACGCGTTCTGAATGAGGTGGGTGCGTGGATGCAAACGAACGGGCACACGATTTACGGCTCGGACCTTTGCCAGGTACGCCGATCGAACTATGCGAGCTTTACTCGGGTCGGGAACACACTTTATATGCATGTGCACTTCTGGCCAGGGGAGTATGTTGCCATCAGTGGCCTCCGTAGTCGCGTGAAATCGGCGAAGGTCCTCAAGACTGGGACGGAAGTAAGGTTTACTCAAGACGACTTCCAGACGAAGTTTATCGGTCTACCGGAGAAGGCTCCCGACTACCCGATTACCACCATTGCAATTGAATGCGAATCCGAGCCGACACAGGATACGGATTACGTTCGCATTAGCAAGCCGCGGGGCACCGTCTAAGTTCGTCCCAAAAGAGAATGCCGCCACGGGAACCCGTGGCGGCTATTTTTTGGAGGTACCCTCCCCCCGTGTTTCTTGCGCAAAGTCTTCAAACCAGAGGACTTAACGGTGGACTTATTGCTCGAAAAACTCCAAAAATGTGCAAAGTCTTCATAACAAAGGGGTAAAGTTCACGGGGGATGGCGTCGCCATCCCCCGCGAGTTGTTGCAAGTCTTTTGTTTAGAAATTGATACGAGCATCGAGCTGGGCCGATTTGCGAGTGGCGCTTGCGTTTGAGGTCACCTCGCCGAAGCTGGCATTGCCGACCGCGGTACTTGCAACGGCAAACCAGGTGTGATTCGTGACGTTGTACCACTCGGCCCTCAGCTCCAGCCGGGCGGCTTCCGTGAAGTGGAGCGGGAAGCTGCGTACCAGAGCGAGATCGAGGTTGTAGTTGCCCGGACCGTAGAGACCGTAAGGAGCCGTGCGAGGCGCATTGCCGAACGTATAGGAAGGTGCATACGACGAGTTCAAGCAAGTCGACACGGGGTTGATGAACGGGCCGGTTGGGAGAGTGGACGTGCAATTGCCGGCGCTGGTCGCGATGTATGAGATCGCACTGGTATTGGCCGCCGTGATGCCTTGGCCCCACTTGCCGTTCACGCGTGCCGAACCCGTGAAGCTGGGGTTGAGCATCGGATTGCAGGTGCTCTCCGCGGGGTTTGTCTGGCACGAAGATCCGGTGATGGCCAGAGGCGAACCGGAGAAGGCCTGAAAGATCTCGGAAAGCTTGTAGCCGCCGAAAATTGCGCGTTCCCAAGCACTTCCGGCCAGAACGCTCCTGCCGAAGGGCATATCCCAAACGCCAGTAACAACGATGTGGTGCGGCTGGTTGGAAGTAGAGCTATCGCGTTCGATCCGGTCGGCCGCCCAAGAGGCTCCGGTGTTGGAGTACGCGGCGGGGATGGGGTAGCCGGAGCGGAAGGTTCCCCCATCATCGATGGTATGCGACCACGTATAGTTCGCCATGAAGGTAAGGCCGTGCGTGGGACGCATATTCAACGTTGCTTGTAGAGCGTTGTAGTTCGAGTTCGCCACGTATCCGAAGGTATCGCTGACGGTCTGGAAGGGGAACGGCTTCAGCAAGGTAGCCAGGGTTTGATTAATGATCGGGTAAGTCGAAGGGCAGACATTCGTGTTGGCAGCGCAAAACGTTTTGAGCGCCGTCCCGCTGTCGTTCAAGGTTGTACCGAGATAGAGATATTTCGGGTCAAGCTGGTCCGCCCAGTAGCCGCGGGCGTTGCTACCGTCGGCCTGCAGGAAGTGACCCTGCGAACCGACGTAGGTGATGTTGGAGGTCAACGCGTCGGTCCACTGGTGCTGGAAGCCGAAGGTCCAGTTGAGGTACTCAGGAGCACGGCCTCCGAGATAGGGATCGGCATATCCCATACCGGATGGTGTTCCCGTATAACCGCTGGTCGTGGTGTAACCAGTGCCGAACGCGGGTCCTGATGAGACGCCGCTCGCGAGTGCGTAACCGGGGATGACACCATTTGTACCGTTGAATGGAGCCGTGCTGAGGAAGGTGGTGGTGCTCGAGGAGAAGCTAGGCGCGGAAGAGAAACCAAGCGTGCCGAGGCTCGATGCTAATCCTCCGACTGCATCGCCATGGCTGAACATAAGCCCATAGCTAGCGCGGACAACGGTCTTGGGATCGACCTGATAGGCGATTCCAAGTCGAGGGCCGAAGTTCTTGTAGAAGTTGTTGACCGGCGTTGAGCAGTTGCACGTATTCGTTCCGTGTCCCGCGAACTGCAGCGCTCCGTTGACACCGGTGACCGGGTTGGCGAGGTTGGGATTGAAGAAGCTCTGCGCGTTATGGACTTCTGTCAGCGACGGCCAGTAGTCATAGCGAAGTCCCGCATCGATCGTCAGCTTTTCAGTGATCTTCCAATTGTCCTGGACATAGGGAGAGATCGCCCGCCAACGAGTCCCGAGCTCCTGCTGAAGGTAGTCAGTGAAGCTCAACTTGTCCGTCTGTCCGAGCAGGTAGGCGGCGTACGCATTGCCAGAGCCTGAGATCGTGGTGTTCTTGCTGATTCCAGCCGTTTCCGTTACGGCATCAGCGAGAGTAATTGCTGTCGATCCTCCGGTCGCTGAGACCACGTTGTAGAGGATCCACGCAATCTGGCCGCCGAAGGTGAAACTATGCTTGCCCTTCGTCCATTGAACGTTATCGAGGAGTGTGTAGTTTTCAGCGAGCGTGACATTTGGACTTGTGCCGCCCCAGTTCGTGGGGGCATCCGTTCCGCTGTAGGTGACGATGGGGAAGGATTCCTGAGCAGGACCGGTGGGCTGGCCGGAGATGCCCATGGCAGTTGCCGAATACTGAGGAAGCTGGTTGGCATCGTATGTTGGACCGTTGTAGCGGGCATAGCCGTACTTGAACTGGTTGATGACGTGGGGCGTGAAGATGTGAACCTCTTCAATGATGCCCACCGCGGTCTTGGGGGCATAGGTCTGACCGTAGTTGTAGGGGATGGGGCCAACGTTGCGTCCTGCCGTCGTCTGACCGACCGGATTGGAGCTCGCCTGACGGCCGATGGCGCCCACCATGGTAAGGGTGTCCTTGCTTGAGATCTGGTAGTCGATACGGTCTGTAGTGGACCAGTTTGTCAGGCCGGTACTGTTCGGGGAGATGTAGTTATTCTGCAACCCAGTTCCGATGCCGCTGGGAAGGTACTTCTGCATAGTCAAAGCGACCTGAGAAAGCTCGCTGGAAGGGATTTGGTTGAAGGGATACGGATTACGGCAGAGCGTGCCGGTCCCAGCCGCTGGGACGCATGCGTTCGGGGCGCCGGAGCCGGTCTGGGTGTATGGGTCATAGATCTGAATGCCGCTCGTACAGGTTCCACTGCCATTGAAGGTGGAGCATAGCGCGCCGAAGTTACCTTGCTGCTGTGCAGCCGTGGGGAAGGTGATCTGGGTGGGGGTTTGGCTGGAGTAGCGAAAGCCGCTGTAGTTCCCGAAAAAGAAGAGCTTTTGCTTCAAGGAACCGAAGGGGAGGAGAGGGCCGCCGAGGTCGATGCCATACTCATTCGAGTGCTCGATCGGTTTTACCTTCTGGCCGGTCGCAGGATTCGGTACCGAACCAAAGAATCCCCACGTGTCGAGTGCGGTGTTGCGGAAGAACTCGTAAACAGAACCATGGAATGCGGTGCCACCCTGCTTGATGGTGTAGTTCTCGAGGCCCTCGCCCTCGTAGATGGCCGAGTAGCCACTGGTCTGGACCTGCATCTGGTTGACGGCGTCGACGGACACTGCGGTCCAGACGTAGCGAGGATCGCCATTGCCGCCGCCGCGGACAAACGGTATGCCGTCGACATAAACATCGGCGGCTGCACCGCGGCTTCCGGAGCCGTTGATGACGCCTGTGTTCGTCGTCGGGTTGCCGTTTGTGTTATTTCCCTGGACGCCGGGCATGAGAAAGGCGAAGTCTGTCGCGCGTCGCTGGTCGGGCTGGCCATAGGCGCCCATTTCAATGGGAAGCGCGGAGTAAACCTCCTGCTCCATCGTCGCGCCGAGAGTCGCATTGGATGTCTCAAGTTGCGGAGGGGCGGCGCTCACGGTGACCTCTTCACTAGTGGCACCGACCGTCAGCTTAGGATTCAGGGTTTGGGTCTCGAGCGCGTTGACTTGCACATTCTCCTGCACCAACTTCTCAAAGCCGTTCGCTGTGACCGTGACGGTGTAGTCGCCAGGATCGAGAGTTGGCAGCGCGAAATCGCCTGCAGACGTCGTTGTCGCGGTTGTTGAGAGGCTGGTCTGTTTGCTCTTAACTACGACTTGTGCGCCGGGGATGGCGGCTCCGCTGGTGTCGGTAACTGTCCCGTTGATCTGGCCCTTGCCAGCGAGTTGAGCAACTGCTCCTACCCAGGTCGTCAAAAACAGAACAGGGATCAACAGAGCAATACGGACAAGGTTAAGCCTTCGTACAGCTAGATGATGATTTGTTGCCGGCAGAGCCATGGTGCGCCTCCCATCAGAATGTTTGGTACTACTTGTTTGGTGACTGCAGTTTTTTGTAGTTTTTCTGTGCAGGAAAGCTTGAAGCTGTCAGACCACATCTGTCAACCCGTAATGAAGATTAAGTTCCCTTGGGGGCAACCGTGCCAACGCGAGGGCTCATCGGCCAAGCGCCTGAATGTTCGCCACTTCCCTTTGGGCTTTAACCGCCTATCTGTCGTGTCCCGCTCCTTGTAGGGGAGGTGTGCGATTTTGAACCATAAGCAGGTTGCTCGGTGGTCGACGGTCGGGTCACATGACATCGCTTCACTTCACAATCAATTCGGCGTACCCGGATTCTGACCTTTGATTCGTATCAAGGCCTGATGAGGCTGAATCTTCTACAGCCTGAGGTGCAGGCGACAATGTATCTGCAAGGCGTATACCTCGCACAATGGCAACCTGCCTGTCAGGATCGGGTCCTTTTCCTGGACCGTCGAAAAGCGATTTCGCTACCGGCAACCGATCCGAGGAGGCATTTCCGTTGCCGTCCCTGGTTTGGCCGATTCGCGATGGGATCTACTTTTTCTGGGCCGATATACGAATACGCTGCGAAGTCTGGAAGATGTGTCGTATATCGACAATAATTGTGTGGCGGGCTAGAGGAAACCACCAACCGGCCAGTCAATTCGCTCGCGCGGGAAAAATTCATCCGTTGTGGCTGAAGATTTCTGTGAAGAAGTGGTTCGAGGCAGGGGTGTCTTACGGCTTCGGA
>Ga0070761_10003036_pt1 | contig 10146 bp, 6 predicted proteins | sample HubBroMetageREF1_FD_66724 | JGI IMG/M metagenome (GOLD analysis project Ga0070761, IMG submission 66724) | Reference soil microbial communities from the Hubbard Brook experimental Forest, New Hampshire, USA - Hubbard Brook CCASE Soil... | ecosystem: Environmental > Terrestrial > Soil > Temperate... | reverse complement strand
TTCCAGATACAGGTTGCTGTTGCGCGTGACGCGGAAGGCGGCGGCGGAAAGAATTTCATATCCGTGGTAGAGCCGGTCTGCGAAGGCGCGCACGACATCGTGAAGAAAAACATATTCTGTGGCGCCCTTCGGCGAAGGGAGCAGCACGAGCCGCGGCAAGGCCCGCGGCACCGTGACGACACCGAGGTAAGTATGCGAGCCGCGACGTTTCTTCCTCAGCAGAAACGCGAGGCACAGCGCCTTGTTGAGGACATGGGGAAACGGATGCGCCGGGTCGACGGTCACCGGGGTCAGCAGCGGCTCGACCGTCTTTGTGTAGAAATTCTCGATGTGCTCGCGAGCCTCGGGCCGCAGCTCGTTGAGGCCGAGCATGCGGATCGACTCCGAGGCGAGGGCCGGAACTAGTTCGTCGCGCCAGCACGAATACTGCTGGTCGACGAACCGGTGAATCCGGGCGATCAACTCGGTGAGGACTTCTTCCGGGACACGGCCGTCGGGGCCGGGCTCATGGTTGCCGTGCTCCACCTGCTGCAACATGCCCGCGACGCGAACTTCGACGAATTCATCCAGGTTACTGGCCGTAATCGCAAGAAACTTCACGCGTTCCAGCAAAGGGTTGGCTAAATCGCGGGCTTCCTCGAGAACACGCTCGTTGAACTGCAACCAGGAGAAATGGCGGTTGAAGAAAAACCGGGGTCCTGAGGACAGTTTGGGGGCCATAACGGTGTCCGAGCCTCGGAAGCCTACATGCCAAGTGTTACGGGAATGTTACTGCTCGCGGTAGTCGCGATATTCGGCCGGAACGTCGTCCTCAGGAACTTCCTTCGTCTTGACCTCGCCTTGGTCGGGGTCGCGAGCATTCTCAACGCCGCTCACGGCCTCGGCTTCGAACGCCTGACCTTCTTCGACCAGCTCTTCGACGCTTTCCGAGTCGACATCCTCGACACTCGAGAGTCCCTGAACATCGCCGGACTGGCCGGCCTTGTCCGCAAGGCTCTCCGAGTCAGCGTTGTCCACGCCGCTGTTTTTCAAGTTGACACCCTGATGAATGCGGGCGCGCGGACCGGGATTTACGGTTCGAGCGGTCGCCGGCTTCTTGCGCCGAACCGGTTTCTTGCGGCCACGGGCGGTTGACTTTGATTTCGCCTTGGCGGACTTCTTCTTTGGGCTGGGTTTTTTCTTATTGGTCGGCTTCTTCTTGGCCATGAAAAAAGTCTACCACCTCGAAGCGATGTCAACAACTCAAGCCGTCTCCCGCGAGCCGCGGGGAGAATTCCCGGAATTTCAGCGTCTGTTGCCGTCGCCGAGCATCCGATTTGGACGGAGCCAAAATGCGCAGGTATAGTGGTGTGAGTCTTCGGAATGACTCGAAGGCGGTCCCCAGGTCGCTACGTATGGCCGATAACAGAGCTGAACCAACCAAACCCGAGAAAGGGAAGCAGCCTTGGAAGCTTCTTCCCGACGTGTTGGCGCTGCTCAAGCCACGCCGCGGGATTATTGTCTTAGGATTTCTGTTGATGGTGGTGAACCGCGTGGCGGGGCTGGTTTTGCCGGCGTCCACAAAGTATCTGATCGACAACGTCTTCATCAAGGGAGAGCACCATCTTCTTGGGTGGATCGTGTTCGCGGTGTTGGGAGCCACTCTGATCCAGGGAGTGACTTCGTACGAGCTGACCCAGGTCATGTCGAAGTCGTCGCAGCGGTTAATCGCGGAGCTGCGGCTGAAGGTGCAGGCGCACGTCGGGCGTTTGCCGGTAGCCTATTACGACGCGAACAAGACTGGCGTGCTCGTTTCGCGAATCATGAGCGACGTGGAAGGCGTGCGGAACCTTCTGGGCACGGGCCTGATCGACTTCGTGGGCGGGATCATGACTGCCTCGTTCGCGCTGATCTACCTTTTCCGGACGAGCGTCACGATGACGGCGGCGGCCTCCGCCGGACTGATTGTTTTTGGCATTGGACTCAGCCGCGCGTTCAAGGTGATTCGTCCGATCTACCGCGCGAGACCGAAGATCAACGCGGAGGTGACCGGGCGGCTCACGGAATCACTGGGAGGCGTTCGCGTGGTGAAGGGATACCACGCCGAGGAGCGCGAGGAGAAGGTCTTCTTCGGCGGCGTGCAGCGCTTGCTGGATAACGTGCTGAAAACGCTGACGGCAACATCGCTGATGAGTCTTTCCGCCACGGTGCTGATGGGCCTGATCAGCGGAGGGGTCATGTGGATGGGCGCCAATCAAATCTTTGCCCACAAGATGACGCCGGGCGGCTTCGTTACTTACGCACTGTTCCTCGGCATGCTGATCGCCCCGGTGGCTCAAATCACGTCCATTGGCCCGCAGATCACGGAGGCGCTTGCAGGGCTCGAGAGGACGCGCGAAGTCATGGCTGAGACACCCGAAGACCGAGATCCTGCGCGAACGGTGCGGCTCGAGCGCGTCGAGGGCCGCGTGGCTTTCGAGAATGTGGGTTTCGCGTACGACACGAACAAGCCTGTGCTGTATGACATCAACTTCCAGTCCGATCCGGACACCGTGACGGCGCTTGTGGGCCCTTCGGGCGCGGGTAAATCAACGATCATCGGTTTGATCGCGGCTTTCTACGTGCCGACGAGCGGCCGCGTGCTCGTGGACGGTGTGGATCTGGCAACAGTGCGGCTCGATTCCTACCGGACGCAACTGGGCGTGGTGTTGCAGGAGAGCTTTCTATTCGATGGAACGATTCGCGACAACGTCGCGTTTGGGCGACCCGACGCAAGCGAGGAGGAAATCCTCGCAGCGTGCCGCATTGCACGCGTGGATGAATTCGCGGAGACCTTCGAGAAAAAGTACGACACGATCGTCGGCGAGCGCGGCGTGAAGCTTTCGGGCGGGCAGAAACAGCGCGTCTCCATCGCCCGGGCAATTCTGGCCGATCCGCGGATCCTGATTCTCGACGAGGCCACGTCGAGCCTCGATTCGGAATCGGAGGCGCTGATTCAGGAAGGCTTGCGTTATCTGATGCGCGGGCGAACAACGTTCGTGATCGCTCACCGGCTCTCGACGATTCGGCGCGCCAATCAGATTCTGGTGCTCGAAGCGGGGCGAATCATCGAGCGCGGCACGCATGAATCGCTCTACGCGGCGGGTGGGCGCTACTACGACCTCTACACCAAACAGCATGGGCTCCAGGCGAATCTCTTTCTGGCTCCGGGAGAAGTGGCGACCGACCTCGAGGAGTCGCAGCAGCCGAGCGGCCGCGAAGGCCCACAAAATGGACAAGCGGACGGCGGGCTGTCCGAGGCGATTCGCCTGCTGCGCGGATCGCAGTCCTGAGCGCGAAGCCTACTCGTAACGCAGCGCAACCAGAGGATCAACGCGCATCGCACGCATCGCGGGGATGTAGCACGCCGCCAGGGCAACAAGCGTCAATAGAAACACGACCGCGCCAAAGGTGAGCAGGTCCGTCGCGGGGACACCATAGAGCAAACTCGCCATAACGCGAGACAGGCTTAGCGCTCCGGCAAGGCCCGCCACGATCCCGATCCCCGCCATGGCCATTCCCTGCGCGAACACCAAGCCGAGAACATCGCGATGCTGCGCACCGAGAGCGATACGGATGGCGATGTCGCGTGTACCCTGCGTGACCAGATACGACATCACGCCGTACACACCAATGGCCGCAAGAATCAGCGCAAAGATGGCAAAGCCGCCGAGCATCGTCATCGAGAATCGCTGCCGTGCCAGAGAACGGTGCAACCGCTCCGCCATCGTGCCTACGTCGAAGACTGGAACATTCGGATCGACTGAGTGGACAGCTTGGGTCACGGCTCCCGCGAGGTTAGCGGGATCCGAGGTCGAACGCGCCACAAAATAGATCGTGCCGGAGGCTTGCTGCTTGTATGGGTAATAAACGACCATGCGCGTATCGGAGTCGAGGCCGTATTGCTTCACGACGCCGACGACACCGACCACCGTAAGCCACGGAGTCTTCGGATCGCTGCCAGGCTTCACGTGCTGGCCGATCGGATCTCCATTAGGCCAGAAGTGACCGGCCATTTTTTCGTCGATGAGAACAACGGGTTGAGACTGGTCCGTGTCGCTCTCGGAGAAGAATCGCCCCTTAATCAAAGGTATTTCCAAAGTTCGGAAATAGTCTGGAGTGGCAGGACGCTGGTCCACCTGCAATTCAGGCTGATTTGCCGGGGGGACATAGCCTTCGATCGAAAATCCGCCCCAACTAACGGCAGTCGTTAGCGGCAAAACTGTCGTCGCGCCCTCTGCCGTGACTCCTGGCAACGCCTTTATGCGCTCACCAACATCCTCCACAAATCTCGGTCGCGCCGAGCGGTCTTTTCTGTATTGCGGATCGGTGAGCGACAAGCGCAGGGACAGAACGTGATCGGGGTTGAAGCCAGGCGGTACGCCTAGCAGGCGAACGAAGCTGCGGATCAAAAGCCCCGCGCCGACCAGCAGCATGAGCGATAGCGCGATTTCGGTTATTGCGAGAAGGCCGCGAAGTTTGTCCCGGCTGACGCTGAGACCTCCTCCACTCTGCGAGGTGCGGCCACCGGATTTGAGTGTCGAATTAAGGTCAACTTTCACGGCGCGAAACGCCGGAACCAGGCCAAAAACCACGCCGGTCAGAATGGAAATCGCGAACGTGAATGCCAGGACGCCACCATTGATTCCGATTTCATCGACGCGCGGAATATCTCCCGGATTGATCGTTCGCATTAAATAAAGAGCCCCCAAAGCAAGCAGCAGCCCAGCCGCTCCGCCAAGAAGACCCAGCAAGACACTCTCCGTCAACAATTGCCGAACCATACGCGCCCAACCGGCGCCCAGCGCTGTGCGAATCGCCACTTCCTTCTGGCGGGCGGCGGCACGCGCAAGCAGGAGATTCGCGACGTTGGCGCAAGCGATCAGCAGGACGAGGCCAACGGCCCCGAGAAGAACCAGCACGGAGCGTCGGACATTGCCAACCACCTGGTCGAGCATCGGAACAACGCTGATTGTGAACGTTCGATCGCGCTTGAAGCGTTCGCGAATGCGGCTTGCGATGATGTCGACATCGGCCTGGGCCTGGCTCACAGTGACGCCGGGCTTCAGCCGCGCGACAATGTTGTAGTCCTCCGGTCCATAATTGTTCATATCCTTCGCGGAGAGCGGCAGCGGCAGGAAGATTTCGGCTTTGTCGATGCCCCCGATCGTAGGAATCACCTCGTGGTTGAGGACGAAATCGGGCCGCAGTACACCGACTACAGTATATTGAGCGCCGTCGAGCGTCAGGCTCTTGCCCAGAACCTGAGGATCACCTCCAAAAAGCCGCTTCCACAAGCCATAGGTGAGAACCGCCGTTGCGGGCTTGCCCGGTGTGTCCTCTTCGGGAAGGAATGTGCGTCCCAACAGTGGTTTGGCGCCGAGCATGTCAAGCAAGGTTGAAGAAGCTGTAATACCGTCTATTCGCTCGGCCTGGGTTCGACCTGTCAGAGTCGAGCTCTGGTCGATCAGGATGGCTGTCTCATCGAAAACGTGATTCTGTGTCTTGATATCGTTGTACTGGCCAGGCGACGGCCAGTCCTGCGGAATGCCGATTCCCGGAGAGCGAAGCCAAAGGATCGTGAGCCGATCTTGATTGGGGTACGGCAAGGGACGAAGGAGCAGGGCATCGGTGACGCTAAAAATTGCGGTGTTCGCTCCGATCCCAATCGCCAGGGAAAGGACGATTACCGCCGTCAGGCCCAGGTTCTTCCTGAGCATCCGCGCGCCGTAGCGCAAGTCCTGCCAGATGGTTCGCATAAGCACCTCGGGTTCGATCCGACGTCCAAACACTCTGCTATACGCTGGATAGACTTTCAATGTTCGGTTTGGTTTGCCTGAATTTTTCGGTCAGGCGGCGTCGTGGAAGATGATGCCGAGCGTGTAGCGTTCGCCGCTCAGCAGCGGGCTAACGCCGTGACGGAAGTTGGTGCGGTAGTAGCCTCGCGAACCTTTCGCCGGACGATAGCGCGTGGTGATCACCACCGCCTCTCCCTGATTCAACCGAATGGCGTGGCCGATCGACTGAGCGCGGGGCCGCTGCTCGACGAGAAGCAATTCGCCGCCTGTGAATTCCTTCTCGGGCTGGCTCAATCCAAAAATCACTTGGAATGGGAAGACCACGTCGCCATACAAATCCTGGTGCAAGCAGTTGTAATCGCCCGCGCGATAGCACAATAGAAGCGGCGTGGGGCGCGTTTGTCCTCGCGCATGGCACCGCGTAAGGAAAGCGCCGAAATCTTCCGGAAACTCCGCTCGAAGAGACAGCGCCGTCATCCAATCGTTCGCGACCGCGAACAAATGGCCGTAGAGCGATTCGCGCAATTCCGCCACCAGCGGCGGAATCGGATCGGCGAAATATTGATACTCGCCGCGGCCGAAACGGAACCGCGCCATGTCGACGCGACTGCGGAAGAAGTCCGGCTTGGCATAGAGCGAGCGCAGTTCCTCGCATTCGCTTCTAGTCAGGATTGTGCCCATGTGACCGAATCCTTGATCCCACAGGCTCGCGTGAATTTCCGGCCACGACAAACTCGCGAATCGATCGCTGATTGGACTTCTTTCTCCCATATGTTCTGCAACACCTGGAGCGCTCATGCTCTTAAAGCTCCCGCCACCGCCTTCACGACACGTTCGACATCTTCATCGGTGGTCTGCCACCCGGAGACGCTGACGCGCATCGCGCGGCGCCCGCGCCACGTGGTGCCGCCGAAAAAGGCTTCGCCGCTTGCGTTGATCGCGGCGATCACCTGGTCGGTGCGGCGATCGTGATCTGACTCCGACGCTCCAGGCCTGGTATCGACGAAGCGTACAAGCCCTTGATTGATGATGGGAACCGCAAGAATTTCCGCGCCCGGCAGTTGCCCGATTCGCGTGACGAGAGAGTGAGCGTGCCGGCAGCAGCTCTCCACCAGCGCGGCGACTCCATCGCGTCCCAACTGCCGCAGCGCGGCGTATGTGGGGAAACCGCGCGCGCGCCGCGACCACTCCGGGTTCCAGTCCATTTGGTCGCGTGCTTCGGCGGCATGAATCAAGTACGACTCGCGATGAGACATCGAAGCAGTATGCGATTCCGCATCGCGCACGAACGCATAGCCGCAGTCGAAAGGAACGTTGAGCCACTTGTGCCCGTCCGTGGCCCAGGAATCAGCACCCTCGACGCCTTTCACCAAGTGCCGATAGCGCGAGCTCGCGGCCGCCCACAGCCCAAATGCGCCGTCGACGTGTACCCAGGCGCTATATCGTTTGGCAATTGGTATCAGCGCTTCAAACGGATCGTAGGCTCCCGTATTCACGTCTCCCGCCTGGAGAAGCACGAGGGTGGGAGCAGCTTGGTCGGCTTCGAGCGCGCGTTGCAAATCCTCGGCGCGGAGAGCGCCCTGAGCGTCGGAGGGAATCAAAGTAATCTGAGAAAGCCCCAAGCCCAGCAAACGCACCGCGCGTTCAAACGTGCCGTGCCGCTGATCGCTCGTTAGAATGCGAATTGGTGGCGCGCCGAAAAGGCCGCGTTGCTCCACATCCCAGCCGCGCTTTGCGAGCAACGCATGTCGCGCGGCGGCAAGACAGGTGGCGTGCGCCATCTGGCAGCCCGTCACGAAGGCGAAGCTGGCTTCCATCGGAAGCCCGAGAATTTCCTTCAGCCAGTTTCCCGCGATTTCCTCCACCATCGCGGCCGCTGGAGCGGTGGCGTAAAGTCCCGCGTTTTGGTCCCAAGCGGACGTGAGCCAGTCGGCCGCGAGCGCGGCGGGAACGGAGCCGCCGATCACCCAAGCGAAGAACCGACCGCCCGCTGATCCGATAATGCCGCCCTCAACGTCGCGGACAAGTTCCTGAATTACTTCTTCGGGGGCGACGCCTGCGTTCGCGAGAGGTTTTGCAAGGCGGCTGCGCAGAGTCTGGAGATCGGCCGTGGCGGCGACGGAGTTCTGGTCAAGCGAATTTAAGTGCAAGAGCGCATTCGCGAGAGACGCTTCGAGCGGCTTGCGGTAAAGACCTTCTGCGTTTTTCATGAGATCAATTTACGCCGTCGAAGCGAGCCGAATCTATCCGATTTTCGCGGCCAAATTCGGGCGAGAGCGAGCCACATTGGATGACCGCTCGAATGTCGAACAAATTTGACTCGCCTATTGCGGCCAGGAGCCACCGCGAAGAGTTTTCAGGTACGCGATGATGGCGACCGCGTCTTCGTGTTTCAGGTGGTATTGGTGCATCGGCTGACGGAGCGGAAGACCGTTCGGCCCGATGGCCTGCTCGAGGATTTTCTCGCCTTGCTCTTCCGTGTAGCCGGGAAATCCGGCGAGAGCGGGGACGCGTTCGGCCCAGTTCGAGTCGGGATGCACGGGCACGATCCAGATGGGAGCGCCCTGCATCCAGCGGGAGTGGTCCGGGTTGCCATTCGAGTCGCGCGGCGAATGACACTCACCGCACTCGGCAACTTCCTCGACGAGGTAGCGGCCACGCTCGACCTGGCCTTCGACAGCGGCAGCGGTCAGTCGCGGCGATGCTGCGATGGTAGTGGCCGGTTTCGCGAGCGAGCGAGCAGGCGGCGTGGAAGCGGACAGTGTGAAAAGGATCAGGCCCAGAAGAGGCAAAGCGATTCGAGATTTCACGGGAGGCGTCCTTCCGTCGTGGATTTTTCGCGCGGGGAAAAGAATAGCATCAGACGCTCAGCTTGGGATGCTGCAGGTGGAAATCTGTGGCCTGCTGATAGGCGCGCGCGAAGGCGAGGAGGCGGCCTTCGCCGTAGAGTTGGCCAAGGAAGGTGAGGCTGACGGGCGTGCCGGGGCCGCCATAGCCGCCTTCGATTTCGCCTTTGTCATTCTTGTGCGGGGGCGGAGCGTCGTCACCGCGAAACCCATTTGGCAGGATCAACGCGGGATGGCCGGTGAGATTCGTGACGGCAAGTTGCTGGCTATTGGTGGGCGCGACGATCACGTCGAATCTGTCGAGGGTCTTGGCGACAGCTTCCATGGCGAGCATACGCGCGCGGTTCGCTTGGATATATTCAACCGCGGGAATCAGACGCGCGGTGCGAAACGTGTTCGGCCAATCGCCCGGGCCCTGATCGGTGAGAAGCTTGTCGCGACCCGTGCGCGTGAGTTCGTCGAAGGCCGCGGCCGCTTCGGCTTCGAGGATCGGAGCCATCGCGTCATAGGGGAATTTTGGCAATTCGACCGGGACGAGATTCACGCCCATCGCCTGTAGTTTTGCAATGGCTGGTTTATCGAAGCGGCGATCGTATTCGGCATGCAGGCGGAATTGCTCGCGGCGCTGCTTCTGTTCCTCGAGTTTCTTCTTTTCTTCGGCGGAAAGCTCGGGCTCCGGCTTCGCGGTCGCCTCTTCCGGAATGTCGAAGGGACGCTCGAAGTCCGCTTTGAGGTAGCCGACGCGGAGTTTGCGCCAATCGAGGTCCGCGTCCCAATTGAACGCGGCCGCCTGAACCGCGCGATCTCCACCGTCGGGTCCATAGATCGCGTGCAAGACGAGCGCGGTATCTTCCACCGCGCGGCAGATCGGGCCGAGCTTGTCCATGCTCCACGAGAGAGCCATGGCACCGGTGCGCGGCACGAAACCGAACGTGGGGCGCAGCCCCGTGCAGCCGCAACGCGTGCTCGGCGAAGAAATCGAGCCGCGAGTTTCCGAACCGATGCTGAAGGCGACACAGCCCGCGGCTGTGGCGGATGCAGAGCCGGCCGATGAGCCGCTCGAACCCTGCGCCGGATTCCAGGGATTGCGCGTTTTCGCGCCGAACCAGTGGTCGTCCATCGCGAGCGCGCCGAGACTGAGTTTTGCGATCAGAACCGCGCCGGCTGCGTCGAGCCGCTTGACGACGGTGGCGTCCTCGTCGAACGTTTGGTTTTCGAAGCCGCCCGCGCCCCACGTGGTGCGGTATCCGGCGACTGAGAGAAGGTCCTTTCCTCCCCACGGCAGACCGTGCAGCGGGCCGCGATATTTTCCTGCGGCGATTTCGCGATCGGCTTCTTTGGCTTTCGCCTGCGCGCGGTCTTCGGTGAACGTGATTACGAAATGAAGCAGCGGGTCGTAACGTTTCAGGCGCTCGATGTACATTTCGGTGAGCGCGACGGAAGAGACTTTCTTGGTGCGAACGAGCTCGGCAAGGTCGCGAGCG
>Ga0070761_10003035_pt1 | contig 10150 bp, 9 predicted proteins | sample HubBroMetageREF1_FD_66724 | JGI IMG/M metagenome (GOLD analysis project Ga0070761, IMG submission 66724) | Reference soil microbial communities from the Hubbard Brook experimental Forest, New Hampshire, USA - Hubbard Brook CCASE Soil... | ecosystem: Environmental > Terrestrial > Soil > Temperate... | reverse complement strand
CGAACGATTTTATTTTCTCGAGGAGTGGTATCCGAAGTACGGCAACCTGGTGCCGCGCGACGTTGCCACGCGCGCGATTCACAAGGTTGTGTACGAGATGAAGCTGGGTCTGGCCGGCGAGCCTGCCGTCTATCTGGACGTGACGCATATTCCGCGCGAAGTGCTGGAGCGCAAGCTGGAAGGAATCCTGGAAATTTACCAGAAATTCGTAGGCGTGGACCCGCACGTGGAGCCGATGAAAGTCTTTCCGGCGATGCATTACACCATGGGCGGCTTGTGGGTGGACAACGAAAACCAGGCTACCAACATTCCAGGGGCTTACGCCGCGGGTGAATGCGAATACCAATATCACGGCGCGAACCGGCTGGGCGCGAATTCGCTGGTTTCGTGCATTTACGGCGGGGGAATTGCCGGAACTGCCGCGGTGCGTTATGCGCGCAGCCTGGAATCGGGTTGCGAGAACACTTCGCCTGCCGTCTATGAGCGCGAGCGCGTGCGCCAGCAGGATATTTCGGATGCACTGCTGAACCAGCATACTGGCACGGAAAATCCGCTGACCATCTGGCGCGAGATGGGCGACATTATGACGGAGAACGTGACTGTGATCCGTTACAACGCCGCCATGCAAAAGACCTTGGTGAAGCTCGACGAACTGAGCGAGCGTTTCAAGCACATTAATTTGCAGGACCGCACGCAGTGGTCCAATCAGACACTGAATTTCGTGCGCGAGCTGGGCAATATGCTGATCCTCGCCAAAGTGATCACGCTGGGGGCGATCGCGCGCAACGAAACGCGGGGCGCGCATTACAAGCCGGAATTCCCGAATCGCGACGATGCGAATTGGTTGAAGACGACCATAGCGAGCTGGGACGGCGGAAAAATTAAGTTGGATTATGAAGCGGTGGACACTTCGTTGATTCCGCTGCGCGAACGGAAATATACGGCGGCGAAGTAGCGGGCCGGGAAAGCGAGGCATCATGGCCGATAAGACTTTCATCGTGAAGATCAAGCGGCAACAGCGGCCGGATGAAGTCGTGCGCTGGGAAGAATACGAGCTGCGCTACCGGCCGCACATGAATGTGATCATCTGCCTCCGCGACATCGCCGAAAAACCTTTCACCCGAAGCGGCAGCGAATCCACTCCAGTGAGCTACGAAGCGAACTGCCTGGAAGAAATTTGCGGTGCCTGCGCGATGATCGTCAACGGCAAACCGCGGCAGGCCTGCACGGCGCTGGTGGACGATCTCGAGAAGCCGATTCGCCTGGAGCCGCTCACAAAGTTTCCGCTGATTCGCGATTTGCAGGTGGATCGCAGTTCAATGTTTGAGAATTTAAAACGCACCAAGTGCTGGATTCCGATTGATGGGACCTACGACATCGGTCCCGGCCCGCGCATGGCGCCGGAAAAGCAGGAAGTGGGCTACGCGCTTTCGCAGTGCATCACTTGCGGGAATTGCCTGGAAATTTGCCCCAAGGTGAATGAGCATTCTAATTTTGTGGGCGCGGCGATCGTCAGCCAGGTGCGTCTATTCAATATGCATCCCACGGGCGAAATGCACGCGGGCGGGCGGTTGGATGCGCTGATGGGGCCCGGCGGCATCGAAGATTGCGACAACGCGCAGAACTGCGTGAAAGTTTGCCCCAAAGGCATTCCGCTGACGGAATCTTTGGCGGCGGTGAACGGCCAGGTGCTGCTGCACGCGGTGAAAAGTTTCTTCCGAGGTTCGTGAGCCTCGCGTCGCGCGGTCTTTCTGTTTTATCGCCACGGGTTGTAGAATCCCAATGAATGCTCGTGCTGTGGGGGATGAATGGAACGTAGCGGTTTGCTTGCAATTTGTGTGCTGCTGGGAGGAGTTTTGTCGCTGGTGGCGGTGACTACTAGATCGCAAACGCAAACGAATATTTCGCCGGCGGCGCGCGAGCTGCATTTTCAGTCCATCGTGGTGGATACGCATGACGACACCACGCAGCGGCTGCTCGATCCGAAATTCGATTTCGGCGTGCGGCACAGCGATGGCAGCGTGGACATCCCGCGCATGCGCGAAGGTGGCCTGAGCGCGATTTTCTTCTCGATCTGGATACCCGGGACGGTTACGGGACCCACGGCGGTGCAGCGCGCGCTCGATCAGATTGCCGCGGTGCGCGAAACCGTGGCGCGGCATCCGAATGATCTGGTTTTGTGCACCACGGCCGACGAAATTCGCCGCGCCAAGGCTGCGAACAAGATCGCGGTGCTGATGGGCGTCGAGGGCGGGCACATGATCAACAACTCGCTCGCGAACCTGGACCAATTTTTCGCGCTGGGCGTGCGTTATATGACGCTGACGCACACCGTGAATACCGATTGGGCGGACGCTTCCACGGAGAAGCCCGCGCACAACGGCCTGACCGATTTTGGCAAGCAAGTGGTGCGCGAAATGAATCGCCTGGGCATGATGGTGGACATCTCGCACGTGGCGGACAAAACTTTTTACGACGTGCTAGCGGTCAGCAAGGCGCCGGTGATCGCTTCGCATTCTTCGTGCCGCGCGCTGTGCAACGCACCGCGCAATATGACGGACGACATGATTAAGGCGCTCGCAGCGAAGGGCGGCGTCATGCAGATCAATTACCACATCGGATTCCTTAGCCAACAATTTCAGGACGCTTCGAAGGCCCATCCCGAGCTGGGAAAGGAAATCGAAGCGGAATCGAAGAAGCGCTGCGGCGATAACGAAGCCTGCCAATTGATCGAAGCAGACAAAATTACGCGGGACATGGTGGCGCAGGGAAAATTGCCGCGCGTGGATTGGACCGAAATCATCAATCACATTGACCATGCCGTGAAACTCGTCGGCGCGGATCATGTGGGTCTGGGCTCCGATTTCGATGGCGCAGATATGCCTTACGGCATGGAAGATGTCTCCGACATTCCGCAAATTACCAATGCGCTGCTAGACAAGGGTTATTCTCCCGCCGACGTGCGCAAAATTCTGGGTGGCAATACGCTGCGTTTGATGCAGGATGTGGAAGCCACAGCCCAAAAATAACGTCTCTAATATTTAGGAGGAAAATCGTGAAACGTTTTGCACCGTGGTTCTTCATCGCGTTGCTCATCGCTCTCGTTCCGGCGGTGACGCCGGCGCAAACTCAATCTCAGTCAACCACGCCCGCGGCGCATCCGCATTCGACGGCGCCTCATACGGATCCAGCTTTGCTGCATCCTTCGACGCTCACCGCCAAGGCTCCTGACGTATACGAAGTGACTTTCAAGACCACAGTGGGAGAGTTCGTCGTGACAGTGACGCGCGCGTGGGCTCCGATCGGCGCGGACCGTTTTTACAATCTGGTGAAGCACGGATTTTTCACCGATGCGGCGTTCTTCCGCGTGGTGCCGGGATTCATCGTGCAATTTGGATTGAGCGCCAATCCCGCGGTCAATAAAGTTTGGGACAAGTCTTCGATCAAGGATGATCCCGTTACGCAGAGCAACCACGCTGGCTATTTGACTTTTGCTACCGCCGGGCCGAACACGCGCACCACGCAATTGTTCATCAATTTCGGCGAAAACGCGGCGTTGGATAGCCAGGGATTCGCGGCTTTTGGAAAAGTGACCACCGGCATGGACGTGGTGCAGAAAATTTACAGCGGCTACGGCGAGTCTCCGGATCAAGCGCTGATCACGTCGCAAGGGAAGGCCTATCTGGACAAGAGCTTCCCCAAACTCGACCACATCATTTCAGCGACGGTGACTTCGCCCGCGCCGCCAGTGCACACGACTCCGGCACACAAGGCTGTGCCGGCAGCCGCCCCGAAGCCCGCGCCCTCGCAACCTTAGTCGGCCGCGATGACGGCCTAGTATCATTTTTGTTCTAGAAACGTACGAACCGTGCAGGCACGGTTCCTTGGGAGAATGACTGATGACTGCAAAACCGTCTTTGCTGGATGCCGCCAATCTGAAAGACACCGCGCCGGAAAAATTTGATGTTACCTTCAAGACCACCGCCGGAGATTTCGTGGTGCAGGTGACGCGCGCGTGGGCGCCGCTGGGCGCGGATCGTTTCTACAATCTGGTGAATCATGGTTTTTACGATGATGCCGCATTTTTCCGCGTGATCCCGGGATTCGTGGTGCAATTCGGACTGAGCGCCGATCCTGCGGTGAACAACGTGTGGCGCAAATCGAATTTCAAGGACGATCCCGTCACACAGAGCAACCAGCCCGGCTTCATTACGTTTGCGACCGCCGGGAAAGATACGCGGACCACGCAGCTTTTCATCAACACCGGGAACAACGCGCAGCTCGACAAAATGGGCTTCGCCCCGTTCGGCCAGGTGATTTCCGGCATGGACGTGGTGAAGAAAATTCACAGCGGTTACGGCGAGGCGCCGGACCAGGGCTCGATCACCGCGCTGGGCAAGGCGTATATCGACAAAAACTTTCCGAAGCTCGATCGCATCCATTCCGCGACGATCGCCTAGCGTGCCGTCGCCGATTCCATGCAACGGTCGTGAGTGCGCGCGACGCGCCGGCATTTTACATATCAGCCCAAGTGCCTCGAGGGACATGAGTATTACGCAGGCGGTTCGCCACCGCGCCTGATGATGGACACACTGCCAGCCGTCACAATTCCTCGCGACTACGCGCTCGATCGCGAGGTAGCAATTCGCTCGCGTGTGATGCTCTTCGCGCTGGCTTCCTGCAAGCTGCTCATCCAGCTAGTGGGCATCAATCACTACGGTTTTTTCCGCGACGAGCTGTATTACATCGCCTGCGGCCAGCATCTCGCCTGGGGCTATGTGGACCAGCCGCCGCTGATTGCGTTCGTCGCCTGGTTCGCGCGGCACGTGTTGGGTGGTTCGCTTTTCGCTACTCGTCTAGTACCCATTTTGGCTGGCGCCGCTGTAGTGTACGCGACCGGTCGCGTTGCCGCGGAATTGGGCGGTGGGCTCTTCGCACAATTTCTCGGCGCCACCGCGATTCTGCTTGCGCCCGCGTATCTCGCGTTCGACAGCTTCCTTTCGATGAATGCGTTCGAGCCGCTCTTCTGGCTTTTGTGCGCGTGGATTGTCATCCGCATCGTCAAGGGAGCCTCGCCGCGGCTGTGGCTGCTGTTCGGGGCCGTGGCGGGCCTCGGCTTGGAAAATAAACACAGCATGCTGGTGTTCGGATTTGCCCTCATGGCTGGACTGCTGCTTTCGGGACAAGCGCGGTTATTCCGTTCGATTTGGATATGGATCGGGGCGGCGCTCGCGCTCGCAATTTTCCTGCCGAATCTGCTGTGGGAATCACGCAATGGCTGGCCGCAAATCGAAGTAGTTCGCAATGCGCAGCAATTCAAGAACGAAGCCATCACTCCGTTGCAATTTTTGTTCGAGCAGGTTTTGTTCCTGCAGCCGCTGGCGCTGCCGGTGTGGCTCGCCGGGCTGTGGTGGTATTTCGCGGCGGCGAAAGGGAAGCGCTTCCGCTTTCTGGGCTGGTCCTACCTAATCGTGCTCGCAATTGTTATCGTGCTGGGCGGTAAATCGTATTACGCGCTACCGATTTATCCGGTGCTGATGGCCGCAGGCGGCGTTGCGCTGGAAGGATTTTTTGCTGCGCCCGCGCGCCGCCGGATGGCCATCTCATTTCCGGCGTTGCTCATCGTCGCGGGCCTGGTGACACTTCCGTTTGGGGCGCCAGTATTGCCGGTGGAAACTTTTCTGCGTTATTCGACGCTACTGCCTTACGCGAATTCGGTGAAGACCGAGCGCGACTCGACCACCGAGCTGCCGCAACTCTACGCAGACATGCACGGCTGGGAAAATATGGCCGCGCAGATTGGCAACGTGTATCGCGGGCTGCCGCAATCCGAACAGGCCGGCTGCGCGATTCTGGCGGGCAATTACGGCGAGGCTGGCGCGATCGACCATTTCGGGCCGGCCCTGGGCCTGCCCGCGGCGATCAGCGGCCACAACAGCTATTATTTGTGGGGACCGCGCGCGTACACGGGCTCGTGCGTGATCTTGTTCGGTGAACGCGCGGATGAGCTGAAGGATTTATTCGCGGATGCGCAGTTAGTGGGAGCGATTACCGATCCCCACGCGGCGGTCGCCGAACGAAATGTGCACGTTTACGTGTGCCGCAAGCCGCGCGCGCCGCTCGCGGAACTTTGGCCGCATTTCAAATTGATAATCTGAGTGGAAAGTCGGCCGCGCCGGCACGCATTGATGTACAGATTAGTGTAATGGAGCGTGGCGCGGGTTTCTCGCAGCTTGTTCCAATTCCCCGATGTTCAATCCGGAAGCCACCAGGCGATGCCCGATCTCCGAATCCGTACGCTTGGCAATCGCCAGCAGCACACATTCGCAGGTGAGGATCGGAATGTTGCGTCCGTCCAGCACATCATGCGCGGGCGCGATTTCTTCCGCGCTCTTCAGCAGAGCCGTCAGCTCACCGGAACGCGCGAGCGGCTTGCCATCCCCCTCGGGATTCTTCGCTGGCCTCGGCCACTGCCAATTGGCCGGTTTTTCGTGGCCGCGGCGCTGCTGGTCGTAAAATTCAATCCAGTAGTGCCAGCGCTGCGGACTGATGCGGCAGATCTGCTGCAAATATTCTTCGATGGCGTCCTGCTCCGGCCAATATTTCGAGAGCCGCTCCCAATCGTAAATGTACATTCCGGCGAGCAGGTCGGCGACCTCGACGGCGCTGGCCGCGCGGCTGTGTGCGAGCATCTCCGCCAGACTCTCGGCGCGCGACAGATCTTTGGTGAGCCGGTGCGCCACGGGCGTCGGCTGCGCTACGGCGCGTGATCGCTCCGCGCCACTGCGCGCGGGCTTGTCTCCTTTGCCCCGGCCCCCGGAATCAGGGCCTGCGGGCGCACCTTTGCCGTTCTTTCGCCCGAAAAATTTCATTTTAGGTTGACGGCTCCCGTCATAATCTTAGCAGACACCCGGTTTTCTCCAGTGGAAACTCGGGGCGGCTTTCTCCGATTGGTCACTTGCTCTGGCGGGAACCCGGATATATATTTGCTTTTAATCCTATAGGAATTTTTCGGCGGGCGGATTCAGCGCGGTTAGTAAGCCCGGTCACCCAGCAGCAGAAAATACGCGGGCGACTCCGAAGAAAGGCCCCGTTCCATGACGCAAACGCAAAGCATGACGATGCGCGATTCCTCGCACGCCACGTCGAATCCGTTCGTGGGAACCTGGAAACTGGTTTCCATTTCGTCGTCGGAATCGCGGCTGTTCGGCGAGCGGCCCTTGGGGATTTTGATTTACGACGCGGATGGGCACGTGGCCGTGCAGATCATGCGCAACCCGCGGCCAGATATTTCTTCAGGCCCGGGATTTCCCACGGCCAAGGAAGTGCAGATCGCATACAAGGGTTATTACGCGTACTACGGCACCTACAAAGTGAACCGCGAGAAGAAGACCATCACACATCATCTGGAGGGGAGCCTGCGCCCCGGCGATGTGGGCAAGGATTTCACGCGCGGTTACGAAATTTCCGGCAATCGCCTCGCGCTCACGCCGGTGGACGACTCCCAAGCGCGCGACGCTTGCTTGACCTGGGAGCGCGCTAAGTAGTTTATTCGACGTGACGGCGGAGTATTTTTCCTAGCAGCGCAACCGCGAAGCTTAAATCCCCAGCACCGTCACCAACTCCCGCACCGCAGCCGCCGATTTATCGAGTTCGGCCTTCTCGTGCGCCAACAATTTAATTTCGACGATCTGTTCGATGCCGCCAGCCCCCAGTTTTGCCGGCACGCCAACGAAAAGTCCGTCGATGCCGTACTCGCCTTCGAGATAAGCCGCGCAGGGCAGAATTTTCTTCTTGTCCTTCAGAATTGCTTCGACCATTTCGAAAACGGCGGCCGACGGCGCGTAATAAGCCGAGCCAGTCTTCAGCAGATTCACAATTTCAGCGCCGCCCTTTCGGGTGCGCGTCACAATCGCGTCGAGTTTATCTTTCGCGATCAATTCGGGGAGGGGAATTCCGGCCACCGTCGAGTAGCGCGTCAGCGGCACCATATCGTCGCCGTGCCCGCCGAGCACGAACGAGTGCACGTTCTCCACCGATACATGCAGTTCTTCCGCGACGAACGTGCTCATGCGCGCCGAATCCAGCACGCCGGCCATGCCGATCACGCGCGCCTTCGGGAATTTGCTGACCTTGAACGCCGCTTGCGCCATGGCGTCCAATGGATTCGTGACCACGATCAGAATTGCTTTCGGCGAAAGTCTTACCACCGCTTCCACCACGGTCTTGATCACGTCGTAATTCAGCCTCAGTAAATCGTCGCGGCTCATTCCCGGCTTGCGCGGGAAGCCGGCGGTGATCACGATGATGTCGCTGTGTTCCGTGCCGCTGTAATCGCCGCTGGCCGTGGAAATTCCCGCCGCGCGCGCATCCGAGCCCATGATCGGCCCGGATTCGGCCATATCCAGCGCCTTTCCCGCCGGGACGCCTTCCAAGACGTCGGTCAACACCACATCCGCCAGGCCCGCATCATGAATCCGCTGTGCCGTCGTTGAGCCGACGAAGCCTCCGCCCACCACTGTCACCTTCTTGCGCATTCCACTCTCCCGATTGGATTGATTTCTTTATGCTGGTCGTTGCGACTTCTGCGTTCAGTCGCCTGCGCCCACCGCGGCTTGCATATTTTCGATGATGGCTGACGCGTACTCAGACGTTTTTAGTTTTTTCGCGCCGGGCATTAGACGCTCGAGGTCGTAAGTCACCTTCTTCTGCTGAATGGTACGCGCGATGCCGTCTTCGATCAGGCGGGCCACTGGCTTCCAATCCATGAAATCAAACATCATGGCGCCGGAGAGCATCACCGAACTCGGGTTGATCACATCCTTATCCGCATATTTCGGCGCCGTGCCGTGCGTGGCTTCGAAAACTCCGAAGCCGTCGCCGATATTCGCTCCCGGAGCCATGCCCAGGCCACCCACCTGCGCGGCGCACGCATCCGAAAGATAATCGCCGTTCAGGTTCGGCGTCGCGAAGACTTGATATTCGTCGGCGCGGGTGAGCACCTGCTGAAACACGGAATCGGCGATGCGGTCGTTGATTAGGATTTTCTTCTTCCATTGCCCGTTGCCGTGCGAGGCGTACAAAGTTTCCAGCGTGTGCTTCACTTCCTCGAAAACCTGCTTCTTGAATTCACTGGTGGCCTGATCGAGACCGGGTTCGATGGAGGCGGCATTTTCCTCGACGGGCATGTTCGGATTCTTGTCCTTGTTATCCAGAATCCAGCTCTCGCGCTCGGTCACCACCTGCGCGCGGAACTCCTGCGTGGCCAGTTCGTAGCCCCAATCGCGGAAAGCACCCTCGGTAAACTTCTGAATGTTGCCCTTATGCACCAAAGTAACCGTCGTGCGCTTGTTTTCCAGCGCGTGCACGATGGCGCGGCGCACCAGGCGCTTGGTGCCCGTTGGAGACATGGGCTTGATGCCCACACCGGAATCTTCGCGGATCTTTTTCGAGCCGCCCTTGAGCATTTCGTTGTTCAGAAAATCGATGAGCTTTTTTACTTCCTGTGTGCCGGCGCGCCATTCGATTCCGGCGTACACGTCTTCGGTATTCTCGCGGAAGATTACGACGTTCATGCGTTCGGGCTCGCGCACGGGCGAGGGCACGCCGGTAAAAGAACGCACCGGGCGCACGCAGGCGTAGAGTTCCAGCACCTGGCGCAGGGTGACGTTCAGCGAGCGTATGCCGCCGCCAACCGGAGTCGTGAGAGGTCCCTTAATCGCAACGCGGAAATCACGGATCGCTTCCAGCGTATCCTGCGGCAGCCATTCCTGAAATTGGCGGTAGGCTTTTTCGCCCGCGAAAACTTCCAGCCATTCGATTTTGCGCTTGCCGCCGTAGGCTTTTTCCACCGCGGCGTCGAACACGCGCCGCGAAGCTTTCCAGATGTCGCGGCCGGTGCCGTCGCCTTCGATAAACGGAATCACCGGATGATCGGGCACGCGAAATACGCCGTCGCTGAACTCGATCGCCTCGCCGTTCGCGGGCACCGCCACGCCGTTATAGGTCGTCTTCATGGTTTGCTGATTCTCCCTGGCATCCAACGGACGCCGAAACGCGCAGTTCCGGCGTCAATTCCGAACCGATAACCTTAGCATAAAGTTTGGCGGGCGGGCAGCAACGTTCAGGGAAGCGCGGGCGCTTTATCGGG